>Ga0065711_1033210_pt1 | contig 25917 bp, 16 predicted proteins | sample Hoacrofraction12_FD_59098 | JGI IMG/M metagenome (GOLD analysis project Ga0065711, IMG submission 59098) | Hoatzin crop microbial communities from Cojedes, Venezuela - Epithelial fraction 12 v2 (version 2) | ecosystem: Host-associated > Birds > Digestive system > Esophagus > Crop | place... | reverse complement strand
TCAGCAAACTTGCTGAGGGTACATTCTAACTCTTCATCCAGGTCGTTGATGAAGAAGTTGAACAAGGCTGGGCCCAGTACTGACCCCTGGGGGACACCACTAGTTACCAGCCTCCAACTAGACTCAGCGCTGCTGATGACAACACTCTGAGTTCTGCCATTCAGCCAGTTCTCAATCCACTTCACTGACCACTCATCCAGCCCATACTTCCTGAGCTTCCCTAGGAGGATGTTATGGGAGACTGTGTCAAAAGCCTTGCTGAAGTCAAGGTAGGCAACATCCACGACTCTCCCTTCATCTACCCAGCCGGTCATGCCATCGTAGAAAGCTATCAGATTGGTCAAGAATGATTTCCCCTTGGTGAATCCATGCTGACTACTCCTGATAACCTTCTTTTCTTCCACTTGCTTGATGATGGCCTCCAGGGTGAGCTGCTCCATCACCTTTCTTGGGATGGAGGTGAGGCTGACTGGCCTGTAGTTCCCTGTGTCCTCCTCCTTGCCCTTTTTGAAGATTGGAGTGACATTGGCATTTCTCCAGTCCTCGGGGACCTCTCCTGTCCTCCAGGACCTCTCAAAGATGATGGAGAGTGTCTCAGCAATGACATCCGCCAGCTCCCTCTGCACTTGTCGGTGAATTCCATCGGTGCCCACGGATTTGTGGCCATTCAGATTGCTTAAGCGATCCCTCACACAGTCCTCCTTGATCAAGGGAAGGTCATCCTCTCTGTGGGCTTCTTCTCTAATCTCTGGGGCCTGGGATTCCTGAGGGTGAATTCTTTTTTTTCCTTCCTTTTCATCTTTCCTTCACCTATTACACTGTCTTCTTCTTGACCCATGAGGTTTCTTGGTTTTTTTCCTGTTTTCTCCCCTATTCCCCCTGGGTTGGGCAGAGTGAGCAAGTGGCTGTGCGGGTGCTTGGCTGCTGGCTGAGGTCAATACCCCACCATTCTTAATGTACAGAATTAGTCTATGTGTATGTCTGATGGTGCAGAGGAGAGATAAACTGCATACCTATGACTTCTCCAAAGGGACATGACACCTTCCATCCAAAGTCTTCTTAAATTGGGAAATTACAGAAAACCTCTATGGAGAGGAAAAGAAGGAAGACACCCAATTTTGTCCTCTATGACTGTACAAGAAACCTCACAAAGAAGTTGTTCCACATTATCTTTTCATGACTGCACAAAGTATGCAGATATATGTAATGATCTTATGATTCAAGCCAAAAAAAAGAAAAGTGGTCACTTTTCAGAGGATCAGGACTGTGATTGGTCTCATAGTAATAGCAAGAGTTTCTTGGTTGTTGCATTACTCTTGTTATCAGCAAACGAACCTGGATTTTTCTATGACCTCCTGCTATCTCTATGAGTAGTTTGAAGTTGGCACTCCCATCTCAGGAACAGATTTTCATTTTGAAAGTATCGGGTTACAAACTAGCATGGTACCTGCTCTGCTGGACTCTAAATCAACCAGCACTGAAGTAAAGAGTTGCATTAGGATAGTGGTACACTTCAAGAAGAGTAAAGGAGGGGAGTGTTGAGAAGTACATTTGGACCAGCTCCAGGATTATTCCCAGTGTCATGAATCCAACCCCTACTATTCTGTGATTCTGTGATTCTATGATTCTAAAATAAAAGTACTTTTCTGTACTGTGTCTTCAGAGAAATCTTTAGAAAGAGTCTACATGATACCACAACACAGCTATTTTATTACCTCCAAAAAAAGTCAAATATTCATTAAAATATTATGTAATACTTTTTAACACTCCTATTCCTTGCAAAACGTATCAGCATATAATACCTGAACTGGTGGTGTTAGACTGTCAATGCAGTGAGAGGAGTCATCAAATCTACAGAGTAGGTGTATGTTAATAAACAGTGATATGAACATAAATAACATGTCTAGAATATATGCAGGTGGAAACTCTCTTGTTTTTCTATTCTGAAATAAAAAGGATAGGTCATTTTTAAAGTGTTTGACAAAGATTCTAATTATATGTATAATCACTAATATTACAGTTTTCTTTACAAAAGGAGCCACACATTTATTTCTCTGACAGGTCTCTGGTTTTCAAGGAAATTAAGCCATTCAAAATACAGATTTCTAAACTCATAATACTGTCCCCTTAAATTAATAATTGAAAATTGTTCATACTGAAATCAAAACCTAAATCCAGGAATTTATCTGCTTTAAAGCAGTTTACTCAGTCTGACTAAGTGTCTGTGCACTTCATTATGGTGCTGTCACTTCTTTGCTGTATCTCTGGGTATATGAATAAGAAACAGGATGATTTTTACTTTGTCAGATAGTAAAAACAAGCACATAAAACAAGTGTAGGATCTCAGTGTGATTCTTGGCTTGCAGTATAGTTTTGAATATTGTCATCTGATCAGAACAACAGGCTATAGAAAAAGGCTTGTGAAGAAGCTTGCTCTTAGCTATTCACTGTAGGTCATTCCTTGTTTTGTAAACTATGTCAGCTTGTGCAATATATAGAGATACGAGGCATGCTGAGAGTGATTAACCGGGATCTCAGAAGTTTTCAGCTTTTTGTTTAACCGCTTTGAGGATAAGATGTGTTTTCACAGGGGTATGATTTTCTACAGAAATTAAATAGAGTCTAATTTATAATGTCAGATCAGAAAGTTTGACTGACTTGAGAACTCCACATAAGATAACTTCATTCTTTCTGGATACAATACAATTATCTGATTTAAACTTCATTATAAATGACTGAAATCATATGGAATCATATGGAATAGATTCTCTGAGACTGATTATATTTTATTTCCTTTGGAAGAGGACAATATAACATCCAAGTCATGTCCACAATAATGAGATGCAGTAGGAGTGCCATTTTATAATGACTATGTCAATACTTAGATCTAGTGCCTAATTTCTACAACAGGCTCCCAAAAGTTTTCTGTAAATTACATATGCACAGAGGTATGAATTTACAATAGGACATTTATGTAAATACCTTAAAATCCAAGTTCTCAAATACAGTGAAATCCAGGCTGCATTCTAGAGGACCTAGAAATAAATCATTATGCAAATGAGTTCAATTAATCACGTATTTGTCTACATGAAATACAAGGAAAAAAAGATAATTTGAAGAGGGACAGAATCCTTTGATATAGACATTATGTTCATGTTTGATATAGACATTATGTTCATGACAGGATTGCATTCCCCTCCCCACACAATAAAATATGAAGGGAGATTGAATAATCTAAGAGGAAGGGGGAAAAAAGTGTCTTCCACTACTTGACAAACACACATTTTAATCTTTTCTTTTGAACATATATAATACATCATCAGAGGAAGAAGAGAGACAAGGTGTCCTAAGCTAAAATGCTGTTGAGAAACACCCTACAGACAGATGCAGACTTGGAGTAACAACACATGCATCCCTTGAGCAATCAGAGGTGTGAAACAAACTCCTACAGGGAAGAGGTAGGAAGTGGCTGGAGACTAAAGCCAGTAGCCTTGCGTGCCATTTAATGGTAGGAAACACATATTGCCTGGAACATAACGTGCAATTTTATTCCCCAAAATTTATATTCTATTGTATTGCACTGCAGTGCATGTGTCTGACCAGACTCCTTCCTCCAGTTATTTTTTCTTACAAAGACTGGTAACTCTGTCTTGCAAGTGTCCATGTAACAGTTAAAAATAGATAACAACAATGGTAAGAAACCAAACCATTCATTCTACCTCATATCTTTCATTATGTGTACAATCTAAAAGACTTTGAATAAAAAGCAAGTACAGTTATCACCTTGTCAAAGGCTGCCAGCAGCTAAAATAAATCTTATGTTGGCCCTGAAGCCCAGTTTACCTTTAGTTATGATGTAAACCTATTTTCAGTTTGCAGAGTGTAGGAGGAAACGAACAGTGTCATCTACTCATGGAGAGAAGATAGCTGGCTGATGGCATCCTTTCCGGCATCTGAGCTCATACCAGCATTTTAACAGCTTAAGAACATTTGCTGGTTTCTGTTATTTCTCATGCCTTGAAGGTCAATTGTGTCTTAGTACATAATGCATCAACCTGTAGTTTTAGTAGGCATGGTGGTATTTAGTAGGCATGGTGGTGTTGGGTGGATGGTTGGACTTGATGACCTTAGAGGTCTTTTCCAACCTATGATTCTATGATTCTATGATTCTCTGAATCTGAGGAAAACATTGTGTCATCCAATTGCCTCTTTTAGAACCCATTGTGAAAAAACACTGATTAAATGCTTTGTCAGGGAGAAAAAGATTGATGAGTTGCTTGAAAAATAGGAATAGCTCCAGCCAGGATATAACATCCTCCACAGGTCTGGGCACAATATCTCTGATAGTTCAGGGTTTGTTTGCTGGTGGTTTTTATTTTTTTTAATTTGACAGAAAATGTTAGGTTGTGTCGTCAGGAGACATAAGTGAACTTGAATTGTAAATTAGGGCAGCTGTTCTTTTAGGAGGAAACTCATTCCTCTGAATTCTTAAACGGTGTCATCAAAAAAAGTAATACAGACTTTCCAGCTCACCATCATTAGACTACTGTGTTTTTCAACCAAGACCAATAATCTGTGAAACTATGGAGGGAACACATGCATTATCTATATTTTCTCCTAAGCATGTAGCTGACTATTACCACCTTTCTAAGAGAGGAATCTGTATCAATTCAAAGGCCTTTGCCTTTTTCTTGCTTTTTGTTCATTTGTTTTTTTCACTGAAGAAGCTTTCGAAAGTATAACCCAGTCAGTATCTTTTGCCTTGTGAAGTTACTACACCTCCATTCAAAGATAAGTCAGCAAGTGTTTTAAGGTGTGTTGAACCACCTCCTGCAAGACTCCTTTCTCCCTCTCCCCTTGTTATAGTGTAAGACCCTACTAAACTAAAGTTAATCTTTCTAAATTGTCCCTACTGTCCTCCTGTCATACACAAGGATCATTTAATGTAGATGATTAATTTCCGTTTCTTGAAGACGGAGTGAGCATGAATTACATACTAAATTTTGGATGAAATCTGCTCACCGTTTCAACCAGTATCAAGTATAGGTTTAATACATGTAAATTAACATAGAATATAGCTAGATAAAATGTCCTTTTCAAACTAGCTTTTACTAGACTTGCTGCAGGGAGACTGCTTTCTTTCACGATTGTTAAACAAGACATTAATAGTATTCTCACTGTTAAGCTGATGTCTCCCCTGACTTGAACTGCTGAATACTGAACAAGTTACTGCAGAAGAGGATGGTGAAGACTCTAGTTTGTGGAATAGAGATTTATGGACCATATTTACTCCTCTAACTACACGCTATTTCAATAAGCAAAATTTGGTGAAGAATTGCAAAATTTTATGTATGTATATATGTGTGTGTATATGTATTGCTTTAGCAAAGAAGAATTTTAAGAACTGCATAAGCATAACATCCACTGTTACCATTGTCATATGGTAGAAGGGTGTTTCTTCTACCTCAGAACTCTTCACAGAGAAAGGAAAGAGAGTGGGGAAGTTGCAGCTCTACCAGAGGAGAGGAAAGCATTGAACAATGGAAGACAGCCAAAATTCTTATATGGATCCTCTGGAGCCCAAAACTGGACCATGCAAACATCTCTTTTCCTCTAGTTTGTCTATATCTGAATCCCCTTTAAGCTTACTCTTTTTTTGACAATATAATGGAGACAAGTGTTGAGCATTTTGCTACACAGGTAAGACAGAGCTATGTCAGGTGGGGAATGCTGAGTCAGTATTAACACAACACAAGAAAATGTTCCCTAACATCAAAGAGAGAGCTTGGCAAAATTTTGTTCTGCTAGCCTAAATGCATCCAGGTGTGACTGTGCTTTAATTTTGATTTACTATATTTTTATATTTACTGCTTTGTAAACATAACCTACCTCAGTTGCACAGAAATGTTCTCATCTTTATTTCTGCTTAGCTGTTGCAAAAACTGTGTAAGCATTTACAATCAGTTTTTGGTTCTTCATTTGGCAATGGAAAATACACTCTCCCTCTAGCACGAAGTACACAATTTATACTGAAATCTCTACTGCTACCATTTGTATTAGGACTCAGCTGCCACATTTCTGTTTTCTTAAAGCACTTGTATGCTCAGATAGCTTCACGGTATCCTTGCAGCCATCTAGTGACAAGCTGTACTGACAAAATGCATGCTGCAATGTGGATTAGTAAAACTAGAACCCTTTGCATAACCATCTGGAGCAAAGCCTGTGGGATAGATGAACAGTGCATTGTGGGTTGCCAGCACTTTCACAGAAACACTGAGACAGCTTGAGGTCAGGTTCACACGGTTCCCTCTGTTTTATGACATAACAGCAATTCTGAAAACATCTTCTCAGATAATTCATTGTGTTCTATAATCTCCTTTTCCATTCACTGATTTCAAACATTATGTTTTTTGTTGGGCAGAAACTTGAATGCTGAGTGGATCAGAGTCATCCAGGTTTACAACAGACTCTTTTTTCACAGATACTTCATATGTCAGATTAACAGGACACATATTAAACACAGAATAACAGAGGTTTTCAGCTCAAAATTCCATGTCATATTCTGAACAAAAGTGTAATTAAACATTTTAGAGTATGCCAGATCTAGATTTAGTTACACATTAGCTCAACAAGTGTGCAACCTCTATCAGAAGAAAAGTATTTACCTTGGGAATTCTATTTTTTAGCAGTATTGATTTGAGGTATTTAAATATGCTTTTTAAGTCCAAGTGGCATGTCTTAATGTATAATGACTATGGCCCACCTGAAGAAAAAGTGATATATTTTTTATTGAAAAATCATTCTTCTTTAGTATACAAATATACTTCTCTTTAAAAATTTGTAAAGCTGCTTATAACCTTTCATTTCTAAATATTTTCTTGGAAAAACTGTAAGTTACAATGTTTCTAATAATAGGAGAGACTACCCACACACCCCCGTACACCCACCCATCAAGGAAATTAATCTGTTTTAGGTATCTCTTCCTTGGTACCTTAGCAATTACTCTTATCATTTATGGGATTTTAAAAATACTTTACAGCAAGTTTTTCTGTTGCAATGACAATTCCTTAATGCTTCTGGTATCTCAGTTAGGGATAATTCCAACTTTCTGCTGTACAAAAGATATTCTCTCCTACCTCAGAAGTAGTCAACTTTCCTGACCCTACAAACCTCACATGGAAACACCTACAAAGCATCTATGAAATACCTTGGAGAGTTAAGAAATGGGGATCCAGAGTCATTCTTACATCTGCAACTGATAACAAAAGTTTGTCAGGGGTACTGGAATGGTGTGGGTATGAAGAGAGATCTGCTCTTAATAACCTCAGCACAATTTGCAACCTCATTTGCACTCCAGTTGAGGATTTGGACTGCCTACCAAAACAGCAGATCCCGTCTGACAGCCATGTGGTACAGCCTGGCACTGGCATCACAGCTGAATTGCTCGTGGCTCATTAGCTGCAAGCCTGCTGCAGTGACTTTTTTAACAGATGGAGAACGTTCAGTCTTTTAATTTCTCATTGACTGTGCTCTTCATCCTGTATTGATCTTGATATTTGACCACAGTAGTTGGATCAATGAAGGAGGTTCATATTAGTCAGAAATTTGTTCCTAGATTTGAATATCCTTTTTGTAAAGGAGAATACTAACCTGATAAGAACAATGGGCTGAGACTTGACTGTGGCTGTGAATACCACCTCAGAAGTGTTCCCAGGAAATTTTTAAAGGTTGGATGATGTGACATTTTGGACTGGCCAGGAAAAATACATCTAAATTTTTCCCCACAAAATTTATTGTTTTAAACTCTTTTAAGTAAATGTTGTATATACCTAAAACATTCAGAAAAACTCCTTTACTCCTGCAAGTATTCAGCTACTTTCCAACAAATAATTCTTATTTAAATATATGTCTTTGTTATTTACTTATCAAAGAAGGCAACAGGTATATGTGAGGTATATAGGCTTTGCAGAGTTTTGGTCCCCTGGTTTACTTAGATTAAAAGAAACTATGCATCTCCTTTGAAAAGTCAAAGTAAAGGTAAGGCACCTAGCTTCTTGTCTTCTTCACCTGAATTTAAAAAAAAAAAAAAAAATTTAAAATATTTTTTTACTAGTACAGCATATACACAATTTTGTCAGGTCTTTTTCTACATAGACCAATGGTCTTCATGCACTGTAGAATAATTTCATTGTAAATTAATGATATTTTGTTTATAATAGTAATATTAATTATGCTTATTCAGAAAAGAAGTTTATAAGATTATGTCAGTCAAAATTTCTTTAAATCATCTATTGCGTATAAATATAAAAGCTTGAACTATTCTCCCAAAGACATAGGCATGGTCATAAGTATATTCTCTTTCTACAGGAAAGTCTGAGATGTTGAGAAACAATGGACCAATCTAAATGGAAGACAACCCTAAAAGAATCAGATGAACCTCCCTCTTGATAACTGCTCCTTTAATTCCAAGCACAAGAGTCAAGGACCTAGAATAATCAATATTTTCTGCAGTTAATGTTAACTTCTGTGAAAGTCAGAACCTTGAGGTGAATCTTTCCACAGCTTTTGCTTTCATATGAGAATATTAAAAGGTTTTGCAGTCAGCCACTCTAGACTTTACTGCAAAAGGTCCCTCCTGAATAAGAGAAAGTTTAGGTCTTTTGACTATTAGACTTAAAACAAATCTCCTGTGAACATTTTTGCAGAACAAACTTCTTTCAACCGGGCACTCATGCTCAGCACCATTTTGCAAACCAGGTAGTCTATTCAAACTCTGTAGGTTGTTCTGCCTTTCCGTGATCTCAGAAAATTGGCTGCTGGTCCCCGCAAACTTTTTTGCTTTGTCCTCAAATCACATTTCAGAACTATCTTTCAGCTGTACACGCACGTCAAGTTGCAACCAGGAAGTTCCCCTGATCACTACAGAGCAATAACTGGCATAGTCAGGCTTACAAAGGAAATGTATCTATATAAGAAATTGCAAGTAGAAAAATAAAGCAAATGTGGCCTCTTTGATGGATAGGCTACCTTCAGTCCAAACCTTTTTTAATGTGAGGGTCTTCAGAAGCTTCTCAGATAACAGTATCAACAACTTCTTTTATTTTTATTTTATTTAAATAAATCCAGGAAACTGTCCTGCTCCAATCATGTTCCAATGAAACATCCATACATAGTGCAGCCAGAGAAGGTAGCTGCACTATCCACTTGTCTGACCAAAAGCAATTCTTTACATACTCTTTCACCTGTAATTAGGAAAATAGGTATTAATCACAGAACTATATTTCTCTGCCTTGTGTCCTGATTTATTACTCTGTTTCTAAAAGCTGAAAAGAATGAAGCTATATTCAGTATTAAGGGCTCCTACTGGAAGAAAGCCACTGGTGGCCTGTCCCTCTCTGGCTTAGCCATGGCTCAGTCAACTACATACTTGAATAATAGGTGACTAAACTTGCCACTCTCAAGCTTTTCTGTTACCATTGTCATAGAAATTACATGAAACCGTGCAATAGGTTCTTAAAAAACTCTAATAAATTACACTGCAGAATTATTTAGAGAATTGTATTTTTCAGTTGTGGAGACAGTAACAGAAAGCTGGTTCTACTGTGATGAGAACCCTAAATCCATTATGAGTAGTGGCTCCTGTTTAGATGTAGATGGTCAAGCAGGACCAAAATCAACAGGGCCTTAACACAGAAATAGGAATAGAAAGAAATCATCCCAGTCACACAAGATAACAGCAAAGCTGTGGGCAGGTATTCTCTCTGACTTTCCATTGATCAAGTTATAAGGAGACATAAGGAGAGTGTAACAGGGAAGAAAAAAATCCAAAACAGGTGAATAATATGTATATATCCAATATCTGTCCAATACTGACAGTGACCTACTGTCTCTGTGGTATGTTTCCTCCATTGTATCTTTGCATCTTCCATAAATATAGTGAATTCAAAAGGGCTTCCTTTCTAGACAGAGGGTCAGGCTTTTGCACAACATGGCTATGCTGGCTTCTTTCAGTAAAGCTAAATGCCAGTCAAAGACACACTGTGGAATTTTTACATAGGTTTCAAATCATCACCTGATATTTCAGCCACCTAGCTTTGAAAAAGCTATACTAAATCACTTGAAACACTTTTGTAACAGACTACTAATAATTTGTTTTGAATGGAGAAAATTTTGTAATGAGACAGGAATCATCAGCCTAAACAGAGGTCACGTGTAAGATTGTGACACCAACATAAGACTTCGTAAAGAGGGAGCTGATGAGTTCAGGGATGCAAATTTGAATATTGCACAATTATCTGTTAAACTGCAAGAGGCAAAAGTGGACAAAATAATGGTTGTCTGTACTATAAGCTGGTTTTCATAGTGTTCATTTTTCAAAACGTATTTGATTACCTTTGCAGCCTTACTTGTGTGGTGTGCAGAGCTCTTCTAAGCAGGGCTAGTGAAACTGAGCAAGCAAGCTCTAACTCCAATGTTTTTACACTTCAGTGACTGAAAAACTTGTGTTAATTGAATGGGTAACCATCTGACATGGTGCTGGTGTTTTAAAAAATGTGTTCAGTGAGGAGTTTGCCATGATATTTTGGCTACATAGTAGAGGCATTCTGCCATCTACCTTGAGGAATGTTCTTTATTTCATTCCTTACACAGGTGGAACTGTCATTGGAACGAGGGCACAGTCGGTGCAGGCTTTCATTTGGTGCCTGCTTTCATCCTGGACTGAAGCTTGCGAGACACCAAACACTCTGGTCTACTTTGGGCAGGCAGACGAACATGTGCATAACTTTCAGTTTATAAATGCTTCCTTGACCTCTGCTGGAGCACTCTATGCATGACCACAACTAAAGTTTGAACCAAAATACTTGTGGTCTGTAGGCAGCGATCCCACCACATGAACCATTGTGTTCTTTGGACAAGCTTTTGGTAACTGTGCTAAACTACTCTGGGCTGAAATCCACTCTGTTACTCCTATTGTTCCTCTGTATCTGTGACTACTGCTTACACTTTTCCAACACAGTGCTATTTTCCATGTAAGTAGTAGGAGTGGAAAAGACTGACTTCATTTTTTTTGCTTCCATTAGATGTGTGTGCTTGTGTGGAACATGTAACTACGTGGAGATATTTGGTGCCTGTCTGCTTTTCTTGACTTTGGAAATAAACCATTGCCCTTTCAAGTGCCAGGAACCTTCCTGCCTAGCAGTGGGGAGTGGTCTTGCTGTGAGGTTAGCAAAGGTGGAGGTGGGTACAGCAAGAGGGGGTTCAATGAAAGACAGGTTTTCTGCTTTAGTCGTTTCTGTTTCCTCTGCTTTTACTCTTGAAGAAGTCACTTATGAAACATGTGTTGTCTTTCTGTGTATGAAGAAATGCAATCATTCATAAGTTCCTGCAACAGTGTGTGGCACCTATTTAGCTAAGAGGAGCCCATCCATCTTCGCTATATTTCTCATTTGTAAAAAGGCCCTCATTATCACTGCGAGATGGATGTATTGAACTGTTAGCAGAACAGCAAAGGCTATTTTGCCTTGACAGAGTACCTAGTTTCCTAGATGAAGGATCAAAGAGAATTGAAATACCTTTGTTTTATACCTGATTTTGTGAAATTATGTATAAATCTGTTAGAGGTCTTTTCAGTGAATTTTTTATTATTATTATTTAGGTATGCCCATATCAATCTGTCAGGGTCTTTCGTGTCTTTGCTTCTGTATCCCATTACCTGTCCTTTGATTCATTGCAATTTCCTTACTAAAACAATGTTTAAAAGGACTGATCTTTTCTTAACATTTCTTTTGCAACATTTAATAAAGTTTAGAGTAATTCTAATGCCAAAATTACTCTGTAAAAATTCATTGCAATGTCTTGCAAAGTACTGTAATACAAAACAATGGGAAAAAAGAGGGAAGAATAATTCCCTTTATGTAAATCTGTATTCTCGTTTAACTCACACATAGCTATTACATGTGGTTTTGTTTTGGGAAACGTGCTCCACCATTGTTTTCTATAATGTCTGCCATATGCTGCCTGTTGCTTTTGCATTTAAGAATAGCATTTGGTACTCCAGACAAAATAAAACTGAGTTATTTTCATATTTCTAGACAAACCAGTGCTGTAAAGCACTGGCATTATTCGTATAATTTTTTGTTGAAAATGTCAGTGAAGAGCCAAAAATGCCTTCTGTGTGGGATTCTGCACTACCTAATGTATGTTGTTATGTACCCTAAGCCAGTGTTATTTATTTCTGCTAAAGTGTTTGTATGTAACTTTTGAAAGTTATGGATGGAATTATCAGCTTGGTTTAAGATTGGCCAGGCTAAAACTAAATTCCTAATCTCTCTTTCCCCTTGTCTCTGCCACCTTGGATTACACCACCAGAGGCATGGAGTCTGGACATCTTTGACTTCATCTTTTCTTTCCTTCATGACCTGTACATTCAGATTGTGCCTACAGTTACCATTTTTAGTTGCGTAAACTTTCAGCTTCTTCCGGAATCTAAGGATCTTCAGGTCCTCTCTCATTTCATACTTCACACACTGCAGCTTACTTTTTCTGCTCTTATCATCATACAAATGGTTCCCTTTCAAAATGCTTCTGATGATAGAATTATGTTGATTCTTTCTTTGTCCCTGGCTTAGCTGTTAGCTTCCTTTCTTCTGCTGCATTAAATGAATGTCTTTACCAGTACATCCTCTCAGTATTTTACTAAACACTATTTTAATAAGTTCTGCTTTTCATTCTTTCTTCTTCCTTGTCCTTACAACCCATGCCTTTCTCTTTTCCCATTCCTTCTTTTTGTGACATAAAAGATGGAGGTTGAAGTGGAAAATGAAATAAAAGTTCTTCTTTGCCTGCACAGCGGGATCTGGGTATTTTGCCTCTAGGAACTGCAGTAAGACAATAAATGAAGGTCAATCAATGCAAATTCTGATACAACAGAGAAGGCTGAAGATAGTCTAACTAACTCATTTAGCAGTGGTCTGAAATTTATTTTATCAGTGATCTGCTGTTAAATAGATCCTTATCCATCCATGTGTGCAGTATCTTTGTTTCGTAAGACTCTGCCCTGCAAGAACTAATGAAACAGGACCTGCCACCTTAGTAGGGTTTTGATGCTAAATACTGTTTGTACAAAACCAGAATTTCTTTCACGCCATACTTAGAAAATATCAACAAACTGCTTGTATACAAAACAAAAGAAAAAAAAGAAAAAAAAAGAAAAAGTACTTTCCCTCAAATCTAAGCAGTTATGTATTGCAAAAGGGAACAGACTGACTTCACTGACTTGTTTAAACACTATGAAAATAGAATTATAGAATCCTAGACTCATAGATTTATAGAATCATAGAATGGTTTGGGTTGGAAGGTACCTTTAAAGGTCATCTAATCCATCACCACCTGCAATGAGCAGGGACATCTTCCACTAGATCAGGGTGCTCAAAGCTGCTTCCGAGCTGACCTTGAACACTTCCAGTGAGGGATTGTGATGGTACAGTTCCCCCCTCCTCTGGACTGCTTTATGATCTGAGGAATTTCTGTCAAGTGTCAGCCTTTGTGCAATGAGTTTGGCGGACAAGCATCCCTTGATGTTTAACGTACCAGGAACTCTTGTGTGGCCAAGGTGGGGAGTAGCACCGACTGTACCAGGAGCTCCGATTACCTGGCCAAGGTGGGGAATGAAAGAGGAAATAATCAGTCATCTCCTGGCAGCCTTGGAACATATCCCACCTGGACTGTAACTCGGATGGACTGGTACCAATGTTACTTGAATATTGAGAATTCCAGTAACTACCAATCGAATTGTGGCCAGGATGGAAATTTACTGACCAAAGTCAACCATCTTAGGACCTTATAAACAGGGGTATCAAGCAAGGCCCTTTGAGCTCTGCTGGACCACAGCTGGTACCCCATATCTGCCTCTGAGTGGGATGCCTCACAAAGCACTTCAGACGTCAAAGTTTGAAATTGCCTTCACTGATGGGACCTGGGCTGAACTCAGTCCTTGAGGCTCGACCTTCGCCCATTGGGGAAAATCACTTGAAGTGAGTATTCCACTGAACTCGGGAGGAATTATAACAGGTACCTTTATCTATGCATATTGTCTGTGTGCATGTGTGTGAATCAATTCAGATCATAATTTACTATTATTATGATTGTAGAGAATTCTTTTTCATTACTTTGTAAATTCTAAGTTAACTAATGATTAATTACTGCTAAATTTCTGTGATTTTTTCTCTCTCTCTCTAACTGTAAACAAACCTTAAATTGCTGCTAGAATTATTCTGTAGACATAAACCATTGTGATCTGAGGCTAAGTCTGGATCCAGCCGCACCCAAGCTCCTCTCTGAGAACGAGTTTAGAAAGCAAGGGGGGCAATTCTGAACCTTGTGATTCAATGGGAGGGTCTCCCTTACCCCTTTTGTCTGTTCTTTCAATCTATGTATAAATCATTTCATCTTAATCCTACCACGATTTTGTATTCCATTCATTTGATAAGTAATAGAGTGAACCTTGCCAACGAACTTTGTTAAACCAAATTTTATGAATTCTTCTTAAAATCATTTCCTGCAAATACCCTTGATGGGATTCTTTAAGCGACCTAACCACTCATCCATGGCAGGGGGCATCCACAATTTCTCTCGGCAATCTGTTCCAGTGCCTCACCATCCTCATCATAAAATAATTTCTTCCTTATGTCCAACCCAAATCTACCCTCTTTCAGTTTAAAACTGTTGTCCCTTGTCCTGTCACTACAGGCCTTGATAAAAAGTTTCTCTCCATCTGTCTTATAAGCCTCTTTATAAATTGAAAAGCCACTATAAGGTCTCCCCGGAGCCTTCTCTTCTCCAGGATGAACCACCCCATCTGTCTCGTCCTTTTCTCGTAAGAGAGGTGTTCCAGCCCTCTGAAAATTTTTGTGGCCCTCCTCTAGACCTGCTCCAACAGGTCCATGTCTTTCCTGTGCTGAGGGTCTCCAGAGCTGGATGCAGTTCTCCAGATGGGGTCTTATGAGATCAGAACAGAGGGAGAGAATCATCTCCCTATCCCTGCTGGCCACGATTCTTTTTATGCAGCTTAGGTTACGATTTGCTTTCTGGGCTATAAGCACCTATAACTGGCTCATATCCAATTTTCATCCACCTGTATCCCCAAGACATTCTCTGCAGGGCTGATTTCAATCCATTCGTCCCCCAGTCTGTACTGATATTGGGGATTGTCCCAACTCTTGTGCAGGACTTTGCACTTGGCCTTGTTGAAATTCATGAGGTTCATAAGGTCCACTTCTCAAGCCCATCAAGGTCCACCTGGATGGCATCCCTTCCCTCTAGCATTTCAATACTTTGGACCAAAGAAAGGTAGTAATCACGTGTAATCTGAGAAAAAAAAAATCTTATCCATACTACATTTTTCATGGATTGTCGTAGTGATTTAGATAATAGTACTTAAATGGTACTCATTAAAAATTAAGCTTTCTTTTTTCCTTCTAATCACTCTGTTGAAACACGTGTAGCACAGATGCTGCTACCGTCGCAGTATGATTTGCATGATTATGTTCTTTTTGTCATTAAATACGCAGAGAAAAATAATTCCATAGAAGTGTCCTAGTAAAGTTTATCAGATCATAGACTTTTACTTGATTCTCATTTGCTTTTTAAAAAGGTTCACTGAAGATGAATCACCACCTGTAAATATTTATTTTTTGAGTTGGAAATGGAGATTTGTTTCCCCTGCTCTTTTTGGAAAAGACCTTTTAAATTTGATTAAAAGGAATGAAATGAGGAATTATTCTAAAAAGCTGTAAAATATAGCACCACATTTATTACTGTGTTTTGGATTGTGCTGGAGGACAGCAATCGCCTCATATTCTTACAGTTATTAAAAAATTATTTTGCAACATCTTTTTTTAATTCATAAAGTCAAATAGGTACATGAGACCAGAAACAGACTGACTTATGAAATTAAAACTTCTTGGGGACAAAACAGCTTGTGATTTTGCATATGGTTTTGGACAAAATATCAAAACAATGTAAAACTTTGCCACTGCTTTCATCCTGGGACTTAAACATAAAATAGTGATTCACTAGTTCACGGTGCTGAGGTCAGGGTATAGTAATGGCAGGAAAGGCTGATATAACAAGAATCATGCCATCTGTGCAAAACCAGAAAAAGTCCTTATGTTTCAAAGCTGCTTTAGACCTTTCTCATAATGCTGACTGAGCAGCCAGAGTTATCTGGTGTTATAGTAGAACTCATGATGCATCATACTGACTAGAAATCTTTAACTGTCCAAAATCTTGACAAGTCTCTCTGATGGACTAGTACTTTATGCTGAATACAGCCAAACAGCAAAAAGTTAACTGAACAGGACATTGTAAGTGGAAGGAGGAGCTTAATATTTTGGACGTGGATTTTTTCCTCTTGCATCTGCATAAAAGAGTTGTACAGAAATGTCTTTAACCAGCTGATTTCTTATCCTGTTTTGGTTTTTATTCTTGTTGACTCCATCTGGAATCTTCTTTCCAGTAAAACCTGTGAAATGTTTCTTTCAAGAGAGGGCAGGAAGAAGAAAAGATAAATTACTGTTCAACTATAAATTATACTTAGTCTTCTGTCATAGTTTCGTATATAATCCATATTCTCACATTTTCTTCAACTCAAAGTTATTACTTATTTTAAATGCAACAAAACTTACAGGTTTCTTAACAACACTAGAAGATACTTTTTATGACAGCACAAGAACTTTATGATCATTGAGCTGGTCTTTGTAACACATGGTATTTTATTTGAAAATTTGTGCATTGAATTTGGAACTTTGTGATAGAGTGAGAACATATCTCTTAAAAATGTCTAATCTTAAAGATTCAAGGTTATATATTATCAACTGCCTCATTAGTAGGCTTTTTCAGTGGTTAGTTTCTTAACCACCTGCCACTTCCTAGCCAGGTTTCTTTTTAAAATTATCATTTGCTAACTGGTTTTAATTTACCTATTTCTTGCTTCATTTGCTGTTATAGTTCAGTATTCTTTTGTCTTCCAGATCAAAAAGTCTACCATCAGAAATCTTCTCCCTCTGTGTGTACTTACAAATTATGATCAAGTCTATCTGGTCATTTCTCTTTGAAAGGCTAAATAAATTATGGCTCTCAAGACTGTGAAGCACTCTGTTGCTGAGTTTTGAACAATGCCTATGCTTGTAACATAATATTAGTTGGAAGATGTTTTTCAAAACTGGACTCAGTGCTGCATCCTGTAGAGTATGTAACACCTCATTCATTACTTTACCGTAGTCTTCTAAAGGTCTAAAATACTGCCACTGTCTTTTCTGGATGTCACATGTAAAATGGATATGTTTGTGAGTCTTCTCAGGCCCGAGAATGATATTTGCTATGCCCATATTTTTAACACTTGAAACTTGCTGAGATAAAGGAAAATAACTTCAAAAAAGTAGCCCTGAGTCTAACCAACACTTGCACAGCTGCGATTGGCAAAATGTGAGGCAGTGCAGTGAAGATCTTACAGAAGGGACATGTCACAGCCTTGTGCTTATACAAGGAGTATGTGCATGTGGTGCTTGGTTACTGCAGTGTGAAGTAAAAATGGATTAGTTTAAACAACCACCGATGAAATCCTGGTCCTGACTCTGTGTTGGTTGACTAGAAGAGTCTGATGCCTCTCCTTGGACATCAGCCAAGCTTTTTAGGTAGACCTGATATCTTTTGCACATCTAACATTTCACAGCAGCAAAAGCATCCCTAACTATTCTGCAATTACATTTTCCTACATATTATATATTTGGAAACTAGCATGTTTAGAAAGTATCCAACTCACAGTAGAATTGCCAGGGCTGTTCTTGGGAAATGACTGTATAGTCTTTTTGCCTTTAATCTGGACACAGCCACTCACAGACTCACGGTAATCTCTTTCAATCTGGAGCCCAAAAACTGGTATCATTTCATAAAAAAACAAAAAGTACAAAAAAAAAAAACAAACAAAAAAACCAACCAACTTCATTATAAGCACTGTTAATGTTGAATTATTATAAGAAATATGCAAAGGCTGAGTAGGTAGGGCTGTACAGCTGGGAGAGCAACAGTGTCCCACAGCTAAGATAAAGGAGTGAAAAGCCTCTTTGATTTTAAAAAGATTTTAATCTGTTGTGTTTCATAATACATTTGACATGATTTTATCTAATTGGCCACTTTCTAAGATGATCTTTTTAAAAGATCCTGAAATTTCAAGAAGGATTTTCTATTTATGCCTGTACACACTGTGCAGTAATGTGAACAACAAAGGAGTAACTTCAGTTTGAAAAAAGAAAATTGTTCATATGCTCTGCAGTGCCATCTACAGTACTTTGGTCAAGTCTGAACCACTTAATGAGAAATAGTGCATGTTTTTCTAGAAAGCAAGAGTAAAATGGAAAGTGTGAATATATCTTATTAAACAGATATTAGAGAACTGAACTATAAATTCGCAAGAGACTTAGATCATTATTTTATTTCCAAAACCTTTTCACCAGTGATTTAAATATGATGTTTTATCAGAAAGAGTTTGAACTGTTTAATATCATCTGAACATAACCAGCAAAATTAAACCCCCATGATACTGAAAAAAGTGAAATTATGTGATTTTATAAGACTATGGCATCATTATGGAATTACAAACATACTCATTACTGCTTTTAAAATAAATCTATTTAGGTTGTCTTTCTTTGCATCCTGCCTTCAGTACTTAGCATACCTGTGTTAAATTTTCACACTTTCATCCATGTCTGTGAGAACCAGAAAAGTAAAAATAAATACATACAAATAAATTTAATCACATAAGCCTTAAAAAGATAAAGTCTCTTAAAAGACTAACATTAAAATTTTAAGAATTGGCAGCAGTATTTCAAATTTTAAGAAAAAATAACTTTAGCCATTGCGTATTTATTTACCTCCTTACTAATACGGAAAATTTGCACGGGAACATGTATGCAAGAACTTGTTTTCCGAGTAATTACTCATAAAGTAAAACAGTTGCCTGTGATACACGAGGCTATGCTTTCCCTGGGTTTTTCTTGTTTACTGCCCTCTAAATGTTGTAAAACACCAAATTTTTGTAAGGTTTGAGTGGGAAGAATTTTTCCTGTCTCTTGTTTAAATACTACCAAAAATACTGAGGACACTTGGTCCCGGTGCAAGGTCAGAGCAATTAAAATGTTCTTCAACGATGATAAATGAGAGCTCAAAGTTGGAGCTTAGCACTATTGTGCAACTTCAGTATAACAGATAAAATGAAAGTTTCTTACGTTACATCAGCAGCTAACTAACGACCTTAATCACAAAATTCTTGTAGATCTTGTTATTCCAGCAAGTTATCTGGATACCACAGTCAGTGTCAAAATTAATTCACTTCATAAAATATATGATCTGCCTGTATATCATTAAAGGGATCTGTTAGCTTCTGGTGTTCCTCGTGAGCAGGAGCGATATACTGACAGATTTAAGTCCACTCCCACAATGTGCAAGGACCTGGATGCAGGACTGTCTGTGGGGGAGACTTCGAACAAAGGTCGTTTGATCGTGGTTGCTAGATATTACCCATTAGGAGAGAAACCAGGGCACAGATCCACCAGAGAGAGAGATGAAGGGTTAACTCTGGATTGACTGGGCAGTTCTTGCTGGTTTTTATGATAAACTGGAAACAATAATAACAGATTATAAAATACATGTAATAAATGTGTATTCGTATATAAAAATAAATGTCCTGCTCAATTGGAATGGTGTTCAGACACAAATATTGGTAATTATTTCGAACTATGTATTAGCAATTCCCTGTCACCTTCCTTTAATTGTATACATTAACAATCTTCTGTCACCTTCTTTTAATTGTCTTGTCTGCAGTTTATAATTCAATGAACTAAAAGTGATTCTAACAAAGTTAAAGTATAGTTCAACATCTTAAATTTATATTGGAGTCTTGGAAAATAAACAGTTACATTTTTTTGTGTTCTTCTTTGTTTTAGCTGTCTCCTGCACTGGACCTAAAATTGCGAGAGAGGCACTTCTCTTTGCATGGGCTCTATGAGCCAGCCAAAACCACATAATGATGGAAATCTCACAAGAAAGCCTATTCTTGCAAAGAAAAAAAAAAAAAAAAAAATTTGCCTGATTGTCTGCAATGTTTTTCCTTAGCCTGTTATTTCAGGGAATGGATGGGAACAGCGATGTTGTTCTTTGGGTAATGTGTGGGTAGTGATTAGTATTGCGAAAGCTTACAGCTGGACTGCTTAGCTGACAGAAACAGGGAGCAGACAATTGCAAGAGCACAAAAAGGCAGGGGACCAGCCCCAAACCTCTGTTTTTTAAGGAGTCAGGAACAATAGCCAGCTAGGCTGTCAGCAAGTATACAGCCTGGGAAAAATGCTACATATCCACATCTTAAATGCTGGGTGGGGCACAGACTCTAGCTACAAGTGGATGAGAAGCAGTTAGAACAGCTATGACTGCCACATGACATAATATCCAGGAGACCTGAACTCTTCTGTTCTCAGTGTGTAAGCAACATTCGACAGCAGAATGATCTCAATTAACGAATCAAAAAATGGTCTGTAAAAAGTGATCAAACTCTTTGTTGGAATATCTTTTTTCAAAATTGCATGTGTATGAAAGCTGCTGTTCTGATCCATAAATCACTGCTCACTGTCTTCTTGGTTCCTTCGTATGATTAGCTGTCCAGTTGCAACTGGCTCAGAAAATACTGTTTTTTATTAAATAATGCACTGAAATGACTGTTTTATCCAAATGAGTTGGCCTGTGAAAGAAACTTAGACCTTTGCTCAGTAACATACTTTTAACCAGATGAAAGCTCCTCTAAATGTGGCTGGACTAACATAAAGTTCTTCTGTGCCTTTAGAAATGGAGACGAAACACTGTTTGGACAGCTTTTGGAAGCTAGACCATGAGGGTAAATGTCAAAAAAACCCCAAACTACGCATGCAACAGCAAGTGTAATTCCTTCAAACACTGCAATAAAGACTAGACAGATCTTCTATAATTAGGGAATATCTAGGGAGTTTGGGGTAACAGGACCATGTGGGTAGGCAGATTTTGCTGCTTAGGTTAGTACTGTCAGCTTTATCTCCCGACTAAAGTGACTGAATGCTGGCCTCCATTGCTGCGGCAGCTAGGAAACAGGTAGGGACTGAACCCTTCAAGGACTCAGTATTGTCAAGTGAGAAACCTTCCAGATTCCTATCAAGGTGCTCTGGCTGTTATGTTATATTCCAGCTCTACCAGTTTTGACTTTTTCAATAGCCTATCAATTTATTGGCTTTCTGTATCAGGTATTGTAAATTGGTTAGTTGAGTGTTTGAAATGCTTCATACCCTTCCTTTTTGTATTCCTTTCCTTTTAATTTGCCCCTGTTACCTCTTTGGGAAAAAAAACAAACAAACCCAGAACACCTCTTGAATTGTGATTTCTTACTGTACAAGTCATGCTATATCCTTAAAGAATCCACTAAGGATCTAGAGCTGGTAGCACTAAGCACAGAGGAACCAAGAGTGCAAGCTTGTCTCAGCAACAGTGAAATAAGTTTTACCCATACAAAAGACAAGTGTTATCCTTAGAGGTGGTTAGTTATGTGTTTTCTAGAACTGAGAAGAGCAGAAAGAGGAAATAAGAGACAGGTGAAAGGACCAGAAAGGGCTGAATTCAATAGGCACACAAAAAATTTCTTACTAGACTTCTTAATTCAGCAAGATTTGTGTGTCCCCTGTAAGAAATTTGTTTCTGCTGAGGCAGTTGGCAGGGAAATAAATAAAAATTCAAATTATTGAATTAACCTTGAGCAAGTTGGACTGAGTTGGAGGGGAAAATTTCATCCCCTTGTTTCAGATTTGAATAAGTTTAAGCTGGCAAAACTGGAACAAAGGAATCTCAGACAATAAATTGCCAGTCACAAGCATCATAACATAGAATCATAGAAAAAAATATTACTGGAAAGGACTTCAGGATATTATCTAGTACAACCTCCTGCCTAAAGACAGGATCGAGAATACATATGTCATTCTTGACAGAAGTTTAGATAACATCCTGAAAAAGGTCTCCAGTGAAGCTCAATGCCTACCCTGGAAATCTGTCCAAAAACCCCACAATCCTTACTGTTACAAGGATTTAGACCTACCTGTAATATATTGCTTTCTTTAGCACTTTATTTTAAGACTTTGAGTTAGTTAAATAGTATGATCATAGCAATTCACTTGAAGCGATGTTAATACAGGTCATTCGGACAAGAATGTGATGCTGGAGCATTCAATGGGATTGATTTTTGCATAAAATAAATTATAATTCTTCATTATAAAGTTTTATAATAATTCTACATTAATTTCCATAAGTCATACATCATTAAAATGTTTTATGTTGGCTGGAAAATATAAATACAGGTTGTGGAAGAGATTCATATGTACCATACGTGAGATCAAGTCTGGGTTGTCATGGGAAGTGAATCCTGACTGTGGGATCCAACAGTTACTAATAGTAACTGAAAAACTGATGTACAAGAATCTTGCTTCAAAGCACACAAAAATGGTTGATTTCACAGACAGTATTAGTGTTGAATTAATGATTGAGGAATTTACACAAAGCTTACGAATCTGTTTAGAAGAATAACCTTGCAGTTCACCCTTAAATATATTTTTCCTTTTTTTCATTATATTCCACTAGAATGTTAGATAAAAATGTAATCAGTACTATTATAACAAGAAATTTGCTTTCTAAAAATCTCAGAGATTTGCGTTTTACCTCTTTAAATAAACACACTCCTATCTAATACTTCTAAAGTACTGATCAGAAATTTGAAGTCATTTTGACAGTCAACACAGGAATTACATTTTGCAAAAGTTTGCCTGTAGTACAGCACAGCAGGAAATGTTAGCTTACTCTCTTGCTCTGCTACACTGGCAGTTTAAATAAAGAAACGATAAAGATATAATTAAAATCTGGCAATGTAAGTATATCTCATGAATTATTAAAATCTCGCTCCTTCATATCTGGTGGTAATTATTCTGCTGTATTCCTCCAGCTCTTGCAATTACTCTTCACAGGGCCAGACTGACACCTAAAGGGGGCCATCTGTAAACCTCAGATAAGGGCCATGGCTCACTTGAGCAGATGTAGGGTGGGTGGCAGAGGGGAAGGCTGGAGCCTCAGGGCTTGGGGAATGTCTTGGCACTCCAGGGTGCCTCCTGGTAATATGTGGGAGAGCAGATGGATTTCCTAATTTGGTTTTAATATATGGACCTGTGTCTTGATGGAAGTGAACAGAATGAAACCTTCCGGAGAAACAGTTGATACCAATGTCGAATCATGATCCTCTGCAGTGAATGCTTCAGTCCTGGACTGTCTGTAAGTCCTGGGCTTTTACCTATTTGTAAAAGTGCCTTGTTTGCTTTTAGGGATGAGTCAAAGGCTGTCTTCTGTGGAAATTTCTTGATACAAGAACTGAGAACTATGGAAACTGAAGATCGTTCCACAACCAGCAAGAAAGATGTGCAGCTTTGTTTGTGTAACTGACACACGAAGTGGCTCCTTTGTAAATAAAATACATTATCTGCCGATTTCCGATTTCCCCACTCTTCCATGAGCTTGAACCATGTGCAGCTGCACTGACCATAGCTGATCTGAGGAGGCAGCGGTAAAGGGTTGCAGAGACTTCTTGGAAGATTTTAGTTTTGATACTATTGAACTACCAACATTTTGATTGGGCTGGTGCTGTCAGGGCAACCTGCAGGCCTGTGACTTCTTGGTGGTCTGGGAGCACTGGCGGGTCCCTGTGGGGGTGGCAGGGAAGGGCCTGCCCCATCCTACCACCCCAGCCAGAGACAGGGCAGCAAGTGAGCAGGTGGGGCAGCCCCAGCCTGAGGCTTTGGACATTTTTCTGGACATGGGGACAGGCTGAGCCTGGGGCAGGGACTGATGGCACTGGGGGGCTGACGTGGGGTCCTGGGCCCTGGGCAGGGTGGAGGGAGACCCAGGTGGGCAGGGGCAGTCAGGGCTGCTGGTGCTCTAGGTGCGCTGGCGGTAAGTTCTAGTTTTGTTGTTTCAAATCTTATACTGGAAAAATACTTGTCCTTATGTCGGTTCTGTAAATCCTCCTTCATCTGGTCTTATTTTAAAGTAAACAATAAAATGTTCAAAATACTTTGCAATGTAAAAACGGTGCAAAAAATAAAGAAATCGGGTGCTTTTCTACTTCACATGTCACTTGGATTTCCTCAGAGCACATGTCTCTCTCTAGGGAAGCTCTGCCTTTAACATAGTATTAGTCAGTAATCCTGGCAATCCACGTGCTGAATTTCAAGCGTGTTAAGTAGCCTCAGTGAGCTCAGTAAGGCTAGTGGCTTGATAAACGTGCACTAAACATCAAAGTGCTCATAGAGTCAAAGTCTGATGTTGAACTTCAGGAAAATTTTCACTCCATGGAGGGAGAATTGCCCCTTAACGCTGAGACCCTGCCTTGTGTTAGTCATCTAGAGGAGACCACAGTCAGACTACAGCTCCTTTCCTTCACAGCTGCTCAGCTTCACTTTAGTAAAAGGAAGCATTCACACCTAGCAGGTGTGGGCACTTACTTCCCTTCACTCTCCTCTACCATGAACGCAAAGAGATTTTGGGCAAAAGAGTGATAATTCAGACCTTCTTTTAAGTTTTGAGTTGCTCTCTGGTAAAGCTTTTATTCCCTTATTACTTCTTAAATTAGCATATGAAGTTACGACCTGAACTTGTGAGAAGGATTAACTATCCCCCTAACTACTCACAGAGCTTGGGTCTGAGAGCAGGGAGTTTCACCGGCAGGACATTTGGAGAGAGCAGTAGGGCTGCTGCTTTTATCGGCAGCAAATTGCTTTCCTGTCTTGGGAGCAAAGGAGAGCTGGAAGCAAAGCTGTGCTTTGAGCAGCTCCAGGTTAAATCTTGCTAGCAGTGTCTTCTTTTTATTTTGAGAAGAAGAGCTGGTGAGAGACAGTTGGTGTTTACTTCATAATTGATGAAGTTTGTGTACTGAGAATAATGACAATGTTTGTGCTATATTGCAGATATTTTTTTTTTAAAAAAAGTGTTTGTGTGATTGGACTAATTTCTTTACTTTGCCTGTGTAAATGGCTATGACGTTATTACTGCTTGAGTTGAGTAGCCAAAACATTTAAACGTTGCCTAATCTAAGACATGAAGCTTTCACTGTGGTAAGTTTTGCTGGTTACTTATAATTCTTGGTTGTAGCTCTTCCCAAAAGTTTTGAGACAGCCTTCTAGATTGAACATTTTCTGAGACAGAATCAGTAATGGGAGAGATACATGGAATATATTTGAGTGCACACAGACGTTTCTACATGTAAACACAGAATCACAGAATCACAGAATAGTAGGGGTTGGAAGGGACCTCTGTGGGTCATCTAGTCCAAACCTCCTGCCAAAGCAGGGTCACCTACAGCAGGCTGCACAGGACCTTGTCCAGGTGGGTCTTAAATATCTCCAGAGGAGGAGACTCCACAACCTCCCTGGGCAGCCTGTTCCAGTGCTCCGTCACCCTCAGAGGGAAGAAGTTCTTCCTCATATTCAGACGGAACTTCCTGTGCTTCATTTTGTGCCCATTGCCCCTTGTCCTGTCACTGGACACCACTGAAAAGAGCTTGACCCCATCCTCCTGACACTCACCCTTCAGATATTTGTAAGCATTTATTAGGTCCCCTCTCAGCCTTCTCTTCTCCAGGCTAAACAAGCCCAGCTCCCTCAGCCTCTCCTCATAGCAGAGATGTTCCAGTCCCTCATCATCCTCGTAGCCCTCCGCTGGACTCTCTCCAGTAGCTCTTCATCTTTCTTGAACTGGGGAGCCCAGAACTGGACAGAGTACTCCAGATGAGGCCTCACCAGGGCAGTGTAGAGG
>Ga0065711_1006514_pt1 | contig 25919 bp, 28 predicted proteins | sample Hoacrofraction12_FD_59098 | JGI IMG/M metagenome (GOLD analysis project Ga0065711, IMG submission 59098) | Hoatzin crop microbial communities from Cojedes, Venezuela - Epithelial fraction 12 v2 (version 2) | ecosystem: Host-associated > Birds > Digestive system > Esophagus > Crop | place... | reverse complement strand
AGGCTGCCCAGGGAGGTTGTGGAGTCTCCTTCTCTGGAGATATTCAAGACCCGCCTGGACAAGGTCCTGTGCAGCCTGCTGTAGGTGACCCTGCTTTGGCAGGGGGGTGGGACTGGGTGACCCACAGAGGTCCCTTCCAACCCCTACTATTCTGTGATTCTGTGACATGAACAGCTTGAGAAGGTGAGGGGAATGGTCAGAGCATGAGTGAGATGAGGCTGGAAGGGGCCCGCAGGAGATTTTGTATGTGAAGCTGCAGTCCCTTGCGTGGAAGCCTGGGAGAGCCAGGCTGTGTAACTGCGGGCCAGCGGACGTGGGAAAGGCAGAGCAGTGTCGAGTGGGGTGGGCAGAGGAACAGAGAGGATTAACTGCTTGCTGGTGAGTGTTTCCTAACGTGTGTAAGATCTAAGGAAAAGGGTGGTACAACTGACGTGGTGCGGAGGCAAGGGAAGATACAAAAACCTCTCAAGCCTCCGTTGAGATGATAGTGCTCTGTGGAACACCAAAGCTTCCTTATCTTCTTACTTAGTTAAAATATGTAATTGTTCAAAAGTCACACCACCACTGGAAGGTGAGTCATCAGGTTTTGCAGTTGATCCACAGGATAGCTAACATTTTAATATAAACAGAGAATCCTTCTGTCTTATAAAAATACTACTTTCCAGTACGCTGAAATGTAGAACTTGTATGGCCTGGCTGGCTTTCCAGCTGCGATAAGGAATAAGTACTTCTCGTGTGGAGAGGTGGGGACCGTCGAAAGGCAGCTCTCCTTTGGCATTGCATCTCCCCAGGTGGGCTCCCTGCCGCGCTGGAGGCAGCACTGTTCCCCCAAGCAGCAAGGGGCAGGGAGCAGCAACAAACAAAAAGAGCAAAAATTTCTCTTCTGTCCACTTGTTCTGAAAAGCTCTGCCCACTAAAAATAAAAATAGCTCCCTCTTCTACGGAGCACGGTAGCGTCTGCCTGCCGCAGATACAGTGCCAGCATCCGAGTTGTTGTGAGCGCTCGCTGTTTGGGCTGAAAGAATAATTTAAAATGTTCTTAACATGCATAATGTAAATAAGGAGGAACGTTTGTGGGTGATCAGGAGAGCCCAGGACTGCTAGGGATGACAGTTGGATAAATGTGGCTTTGTACAGGGCCTTACTGAGGTTCTGGAGCCAAGCTCTGTTTATAATAAACTGCAAAGTGGAAAGCTCAGGAAAGGATGAATGTGAAGCGTTTAGCATCGGGATGCTTCGTCGGTGATTAATGGAACTTGGCTACTTCTGCTGCTTGGCAGTTTTACCTCTGTGCGGTGCCTGTTACCCTCTGGACCATCTATAATCGCACTGTCTGTCGTCGTTTGGAGCCACAGGGCAAACAATTCTGGTGTCCCGCTGGTTGGTCAGCTTTTTAATCGAGTACATATTCACTGTGACAAAGAAGCAGGCATTTTAAGGGTTTTCTATGACTTAAAAAGGCATCTTTTCGGAGTTACAACATCCTTTTGGACTGTTACTAATCACTGTCATTATCTTGGATGAAATGAGTTTTGGAGTTCAGCTTCATCTCCCTGAAGGACACTTTATTTGTTGTTATCCTGAAGCTTGCCTGTGTTTTTAGCCTGGTGTCAGTCCTGGTGTGAGTAAGGGGAACTGCAATGGCTTTGTCTGCCAGACATTCATTTTCCTGGGGAACAGGGATTCCCCAGTAATGACGATGGGGTGGTACCACGCTTCCACATCCCCGCCTGGTCACGGGGCTTGCCTGAGGCTTGCTGTTTTCATCTAGTCCTTGCCAGTCCGGACTGTAAAGTACAGGTAAAGCCTGGTTTTGCCATCGTTTCGTGACAAACTTTTCCAGGTCATAAAAGAATCGCTCTTTTCCCAGGATTTCTGGCCTTAGTTGCCAAGAACAGCGGCAGCATGTGGAGGACCCATTGGATTTTGCACTCCTGCCTGAAACAAAAGTGGTGTTTTTGCAGGTGTGCATCTGCGGAAACAGCTGTATTTGTGCTAGGAGAGAACGTTTTTCCTCCTTGCCTGCTCCCTCCAGCCAAGCTCTCTGCAGCTCTGCCAGCCTTTGTGGAACAGGAGAGGCAGCTGCTGGCCTGGTTCCCCATGCTGCCTCTGGGGAAGCAGGAGGGCGGCTGGCAACCAAATCGGTAATTCAAAACTCTGCGGTTCCTCCGGACTACAGAAAATGTGCATAATGAGGAAAACCGGAGGAGAAGAAATAACTCCTCGCCATGCTGCCTTGCGAGGAGGTTCATCAGTCATGCTTGTGTTAAGAGAGCACCTGGGATTGCAGAGGACAGGCACCCACATCTGCCAACACACCTCGGCCCCAGCCAGGAGACCAGAACGATCAGTCCTTGCCATGCGCCGGCGGCTTCTGTCCGGACGCTGGAGGTGGACAGCTGGTATCTAGGGTGTGCCTGTCCTGTAGGGAAAGTTTGCGTCCTTCACGCTCGCCCTGTGTCTGTCGTCTTTGTCTGGGAGCTACGTTTTGCATTCTCCTTACTCAACATGTGTAATGACAGGGTTTAAACAGCATATCAGATAATTAGCTCTGAATGCATAATTTAACTCCGGTGCTACGAGTATGGGAAAGTGCCTTGCGCTTGCTTCATTTGATAGGTGAAAGGCGATGTGTTAAACTCAGCGTGGTGAAATAAATGTCTTTGTCTCAGTTCAGGTTCATCCGAATGTTCCTTAGAGCTCGCTTGGCTGTCCCCTGCCAGTCCGTACCATGCTGGTTATAATGGATTTTGCTACAGAAGTTCCTGCAGAAAAGGAATAGGAGATCAAAGCCCTGGTTAGGGCTCGGTGGCTCCGGTTGCTGCCTGTAGAGGTCTGAATGGCAGTAATGGCAATAAATGCATAAATTACAAAGAGCCCCATGCGATAGTGAACGATTTGTCTGAGAGTGGGTGCTGGCAGGGTGTCCCGTGCGCGCGGGGCGGCTGTGCTGGGGCACTGGTGTGGCGGAGCCCAGGCGTGGAGCTGCGGGCCCTGCTGGCAGACCAGCGAGCAGCTCCCGTTGCCCTGCTCACTCAGTAGTTTCCTGTAGCATCACGTGTCTCGGGATGAAAGTGTTAGTTTGCTCGGTGGTGCGAAAATACCCCTGTGTTATGTTTCTGAGCTGGTTAGAAACGTGGGGGAGAGGCTACTCTCTGCTGGTTTTGGCAGTTCCCGAAATAACCGCGGCTGAAATCTGCATGGCCTTCATGTTGCCTCTTTGAGGTTTCGTTGGCTCAGGCAGTCGGAAGCAGTGCAAATGGTGCCAGGCTGTTAGCCAGGCCGAGTACGAGGAGCTGTGCTTCCCAGCCACGGTGGCACACGTCTCCTTTCTGAGGAGACATGCAGCTATCACGTATGCGCAGCATAGTGCTTTGAACTTGCTTTTTTCAGCCCAGGTTGCTTTGTTTTTGCTCCCAGAGCTCTGGACACAGTCAGTCCTCTTGACTGGCCTGCCAGCGTGGAGGTGGCAGAGCTGGATTTCCTTCTGCGTGGGTCAGAAGCTGTCCTCGGCTCCGTGAGCAGAGGATCCTGTTCTGTACAGCTGTGCGCTTCAGGGGGATAAATACGACCTTTAGGCACTCACAGATTGTACAAATCCTCTCGCTTTTCTTTGTGAATGAACAACATGCTGGCTCTTTGATTCAGGGCCAGGGTAGCTGAAACAGCATTTATTGTATTTACAAATGAGCTCTGCTGTCTTCATCACCAATAACAAGTTACCATTTACGGCTCTAGGCGGCAATTTTCTCATTAGGTGTTTTAATGAACACAGAAAGGTTTAAATTTATTCTTATTTCCAGCATTCTTGTGGTAAACACAGCTCCTACACCTACACATACAGGAATCATGGCTTCTAGAGCAGGTTTTGGTTTTGAATGTAGGCTGCTGTAATGAGTGTAGGAATTACAATACCAGACTCATCAGTTGAACTAAAATACCATGTAGACCAAATGGAAAAGGGCTTTATTTCTAAAGCTCCTTAAAAAACAAAAAAAGAGAGGTTATGTAGCTACGCGAGGTCGTGGGGATTTGTGGTTAACAGAGTGATTACAATGTCAGAACAGACTTGGCAGCTGCTCTGCTGCTGTGCTGAAAAAAACGCTGCTGCTTTGGGGTGCCTGTGGGAGAGGTCTTCTGGGGGTGCGCTTTGGGTCATACAGAAGACCGCCTCCTGTTGCTGTTTTCACAAATTAAGCTCCTTTCCATATTAAGTTAAATTTAATGCATGTTTTCCCTGTCTCCCATATTTCTTTTTTAAAAATCTTCCTTCCTTTCCACATTCAGTCTTTCCCTAATTTCCATATTGGAGCTGGAAGCAAAGGACACGTTTCTGTGGGGCAAATTAATGGAAATCCCATAAATTTTGAGATTTTCTGAAGAATAAGTTGCTGTCTTCCGACCCCCTGGTGTTTTCCATGCCTCTGAGGCAGAGGGAGCGGTCAGGCTTCCCCAGAAGGAGCTGTGGGAGGGACCTCCACAGCCTTGCCCCTTCACTGTGGTTTATTTTTTGGTAAGAGGGAGATTCTTGGGTAGTTTAACCTCACTAGTGGTTGGTTGTCCCTTCCTGTCACTCACTCTCCTTTCACGGCAGCCCTTCAGTGGCCAGCTCTGTCCTCTAGCATCCTGGTGATTCTCCTTCCCCTCTTCCAGTTCTGCCTTCTCTCCTCTCCTCTCCCTGCTGCTCCTCCATCCCTTGCTGCGTCCCTCCCACCGCCCGGGGCCCGGGTGCTGCCGAGGTGGATGCGGGCGGGTGGAGGTGCGGGGTCAGATACCCACGTGCTGTGGCAGGGAATGGCATTTCACGGCCCAAGGGAACCTGTCGAGGCCTTGGTTTCTTAACTTCACCCAGTGCGTGGGGAGAAATGCTCAGGAAAGCGCCCTGAAGATGGATTGCTTAGACCTGTATGCAGTATCTGTTAATGTGCTTTTTCAGAAAAACCTAAGCTGCATTGCATTGACCAGAAAGCATCTCTGATGTTGTGTGCAGGTTAGTCCTGGTGCAGTCTCCAGTTGTGGTGCTCCAGTACTGTCACCTCTGCTGCACCGCACGATGTGACTGGTGAGGTTTAGTTGGTTTGGTTCTCCCGGCTGAAACGCAGGTGCTCTTGCTTAATCTTCATTTAAACACCTCAGTGCCTCGTGCACCTCACTCCTAACCAGCCGGCTTCGTTCGGTTACTCTTAATCCAACTCAAATGGTTTTGAACACGGCAGTTTCCCCGAGTTCCTGCAGGAGATGAACAGAGCTGGGTCAACTGAAAAGGCAGATCACGTTGTCCCTCTGTGCTCTGCCGAGGGCTGCCCTTGCCCCTCGGTACCGCATCAAACTGGTGCTGGTTTGGGAAGGTCTGGGCAAGTTCGTTCTGTCCTGTCCCCGCAGTGCCTCTGCGGCTCACCGGCCCCCTCGGTGCTGCTGTCCCTCTGCAGAGCTGTCACCCACCGGAGCAGGAGCCATCCCTGTGCACGGCTTTAATTCTGCTGAAGAGCGATAGGAACACTGCAGGTGATGGCTGCTAAAGGTGGAGGTTACACCTCTGAGAGCACCTTGGTACTTCCATATCGCTAAGCATTTTCCTGTAGCAATTTCAGCGTACAACACATGCAGAATTAGTAATGTATATTGATTTCATGTTGGTTTTAACAGAATATGTTTTAAAAGGTCTGCCACTGCACTGCTGAAACTTCGAATGCAGCACCCTAAGAACGGGTGGCCGTGCCTTCTGGTGTCACTTGCTCACCATGGCTAGGGGATCGTTTAATCAGGATTGCTCAGGCACCTGATAGTGTAATGGGCCTTCAAGGGTAATACTGACATTATTTATTCTCCATTTTTGTGGTGTTTTTAGCAGGGGGAGATGATTGTCAGTGAACAGGAGCCTCATTATGCCCCTGGCAACAAAGACTCAGGGGTCCTGAAGAAGTGAAACCAGAGGTTTTTTGAAGAGATGCAGATAATGAGATTTCACCTTTTCGAGAGACCACATCAGAAATCAAGTTAGTGCCACCACTGCCGCCTCGCAGGTCCCATTGGAGAGACAGCTCCTGGCCTTCCTGAAATGCACTGCAAATCGTCCAGTGGTTTCGGTGAGGTCGGAGCTGCACCTCGGTACTGACGGAAATTTCTGCCGTAATCAGGCATGTGGATTGCGAGTCGTCTTCAAACACTTGCGGCCCAGTCTTAGCTTTCTGTCACCCTTTCGGCCTTTGCTGTAGTTGCAGAGGGTGGCTAGGGCAGAACTGAGCTCTGTGAATTCAGGTAATTGCTACGTTTCCAGCTTATCCGCCTCGCTGGCATAATAAAAACGTCTTTTTTCCTTAGGCCAGAAGAAAGAATCGGGTGCCTGTCAGCTGCAGAACTGTTGTGTACCAGGTGGTGCTGTGGAGTGCGTCGCTGTAAAAGGCGAACGCGCTTTAAATCGCGCCGTTCCGGTGACGCGGGCTTTGGTCTCCTTCCAGCAGCAGCCCGAGCAGAGGCTGGATGCTCAGCCTGGTTGGCTGCTTAGGGCTTCAAATGGCAGTTGTCTTCGTGCCGTTGAAGTAAGAGCTGGCTTTGCAGGTTGCCGTTGGGAGGCTGACACCCCAAGAAGCCTCCTGAACAGGAACAGATGAGGTGCTGTGTCGGTTTGTAGGCGGATGCGTGGCTTTAATGGGTTGTTAAAAGTGGTTTAAAAGGCTCCCACTGAGGGAGGGAGAGGAGAAATGTGAGCGCAACATCTTGAGATTGGAGAGGTTGCTGGGGCATGGTACCTTTCTTGTGGTGTGCAGGGGGCAAAGGAAGTCGGCAAGATTAACCCCCCTTTTTTTGCCTTATGTAGCACTCCTTCAGCCAAAGATGGAAATCTTGTAGTTAAAGCCTCTGCGAGGCTGTACCAGGTGGGGGTTTGTGCCGGTAGCTGCGTGGAGAAACGGGGATGTTTGTTGTATGGGGAGCTTAAACCACGCAGTGAGCTGGGAGGACAGCGAGCACGGAGCAAGAGGCATTAGCCTGGCGTGTCCACACCCTTTGGCTGTTCTCGAAGGTTTGGCTCAGGTGTTTTTCTAGAGCCTCAAAACACTTTTAAATCCCTTTAGATTTTTGCCCTATTTTGAGAGATCTATGCTCTGCTCTCATCTTGGCAGAGGGAGGACAGTTTGTATGGCTTTTGCGGTGTAGCAATGGGTTTTGGTGTCGGAGAGGCTGGGGGTTGCTGTGCTGTGAGCGATGACTCCCGCTGTTTCGATATGATGACAGGGAAATTTTAGGAGTGCTGAAAGAAGCAAAGAAATATTGGCAATCTTTCCTCCGGCAAAAATTAGAAACTAGTCCGCTGGCATTTCAGAAATGTCAGCTACATGTTATGACTAGGATACTTTTTTTTTTTCTTTTGCATATGCTGAAAATCAGATACTTAGCCTAAAATGAAATTTGGAAGAAGTTCTTTACTCAAGCATCAATCACCATGCTACCTCAGATAAGGCTTATAAATGAGAAGGAATGTTTTATGCCAGACTAATAATTTCATACTCCTGGATGAACTGGCCATGGGATGGACAATTTTTTAATTGTTTTGTGAGCAGAGTCTGAAGTCAAATCTAATCTTAGCTGAAACAGTTTTTTTCAAACAAATTCTGAAGTGTTGTGCAACTTTGGTAAACCCCTTAAAAAAAGGGGTTTTAGAACATGAAAATGTGAAAATGTGGCTCTGAGTAAGTGACGTGATTTCTGAAGGCTCTGAGTATTTGCAGCTCCAGCTGCAGGCTGTGGTTTTAATGTGGAGCTGTAACATAGCTGCAGTATTCTCTGTAATGAACTACCTAGTTTACCTGCTTGTGAGCTCTCCAGAAACAGCGAGGCATGTATTAGTGGTCGCTCCTGTGGTGTTCCTTCTTAACTGAAACATGTTTTTTGTTCCTCTATTTCGAAATGGATGGGGTCAAGAGATTAATTTCCTGTCAGAAGGTCACATGAATGAGCATGGGAGAGCAGGCTTTTCCTGGTCTTCCTTTTTCCCTGTGTGGGGGTTAATCTGTTTCAGAAGCAGCCCCGTAACAGAGCGTTTTCCTCCTCGTCCACTGAAGACAGGCATTGCTGCTGCGCAGGAGGTGCCGTCCGCCCGGGCCTGCTGCGAGCCTGCGTGGCTGGAACTGGAGGCCTGAGGATGCCCATGCCAAGAGCTGCCCTCGTCTTTGTGCTGCCATGTCCACGTTGGCTGGTGCCCGAGCCTGCCGTGGTGGCTGGTGCTTATGGCCCTTTGCCTGCCTTCCATGGCAAACACTTGGCTCATTTTACACAAACTTCTCTTAGGCATCCGTTAACCCCCCATGGAGCTCCTACAGATCCAAACTGGGAGAAGACGACCGTGCAAAATGAGCAGCATTAACCAATCAACACCTCCGTGCGTGGTTTTTACACCAAGTACATTTCCCCTAAAATAGTCTATTTGCAAGTGATGGAATTCTTGGAAAGAAATCCCAATGCTGTACTAACCAGGGGGAGCGCGTGTGTGTGCGTGCTTCGGAAAAGAGAACAGTCCTCCGAAATCTTCCTTTCCTTGGAAATTAGAAACATCTTAACGCCTCACAACATGAACTCAAACAGAATTCAAGTAGGTGAATGTCTCCTGGAGTCAGCGGTGGTGTGGAGGAATAGAAGAGTGAGGGATGAACCTGTGAAGTGTCGATCCGATTAAGCGGTGGCACGAGGAGTGGATGCCGACCCCGTCAGCGTAAAGCAAAGCTTTTCTCCCTCCCTGCTACAGACACGTCCTGGAGGGTGCTTGCGGTGAAGGAGAGGAGCCTGCAGCGTGGGCCGCACTCAGGGAGGCTGTGCCGGCCCAGAGAACGCGTAGCTGCTGCTTGTTTACCGTGAAAACAAACGTAGAGCGAGAGCGTGCCGGGAGTAGGGAGGAAAAGGCCCGAACGACGTTTAACTGAGGCGTTCGCACACTCACACACAAAACTTAGTGTTCAATTTCTCACATTTTGTGTTCGATAATACTTTAATACTTCTGCCTTTTGAGAAGGAGGCTAGCGAAAGTTCATTTTAATCCCTGAACATCTGGAAAATGTTCCTATGAATAGATAGCTTGAGGGCAGCATTATGACGGCTCGCGGTGCAGATACTGGTGAGAATTAGGTACAGTAATTCTGAGAGGTTTACACTGCTTGGAAGGAAGAAACCCTGATTCATTGGGTGTTTTTGTTGCCTGCCACAGGGGCATGGAGTAGCAGGGCACGGAGGTGGCAGAAGGCTGGGTGGTCGGAGAGGGCTTTGCCCTCCTGCTGTCGCGGCAGCATCTCGAGGGGAAGCGAGCGGCAGCGGGCAGCCCCCGGGGCTGGGACACGGTGCTTCCCCGGGGCTCGGTGGGCGAAGGGGCCTGGGAAGGTTTAATGGACACAAGGGCTGGAGATATGCACAGGAGATGCAAATGTGACCCGAAGCAGGAATCCCTCGAATCTTTATTTTCCGTGAGATGTTGAGTAAGGGTCAGAGGTTCTGGGAAGAAACGTCCAGTGGCTGAAACACAACTTGTTTGTGGGCTTGTGTTTCGCTTCCTGTTTTGGAGACGATTAAGGGATTTGCAGCTAGGAGATGCATATTCCAGCTCACTTCTCGACTTTAAACCCTTCGTGCTGGAGGTAGGCTCAGTTTACAGAACTGCAGTCGACCTTGTTGGAATAAACTAAAAGCAGTGGAAATGCACCTCTGGCTTGCAGAGTTCAGGAGGTGCCACGTACGCCGTGCAGTCACCTCAGCAGCCTGGCAGCCCTAGGAAGAGCTGATGTTTCTCAGCTGTTGCAGGAAACATGTTCTTTTGAGAGGGGTTTTCGAGGGAAGCTGGGCCTACAGAACCTGCTATCGCAGCAAAAAACCCAACCAAAAAACCAGCAAGCCATTACTTGCCAAGTTTGTGCCTCAAACCTGCGTGTCCCGGTGTTGGAGTGGCTGGGGGCAGATGTCTGCCATCCCGGGAAGTGGACGTGTAGTTCACTGAGGTGTTTGTTGAGTGCCCCTTCCCTCATGTGTTTCCAGATGGAAAAACAAATTTGTATGAAGTTGTAAAAATATTAGTCAGTCACCTGGCAGGAATTACTTGTTAAAGGAATATGAGCGGTTGATTTTATTTTGCTGGAAGCAAACCAAATAATCCTGCTGAATTTTGACTGTCATGGGCTTTCCAAGGCGGCTGCTGCTGCCCTGACATCTTCGGGTTTTTCTTCAGCAAAGCTCCTGGGAGTTAGGTGTGAGAAAAGTAATTCTCCCCCAGACGCTGAAATAAAGAACTTGAAGAAACATTTTTACCTGATTTTTTTTTTTTTTTTCCATTTAAAAGTATTTTTGTTTTATGCTGGTCTGTTGCAATCAGCAGAGCTATGGAGCTTGGCACAAGCTTAGAGACAGAGCATTTTATCAATGCATTTTTAATTGCAAACTCTTAAAATTAGGTGTACTTTCTTAATGGAATGGAACTTTTCATTTCAAGGTGTATGCAAAGACTTTGTGTGGACAGTTAAAGAATCTGAAGTCACCTGGAATTCCTTTCCTGGTGACGTTTTACTTAACTTTCTGTGTTTTGGAGGCCCAATCTCTTTCCATTCCCCTTGAATTCTGTGTGGAGGTGTGAATACAGATAATTAGAGACTTGGGGACAGGCTGTGAAACGGAAAATGAGAGAGGAGACTCCTCCATTTCCAAAACCGTCTCGCTAATTAAAGCGACCTTCTCGTGCCGCGGATATTGCGTGGCTGTGGGAGCACCGCGGCAGCTCCAGACGAGCGTGAGGCAGGGACAGCTTAGGGGGAGGTCTCTGCTTTTGCCCCTCACGGGGGTGGAGGGCTGAAGGATTCGTGTGGGGCGAGGCCGCATCGGTTGTCACCCCTGCGCAGTCCAGCAGCGGTTAGGTTTTACAGAGGTGTGCTTGTCCACGAACAGGGTCGATCTTCATTTCGAGCCGTCGGCAATAGCTGCACAGGCTGAACAGAACCCGAGTGGCCACCTGATGGCTGAGGAAGGCCCCTCTGTTGTGATTGGAATTGTTCACACGGGCTCCTGCTGTGAGCTGATGCTTTCTGTTCTGCACGATCTTGAAATAAATTTTAATAATCTGACCTCGGGGCGGAGATGTTGCACTTCACTGTCTTGTGATAGAAGCTTGAATCAGATTAAGAGATGAAAGTTTCTCTGCGGGGAACAAAGTTCAGAAACGCGATCTGTGAGGAGCTTGCAGTAAATGCAGACCCAGGTGTAAATGTGTTGAGGCACTGTGCAGTGAGCAGCAGGTACTGGAGGGATGCTGTAGGTAGGAGAACGTCAAAGCCTTGTCTTGCTGCTCTCTTCAGACTCTTGGAGCAGTAACAAACTCAGACTGTGCTAACAGGCACAGGCATTCTTGGGGACTGTGAGCAGATATTTTCAGTGCGTTCGGGGCATTAACCTGTTGGTTATTCAGCTTGGAAAACCAGACTGGGTGCTTTTGAAGAGAATCCTGTAATGCTGTTTTTCATGATTACACTGCATTTCCCTAGACGTGTCAGCTAACACCCGCAAAATCTTGATTCATGAAGTAGTTGGTTAACTGGGGTGTTGGAGTTTCTGCCCTGCTGTGAGGAGTTACCCGGTACGAAGCGCAACGCAGACGGGATGTGAGATGGGATCTGCGCAACAGGCACATGGATGTGAGGGTAGGTGTGTCCGTTCCTTTGCAGACCTCCATCTTCTAAAAATGTTTGTGCAGATCCGTGCCTGAGGCTTGGCAGAGGACTGCCTTTGCCAGGTGGCCGAGGGCTTTGGGTTGGTGCAGACTTCAGCTGGGTGCTGCTCTGCAGATTTTGGGGGTAAAGCATAGCCAGCGTGGACTTCATGTACAACCACTGGTTGCGTGGCCGGTATACAGTGTTGCTCTGTCGCTTCTTTTGTCTCTTTTATCCATCCTGCTGGAGGGGTTTAAGGGATATTGAGCCTTGGGGAGCTAGCTTTGCCCTTCTTGGGAAGAAGGGAATACTGACATGGTAGATGACCATCCCTGGAGCTTGGGTGGATCGTGGCTGTCCTCGGAGGAAAGCAGCATTACCTTGGCAGAATCTCCATCGGTTATTCTCGCATCTCAGCTGCGTCTTCTGGCTTCCTGGTTGTGTTATTGACAGAGTTGAACAAGGGGTATCGCTAATGCTTGTCTCGTGCTCCCTTGTCAAAGCCACGTTTGCAAGGAGCAGAGAAATTCTCCCCGTCTGATGGACCTCCACAGTCCAGATGGACTCTGAACGCTGTTGTGTGACAACTAAATGCCTTTTAAAATGATTCTTGTCATTGACATTCGTGTTGCAGCCTGAGGGTCTGTGCCCCTGTCACGGCAGGAATCGCCCTCATCCCGTCGGAGTGGCCCGGTGCCGGGAGGATGAGTGCGGAGCGGGGATGTGGGGCTCCCCGGCTCTGTCCGTTCTCGCTGCGGCTTTCCCGTCGCACCTGGGCACCCCGGGGCCTCCCCGTCGGGGCCAATTTACAGCATCCTCTGCCGAGGGGGGGAACGCAGAAATCAGTCTGGAGGGGAAATTGTTCTGCCTGAGTGGGCACATAGAAGGAAACTGTCTCTTTTACTGTGGTGCTTTAATCTCTTTTTATGAGCTACCTGGAGCGCAGAGCTCTTTATCTGACCCACCATCAGGGCTGGCAGGGACCCAGCAGGATCTCTGCTAGCTTGAGCTGAAGGATTTACCGGCTTTCGCCAGCTGCCTTCCCCTTGGCAAACCTCCCCGCGCGCAGAGCCGAGCGCGGGGTGGCTCAGTGTGTGCAGCTGGATGCGGCCCCCGGGAAGCCTGGCAGCAGCTGCTACCCGGGTGCGGCACGGGTTCTCCTCCTGGTCTTTGGAGGTCTTTGGAGGCCCCGTGTGCTCCGTGGCAGACGGGTGGGAGCGATGCCCGCGTCTGCCGAGGACCCATCCTGCGGGCCAAGCGCTGCCGTCGCTCGCTGCACCCTGGCAAGGCGCCCGCTGAAGCTCTGCCGCGCTCCCGGGCCGTGTTTAGCCCCGCGTGAGGGGAGCTGGTGCGTCCTCATCGGCCTCTGGCAGCTGCTCCCTCGCCGCTGTCGCATCGCAGCCCCTGGGCTGGGACTCGCCGTCGGTCTGGCGGGGTGCTCCTGCTGCAGGAACCTTCCCTTCCCCAGCCTCGCTGGGTGGATGGGCTTCCTGCTCCTTCCCTCCTCCCGCCAGGCAGGGGAAGAGGCTTGGGTGTCCTTTCTCAACGTTCTCACCTCGTCATCTGTGACTGTAACCGCTTGTTTGTAGTCTGTGCCGAAGCTGCGCCATTCGACCTCCGCGTGCGGCTGGGCAGGGCCTTCTGCCCGCCCGAGACTGGCCCTGGGCTCACTCGCTTGCCCAAGAGACGGAGTTTTAGTCTGTAATACAACGGGTGCATCAAAAGATTGAAGTGACGCAATGGAAAATCAGTTACAGGTTAATGACCGTAGCTAAATGAAGGGTTTAAACCCTTGGTTTTTTGTATCTTGCGAATGAATATAAAAATCTGCACGTAGCAAGGGGTTTAAAAGGAGATGTTGAGCAACGTAGTAAGAGCGTTTAACGCGGCGTGAGCAGCGTGCAGGGAGCCCTGCCCGGCTGGGTGGCAGAGCCGCAGCTGGGGCGAGGCAGCCCACCTCGCTGGGGACCCCCCTCACGTTCCGGGGGTTCGGGACTGCTCCCGCAGAAACCTGGGAGCTTTCCTTTAGAGTGCAGCCATGGGAAGCTCAAAGGCACTGAGAACAGCTTCCCACCCGCCTGCCCTTGTTGCCAGTGAGAATCGCAGATGAACGGAGACGAATAAGATTAGCTGATTTAATGCACATCTTGAGCCCATTTTGCAATTAAATACACTTCTTTTTTCACAAACTCTCTCCTTTTTCAATTTATAAATGGTTTCTGGCTAACATGGGAAATGTCTTAAACCCTCCACCCCGTTCAACAGTGTGTGTAGTGATATGGATAAGAAAACCACTGCTACTATTAGGCTTTATCTCAAGCTATACACTTTACTGCCCTGACTCATTTGTATTTATTAACAACACAGTATTTATTTTTATTTATCATTGACACAGTTGTTCTCTGTTAATGCCTAGCTGATGAGGCAATGTATATTCTGAATGCCCTTAAAAGTCGCCTTCTGAGTAAGATTTGTTTTTTTCAGAAATGAGAATAATGCAAGGAATATTAACATTCAACCCTTTTGGCCAACTATTGCCTCTTTTTTTTCATACGGTACCTACCCAGTGCTGTCCAGATCTCTGTTGCGACATCTGGATGCTGCCATCACACAAATATTTACTACCCACTGATTATAGCAGTAAGCAACAGAAAAGAAAGTTTTAAGCCTACTGTGTGGGTTTTTTTAAGGGTAACTAGCTGGTTTTGTTTGCTGCTACTCCTGTAGCTGCATGTTAGCTGTCTTGCAGCCCAGTGTGTTCTGCCCGAGGCTGTTTGTTTCTCCCAGGCTGCTGTCGGGTCACTCTGTGGGTAACATCACGTTTCTGAAGACAGGGCTGTCAATTCAGGTGGAACTGGGCAGCTCCAGGAGACACACGCAGATGGTGGTCTGCAGAGGGATGAAGATTTGGGTTTGAGCACCAACCGTTATTTGTTTGTGGCTTTGTTTTTAATTTAATAAAACCAAAAAAGAACCGCATTGAGCCTCCTGCTTCTCGAAGGGAAGGAATGAGTTACTCGAGGCACTGGAGGCTCACGCCGTGAGTAGGCGAAGTCTCTCGGATTAGCGCTGAAGTCACGCTTCCCCTGCCTCTTCTGCATAGGGCAATGAGCGTCCCCATCGAAGTCAGTGAAGGTTGAGTAGTTAACTTTGGTTACTGTCAATTTTTGTAGGAGCCGAGGGCTCATGAAACAGAATGCTTCCCTCCCCATAGATCACCCCCCTAAAACCCCTGGAGACCTCAGTAACGTAAAGACAGGATTTGCATGTGACTGTTCAAGATCAGCTTGACTTTGACAATACAGAGAGGATGCTCTTGCACTGGGTCAGATGATTTGGGAGTTGTTTTGGTGGGCAGGTTTTCCTTATTTCCATGTGTAAAAAAAACCCAAACAAACAAAACCCCCAAAACCCACAAAACAAGGTGAGGTGTCTCACGGGAGTCGCAGGCGAGTTTTGCAGCTGCCGGTGCGAGCTCAGGCGCGAGCGCAGACCTTTGCAGTGGCGATCTGTCGCTCGCCGTCGCAGCGCTTACTGCGCGAGCGCTGGCTGCGGTCAGAAGTGCCGGTGAGACAGGAGCAGTCCCGCCGGGGACCCCGGAGGCAGGGCAGGTCGGTCGTGGCGGCTGGCAGGGGCAGCTACCACGGCGTTCGGTCACCGTGGCTTGCCCAGCCCCACACCTGTAGACCTGGCGTGGATCTTCTTGCGGCGGTTGAATGGCCCAGGCCTGGGCTGCCACATCTCTCTCTTCTAGCTTTCTTCTTCATATTTTTATAGAAGAGAAGGACTTGCCAGAAATGTCTTTCCTACAAAGAGGACTTGTGAGAAGCATCATGTGCTTTCAAATAAGGCACAAAATGTACTCGCAGATGATTTTCTGTTCTCATTAAGTCTCTCAGAGGTGAGTTCAAGGGAAAAAATAAAGATGGGAAGAGCTTGGATGTTAAGTCTTTTTATTTACAACAAAAAAATAGGATAATTTAAGGATACTGAAAAAGGCGGAAACTTGGTGGCTGGAGAGGTGGAGGACAATTATCATACAGCTGTGCAGCTGCACTACCACATGCATTATTTTCACTTTACTATCAGATATTTAATGTATGTGGGTAGCTAGTGTTCTCTTTTTGTTTCTTCTGAATATTTCATGTGTGTAATGCAGTAGAAGATGTAGTTCCCAGTTGTTACAACAGAGCAGAGATCGGTCGAGCAAAAGAACACCCATCAGTGTTTGCACACACTACAAATTTAATGACCGATACAGCTGAATAATAGAAAGTTTATTCCTGTAATAAAGGAAAAAAAGAAAAGCCACCAAAATCCTACTTTGAATCTGGAATTACAGTTAAGGAAAAAAAATAATCTTATAATAGCAATCCAATTCAAGTAATCAGTTGTCTGGACTTTTAGACCAAATTTGCATAAAATGTGCGAGGTGAATCATCCTCTCTCGTCCCTGGATACGCGCATGAGATGATTTCTGTGTTCTGCTTCTCTATGGGAGTTACAGGGGTGCACGGAAGAGCACGGCTCCAGCTCCCCGCACGCGGGACGGTGTCTGTGCCAGTGAGCTCCTGGCTGCGTTTGCGTCCCGGAGGCCCGGAGCCGAAGCTCCGAAGCTCAGCATTCCCCGGGCAGGGTGCTCTGATGGGGGGCTGCGCGAGTCGGGGGTCTGCAGGGGAGGTAGCTGCGCTGCTCCCTGCTTGAGGTGAGCGTGTGCTTTGGGTCTGAGCTCTGTCGTGGCGGGGCAGGCAGGAGCAGGGTCAGTGCACAGCTGTGTGTTGTCAGTGCGCTGGTGAGCTTTAATGAAGGAAGGAGTGAATCGTGCGTTATCCTGCGGTGTGGTCCTTGCGAGAAAGAGAAGTACAGACATCTACAAACTGCATTGAAGAGGGGAGGTGGGGGAAGGCACTCGGATAATTCTGCTGGTTTTCCACAGTGATGCATTATTTGCTATTGTATTTTTCCCTAGTAATGTTAAACTGAAAGATACGACGTTTGTTAAAATAGTTTGTCTTCCCTCAGCAGTTTGTTTGCTGGTTTTTCAGGAAAGGTGTAAGAAAGTGATAATTGTGGAGTTTAGGGAAGGGCAGTTTACTTTCTCCCAGTTTATTGTCTGTATTTTGGCAGACATAACATATGTTCATTTCACTCTTCCTTCTTGCTTAGGGTTTTCACAGAGCAAGAAGGGAAGAGCTAAACATGGGAGGGGAGAAAAAGAAAATGGGGTAAAACATGCTTCATAATGTTTGCTGTTGGGGGACGATAAAAGGAGGGTTCAGTATAAAAGGCCCCAACTATGCATGCGGAGCAGCTTAGTTGTAGCTGATTGCTTGCACCCATGGGTGCCTCCAGAGTGAAGAGACTTCTCGGGCTTTGCCGGGAGAAGGCGGCAGCCACGTGCCAGTCCTCGGGGCCGGCTGAGCACCGCGCCAGGACCGTGCTCCGCTTCCCCCCCAGACTGCGGAGTGTGCGCCGGCATTTGGAGAGGAGTCCAGGCTGCACGCGTCCCTGAGACTGTCTGAACCTTGGCAGGGACAAGAGCAATCCCTGGCCACCTCTGGGACCCAGGAGAACATTTAAGAGGGTGGATGGTCATTTTGGCACATTTCCTTGCTCATTACCAGGCTCAGGTCTCCCTAATCTTGACAAGGGCACCTCGAAACGCAGGCTGCAGGTGAGGCGCACTCAGTGGCGATGTTTTTTCTCTGCTAGCCAGCATCAGGGAGGTAAGGTGCAGCTGGGTCGATCCTTCGGCTCTGCGTGCGGTGGAAGGTCTGCACCTCGCCTTGTCTTCCTCCTCTCGGCAGGCCTCTCCGTGGAGGGCGATCGGTGTCTCCATCGGGCAGGAGTCGGGCTTGCTGCAGGAGAGGAGCGGGAAGGCGAATGCCGCCTTACAGCTGGCCGCTTGCTGCAGGTCCCTTGCCGGGAGCTGGCAGTTTGCTCTGCGGGATGCTTGCGTGCAACGTGTACGTTGGAAGGTGCACACCGGAAGCCATTTGCGTCGGGGAGGCAGTTACGGGTTGAAGACGTCCATTTTTCCATATTCATTGTGAATATGCACAGAAGAACACTTCCTGCTTTTACATAGGCTGCTTTTTGATTCCAGTAAGTGTCTCGACGTTTGTTGGAGCGCGAGAACAAGCGCTGGTTAAAGTCGCAGGTAGCTGAAGCTGTTTAACGCGTGGGTTGTGCTGTGGCTCTGCGCACTCTTTGTCTTCTCGCCCAGTTCTGCCCGTTGCAGCGCAGCCAGTACAGGGCTCGTGTCACGCGCTGCGTCTTGGCCCTGGAGATGCCGACTTCCTCCCTTCTATTTCGGGAGGTCATTAGTGCTGATGGGATTAGAGGTTTATATCTTTAGGTCCGAGTCATTATTCCTAATTCAATCAATGCGTTTGAAGATGTTTCCTCTAATAAAATTGTAATGACTTGACGTGATTTGTCATGCTTCTCAAAAACATGGGTTTAACGTTTTTGTGTTTAGAGGCCCTGAGCTGCTGGAGAGGAGCATACATCAGTGCATCATTGCTGGGCCAGTTTCCTGCCTGTCCAGCTCCCTCTCCAGTCAATCAGAGTAACCCGGTCAGTGTAATCACGGTGATGTACAGCCAGCGTGACGCTGGAGCCAGGCCTTCGCCAACCGCCTGAAGCCCTGGGAGAGGGCCCTTGCCCGAGCAGGATGTCTGCTCTGCCGCCGCTGCCATCGCTCAGCTGAGCGCTTCGCCTCCGCGCGGAACGGACGATTCGCGGGTGTAGGATAAAGGAGAAAATAACCATCTGTAATGCAGAGGTTTGACTGGAGAAATGGCTTTTACGTTGCCAGGGGAATGAGATAAATAGCCCCCCACAGTGGGAACTGAATTGCGAAGGCGAGGCGAGAGCAGCAGTGTTATGGCAGAGCTGGGTGTTTGTTCAGAGGCTTTAGAATAAAATTAATCCAAATGCTTGGTTTTCAGGAAGGCTCCTGCAAGGTGTTAGGACTGCTGCTGAATTCCAACGGCCTCTGTTTTTAAACAGTCTGCTGGGTGCAGTTGGGTTTGGGCGGGGAGGAAGGAGCAGGGTGCGCGAACTTACTGCGTGCTGGGTGGAGCAGCCCCCCCGGGCTCTGAGCACGCAGCCCCCCCCAGCTCTGAGCACGCAGCCCCCCCGGGCTCTGAGCACGCAGCCCCCCCGGGCTCTGAGCACGCAGCCCCCCCGGCTCTGAGCACGCAGCCCCCTGGCTCTGAGCACGCAGCCCCCCAGTTTGAACACGCAGCCCCCGGTTTGAACACACAATCCCTCCACCAAACACGCAGCCCCCCTCTGAACACGTAGCCGCTGCCGTTCCGTGTGCTGCTCCCCCCGCTTGGCTTCTCCAGGGTGGGGTGAGGGGCAGGAGGGGAAATCACACGAGTGATTTTGACCTTGTGGGTAATGAACTGGTGCAAGGGGGGGGGATTTGACCATGTCGAAGGTCAGATCAGGGGTCTGACGCAGGGCTGCCATTTTTATTAGCTCTCAGGGCCCTTGCTTAGTGTCCCAAAGGCAGGGCGGAGGAGAGGCCAGGCAGTCCCTGTGCAGTGACAGGTGAGGGGTGTCTGCTCCTGGGATCCCCNCTTGAGCTTGGGGCNTGCTGGTGCTCCCCGCTGCTCCCGGCGAGGAAGAGCCTGCCTGGATGGCANNGCTGGGGAGATAAGCGACCGAGTCCTCCTGCCCACCACCTCTAGCCCTAAGCCTCTTGCTCCTCCTCGGGCACCAGTCTGAAAGCAGCGTGCGGGTGGAAACACCGAGAGGGGCTTTTGTCTGCGTGACAGTAGCACGGTGGCTGGTGGTACGGCAGCCTGACTGGCAGCTCGCAGCAGGCAGATGGTGGGTCTCACGCCGAAGGAGAGAATGTGTAAACGACCAAAGATAGGTTGTAACAGCCTTTTCCAAAGCCAGGAGTTCGTCACTGGATGAGCTCTCAGTCTAAACATCCCTGTGAGATCTCAAGCCTGCGGTCTACTAGTGTTTTATTAAATAGTTTTGGCAAGTGAAAGCAATGGATGCTGTGACTCACCGTGTGCGTGCCTGAGTGCGGGGTGTCCCGGGCGTTCGCTGTGCAGGGCAGCCGGCCGGGCTGTGCCTGCTGCCTCTGGGCTGCCGGCCAGGCCCCCCGCCCCGCCAGCACCCAGCGCGGGCGGTGGGAGAACCAGCCCTGGGAGGCCGTCGAGCACCGAACGCTTGGGCTCGTTGGCAGCGCCGTGGCTGGTGCTGGGTGTCACCGTGCTGCCCGGCTGCCCTCGCCGGGTCTCTGCCCTCGGCGGGTCTCTGCCCTCGGCGTCTGCCAGGCCAGCTGTGCCGCAGGGCTCGGCTCTGCTCAGCCCTCGCCATCAGGGATGGAGCTGCCGTCGGCTTTGCGTCCGCCGTCTTTGCCACGCGTGGCTGCGTGGTGCGTACGCAGCGTGCTCGCTGGAGGGGTGCTTGGGGATGTCCCTGCGCTCCGCAGGCGGCTGGGAAGGTCAGGCTGGCTTCTCTGCCATCCCGACCTCCAATCTGTTGGTTGTTTTTTTTTGGCTGATCTGTTTTAACAGCCAGACTCGGTTAAGGAGAAGAGTATTTCCTGTGGAGCACAAATTGCTGTGTGCAAGCACGTAATGTAATTGAGCTCTGTGGAACTGCTGTATCCTGTACGAACAGCAGCACCAGAGCTGCCCATTAGTTGTATCCATTGACTTTTTTCAGCCTTTTAAATACTGCAGAGAAATAATTTTCTGTCCCCAGCACCTGACAGGTACAGTGATGTTAGCTACCTCGAGAACGAGGAAAGGGTGGTAAATGCAGTCACGGAGAACACAGAAACGTTTTATCAGAAAGCTAGGCTCAAACCACGAGCAGCCTGAGCAGCAGATCCTCATCAAATCTGCAGCAACCCAAAACTAGCTCCAGTGATTCAACTACCCTCCTTTCATCAGCATCAGTAGTGCCACTCTTGCTAACACTTGTGGAGAAGTAAATGCGCTCCCTGAAGAACGGAGGTTTCCGTTTTCAGGTGCTCTTTTAAGGAGAGAAATTTGGACTGAGGGAGCTTGGAAAGCCCTTTGGCTCGTCCACTTCTGCAGTGTGCTGCCCGTGCCCGAGTGCTGCTTCTGCATGGGCCTCCGTTCACAGCTTGCTTCTTGTCTTTCTAAGTTCTTCACCCCTTTCCTGTATCAGTATTCTGTTGTCTTTTTTTTTTCTTTTGTGATTTGCTCTCTATGATTCATGCCTTAATTTTTGTTTATGTTCCCACTGTGCTTAAGGGCTCCCTATTAACTCTAAGAGTACATTGCAATATGCAGCATTTTATTGTCTCTCTTATTGAATTTGTAGCCATGAAATGAAGTTAAGCCATGGAATGGGCTTTATCTGTGGAATCGGAGACAGCGTTTCCCCAAACGGCCAGCAGCATCAGCAGCGGCCTGGCTGCGTGCGGTGATGGGCCCAGCCAAACCATGCGTGAACTTAGGAATCCAGGCTGAAGCTGGTGGCTACTTTGAGGCGGACAATCAAAGTTTGTAACCGACTCCTTTGACCCAAGCAGAAGAATCTCTGGAAGCACCAGAAACAGCAGCTTTGGAGAAAAGAACTGCAGGTCTGGCTTGGTGGCAGTGGTCCTGTGGACCTTGGGTGTAGATGGAGCAGTCTGTGGATTGAGACAGTGAGCTGGGTGGTTAGCTGGGTTTCAGCCATGGCGGGTGGGTCCCCCCTGGGTGGGTCCCCCCGAGGGCGGGCCGGCATTGCCATGGCGGGGAGGCCGAGGCAGAGGAGCACACTCCTGCGTGGGCGATGGGTGGTGGTGGAGGCCACGGCTCCAGGTTTGCCAAGGGGCCGTCTTTCACCTGAGGAGTCAAAAAGCTGTCTGGAGTTTCACGGGGCACGCGTCCTGCTGGTACACTGCATTTGGGAGCTGTTTGCTTCTGCATTCCCCTGCTGGTTGAAGAACAGAGTTAGGCTGCGTAGTGCCTGATCCTGTAAGCACATAACTGGTAGCAAGAGGTGTGTTGGGAAAGAAATATAACCCCGGGACTTAATTCAGTGCTGCTCAGTCCCTGGTGCTGGCTGAGCAGAGCATCACTTGAAACGCTTGCCCTTAGGTATTTCCTCTTTCCTGATGTTAGGGAGAAGATAAATCTATTCAGCAGCATCTGTGCATCACCACTGACATTTTAATTTTCAGTTAAAAGATTTTAATTAAAATCTGACATCATTTGGTGTGAAAAATGAGAGTGAATTGAAATTATACATGCAGACCGAGCTAACGTCAATTTATGTATCGGTTTCAAGAACGGCTCTATCTGATTAATCCAGGCAGCAGCAGCGTGTGCTGGAAGGGTTGCTCGTTTCGTATCATTCTGCTGTTGTTTTACCAAGGTAATTAGAAGGGGAGAAGTTCTGTGCTGGTTTTCCCAATTTCTATCTGCTGGAGTTCTGCCTCTCTCGTTCTGCCTCTGTTGCCCCATCTGGATGCTGCATAATCACCCCGGCAAGACATGGTTGCTCTCTGGGCTTGAAGGAATAATTTGTGTGGGAGAAAATGTTTGCTCTTGACATGGCTCAGAACATACCAAGTTTTTTATAATTTTACAGGCTGCACTTGGAAAGGAGGTGGTGAAATCCCTGCACGGCTCCGCCGGTGCTCGCGCCCGTGTGCTCGTACCCACATGTCCTGTCTCAGGCCAAAGGACTTCATGCAGCTTTATGCTCAATTCTCTATGTTGCTCGCAAATGGAGTATAAACAGGTCCAGGATGTGTATTTAAAATACATTATTTGTCAAACATTGTCTGTCTCTCTGCACAGGCTTAAATAGGAAGACCAAAAAAGATTTTCCAGGCCTTTTAGTCCCATTCTTCCCTGTAGCATAAACACCTGCAGCTGGTAGACTTTCGAGACAGTTTCTGTCTCTGAGAATTCTGGTTGAACTGTGGCCAGCGTGTCCTTTCCCTAGTGAGGCTGTGCCTACGGGCTGCTTCTGAACCTGCTTTTGCTTGTGCGTTGGACCAGCTCTGCACAAAACCCGGCTGAAATAAACATTTTTTTGTGTCGTTGCTGTTCAAGCACATTGAAAGGAAACAGCAGAGGTACTGGGGCACTTCTGTGTAGCTCTTCTGGCATTGCATGAGCAGGAACACTGAAACACAAAAAAGAAGAACGATTGCACTGAAACTTTTAAGTAAGAAACCGACATTTGGTATTATCCACGCTGAACTGGTTATTACATCGTGCTTAATTATTGGGGAACTCATGGTCAAAGGGGCACCGTGTAGGTTAAGAGGTTTCGAGTCCATTTCTCCTACTTGCCCTCAGGTCACGTTTATGGTCAGAAATGAAAAGGATTATCTTTAGTCTGGATTTTCTGAAGACGTGCCAAGCAGTCTGGTTGAAAACAGTCAGGAGCGGTGTGCGGTGTCTTTTCTGCAATGCGAAGAAGCGCCTGTTTTACTCAGACAGCTGTTTGCCTGATGTTTGCTGCATGCTGATACATTCCTACCACGGCGATGTGATTCGCAGAACGGCAGTCTCTGAAAACGGAGGGGTGGTGTGCGGCTCAGTGTAACTCGTGTCGGCAGCACTGGCGGCTCCTCCGCCCTCTGCTCCCCGCACGACTGTGGGTGAGGCTGAGATCAGCAAAGCGCTCAAATGTCTTTGAGGTTTCACTGAGTACAGTAGATCTGTGTGTAAACGTTTCGTTGACTTGGCAGGAGCTGGGGTTGTTTCATCAGCTCTGTGATTCCCAGTAACCGGACTTCTGTTTAGGTGGACGTTACTCTGGAGTCGGACCTGTCGCCTCAGGGGTTGATACCGCAGTTCCTGTAACTCCGTGTGCAGTGGTACGTGACAGCTGTGCTGGAGCTTTTCAGACATGGATGCAAGGAAAACTTGCTGCATAGCCAGGCTTGTAGGTTCTCCTGCCTGGATTTCAGAATTCGATTTCAAGCCCTGTGTTTTCAGGCAGCAGAGAAAGAGGAAAACTCTCCAAGTGTAGCGTTAAGGTACCCAGAAGGAGTGTGCCACCAACAGCAAGCTGCAAATCCTGGAAAGTAACAGCCCGGCTCGGTTTAATACTCTAAAAATGCTCTACCTTCCAGCTTTTGTCAGGCTTGGTTCCTTCCCTTCTCCCACTCCTGGTAGCCATGCTGACCCTGAAATCGAAGGATGTATTTAGACCCCTTCCAGATTTACCTTTTGTAATTTCTATTTTGGCTAATTTCCAGATGGTGGGGTTTTCGTAGTTTCACACACTTTTCTGATGTTGCATGAGAGTTTATTCTGGGGCACGTTGTTACTGACGGGAGAGAATTATGCTTTCTGTCAGGGTTTAGGAAGGAGCTGCTGGCTGAGGTTGGGTCGTGCCAGGCTGCTGAACGCAGAAGCAGTGCAAGCGAAGCCCTTCCGTGCTGGTGGGCTGCGCGCAGCGCTCGCCGAACGACCGCGCTTGGCTTGGAGGGAGCGCTTCGGCCGGGGGCTGCGTTTCCAGATGCCGACGGGCGGTTGCAGGACAAAGCGTTCGTTTTTCGTGAGGGCAATAATGACATTTCAGCTGGCTGAGCTACACCAGCGTGCTTTGATCAATAGCGAGCACTCAGCAATCGCAGGCTATCGGCAGGCTGCAATTTACCTAGCAGCAGAACAACTCGGTGACAGAGAATTTAATGGGCTTTGGAAAATGCCTTAGAAACCTATCATCTTCCAAAGTGCATAGTTAAAAAATGTTTTCCACTTTACTTTATACAAAGAGTGGATTACTTTTCTTCTCTCGGTTAATAATGATCCCAGCTGAAAACACGGTCTGGAAAAAAACCTTTAATTGTTCACGTGTAAGCAGGAGGAGGAAAATATTTTCCGTAAGCTCCACTATTGATTCAAAATCAGAACAACAGCAGAGACAAAACCCGCTGAAATTAATGAGCAGTGGAGTGTACCATCTGTGGTAGTTCTGATAGATTTTTCTCTTTTTTTTTAATCTACCTGTATGTTATCTGGTAATACTACAGTATTTTGTACTGCTCTCCAGACTCCAAAGACTCTTAAAAGAATGTCACCAGAAAATACGGTATAGTTAGGAGTGGGATTTCCACCAGCCTCATACGTCGCTCCTGGGGGTTAGATTCTGCTTTCATTGCACCGAGGCAGGTAAAGAAGAGTTGCTTTGTGTGAACTAAGAGAATCTCCTCTGATTCAGACGAGTAGGAGCAGGAGGGCATGCGATTCCAGCGCGGCGCCCCGTGCTGAACGGCAGGCCGGCAGCGCGTGCACAGCGTGCAGTGTGTGCACAGACGCTGCTCGGCCTGTTCGCCGCCTTTCCCACTCTTTGCTTCGCTCTGCAGAAGCTGGGCTGAGAAGCAGCGTGTGCCGTATGCAGCAAGTAGAGCTGCTGTGCAGTCGCGTGAGGCAGTTCAGATGGAAGAGTCGCTGCGCTCTGTGTCTGAGAGAGGAGACTTAATTAAGGCAGACAAATTCTCCTGGGTACAACAAAGCAGTTCTCTGGATACAGCCCTGATTATACTGTAGTTCTTTTAAATGCATTACCAAAGTCTTCATTATTATAATTAAACAGATATAAAATATGTCTGCCCTTCATTGCGTAAAGCTTTGCTTTAGGGTTAAGACTGGAAATTTCATTAAGAGATTTGAAATTGAAAGCTGGCAGGCAAAGCAAATGAATTCTGTAATTTACTGAAAACTATATAATTTTTTAATTATTGTCCTTTTTAGTCTTCCATTAAAAGACAGACGCATTTAAAAAGCTAGCAAAATGGCATATTCACAGCAAGATGATTTTCCTGTGGCCAGCAGCTAGAAAAAAAAGTACAGTGTCGCCTGTAGAAACGGAGCTCAGCCGTCGGCTTCTCCCAGGTGCGGTGGGCGCCGAGCAGCCCAGCCCGAGGAGGAGTGCGTGTCCCTGCTCCCCGGCCTCTGGTCTCTTTACCCAGGGGTTAGCAAGTAAGTGGAGGTGTTCTTTACCCTTCACTGCCCTTGGAGCAACGTGCTGGGGAGGGTTCGTTGCTCATACACCCACAGAATCACAGAATCACAGAATAGTAGAGGTTGGAAGGGACCTCTGTGGGTCACCCAGTCCCACCCCCCTGCTGAAGCAGGGTCACCTACAGCAGGCTGCACAGGACCGTGTCCAGGTGGGTCTTGAATATCTCCAGAGAAGGAGACTCCACAGCCTCCCTGGGCAGCCTGTTCCAGTGCTCCGTCACCCTCAGAGGGAAGAAGTTCTTCCTCATGTTCAGACGGAACTTCC
>Ga0065711_1033209_pt1 | contig 25920 bp, 14 predicted proteins | sample Hoacrofraction12_FD_59098 | JGI IMG/M metagenome (GOLD analysis project Ga0065711, IMG submission 59098) | Hoatzin crop microbial communities from Cojedes, Venezuela - Epithelial fraction 12 v2 (version 2) | ecosystem: Host-associated > Birds > Digestive system > Esophagus > Crop | place... | reverse complement strand
GGGGGGGGGGGGGGGTGTATGCAGTTAGAACAGCCAAAGTGTTTAAGTGCTTCTTCTTTATTGCTAATTTAAGTAAGAATTGAAGCTTCTTTGGGATGCAGCTTCCAGTTAATTTTAGAAGTCAGTTGATTCAAGCACCTTCTAACTTCAAGAAAAACAATCACTACAGCATAGAGATCCTATCAATCACTGCAAGGTTTGCATGCTTATTTAGCTAGCTTGTAATTAAAGGCAGCTAAAAATATCATGCATGAATGGCAAGTTTCTACTTTTTTATTTAGCTCATCTCCTTCAGAGAGAAGACACGAGCCCCATCAATCACGCAGTTGGTAACTGAAGTCATTATTACTAAAATTAATGCAATAATATACAAATGAATGTTAATGCATCTTCCAGTCAAAATCCAGGTCAGTTTCCAAGAATTTTAATAAAAATATGGAGAATTCTTTTCCATCTAATCTTTTGTCAAATAATCAGTACCAGAGAGGATACACCTTTTGTATTAAGTTAGCATCATGGATCAAGGTTTTAGCGAAATTAATAACAGTGTTTTTCCAGCATGGTGCAAAGTGATATGTTAATTAACACTGTTCTCACAGAAAATGACACAATGTTACACTAACTTAACTTTGAAGTTGTCATTTCCAGTTGCCATTAGCTCTATTACGAGAAGAAAAAGGGTTGTCAGTACATTGTGTGTAACCAGATGAGTGAAACAAGACTGCATTGTTTTAAGGTCTAAAAAAATTTTATGATCTAAACTCTCACAGATTGATGTCTGCATTCCCCACAGGAAACACCATCAGACAGTTTGTCCCCTCCTGTCTGACTCAAGCCACGTTTACTTACAGCCGGGTAAGGGAAAAGGGAATCAGTCAGAGTAGCTTACTTTGAACTGTGCTTCACCCCATGCCTCTGGAAATGATCTTAATAGCTTTAAGGCAGGTTGTGGCAACTGTTAACTGCACATGGATACACAGCACTATGGTAGATGCAACTGCTCTGAATTATTTTAGGAGGTAGAGTGTAAGGCATTTCACATAGCTATGATCAGACTCACAGGCCAAAGAATTTAGGAAATTCCCCATTGTAGATATCAGCCTTTCATTTTAAGAGTACATTAAAAAGATATTTTGATTTTCATATGTTTATCTTTCTGCTGTAATTGAAACCATACTGGTGATAGCACCAACAAAGGTGTGCATTTACACTTCTTCACTCATTAGCACAATTAAAAATGGAGGGAGTGAATCACCTGTCATTGAAATACAACCATCTCTGAAGTGAATGTTCAAAAAGAGAGGGATTTTTTTTTTTTTAATATCTTTTGCAACACATTTACTCTTTCTCCTAACTACTTGGGCAGATGGAGTCATTGCTATACTCATGTACACTTGAATAAGCAAGATCAGGTTCAAACTCTGTATTATTATAAGTATGGGGGATATTAGGTAGGCAGAATGCAATCACTCATGCTGGTGTTTTGTTAAATACAGGAGTGACTAATTGTTCAGCTTGAAAATCAACAGTCCTTTGCTATTCTGAAATTATCTTATACTCAGCCTTAGCAATAAACAGGAATATGTTGCATGGAAGTAAGTTTCATGTTTAATCTTCAAATTACCAAAAGCATGAAGAAAATCAGTCTACCTTAATTTTGAAGTGTGGAAAATGGAAATGGATTTGAGAGAGAACTTGTGGTTATTTTTTTTTTTCCTCATGCTGGTTAAACTAGAAGAGTTATCTGTCCTGAGTCTAACTTTACCATGCCTAAACCAATTTCAAATGATTAAATAAAATCCATGGACTGGGAAAAAAATGCATTGATTGCAAGTTTCTGAAGTCCCAAGAATAATTGTAAGTGACCCATGTGTGTTTATACCCTGCGAAAACACTAACTGGGCAAATACTTTCTTTCATTTAACCTGATAACAAAATAAATTGTAGATAGATGTTTTGTTTTATAATAATTGATTGTCTTATTCAGTGAAAGAAGCATTTTTCAGAAAAAAACAGCTGTTCATGGTCACAAGTATTCCCAGCTCATATTTTTTCCCTCTAGTGGAAACAACACTTTGTCTTTAAAGAAAAGAGGTACTTATAAATATTACATATGACTCAGTCCTGCTGAGGAATACTTTCAAGCAAATAAGACAGAAGCAGATAAAAAAGCTATAGGGATAGGTAAACAGCAGTGGGAGGAAACAATAATTTAAGAGTAAATCTGAGGTACTATTTTCACAAGTATTTTGGCATCAGTGCTTTCCTGTACATCCCCTAAGCTTCACTGATTATCATTGTCTCATCTCACTCCTTCAGACAAACCAGTGAAATCACTGTTTGGTGTCACACTGTGAACAACATCAGAGAAGCTAATGCAGGTTAAAAAACAGCTTTATGCTGTTGTTTTTTGGGGACTTTTGGTGCTGAGACAAATGACAGTAAATGTATGGCTTGTTTAAACTTACCCTGGGGTTTCCGTATTGCTTTATATTATAGCAAGCACGATGTTAAATGTTAGTGTTTCAATTAAATAGTTTAATGGTCACTTCAGATTAAAGGAAATTAAAGAAGGTCATGAAATATTTGCAGTCCCATGACAGTTTTCTCAGAGCCAACATCTTTTTCCAATCCTGATTCAGACTGAAAAAGTCCTGAAAAAATCGAACAAATCTCCATTAACTCAAAAGATTTATTATTATTGGTAGTAAGACTTCAATTTGCCTATGTACATATTTTTAATTTTATTTTTTTAAAAACTATCAACCTATTCTATTAGTAAGTAAAACTCAAAAATGAAGCAAAAAAAACTTCCACTTCAAAATCTCAGCAGGAATAAAGTAAGCAGTTCCAAAATCAGTGCATTGAACTTTTTATTTAAGCAAAACAGTTGACATTTACCCATAAATTATTTTAGTTTTGATATGCTATAGTTCCACCCTCCTGTAACTCCTATGTTCTTCTGGTTACTTTAGAGAGGTGTGGTCACATCTAATGAGCTAGTTGGCTTGTTGCTAGTGTGACAACTAAACAAGGCTTCACTTGTCAAGAAACCTTGCATTTGCTGTGGGCAAAGGTCAGGGACACAGAGAATTACTGGATATCATTTGACATGTGGCTACTTGTAACTCTTTGATAATTTCTTTGTGTGTTTGGTCTCTGTGTCTCCTGGTGATCAGCTCATATTTCCATAACAGCAGTGTTGGTAATGACTATAGGGAGGGACATCCTGAACTACTGAATTCAGGCTCTGTTAAGGTCAACAGTTACATGCTATAATCCTTTCAGAAATGCTTTTGCTTGATTGTAAACATTTTTGGTTTGCTACTATGCTTTTAGAAATATTTTTTTCCCATTCCGAGTCTGTATTTGTTCTTATCTGATTTGTATCCATTTTACTCCAATATTTCTTTCTCCTAGGTGTTTCCTCCTTTCCCCATTTTTTGAAAGAAAGCACAGCTTTTCTGACACTCCACCTCAATAAGCTAGGCAAAAGAAGTTATTTTATTTTTCCTCATAAAGGAGTCCCTGTGCTCCCTTTAAAGTCTTGTTGGACCACCAGCATAGTTTCAGGCCTACTTCATTTTTCCGATGTACGCACTAGTAAGTCTTTACAAGTATGGTCTCAGCAGTGCTTTATGCAATCACATTACTGCTGGAAATACTTCCCCAGATGTAGACTAAGAGATCATTTGATCTTTTCAAGGATACATGACATTCATGACCCACAATCTCCGTATTCACCCAAGAGCTTTTCTTCTCCTCTCATACTTCTAATAGGCGAGTTCCCAAAGAGTAGCAGGGATTATTTTTCCTTTAGATATCCAAACAACAGTGGACTTTGTAATTTTACTCGCCTTCTGTTTCTAGTACTGTATTTGTCATAGCTTCCTGCTCCCTTTAAATGGTGTTTTGAGTATCCAGTATATCTCACTTGCATTGCCTCTTGACTCTCTGACAGTCTAGTGTGCTTCTCCTTTTGTGCAAAATGCACAAGTGTAAATAACAATAATAAATAAAATGTTGTCTGGATCATATTTGTGATCATCACGAGAATACTTTATAGTGTTTTAATCTTTCTTTTGAATACTAGACCCCAGACCCAGACTTGGTATTACAGTGGCAATGTTGTATATGGAAGAAAGATGCCCTCTGTTCTTCTTTTACTGGAAGTTTCCCTTAGTGTACACGTTAAGTCTGTATTAGTACTTTTTGCTTTCTTCTCTCCCTTTTAACCTCATACCTCCTGCCCCTGACTGGCTTTTGTTCCTTCAGTAATGATGAACAGATGCTATAACGGGAAAAATTACTGCTTGAATCACCTCTTGGGAGCCCATGATAGAGCTGATCCACAATATTATTTCCCAGTTATCACAGCAGAGGAAGGTACAAGGTACCTATGTGAATTATTTCTGTACTTTCATTTAGTTGCAGTGTTCTCCTCTCTGGTTGCATTTCAGTGGTAGGCACAGAGCTCCCTCTATGTGTTTTGTCAATCAGATAAAACACTTTTGGATCCTACTAGATGCTGCTAGATGAAAGGTACTAGACAAACATAAGTCATTATCATTAACTGCTACAGCTCTCAACTACAGCTCAGAACCAAGAAACTAAACCAAGCTGTTAGGGACCATCTTAGTATTGATAAAAGAAAATAATTGACATTTGCTGCTGGCAGTTTTACTTAGAGAGATGTGTCTGCTAGTCTGAGAAAGATATCATCAGCTGTGTGAAGTCTGAGAGATCTCAGAGGAAGCAGAAAGAAGAAAGGCCTGTAAAGGACTGAGGTATTTTTTCTTCGTGCTTGGAAAGGAAGAGAGCTTCTGAAACACTAAGACAACTAATGGGACTTACTGGCAGACACTGGTAAAGGAACTGCAGGAAAATTTGATCTTCCCTGTTATGAGTCATGACCTTGAATGTTACAGCTTCTGCATGAGTAACAGCACAGTTGTAAATAGAAGTGCTTCGGATGCAATACTGGTGTTGAATTCAGCACAGAAAGGGGTAGATATGGGAATGCTCGAGAAAAGATCTTATTTGTTCATGTTGTATCTCTTTTGAAAATACTAGACCTGAACCACACGTGAACTTGGCTTGCTTTCTTTAAAATATGCATCAGTTACAGCATGATGTACATTAAAAAAATTTATTAACGTCTTCCACTTGCAGAGGAGAAAATATGTAATTAGGTAAACATTTGGGGAGAGAAGAAAACAGTAAGCATTTGCTCTATGCTTGTGAAACAATTCTGCCGTTCCATTAAAATGCCCATAATTTTAATTGGTGTAGGTATTCCCATCATTTTACTTCTGAACTCTCAGGAAAGGCTTCCTGCTGAACCTCCACCAAAACTGTCTGGGTTTCAGGACAGTTCCAAAGCAGCCCAAGGAGCACAGTTTTTGAGATCGAGTGGGTGTGCCTTTGAATTCTGCCTACATAGCGATCTCATTGTGCCACAGCTTTTTTCCAAATTTTAGTGATCTGTCCTATGCAGACTGTATTTCTGCATTCCTCGCTGCAGTCCCTGAAGTCTCCTGCATTTAACATTACATGCCTTTCAGATATCTTCCAGTTTGAATGCCAAAGATGCCCTAGTAATTGATGAAAGGGGGAGGATTTGGCCTCAGTCATGCTCTTAGATGTTTCCTGTTCCAAAAGTATCGAAGTAGCCACTTCCTGGTACAATAACTTTGGGGGTTTTCAGGGGGCTGTTTATGTCTGTTCAGGACAAAGCTTTGTGTCCCTAGACAGGTGCAGTAAATGATGTTCTGGAGAGCCATGTTTCCATTTTCCATATAAAAACTTCAGATGCAAGATTAGTGTTTATCTGTACCGACTCTGCTTAGTATAGATTCTTCATTTTAAGGTAAATAAAATAATATTTCAAGATAAATAAAAAGATAAAAAAAGCTGCAGCCGAAGAGATCAGTAATAAAATCAGCCACTCCCCTCAGTTTTGCATCAGCAAACTTGCTGAGGGTATATTCTGCTCCATCATGTACCTCGGTGAAGCCATGCTGACTACTGCTGATAAATTTCCTGTCCTTAATGTGCCTGGAAATGGTTTCTAGGATTAGCTACTCCATTACCTTCCCAGGGATTGAGGTAAGATTTTCCTGCCTACATTTCCCAGGATGTTCCTTTTTGCCCTTCTTGAAGAGAAGAGTGATGTCTGCTTGCCTCCAGTCTTTGGGCACTTTTCCCTGTTGCCATGATGGAATAAAGCATGTGGAGAGTGGCCTTGCAATGACATCTGCAGGTCCCTCAACACTCGTGGGCTCATCCCTTCAGGGCCTACTGACTTATGCATATCCAGTTTGCCTACATGTTACTGGACCTAATTCTCTCCCACCAAGGATACATCTTCCTCGCTCCAGCCGTTACCCTTGGTCTCTGGGACCTGAGATTCCTGAAGGCCCGTATAGCCAGTAAAGACTGAGGCAAAGATGGCATTCTACACCTCTGTCTTTTCCATGTCCTGTGTAATCAGGTCCCCTGCCTCATTAATCAATGGGCCCACATTTTCCTTAGTCATGCTTTTGTCCCCTATGTACTTACAGAAGCCTTTCTTCTTGTCTTTGACATCTGTGGCCAGATTCAATTCAGTTGGGCTTTAGCTTTCTTAACTTCATCCCAGGATGCTTGAACAAAGTTTCTGTATTCCTCCCAGGTTACCCATCCTTGATTCCACCCTCTGTAAGCTTCCTTACTGTGGATGACTACTCAGACAAGTAAAGGCAAATGAAATGACTATCAGGATTTATAAAAAAAAAAAAAATAAATTGCAAACTATGGCGTTTGAAATACTAAAAGAATATATAGCTCACACCTCCTTTTCAGTAAATGCACAATTAAAAACAATGAGAAGAATTTGGATACCTTATTATTGACTCCTCAGCCTCTGTTAAAAATTCATCTTTCTTGTAAAAAAGTGCAGATACAAGACTCATGAAACAAGCTCTCTGTGGGGACGTAAGGAACCAACTACCGGCTATTGCTTTGAAGAAATGTTACACTAAGCCAGTACCTCATTACAACACCTTTGCAGGGATCTGGGAGTTTGCTCAACAACAAAATGGATATTTATGTTCCTTGTGCTTTAAAAATCATGTTTTAAAAGACTCTTAATGAAAGACAGTGTGTGACCTTTTAGCTATTTCAATGCTATTGTGGGAATGACTTCTTCATTTCATTGTAATAATTGTGTTATCAACTTCTACTTTTTCTTTTTTTTAATTGACAGTAAGTATGATTAGGAATACAATAGCACCACCTGAGGCACAGTAGCTGACTAGATGGCTTGTCAGTTCGTAAATACAGGGTCAAATTTAGTCTTGCTGTGAGTGAACCTACTTTAATTATCTGTTATTTATTATAAGTTAAGTTCTGACAATATACTCCATACTAAAAAAAAAAAAAAATCAGTCTCACAAAGGATTCACAAACCAAGAAGCTATTTTTGCAATTCTAATTTATATTCTGCTTAAAGTATGCACCCAGTTAATTTAATCCTTTCAAAATTACAGATGAATAAGGGTAAAATCCTGTTCTGACATTCATATATAGGTACCTCCGTAAAAAAACCCCTGCATTTCAGGCACATTGAAAACCCACAGTGATTTTCTGAAAACAGTAAAGGTGCTAAATGCTAATGTATGGCCAAAATGGCTAGTAAGCAAGAGACTTATCACAGGAGCAGATTTGATGGTGAGAGTTGTCTGACCGTGAGTGTGGGGCCAAAGTGTTAAATCAGAGTACAAATGCAATTTAGCTAAGTGGGTCAGATTCATTACACTTGTAATATCAGAGCGTACTGCCTAGAACACCACTCTTTCAGGTTCAGCTGGCTAAACTTAGCTAAAGAGCTGACTGAGTACATAATGTAAAAATGCACAGAACTGCTGAGGTCAAATGGGAGATCAGCCTGTTTTGGCTGCTGTACTTTCTGTCTTAAATGAGCATTCTGTTGCTGTTTTTCAGGCTACCTCTTGGGTATAAGCTTTGGTACTTAATAGGGACATGGAGAACAAGCATGGTATGCTAAGACCTGAGGGCTTGTGTGACTCAGTAAAGATTTTTGACCATTCATGTTACCAGAGTAAATAGAAAACTGCATGTAAAAAGCAACTAGTATAAGATCCCTCCTAAATATACAGAATAATTCCCATTCTAGAGATAGGAAAATGAAGCTTGTGCCTGGTAAGTTCCTTGTACAAATCAACGACGGCATACCATGTAGGCCTAAAAATGTACATTTGCATTAGAATTTAAGTTGGTGTTTAATTTGTTGGGAGTATTATTGGTAAACAGGCATTAAGCAATGACTAATTTGCACATTTAGATTTCAGACATAGGTAAAGCAATATTAGTTCATTTTGTTTTGTAAGGTTTTTTTAACTTTTCTGATGTTTGCTGTTATCCTTTGGATTCCTCCTTATTATTCATCCACCAAATGTCATTTCCTGTTAAACTGAATCGTATTCTTAAACAAACAGATCATACCAAGTCACTAAATAGGAGGTGAAGGACTAGTTTTCAGAAAGCAGATCCACTGTAATTTTGCTTCCTATGAGCATCAGAGAACCATGCTAGCCAAAACATTATTCAAGGTATCACAGTCAATTCTCCAGTTAAAACATCAGTCTAAGGAAATATTTTTAATTTACTATTCTCCAACAGATTCATTAATCTGACTTTTATTATCTATATAAGTGAAAAAAAGGCAAATTATGACAAAGTCAGTCTTTATTTTGTCATGTCTGCATTTTATCCTACTAGATCACTTGCAGCTGGGCAATGGCCAAAAGATCTGTGCAGTCACAATCCTTCTCTTTGTCTGCTCATTCTGCTACAAGAGAAAAACAGTGCCTGATATTCTTTGTCCTCTTTGACTTTTAAATTATTATAAACACTAATCACAGAAGACGACACCTCCTACCACTCTGCTGAGATTTTGGGAGAAGTCATAGTGAACTTCTGATGAAGTTCAGCATTCTATTTTTTTTTTCCTTCTTTCCTTTTTTCGTTCTTTCCTTCTTTCTTAAGAATTCACTAAATTGCCCAATCTGGTCTGTTTAAACAAACTTTCTTAAAGTAAACAGCAAAACTACAAAGGGAAAAATCTTCAGCTGACTACACATACATGAAGATATATATGAGGCAGTTTATATATGGAGATATATATGAAACTGCCTAGGTTACTGAGTACTTACAAGTATCATGTCTGTGACAACAATTTTTATTTCGTATTCTTTTCTGTATCGTCATTCTCATTTCTGTTTAATCACCATAGCAGAATACTTTGCAATGCTACTGATATTGGTGATAGTAACTTGTTAAGCACTAACAAGAGCATGGAACATCACTGTAGTCTATATAACTCTATGGTGCACCTATATCTTGCATAATATGTACTGTTCTGGTACACCCATCTGAAATAAGATGTACTAGGAAAAGTGAAGAGAAATGAAAGAAAGATGATCAGAAATATGTAACAGCTTTCATAAAAGGAGACAGTTAATAGACTAGAACTCAGTTTGCTAGCAATATGAAGAAGACATTAATCACAGTGACATTCTGCATAGCAATGAGAACAATTATTCACTACTGGACACAATACAAGAACTAAGGACCACCCAAAGTATTATTAGGCAAAGACTTTAAAGCAAACAAACGTAAGTCCTTTTCACACAGTGTATCATTCAGCTGTGGAATCCATTGCCATAGATTGCTTTAGGAACAAAAGCATAAAAAAGTTTTAAAAGGTCAGACAATTTCATTGGGAATAGATCTGGTGGTGGCGGTAAAACATGGTTCAGATGTAATCTCTGTCCCAAGTGACTGAATACCAGAAGCTGGTAGGCAGGATGTGAAAAGAAGGATTTATCTTAAGCATTTGTGGTTCTGTTTTATTGTTCTATCAGCCTCTGTTATTGAGCCATTCTCAAAGATGGAAAACTGGGCTGGATGAATATTTACTCTAACTCAGAAAGATTCATTTTATACCTCTGTTATTTTGCCACTAAAATAAATATTATCATTCTGAATTATCTTTCTTTATATGGAAATACACTCCTAGCTGAATGACAGCTACATAAACTGAAGTTTGCTAAATTGGAGATGACGCTGTTGATAACATGGAATGTTTGAAAGAAGACCTTCCACCAGCAGAAATCTTCCCTTCTTCCAGCTTTTAGGGTGGCAAAGAATATAAAGTAAGAAACAGAAGGGTAAAAGAGACTGTAGATAAACAGGCTAGATTAGTTTAGATAAGAATTGACTGGGAGTTACTGTTAGCCCTTAGTTAGATTTTGGAGATAAGAGAGGCAGGGACTGACTTAAAGACAGAACAGGAAGATAGATAGGGACTGTGTGGGAATCTAAGTTCAGTTAGACTGAGGACTTCAAGTACAATGTACAAGATTAAAGCAGTATATGGAAAAGCCAGAGACCAGTTCAGATAGAAAGCCACAATATTTGCATTCAAGCTACAGAAATATGGTCCTTGAAGGCATGATGTTAAAAGGCCATGTTTGAGAAGCTTTGTTTGAGGTTTGTATTAATAATATCAGCTCAGTGTCAAGGTTATACAATAGTTATGTGAACATTTTCAAACAAGTTCAGGACACGTTACTCTTGTGACTCTTGTCAACATATTAACTACCAGTTACCTTTACAGGTAAAACTGTCTATTGAATATAACCATTTCACAGACTCCAAGGTGCTGAGGAATGTGTTCAGTAATGGCATCCACTCATGACAGAATCCATATTTTTAATGATGGTTTTCTGGTCTTGAGGCTAACTGACTATTCTGGATTCTCTTAGCTCCCAAAACAGAGGTCCCTGACCCATCATAAACTCTGATCTATGCCTTGGAAATGTCTGTGAAAGTGCTAAGCATTCCAGGCTAAAGTGTGCCAACAGCTGTTACGACAATTCATTAATACGAATAGTCAAATGCCGTGCCACTGTTTATTCACTAGTATATGTTCAGCAGCACCATTTTTTTTTCAGATTTGTACATCAGCTGCTAGTTGTATTCTTCACAGACAGCTGATGGAAAGACCTAATGGCCTAGGAGAAGAGGAAATATAAATCAAGACATTTACTTCTTTCTGTTTCTTGCCCTCTGCTGCCACTTCTGTGCCGTGAAGGTGGGGACAGATAAGGTGGGATAGGGTGGGGTAAAATGCCTACACTGAGGTGTTTGAATGTATGCTACATGGAAAACCACTCATTGTAGTCCTTCAACAGGGCCTGACTGGCTGTACTGAGGTGCCTAATATCATACAAGATGCCCCAGTTTGCTGGTCTCCCAAGTGGGATGTGCCAGACAATCCATTAAGGTGTAGTAAGAAAATATACTTTCTATTAATAATAAATGAAATAAATTATTTTGAATAGTGTTTATTTCATCTCTATCTCACCCTTTTTAATTTCCATTTTTGTGTATGTTTTGTAACATCTATAATATATTAATAAATTAGTACGAGTATGTATTTCAATAATAAATAAATATACATATATTGGGGGTGTATGCTCAAAAATTTTTTACTGATACGGCTGCACAATAAAAAAAGTTTGGAGACCACTGCCATAGAATATCTAAGTTATCTGCAAAGAGATGACAGATCTGATGGTGACTTACAGGAGAACCATACCCGGAGGGAGAGGTAGTAGGAAGCCTAAGATGGTGCTTAGGGAATTGTGTAGGTTTCTGGTGCCATTTAAGGCAACCAAGAGGGCTTAAAGCATCTGTATCAGAATAGCAAGTTTATGATATTTGAAGTTTAACTTCAAAAGTGCAACTCTTTTGCACTTAGAGGGACTGGTTATCTGACAACTGAACTGCAACCATAATGCATTCAGATGCATTTTGGCCAACTAACACGGGAATTATCAAGGCACCATATTTTTGATGGGTGAGTATGCAAACAAAACCTGCAGTGATGCATTATGTGGTTAAACAGACAACCACATGTCAACAACAAAGGAAAGACGTCTCCATAACAGCACCTAGTGAGAAAGATGCAAAGTAATCTAGCACTTGGATGTTAGATTGATGGTTGACAGGAAATTATGAAATAGGCTTCAATTCCAAGTAATTGTGTATTTTGTAAAAGACTGGATGACAACAAATCTTCTATTGCTATTCAGTGGGTATGTCATCTCAACGGAAGGAGGAAAGACAAAATCCTAGTTTATATGAGAACTCTGTGTATATATCTGCCTATTTTTAAACTGTTCTCTGAACTGAGTTCATTTTGGTGTATTTCAATCCACCTACTGAAATAGGAAGTTAGCTTGGTACACTAAAAGGAGGACTGTGACACAGAATTGAATGAAATTAAACCGTGAGTCAAGAAAGATGAGTTACCAGCTGTCACCCTACACCTAGACACTACAGGGTGTCCCTTAACTACTTTTTAAATGTACTCTGATTTGTCAGTTTGTTGTATGCCATATGGTAAGCATTACTTTTAACAAAATTCCTTCATATATTTTGTTTTGCATCACTACTTTAATGTTATTATAATGTATTTTTTCTGGTGGATGAATAAACCTACTGTTTTTTCTAAAAAGTTCATTATGTTTAGAGTCTACAGTTTATTTTATTTTCTAAAAGTGAATTTGGGACTTGATTCAAATACCAGTGAAATCAATATATTCCAGCAATATTTCATAGAAGGTAGCAGATAAAGTCTTAGAAAATTAACTTTGCATGTTTTTCACTGAAACTAGTTTGCTGTAGACTATGCTATATGAAAATTTCCCAAGATGCATCTCTGCTCTAAGAATAAGAGGTAGGTGAATATTTTAATTTCATATCTACTCAGATTTCCTGGAAAATGGAATAATTTTCTTATTAAAGCTCATTTACAATCTAAGCCGAGTTACGTTTTGCGTCAATGGTGACAATTTGCTTCCAAAAAGTATCTTTAGGAAATTGGTAATGAAAAATGACATTTGCTTACTCAATAGATCATGGTATCATAGACTCATTCCATTATTTATTTACTGAAATAATGAGACCATCTGGTCCAGATCTCTACCCAGGCAAGATTATTTCCATCCAAATATTTTTTCCAGTCTAGGCTTAAAATGTCCCAAGAGACAAAACTTCCTTTAGAAAATGTTCTATAGCATCACACATTGATAGAAAAAACATTTTCAGATGTTCATTCTCAATTTTGCTACTTTTATTTTCATAATACTAGTTAAATCTCTATCTTCACTAAAAATACTTTTAATAGATATTTACAATTGACTCATTTATAATATTTTGTATAATTTCTTTATTCTCAGCTGTTGTCCTCTGTCAGCCAACCAGTCATTTTTAGTTTTTCTCTTATTCCCTGTGTCTGTCAACCTACTAATTTGTTCAGAGCTGAATGTATATTTTGCTATGTAGTATCTTTCTGAATAAAATGCGAAGTTCACTTATTTTTCTGCTAATGTATTGCACTGCATGTTGATACATGCACACTCAAAACAGAATAAAAAACGCAGAGATTGTCTATCAAATGAGATTTTTATAGTAGCAGACTGTGATTCCTGAAAGGGTTTTGAGGTCACAGTATACAAAATTTCAGTTTTTCAGAGTTAAAATGTTATGGCAAGAAGATTCATTGGGTCTAGTTATCAGGAGAACAGTCAATCAGGAAATCATCATATTTCCTTCCCATGTGTGGCATTGCTGAAAGAGAATCTTTAATATTCCATGCCAGTCTGGTGATGATATTCTTTTAAAATAGTGTAAATCTGGCAAAACAAAGAGGAAAAAAAATTCACAACAGTGATCCAAAACGGAGAAAAATCCATCAAAATTAGAGTTTAAAACTCTCAGTCCATTAATTTGTCAAAAGAAGTTCACCATGATCTGATATCTCCACAAAGAGGCAACACTGGCTTCCTTAATCTGTCACACAAAGCCATGATGAGCATCAGCGGAGAAACATCAAATTGAAATTTTCAGTTTAGAGTTTAAGTTCACATTTTTAACTCAGTGTGAATCAAAGAAATATACAATGGGATAACTGTATTTTATATCTTTCAAAGTCTTCATATGAGGAATGCCGCTCTTCTGGTACTAAGGGACCCTGTGCAGGAACAGCTGGATTAAAACTTGTGCTGTAGAGGTGGACAGCCCAGGTGTTGCAAACACCTACTGTCTTTGGTTGCTGCCCCATAGCATATCAGGGCAGTCGAAGAGCAGTATCGACTCCAAAGACATATAGTTGGCGTTAGAAATAGCTCTGAATTTAAGAGCAGAAGCAGGAAAACATTTAGCCCTTTGCATTTGTTTGAGTACAAATGATAACAAAGCTGACACAGCAAGGTCATGAGAGCGCTTTTTTGGCTGGGGCAAGTACACAGAAGTCTCTTTCATGCATCTCCTCTGTTACTGAAACCCAGATTAGCTAGAGATGGCTCAGGTAGGGCTTTCCATCATCTTTGTCTGCAGTCTAGGCACATGCTTCAGTGGTGACAGCCATCGTAGAGGGCTGGATCCAGAATTCCCACACGCTGCTAATTACGTCTTTTAAAGTGCTTTCAGCTTTTTTAATTGTAAGCTTGGCTGAAAATGAAGGGACTGTCAATTGCTTGTTTATCTTGAGAGTAAGAAAGCAAGGTTACATGAATACTAACTACAGGATAATAGGGAAAAGGACGTTGTTGGGCTCACACAAGATCAAAAGCAATGGGGTCTGAAGGTTATTTCTCTATGCACTGTGCTCAGACTTTGGAACTGGACTGTGGGCTGCAGGGTTTCTGTAAGAAAACTAACTCTTAACTTATCCGTTATTTGAAATATCTCACTTTGTATGACAGTTCTTAATCAGTTTGCTGTGTTATGCAACAGAATCTAGTTAACTTTAAGCTTTGGGTTTGTTTATTATGAAATGTTGGTTTTATGAGACAGAAAGATATTGAACTGACTTCAGATGAGATAGGAAGAAACTGAGAGATTTTTGTTCTAGTCTTCTGTCTACCTCTGATCCACAGTTGTCCCTGTATGAATCATAGTCACATATTCAGGCTTTGTCTAACAGGTCAATTTCTCTTCTCTAAATTAGGCTGTATTATATGGAAGCACCATCCATCTCTGCCACTCCTGCTGTAAAGTTGTCTAATCTTCTGTCTCCAGATGCACGTCATCCCTGCTCTTTTGCTTGAAAAATATTTTTTACTAAATATATCTTTCAAAATGACAAACTATTTTTAATTTTTCCTACTATTGTCATGGATCACCACAGGGAACATATGGCACTACTGTTGCTGCCATCTGTAGGATGCCCCAAGGAGCTCAATGGTGCATTTCAAAGGGTCCAGTCTGGACTGCAGGGAATTAAAAATGGACTCTTTTCATCACTGGGTGAACCAAACTCCCTAGACAAAATAATTCATGGACTATGTGAAAGTAAACTGTATTTCCGATATATTCAAAGCCAGGAAAAACGAACATCCTTCTAGAGAGTAAGAATACAGAAAGTGATAGAATGGGAAAAATCAACAGAGATAGGTATTGCTGTTTATGCCTCCACCCTCAGTCCCTTCCTTCCTTCCTTAAGAATGGGTAGCTGAATCTGTGAAGCTGATTTATTTGCTTCTACCTCTATAAACCTGAAATACTTTATTAAGTCTAAGGGATTTACATCTGAGTATAGTTAACAACAAAATATTTAAAGGTAGAAGAAACTGTGAAGAAAAAGCAAACTTAAAAATTAGCCGTACATAGTTCAGTCAAAGTAAACAACGACATGATGCATGTTAAAAATGTGCAGAGATATTTTTCTCCTTTTCAGAAACTAAAGAAAATAAATGGTTTTAGCAATAACATTAACTCTCCAAATCAGTTTCCGTTATGAAATATGCCTATACACAATCATAATTTTCATTAAAAAAATCTTTTCATGGGTGAAATTTTCTACTGAGTTTCCAAGTTATTTATTTAAATCTTCCTGTTCTTCATCATCTCTGGAAGTTCAAGAGCATGCTGAAAGACAAGGCAAAACAAGAGTTCCCTTTTTATTAAAATACCGTAAAGTTCTGAATATTTTTTTTCTTTCTTGTTTCTTCACTCTTTGTGATTTTGTTTCTTTTAAGAATGTGTTTTAAAAACTACTGGTCTATATAAAATCTGTTGCATATTATTTATTTTTCTGATGTTTGTTAAAGATTTGCATTCAACTTGTAATGAAAGTGAATGCCCAAAATTACAGCCATGAAATTTTAAGCAAATTTTAAGAAACTTTTAAGAAACTTTTTAAGTTTCTCAAAACTGCAGAGCAACTAAACTCACTTATATTGACTTTATTTTGTATGCCTATGTATTTATTTAAGTTCCATATCTCTGTTGTTGGATTTTAAAAAGCATCTGAAAAGATATTGCTGTAATCATACGTTACACATCGTAATCCACCTTGTGCTATTGTGTGATTTTATTCTTGCGTGTATCCTTTGGGGATTTGTATGACAAAGGTGTAAGTGTGTAGACAGGAAAACACGTATTCAGTCTGTTCAAGAAAAGAGTCAAGTTTTTACTCTTCTGAAATTAGATGAAGACTCCTCAAAAGCTTATGTGCCTCCATCTTATTGATTGGGAAATTACTGTCAAAATTCCAGGGTCTGCTAAATTGCAGACAAGTATTTCAAGTATCAGATTCATTACTACATCATATTTTGACAAGATTCCCATTCTAGTTTTTAAAAATCTTTGCAACTAGAGAGTTTCACCAAAAAAAAAAGAGCTATGATTCCCTAAAGAACATTTCTGATGAAAAATCGTGACCTGAATCAGTTTGAAGTGAGATGGGAGATGTAACTCCAATTGCTTCTTTTTCGTGTCTTATCTACAGTCCTATATATATCATGCTACAACAGTTCCTGTTGCTCCCAGTCATAAATACATTCTGCTTATTTTTGTATCACTAACACTTTATTCTGCTTTATAAACCACCCTAAGTTTTTTTGTCAAGGTTGCTGGTTTGGTTTGTTTTTGAATAGTTTGAAGTATTCAGGAAAATATCTTCATGATTTCTGGAGAACAAACAAAAAAATCCATTAACCTTCAAAATAATTGATGTGTTTTCCAGGTTACTGATTTATTAAGACACTTTGTGCACCTGTTCCAATCTTTAGTGATATATTGTTCCACAATAAGCACGCGTTCCATCTTAGTTAAATAATTTTATCTGGTTGGATTGATTACTATTTGCAAAAGCTTGCTAAATTAGGATTTGTTACTTTTTTACTATGTAACATATTTTTTCAAATCACATTTAAAGCAATAAACAGTGAATATAAATTTGACAGTAGATATTGAACAAAACAGTTTTCAGATGCAAACATCTGCACTGAAGGTCTCCAGTGTAATATTGCAGGCCTTGAGTTACTGTGGAAAACATCAGCCAGGAAATTGCAACTGTTAATAAACTGTTCTCCCACAAATTCATATATCACAGTTTTCTGGGCTTGCTTACTAAAGTCACACTCTTAAAGGATCAGAAATTTAGGACTTCGGAAAGGTACCACAAGACAGCTTTTCAGATAAAAACTCTAAACCGGCAACCATTATATCTGTACAGTTCTTTAACACACCCACTGAAATCAGTCACTACCCTAATTATCTAGAAGAAGCAGACATATGTAGATTTCCTTTTAACATGGTGATAGCCAAAATGAACTATTTCTAAACTGTCTGCTCTGTGAAAGAGGTACTACCCATCGAGTGACAAATATTAATTTCTTTTTTCTGAGCAAATAATGTTCGAGTTTGCCCTACTGCCTACAGTCTGGAACTGTCCAGCTCATCAGAAATGCCTGGATCTTACAGAGAAATTTAAAATATCAATTTTGGATGCAATTTTCAAGGTGAGTTAAGACATAATTTGTGAGACTGCAGAGAGCGGAGCCTGATCTAGCATCAATTGATCCTATGAATCTACATAATACAGGGTCAGAGAGCAGATTAGTTCAGGATCTGAAAGCAGTACCAGAGTGTCAGATACTTATTAGAGAAGGTCCAACATCATGCACGTTCCTGTCCTGCCTCTAGTCCCAGAGTAAGTCCTGAATAGAGCTTCTGTAATGCCAATGGTGCTGTTTTCTTGAGCACTATGATTTTCTTTATCTCTTACCCAAAGGATTGATGTTGAAGTTTATAGCAGGAAATTGGTTTACTGTATTGTAGCTGTCACCATCTGGGAGTGGTGTTCAGATTATGTTTCCCAACTCTTGGGACTCTCACTCTACATAAAGAAGCATTCCACTTCAGTCTGTCATATTTGTCAATCTGACAAGGAATGAAATTTGTCAAAATGCCCTAAAATCACTTTGATACTAGCCAAGATTTAAAAGAAACATCTTTAATCTATCAAATTAGGATGAAATGGTGGTTTCCAAAAGAAGAGATGAAAACTCAATTATAGATTATGCTTATCAGTTGCCTTAATCCTTACCTTCTAAAGTGCTTCACTGCTTTTGGAAATTTCCTGGAGTTCACTTTTCTTGTTTGTTCAAGATGTCTTCAGAAACCTGCTCCTCTCCCAACTCAAGACTGAATTATCGCACTTTGAATTTACCTGTCTTTCATAAGAAATGGATCCTGTTTGCTCTGCCTGGGAAACAAGAGCATCCCATGGCAGAATGACTACCTGCATCTCTCTTCTCACTCTTCCTTCATCTATGAAACTGTCACATGAGTTAATGAGGTTGAAGGAGATGGCTTGAAAACAAATATCCAGTGCTTTGCCCACTGAGTCCTGCAAGGATGAGTCCTCATTTTATTCTCAGATCAACAACATTCAGTGGTTCTAAAGCTGCATGAATTCTGTGCCGTCATCTCTGGTTTTGAGGACTTGTTCATGGATCTGCTCTTAGCAACAGCTATACACTCTGTTCCTGCTGTATCCTACATGCGCTCCCTGATTGTTGGGTGTCTGACTGTCTAGTCCACCCTCGGCTCTTTGAGCTTTTCTCAGTCCTCTCCTTTCTGCAAAGTACCACCCAAGGCACAGTTCTGTAGGCACTTCTGCCTTGGCACTGTGTTTTTCACAAAACTAATATACCCACAAGGTAAATTAAGAACAAGTAGAAGACAGGTATATACCTTTTGCTACTGCCACATATGATGAAAAATTTGAAATGCATGCTTTTATTCCTAGATCTATCCAGCTTATTTTACTGTGTTTTCAGAGTTCATTTATGACTTTTAACGTCAAGATTTTATTATTACAAAGAACATTACTGTCCCCCATAATCCATGCTTTGTCTCAGCTTAGGTGATTCTGCCTCGCGGTCTTTGCAGGAACTAAAAATACCTAGTCTGTGAATCCCAAACAGCCTGAGGCAAGTGATAGCATCTCTAGGTATGTCCAATGGCTGAGTTTCATGTAGTGTTTTGTGATGAAAAGATCAATGTCTTTTGGATGTGAGGTGTAAGCTTGATATACAGTACATCTCTCCCAGACTCAAAGACCATTGAATTCATCAGCATTCTAGCAGATGCATGAAGAGATTTTGGATGTCTTTTTTTGATGTATGTGCATAATTTCTGTTTAAGTTGCATTTTAAGCTTCTATATGCTCTTTTGTATCTCAACTCTTTCTTTCTTTGGAAGTACATACAAGCCTTCTGAATCTCAGTCCAGGGTCTTTTGCAAAACCTTTTTTCCTCCTCCAGAATAAAAAATATCCAAAGAAAGGTTTGCAGAAACTTTTTTAAGCAGTCACAGAACTTCAATGTCTTTGTGTATTTACTTTGCCTCTGCAGTCGCCTCTGTGCTGCGGTTATTGTACAAGCCCCTAATACTCTACTGGCAGGCGTCTGCTTCCAATTTCAAGAAGGTAAGCTCTTCAATCTCTCATGCCTGAAGGCAAAAACGAAAACCACTGAGCAGCTTATCTCAGAACTACTTTTTGCTGAGACAGCTCCCCTTGTTGTCTGTTTCAAACAGGAACTCAGGAACTGGTATTGTAATCCTTTTAATATAACAATGAACTTTGGTTTTCTTGTCAGCAGGGGAAAAAAAAGGGTTTTTTTGCTAATCACCATCTGGATTCATTTCCTTTGCCAAAATTCTTCATATGTGATCAAAAGCCAAAAATGGTGCTATATCTTTACTTCCAAATCAAAATTTTTGTGTTAGGTAATACACAAGAGGGTGTTGTAAGTATCCCCTGAATTAGTAACTTACTCATGGTATTTGCTAAATTTATGAATGCAAATGTAAAGTCCAAAATACAGGGTTTTCTGTGGCAATTCTGATAAACAGACGCTCAGCCAAAGAGGTGATGCTATTTTGGACTGTTCTTTAAGATTCTCCACAGGAACTCCCTTCTAACCAATTTCAGTCTTAAATTTTTTGTTATTAGGAAAGAATCTTTAAGCTTTTCTAGCAGTTTGGAGGACCTGCATATATTTGTCAAAGCCCTTAATTTGTCTGACAGTATTCTATGTTCTACAGGCAGGTTTTGTTGAGGTAGAAACCATCTATTTTGTTAGTGTGCTCCATATGTTTGATACTGTAGTATTTACCTCATAAAGCCCCTCAAAAGAAGAAGAGAAACAAAACAGAACAGAAATTAATTTTAGGCTGGAGTGCTCTCTGACCACACGTATGCTGAGAACAAGGAAAAGCAATGCCACTACAAGGGCCCAGGGACATCCAGAATTCAGCTACGACAGCTCATAGTTCCTCCAAAGGCAGTTCTCATCTTGGGTGCTTTGCCTGGCAGATTGAACGCTCACAACCTCCATGAACTGAGTCAATCGAAGCATAGGTGAATGAGGGAATAAATAAATAAATAAATAAATACAGACAGACATTAAGGATCGTCTGGAGGACTCAGTGGCTTTCTTGAGGTGAGACTAAAATATTTGTTTCCTGTCCCAGTGTTGGTGCCATTTGGGCACAAACTCTCATGTTGCTGCTTTTCACCTAAATCTGAGGATCAGTCAGCTATTAACTCAAAACCTGCTCTGCTGCTCACTGTGAAGTCTCCTGGCTGTTTGTTCACTGACAGGGTTGTGAAGTGTTTATAAAAGAACTGAGAAGCTCCCATTCTTCTCAAGCTCTGCCAGCTCCAGGAGTTGTGCACTGTGTATCATGGTCATCCCTTTGAGATTGAGAAACCATCTCTGAAAGAAGATCAGAGGTGATGGAGCTATGTAAATGTGGGAAAGTAAAGCAAGCTGAAAAATGTTCAGATGTTGTATTTGGGCAGGCTTAGCAGTAAGACGGGGGGGAAGATTACTTGTGTATCTGTTTTGTTTGCAAGTTAATCCTATTACTCAATGTATAATTCTGAAGTTTATTCATTTTTATATTTTTGTGTTCAGTAAACAAGCTGTTTTTCTAAGAAAGCAGTTGAAAAGTGATAGGGGAATTGTTCATACCTAAGTTTCAGACATTACTATTGATTTATATACAGGCACGGACCCTCCACTGCCTATGTGTATGCACAGCCGCACGCATGCACATGTGTTTCAAGTTTAGCTGCATGGGATGCTTTCTGGGAAGTCCTCAGAAGAGACAGCTCCAGCCAATACCTCAGGGAAAACACGAGAATAACATGACAGTTGCCTGAGCCTCAGCATATCTGCCTGTGCTCCTATGCTAGCAGTTACCTCAGCAGGGTCCCAAAATTCCTGTTGGTCTCTACAGATGATGCAATAGACATAGTGTTGCTATGACAAGAGTCATCTGGAGGTGCCAATGCTTCATCTCAAATGTAGTAAGTGAGTTTTAGCTTGAAAAGCCTATTACTGCAATTCAAATTGTTCAAATCAGTTGTTTGTATGTTAGAAGTTTCTCTTACAAAGAAATATGACTTGAAATGTAGTGAGGAAAGATGATGCTTCTTTCTGGGAAAGCAAAGTTGAGAGTCTCAGACAGAAAAAATATTTCTTCACTTCCGTATCTAGACAATCCTGCCCTTGGCTACCATCTTGGCTAACAGAATAAGAACCAAAATGGAGACATGCAGAATGACACGTGAGTTGTTCTGATTCTTCAGCTTGGACACTAGCAGCAATCTCATCACAGGTTTTTTGAGAGAGTAGTGTGCTAGCAGCATATGTAATATTCTTTCTCCTTCCTAAACCACAGTTTGTTTTTGTACTGTGACACTGATCAAAGAGTCTGTATCAGGACCTGCAGGAAAAATAGCCAAGATGAAATCTATGAAGCTGAAGAGAAGAAGGGATCAGAGTGTAGGACCAGACAAATGTTTCTGCAACAGTGGGCAGAGCAGAGGTTACTCAGAGGGAATTCTAGGAACTGTAGCTGAATTACTAGGATCACCTGAGAGAAAACTGAATTAAATGGTTGGCTTGAACTGAACAGGGCTGAGAGGGTTATTCTTATTATTTTAATTGGAGACACCTGATATATTTCTCCAGGCTGGAGATGTGTCATATATCATAGTGCTAAAGTCCATTTGTATCCACATTTATTTCTTCATAGATGGTAGTGTCTTTCTTTTGAATCACCGTATGTGTAAGTCACATTTACATAATGTATTTTGTGCAGTGCCCATAGGGAACATAATGAGTCCCTGAGAAGCATTTAGGTGTTCAGTTCATTCCCTCAACTACAGATGAGGTGGAGACCATGCCATAACTGCATGTGTACTGAGGTGTCATAGGCATCTCTGGCTGAAGTGAGGAAGAGGGGGTTCATTGATATGCCAGTTTCATATCACTGAATAAGACTTCTATTAACTTCAGATGGAAAAATGTCAGGCCATAAGACTGACAATCTGCCAATCTTCATTTCGTACCAAGAAGGGATTTACTTTCAAATGTGACATTTTTCGGTGCCACCAGATGTCACTATCTGTAGTTTTAGGTTTTCACTTGGACTGAAGAGAGTTATTTTTTTCGGAGAAGTGCTCCTTGCTAGCAGTGATGCAGTTCACATTAGAAACAGTGCAATCACCAGAAGAGACAGTTTGGCGTTTGTCTTTGAAATCTGACTACCAATCTTCCATACACAACCACTGCTTTTAATTGCACTTATGCCAGCAAACAAGACCTTGAACGATGCTGAAATTTAGCAACAGATCCATTAGGCACCTGCCTCTTCCACAAGTACTGTGCTAATTACCAGCTATCAGCTGATGAATTTGCCTGAAGGCTTGAGCTTTGTGTTTCCATGGTAAAGAATGGAGTTTAGTTCCTTGTTCTTCCTCAGACCTACCACTCCAGCAAGGAGTTTGGCTCAGCCAGGGGGAGATTTATCACTTTGCACTGTTTCCCTAACCAGTTTAGATTGTTTTTCAAAATCTTTGAGTGGTACAAGCTCCAGATCAAGGCAGCGGGACCTGCAGATATTTAGCAAAGCCTTGAAAACTGACCTTGCAGTTTCAGGGGAATCAATTTCAATGCTGTTTAGAGCTTCCAGGGAAGCAGAACATACAGAAATGAGTAAAAAAATGAATCAAGAATAAAATTTTCAGGGCACTGTAGATCCCTGTAATTGGCTAGTTAGTTGCTGTAGTTCTACAAGTGATTCATAGATAAGCGGGCATGCAACACACATGCAGGAATAAACTTTCTGCGCTCTGCATTTTGGGATGAACAGAAACTTTGGAAATGGTGCTGGACAAATGTCCTCATACGGCTGCAAAAGCTCACTGAAATCAGAGATCTTTTACCACTGATTTTTTAACTCAGGAGCAGACTAAAATCAGAACCCAAGGGAAGGAAATTTCAGGAAGAATATTTTTCCACTTGAATTAAACTGAATTTATTCCGTACCAGGATAAAGAACTAGATTTCCTAGATCTGAACTGGAGTAGATTGTTGAGATTCCACCAAACAGATTTATGCTAGCTGAAATTTGGGATTTTACTACTTAGGCACATCACCTTATCTCTTTATTCAGGTTTCTCTCAACGAGTTTAATAACATTCATTCATTCCTAGGACAGAGCTAGTAGATGTTTTCTTCATTGAAATACACTGATTAGTCAAAATTGAATGCTTTGTTAGAGGACTGTATCAATTTCATCAAAATTATACATGAACATTTGCAGATCCATTTCATTTATGCTGAAATATTTCATTTCGCTATTATGTTATTGTCACACATTGAGCAATAAACTTTAAATGTAATTTTTTTGCGTTATGGAAAACTCTTCTGATGAGGCCATTCTAGTATTTACCAAATTACTCTTTATTTCCCTGTAACTTAATCGCAACAATCATCTTAATATCTTCTCTGTTTCAAGTTAGGATGAAAGCAAGTTCAACGTGTAACAACTTTTTGCAGATTTGATCTTCTGGGACTTTGAGATGTTATTCTTTGAAAAGTAAGTTGGTGAAATAAAAGCAAGGCATGATATATTAAAAATAATCTTTATTCGTGTTTCATGAAATGGACAGTAAGGCTCTCTTCATAGTCCTTGAGCTCCATTTATGGACAAACTGCACTTATGTACTCATTAGAAAAGAGTCTGTGCTTGGTGAAAGTCCTCTAGTTTCTTTACCGGAGTGTCAGGTCGCCGTAAATACAATCATATGAAAGGCATAGAGTACATCATCACATAAAGCTCACTTGTTTGGTTTTGACTCAGTAATGTTAAATTAGTATTCATGATGGACTCTCTGACAAGTAGGGTTATTATCAACACATGCTGTAAACACAAATCAGGTGGATATCAATAAAATTGTATTTTTGTTCTAGTCTTGTTTACAGATCTTCCTTTGGAATGCCACATAAATACTCCAAACTGTCTCAGGAAGCTTGCCATTCACGTTATTAGTTTTGTCTGGCTTAGAGCACTGACACTGATCATTTTCTGACAATGTTTACCAACAACAAATGTGTCCTATTGATCAAACTTTCTCTTTTACACTCTTTAATGCCTATGAATGCCTTACATCTCTTTGCCTTGAGCCAAATGGAACTATAAAAACACAGTACGCAGCAAATGATGTAAATAACCATTAAGGTTATGGTTTGAAGTTGTGAATGACAGCAACAAATCACTGCAAGATTTTGAAAGAATCAGTACTTTTACATTTCAGGAGAAAATATTGAAAGGAAAAGAAAAAAAAATTGTAGCTTAACTTTGTGTGTTTTGAGCCCTTGAATTCTGGATTGCTCAGTTTTAGGAGGATACATTGCCAGCCTTCTCGTGCTGACTCATACTGTAATCTCATCGTAATTATCACAGTGAGATTATTACGGTGTAATTATCACAGTGAATTATTTTATCTGCAGAGAAATGCAGTTTTTGTCTGCAATAGGAATAGGACAAGGCCTTAATAGCAGAATCTGGCCCAGAGTGATCTGCAAAGCCTCAGACTGATTTTTTTGCAAGAGCCACATCAGTCAGCTTGTGAAAAGCACATGTCTAAAACTGCACTCTCAGCCAGTCTGCATTATACTGACAACCTTAGAAACTTTCATACTCCATGTTGATTCCTTTTTCTTGTCAAACCATACATTTATCTCTCTGCCATTGGATATACTTCTTCTCAGGCTATATTTGAAGAAATCTTAGTTTTTAGCAAGCAATAAAATAAGAGGTTTCGATCTCCAGAAAGGATTCCTCATTTATGGGGTTTGTACTTTTTTTGAAAGGTTTCTTTTTTTTTTTTTTTTACCATTAAATAATACACAATTTTAGGGGATAAAATTTCTGTTTGTCTGACCAGTTACTACAGGACACTTAACTCTGCCGCTGTGTTCTTTTCACACGTTTTTTTTCTTTCCTTCAGTTCTGTGACTCATCAGATGTATACTAACAAGTAAGTGACCTGGAGATATTCAAGACCCGCCTGGACGAGGTCCTCTACAACCTACTGTAGGTCACCCTGCTTCGGCAGGAGGGTTGGACTAGATGACCCACAGAGGTCCCTTCCAACCCCTACCCTTCTGTGATTCTGTGATTCTGTGATTCTGT
>Ga0065711_1033208_pt1 | contig 25920 bp, 13 predicted proteins | sample Hoacrofraction12_FD_59098 | JGI IMG/M metagenome (GOLD analysis project Ga0065711, IMG submission 59098) | Hoatzin crop microbial communities from Cojedes, Venezuela - Epithelial fraction 12 v2 (version 2) | ecosystem: Host-associated > Birds > Digestive system > Esophagus > Crop | place... | reverse complement strand
GTGATCAACTGGACAATGGGGGACCTGGGCATGACGTAGATGGTATGGAATAAGGGGTGGATAATGTCCTGGGTTTGGCCAGGACAGGGTTAATTTTCACCGGACTCCAGCAAGGGGCACAGCCATGGGGTGGGGGCTGACCCCACCTGGCCAAACAGAGCCCGGTATTCCATACCATGTGACGTCACGCTGGCTTCCGGTGGGGGGGGCGGCACGGTGGGAACACTCTCGCGGCTTGGGGGGGCGCGGCGCCAGTGCTGTTCGGGCGAGCGGCTGTCTGGGTCGTACGGTTCGTTGTTGTGTTTTTCTCCTTATTTGTATCGTTGTTGTTCCTGTTTTCCTCTGTTTGCTGTTCTGTTAAACTGCCCTTATCCCGACCCACCGGTTTCTGCCTTTTTCTTTTCATTCTCCTCCGCACACCGGCGGGGGGAGGGGCGGCCGCGTGGCGCTTTTGTTGCCGGCGGCAGCCGAAACCAAAACATTGATATTATATAAATAATAACAGTGAAAAAATAAACTGCAAAAACATGTTACTTATAATGTTACTGTGAGTCAAATATAAAATATAAAATCTGGGCTTAAACTACAGTATTCTGATCCGAACTGAGATTCTCCACTGTTTCGATGGTTTTCATTGTCCACAAGCACAAAACAAGTGGGTAAATTAACAACTGGCTTACTGTTTCATCCAAGTGTATGTCATCTTGCAAAATGCAAGAAAAAATACAGAAGGGAAAATGGTCTACAAGATGTCACAGAATCACAGAATGGTGGGGCTTGGAAGGGACCTCTGGAGATCGTCTAGTCTAACCTCCCTGCTAAAGCAGGCTCACTTAGAGCAGGTTGCATAGGACCATGTCCAGGTGAGTTTTGAATATCTCCAGAGAAGGAGACTTTGGAATCTCTCTGGGCAGCCTGTTCCAGTGGTCTGTCACCCTCAAATTAAAGAAGTTCTTCCTCATGGTCAGGTGGAATTTTCTGTGCTTCGGTTTGTGCCCATTGCCCCAGGACCACTGAAAAGAGTCTGGCCCTATCCTCTTGACATCCACCCTTGAGATATTTATAAGCATTTATAAGATCCCCTCTTTGGCCTTCTCTTCTTCAGGACAAACAAGCCCGGCTCCCTCAGCTTTTCCTTGTAGGAGAGATGCCCTGGTCCCTAATCATCTTAGTAGCCCTCTGCTTGTCTTTCTTGAACTGGCGAGCCCAGAACTGGATGCAGTACCCCAGATGCGGCCTCACTAGTGTTGTCCCAAAAAGCTGGGTTCATTTACCTGGTGTGCAGTGCACCAATATACACACCAATATACACACAGAGCAGAGGTATTTCACTACATACTTGTGCAAATATGGGTGTCTGTCCCAAGACAGTACACCTTGTTCACAAATCGACAGTCATTTATACACTGAACATTACCATATTCAGCTTCCTAATACATATGCATTGCTATTCTGTTAAATGGTTGGTTAAAGTTTCTGCATGCAACATGTAAATTAGTATGCATGCTCAGTTTCTTCATCTTTTGAATCTGCGGTAGAATTGAAGCAGGTAGTCTATGAGTTGGTTGTCACAGTCTCCCCCTGTGGGAATCACCTTCTGCCTCGTTACCTGTTTCTTTTGGCAATCTCAGCAGCTTTTCATTGCTTGTTAGCTCTTCTTATGATTCATCACTCTCTGGTTTAACTTGGGACAGGTACATCCTTCTTATGAAACAATTAGACATTAAAAATCCTGTTTCATAGTTTCTCTACACCTAGTATAATTAATTTTAAACTTTTAACCATAATAGGGCTAGAGCTTTATGAATTTCAATTATCATTTCACCTTTTGATTCCCCTTTTTATTTCTTAGTATAACACTAGGGCACAGTAGAGGGGGAGAAGAACCTCCCTCGACCTGCTGGCAACAATGGTCTTAATGCACCCAGAATGCCATTGGCCTGCTTACCAACCAGAGCACACTGCTGGCTCATGGTTAGCTTGTCCCCCAGCACTCCCAGGTCCCTCTCCACGGAGCTGCTCTCCAGCAGGTCAGACCTGAGCCTGTACTGATGCATAGGGCTATTCTTCCCCAGGTGTAGGACCTCAAAATTGCCTTTGTTGAACTTCATCAGGTTCCTCTGCGCCCAACTTTCCAGCCTGTCCAGGTCCCACTAAATGGCAGCACAGCCTGCTGGTGTATCAGCCGCTCCTCCCAGTTTTGTATCATCAGCAAATTTGCTGAGGGTATACTCTGTCCCTTCATCCAGTTCATTGATGAAGAAGTTGAACAAGACTGGGCCCAGTACTGAGACCTGGGGGGCACCACTAGCTACAGGCCTCCAACTAGACTCAGCGCCGCTGATGACAACCCTCTGAGTTCTGCCATTCAGCCATTTCTCAATCCACCTCACTGTCCACTCATCCAGCCCACATTTCCTGAGCTTCCCTAGGAGGATGTTATGGGAGACAGTGTTGAAAGCCTTGCTGAAGTCGAGGTAGACAACATCCACGGCTCTTCCCTCATCTACCCAGCCAGTCATGCCATCATAGAAAGCTATCAGATTGGTCAAGCATAATTTCCCCTTGGTGAATCCATGCTGACTACTCCTGATAACCTTCTTTTCCTCCACTTGCTTGAGGATGACCTCCAGGATAAGTTGCTCCATCACCTTTCCCGGGATGGAGGTGAGGCTGACCGGCCTGTAGTTCCCTGGGTCCTCCTTCTTGCCCTTTTTGAAGACTGGAGTGACACTGGCTTTCCTCCAGTCCTCAGGCTCTTCTCCTGTCCTCCAGGACCTTTCGAAGATGGTGGAGAGTGCCAGCTCCCTCAGCACTTGTGGGTGCATCCCATTGGGAGCCATGGATTTGTGGGTTTCCAGTTTGCTTAAATGATCTCTAACCTGATCCTCCTCAACCACAGGAAGGTCTTCCTTTCTCCAGGCTTGCTTTCTTACCTCCAGAGACTAGGATTCCTGAGGGACAGTCTTTGTAGTAAAGACTGAAGCAAGGAAGGCATTCAGTAACTCTGCCTTCTCTGCATCCTCCATCATCAGGGCACCCACCTCGTTCAGTAGTGGCCCCACATTTTCCCTAGTCTTCTGTTTGCTACTGATGTACTTGAAGAAACCATTCTTGTTGTCTTTGACATCCCTTGCCAGATTTAATTTATGGTGGACCTTAGCCTTGCTTGTTGCATCCCTGCATACACTGACAATGTTCCTGTATTCCTCTCAGGTGACCTGTTCCTCTTTCCACATTCCTTAGACCTTTCTCTTCCATTTGCATTTTGCTAGAAGCTCCTTGCTCATCCATGGAGATCTCCTGCCTCTTTTGCTTGATGTCTTACTCAGGGGGATACACCAATATTGAGCTTGGAGGAAGTGATGCTTAAACATAGCAAATGCAAGTCACCATACATTATTTGGAAGTTGTGATCTGTGACCAAAGACTTCAACAGCAGTGACCACAGTCTATCAGATGGAAATGTTTTGCTCACCAAAAACTGTCAGATGTTTGTAATTTGCTTTTAAGATTATACAGCAGTTATAAAATATGGAAGAAAGTGATTGGTTTTTAGATATAGTGCCATTGCAAGTACATTTGTTTAATCAGTCATCAATAAATTGTTACTTAATTAATATTAGTATTTTTTAATTTATTATCAGTAAATTACTGATAAATGGTTTGATTTCACATGGCAACTTGAATAATATCAAATTCCTCTTCCTCCTGGTTTTACTTAATTTCAGTAAATGGTTCTTCATCTGTTTGGTGAGGTTTCAAGACAGGCACCCAGTGCAGAGTTGCTTTCCATTCCTTTCCAAATTTATTAAGATGATACTGCTGTTGCTCAGTGTTTGCACGGCTGTGTTTAGCTGGTGCTCACTGACATAACTCAGCTGTGATACTGATCCTAAGTACAATGTCTGCATTCAGGTAGGAAGGCAATCTCCTTTGCAAAACTGGCAAAGTAAATTGAAGGTCTGTGCAATAAGATCTGAAACAGATTAATCTGTTTTCTTACTTTTTAGCATGGCATCTTCCTGCTAAAATTAAGTCTCGCTGATAGGACTAGCAGATGTGGATGGAGATATGATTTGCAAAGGTAAGTAAAGTGTTCGAGTTCTTCGATTTTCTATAAGAAATTAGATGCCTTTGAAGATAGGTAAATACTCACTTTGTGATAAAAGGAGTCACTCAAGATCACAATCACTTTTGCATATTTTTGCCATGATATCAAACAGAATTTTGAATTCTCTGAATAAGCTGCGAGTTTTTTGATAAATGAGTTTCCGCACACTTAAAATAATTGCAATATATTAAATATTGAACAATATAAAAGTATTACTTTCCATTGCATTTTATTCCGCACACTCTGGATGTTATTAAGTTACATATGACACACTATGCTGTATTAACATTTCATATATATGATCTAATATGCATAGCACCCCCAGGTTTGAAAAATGAGCTATTCAGAAAGAAGGCATAATTCAGATGTTATTGCCTGCAGGTGGTCATTTTTTTCATTGCTGGTGACAAAATGACCAGCTACAAATACAAGCCACTCTGGGCCAAACGCTTTTCTCAGTATTTGGTTTATTTTCAGTTCTGTCTTAGGAAATGTCCCCTGAAATGATGGAATGATGTTACTATTTGATTCTATAGTCTGTACAACACTTTAGCTGGTCATTTTGGTACACAGGGCAATTTTTTCAGATATGAATCAAATTCTTCCATTCTTGTCCTTGCATTTCCTATGTCCTCTGTCCCTGGGCTCCTCCTAACCACTACAGTTGCTGCTGTTGAAGAACTGAAATACCTCTTTCCAAGCAGCAGCATTAGCTGGTGGCAATGAGGTACCCAAACAAAAGTCCCTGCCCTCCCTCCTCAGTTGTTAGGACTTCTAGTCTTTTTGTATTGTTTCTGGGAGTCTTTTTCTCTCAAGAGACCCTTGAACTTCTCCTTTGGGTCTCTAGTATAGCTCTCAGGATCATGCAAACCTCTCAGCCAGAAGCAGAGCCGGCAGTCAGCTCAGACAAGTGTAAATGAAATTTTTCATTATATTTTAATTTCCATCCTTCACATTCACACCTTAACACTCAGAGCATTCCTGGGCACAGATCCTGATGTACTTAAATGAATATGTGTTTAAATTAGTTTGTGTTTGTTTTTATTCTTGCACTACCTCTCTACTTCATTTTTTCCATTATTTTAGTGGCTTACAATTCTTCATACTCCGTACCGTATATATCATTGGATAAATGTTATTATGTTATGCACTTCTGATCCTGGTGTTACACAGGAAACATACAAAATGCCCCAGCATATAAGCTAGGAAGGAAGTATGATATACCCTGGTATGGCAGGGAGGCAAAGAACAGCACAAAAGGAAGATTTTCCCTTTAGTGTTAGTAACATTCTCCAGAAATAGTCCTCACAGACAGAAAACCCAATGGCAAATTTCCATTTCATTTACAGAATTTTTGTTCCACTGTGTAGCCATTCACTTCAGTCATGTCTCAACTTACACTGACAGAAGACAAAACACATTTGAGCTTTAAAAGTGTATTTGGTCCCATTTTTATGAATTGAGACCAGAGATTCTGTTACTATTTAATTTCATAAAATAATAAAATCATTCAGAATGGAAAGGACCTCCTGAAGTTTCTAGTTCAATGTCCTGCTCATTGTAGGGTTAGACGTGAGACCAGGTCGGGTTTCTCAGGACTTTTCCCAGCTGGATCTAGAAAACCTACAAGAATGGTGTCTGTACAACCTTCTGAGCAGACTGCTCCAGTGCTGGACTTTGCTCATGCTGATAGTACTTTTCTTTATAGCCAGTCAAATCCTCCCATGTTTCAGTTTATGACCATATTGCCTTTCATCCTCCTGCCACACACTTTAGTGAGGTGCCACATCTTCCTGTAGGTATGGGAAGATTGCTGTTAAGTCCGCCAAAGCCATCTATTCTCTAAGAGCAGCAGGCCCATCTTCCTTAGCTTCTGCTTCTAAGGCAAGTGCTCCAGCCCTGACCATCTCGGTGGCTGTCCGCTGTGCCCTCTCAAGCTTATTGATGTCTTTTAAGCTGGGGGGCCCAAAACTGGATGCAGTAGTCCAGATGTGGTCTAAGGAGTGCCAGATAATAGAATAATCACCTCCCTTAGCCTATTGACTATGCTCATGTTGATACAGCCCAGTGTACTGCTAGCCGTCATCACTGCCAGGGTTCATTAAGCACTCCTGGAAAGCAAGTTCCACCAAGAAGCTTTATAGGTTTATATCCCACTGAGTTGCATGCATTAAATTGCTCTATAGAGGGTGCTAGCTCTCCCCACTTACTAAATCTGGAACCTAGAGGGATTAGCACTGTGTGCCTAAAGCTAGATCACATGAATTAGTCCCATAGGTTTGATAAAATATGCATACTGTGAAAACCTTTGAGATACGATTTAAAAAATTTAACAACAACCACTAAAATATTGTATACTACAGAATAGTCACTAAAGCAACAGAAGGATATTCTAGTTAGGGGTAGAAATTTGAATAAATATAATTTCAGAACAAACTTCCAAGGAGGAGGAAAACCCCAATTCAAGCAGAAAGAATGGAAAAAGGACATATTTGGTAAAGAATTCTTCATAGATAAAACTGAATTCCTACTAAACGGAAGGCCAGGAAAGAGTATTCTGGTGAGAAACAAGTTGAAGAAGGAAGGGAAGACTCCATCCTTAGGAAAGGAAGGGTAGACAGGATGTGAAACAATTTAAGACATTAGAGCAGCTAAGATTAGTTTTTAATTTACTCTGGGATGAGGGTTTCTTATTTCTTTGCTTTTATAGATGATTCAAAGTCTGTTGTGAAGAACTTAACCTTTTCCTTTGGTTAAAAAAAACTCTATGTTTCTGTTAAAAACTTGTCTAGAATGTAAAATTATTTTTGGTTAATTTAGAAAGCATGAATTATACAATTTTAAAGCCACCACTTCAGACAAAATAGGCATTTCAGGCAAGACCATATTCATGTCCACAGCCCAAGGAGAGTTTGGGGAATCTTAGCTCTCAGCTTGCGTACCATGCCAACATGACACAGCCATGAAGTTCCGATAAAAGGGAATCATAGAATGAGTTGTGTTGGAAGGGACCTTTAAGATCATCTGGATCCAACCCCTCCGCCATGGACAGGCACCCCTTCCACCAGACCAGGGTGCTTTTGGAAAACGCTATCCTGTGTTCCTCTTGGAAGAGCAGAAAGTAGTGAGGCAATCCATGATCTGAGAAAACCTCACTCTTGTTACTTGTTCATTCTGCAGAATGCTAAACATTTATTCGGTATTCTTGCCAGTGTGTCCTTCTCTGCAGGTTCAAACAGAAGCCTACTGATGTCAGGAATATTCCTATTGTTTTTGACAGACTGAGAGCAAACTTTTCCTAATCCTATTTGTGGCCTGGTGTTTTAGAGATATTATTTATTAGGCTACTGATGAATAGAATGTTGCACGTACCTTTCTATCAGAAACAAAAATGAGCTGGTAGAGCTTTTATTGTGCTGGATTGATTTGGAGCAGAAAGTATTTCAATGTGCAGTGCTCCCTCTTTTTGAAGTTACTCTCTGTAACCTCTGTAACAGGCCAGCTTGCCTAACAATTACCTAAGCATCTTTGATGCCTGGGTTCTGTTATTTTCATGAGTGTTTTGAAGAAATGTGATGTCATGTAGCAGTGATATGCTGCCCAGTTCAAGCTGATCATGAAGGGAGAAGCTCCTTATGGATTTTCTTCTTTAGCAGCTACTGGAGATGAAGTTCCTACACAATTCACTCTTCTATTTAAAGTTTCAGAACTGTGTTGAAGAGAGCTAGCAGCAGTGACATTACCTGAAATGCTTTCTTAAGAAAAATAACACAGTTTGTGAGACTGAACAGGAAAGGAGGGGCTGGGTTGTCAGATTTCATGTCTGTATTTGGTTGACTGGCTTCAATTAACACATTAAACTTTGTAATGCCTTTCTGTCTTCGTTTTTGAAATGGGGATAATTATGAGTTCTTCATCATATCTATGAAGATCTCTGAAGAACTGCTAATGAGAGAAGGTCTTATCAGTGTAAGGTATTATTACAACATAGCTTATTAATGGAACTATGCCTGCAGGGGAAGGAAGGAGGAAGAGGGTGAAAATAAAAACCATACTTTTGTCAGATTCAAGGAGCTAGTGAAGAATGAGGACAAAATGCTACATTGCTTTGTAGAAAATGAAGGCTCACTGCTACATCTATCACCATAAATGGCTTGCTTGAGTTGCTTGCATTCTCTGTCTGAGCTGCAATATTTCATTCAACTAACCATTCGTTAAACACACATCCTGAAAGCAAATAACTTTAATGTAAATAATTTGTGAAGCATTGTTCCATCTGTTGAAAATGTGCAGTAGTAGTTTCAACCCTTGTCTAAACCAGGCAAGCTACTTTCAGGCAAGTTTGGGAGGTAAATGAACTGTCTGGCTGCTTTTCTTGGCAACATCTCTTATTAGTGGGAGGTGGCAGTAAAGAGAACATGAGGAAGACTGAAAGTGTTTACTTAAAACTGTAGCCAAATGGCTAGGGAGAGTTAAGATAAATCATAACTGTCAATGATGACAACTTTAGACTGCTACTAGTTCACTCCTGTTTATGCAGTTTTAAATGTTGCACTTAGAAATGTTTAGGAGCAGACTGAATTTTTATTGACAGATGCCATAAGTTGTTTAGATGTAAATATTTTGGACTTGGTTCTAACAGTGACATGGAAGATTTGCAGGAAGAAGGCTGTAAAGCTTCACACAACACTTGAGAGATAATGTTTTTAAGAGTGTCTCCAAAGTATGCATCTGTGACTCATATTTCCCCAAAGAATAAGGTCCATAGATCAATGCAGGCTTATTACACTTTCTCACACAGAAAAAGCCAAAATAAAATGTTACAGCAATTGGCCATATGGGATTATTGAACTGAGTCAGTTTTCTTTCCTTTTTTTCCCACTCTTCTCTTAAGCACCTTTCCCCCCACACTCCCTTTTTGTCTTTTTTTTTTTGTATTTGATGATGGCTCAGATACTAACATTTAATAGCAGTTAAGACGTCAGAGTAAGCTAGTGAAAGGCCAGAAGTTCAGCCAGTAACCTCAAGATTTTTTCTTAAAAGATTGAGTCATGCTGACCAATGTCATGAAATACAGTACCATGTGAAAGATCAGTGTGAATTGATCAGGGATATAGATCAATTTATATTTTGCTTTTTACTGTGGCAGCTGCTGCTTCTTTTAATACACTTACTTAAGTTAAAGTAAGCAGCACATCTAGATGTTCTTTTGTTTATATAGTTCTAAAAGATTTGCTTTGTAGACTGGTTCCAGGAGGAAAAATAGCTCAAGAATTAGAATAGCTTAACCCTGGGTTCAAATCCCTTCTCAGTTTAGAAATGGAAGTATCACTGAGAGGTTTATCCTCCAAATATCTTCAGTAATGACATTTGTAAAAGACACAGAGTTTAGCACAGAGGCACTTCTGCAAGGATTGTTCATGTACTCCTATTTGGATGGACGAAAATGGACCTTAGTGGAATTTAGTACCTTGGATGAGAAGCATGTGAACATGAATATATTGTTTTCTGATTCTGCTGCTACATATGAAACCTCTGTGCAAGGGCATACTCTGTTGCCTGACATTGAATTGCTCTAAATTAAAAATAAGGGTTCTTAGCCTGCTCCATTCAACTCCTACCTTGTCATGGAAAGACCTGAAGTTCATTGCCCTATGCCATCAATTTTTCTTTACATTTATGTTCTGGTTTTAGTGATTTCCAACACCTCAGTCCTGATAAGGCAGAACAGTATCGTTACTATCTCCTATCACAGTTCCACCAGACTTTACAAAGCAGTTATTGATTTTCAAAACTTCCTAGAGAAGCTTGATCTAATAGAAATGCCATGCCTTCCCCTTTATGTCCCAACTTTTCCCAAAATTCCCAGCAGGCATTGGGCTGTGGAAGAACTGGATTTATTTCCTACCAGGCTACTTGCTGCATAGGAGAGTACATATTTTTCGCCTCTCCTCTGAAAGCTGTTTCACTTTTCTGAAAAAGTGTAAAAGATTCACTGACTCAGAGAAGGAGAAGGAACATGCTTGTAAGGGCCTGACTTGCTAACCTTAACAGGAGATGCATGGCCAAGTAAGGTTTTCTGAGCTTCTGTCCCTGACTAAAAGCCTGGTTTTGCACTTTGTCCATGTCTGCTCAAGGCAGCCACTGGAACCTGAGGCTCACCAGTCTGATGTAGTCTAACCACTTGACTAGAGAGTAACCTTAAATTTTTTAATCATTGCTTGCACTACAAATCTTCATATGTCCAAATAAAGTGGAAGAATCTTAACCAAGGCTTTCTGGGGGATTATTCTTCATTGCAAAGCAAAACCAGGTACATATCTCAAGATCAGGGGTCATCAAATGCCTCATATCCACTCTGCTCTGAAATAGGTCTACTTAAAGCAGAAGTGTCTTGGAAAGAACAGGATGGACTTGTCTAAAACAGTCAGGGAGTGCACTGAACTGTGTCGATGAACAAGCATTTAGTACTTTAGCTCGTTCTTATGCCCTTTTTTACTTAGTATCATCAGTGTACTCAAGGATTTCTCTGAAAATTCCAGGCTCCTGCTTCAGGGCTTTAAATTCTTCTGGAGCCCATGTCTCTCTGAATTCAATTAATCTGTCTAAATTTAAAGGAGCAATTCAGATGTTGAAACAGAGGCATTTAGTGCAGTTTGAGACATGTTAGAATTTTATCTGGTTAACAGACAGCTACAATTTCGGGTTTAATAGATTCATGCTCTTCGGGAGTGGCAGTTAGACTTCTGTAGGTTAAGCTAGGAGGCTGGGCTACACATATTGAACAGATATCTCAATGGATCTGCAATACCCACATTCTTGGTTGTATTTATAGAAAGGTTGGAATTTAAATTCCTTCAGACAGATAAACTTTGGAGAGCTGCAAAGTAGGTGTCTACATGTGAGCTCCACTTCCAGTCAGTGGAGATCCAGAAACAGAGTCAATTTCCTAAATGTAGATGCACAGTGGCTTTTGTGGTGTATTTTTCTTGGCCTCCAGCTACCATTCCGAAAACCGTGGCTCTTCCAGAGGTTCTCCTTCATATCTGCCAGCCCCATGTGGATATTACAGGTACACTCAGGCAGTTAAGATGCTGACAGATACATATTTTAAAAAACTAAATTGAGCAAATGTTTTGCAGTCATTAAATGAAATGGAATCTAGAGACCTGTCGTACTCCTGCTGAAGAGCTACACTGTGTCTTATGTACCGCATTAACTACTTTGATGATCGATCCTGTTTGTTTGCTTGAACAGGGGCATCCTACACACCCAGACCAGAGAAATCTTTACCATAGGATGCATGGGGATCCCAAGAGACAACTAATAGAGAGAAATGAGTACTCCTGGACATGACTCATTTCTTCTCAATGATTCCTAAATTATGTTGAGTTGCACACTAGAAAAACCTATATCCAAGTAGACTGGAGAAAAAATCTGAGGTGATTAGACCAATAAAAACATCTTCAGTGCATGTATCTATACACAGGGGTCTTTAGAACTCCACTGCAAATTCAATTATCTCATGCCATTTGAGATGCAGCAAGTTACCTAAGACATGTGCAAAGGACTGGTAGATATAGCACAAAATCTACAAGAAACCAACATCCTTCTGTTGGGGATTTTATGTGGAGGTCAGCTAGGGCATCTTGAAACTTCTCAGATGGCACTGGAAACATATGTCTAGCAACTGAATTGAATCTTTTAAGCAAAACCAAAGTCCTTTCATGAAGGATCCTCTGCTGGCTGCTTAGAGTTAACAGGAGTGTAACTTCAAGCTCAGTTTGACTTGACACGTTAGTGTCACTTGTAATACTGATTTAACAAACCAAAGGTTTATTCTGATCATCATGTCTGCAGCTGGTTTATAAGAAAAGGAAAAGTACTGAATATGAAAGTAGTGCCAATGGTTCCAAAAAGCAGAGATGTAATTGAACTGATAATCCTTCTTTAACGTAGCAATAGACTGGCTTTAATGTAAAAATCAAGCCTAAATAAACTGAGAGTTTCAAGGTTGAAACATGAAAAATCCATAAGTCTTTCAAAAATGAGCTCTGTGAAGGGATTTTTATAAACAGAAATTATCCTATATACAGTTGGAGAAATCTGAGATTCACAAAATAACCAGTTTTAAACATTATAAAAATAATTTTTAACCCAGAAAGGACTTCCTTTATAAATGATGGCCATGGCCAATCAAAAATTATTACAAAATTTGGAAATCCAGGCTGGAATAGAAACTGATTTAACTCATGGCATAGGTATCCTCTGACAACAAAACAATAGCCTAATATTTCAACTGTCTTTCAAAAGTTTCACACATTGCTGAACACATTTTGAAAACTTCTGCTGTAAAGACTTTATTGGCATCACAATACTCAGTATAAATCTGTAGAGATGAATCTGTTCAAACATTATGGAGCAGCAATGGAAATTTTTGAAGAACTGGGGATCCTTAAATAGAAATCTGGGAAAAAAAAAAGGCACCAGGATTCATGAAACACTTGGGGTTGCTTTCCAGTAGAGTACTGGAAAGCTTGCTTTATTCGGTTAACATACCACAAATGAAATGAATGGATAATACAGTACAGCTCTGCACAAAGTTGAAAAGGGCATTCTCAAGGAACTGTAGTCCCATCAGTATGGTATTTAATACAGAATTTAGTAAAGGACATGTTATAAAAGTAAATACATAGTGCTAAACTAACAGAGATAACAAGAATGATTTAGAAAGAAAAGGTCTTGGCTAACTTGATGCTTCAGGAGGCTGCAGACAAAGCTGATAAAACACAGTGTAATTTATTTGGATCTTCAGAACATTTTGACAAAGTTCCATACTACTGGTCTCTGTTTAAGCTAAAAGTTGCCAGGATCTAGGGAAGTACATGGGAATGGATAAAGCGCTGATGGAAAAACAGAAAACAGAGAAGCTATGTTAGATTGTGGAAAACTAGATTTACTGGGGCCCGACAGGGGTCAACATTTAGGCCTCTACTGTTCATGATCTATAAAAATGATATAGGCTAGTAAAATACGCTGACAGCACAATGTGGAAGGAGCCATGAACCTACAATGTAAAGCTTGAAAAATTCAAAAGTGTTTTTGCTTAGCTTGCTTGTTTTCATTGCTCAAAAATCACTAATAATCTCCTTTGCGCTAGCTCGTCAACACAAACGCATTTTAAGAATGCCAAAGCTATAAGGTAAATAAAGACAGGCCAGAGGAAGAAAAAGTCTTTTGGCTCATATGCAAATACTACACTAGTGTGCCTAAAAGTCCTGCATTACTTGGGGCAGTGCCAAAAATCAGATATAACCCCAGGTATGACATGAATGAATGCCCTAGTTTTATGTCCTTGTTTTTAAAGAGTTCATGACTCAGTAGTATTAATACAGGGGTGGCAAAAAAAGCCTAGTAGTTATAGGAATAATTTTCTTCTACTCTTAATGGGAAGAAGAAAATTCAAAACTGTACTCTTGGTTCAGCAAGATTTTTTCAGGATCCTTTAAAAATTTTAAGACTTACTGTAACCCTACTTTTGATTTCAGTGGTAGATTATTAACATCATTAGTTTTTTGCAAAAAGTGAGTTTGTTGTTACTACTCATTTATCCTTGTCAAGGAAGGCAGTAGGACTAGGTAGACTTACATGCAGTTCATGACACAGATTTCTCTGCCTCACAGGCAACAGAAATAAATTTTGTGAAAAGATGATACCAATGCTTTCTTTTTCTAACCTACAAATTGTTCGAAGCAGGGACCTTCTATTCTGGAACATATATTTTAAGTTAGTGGAGTTTCCTGCATTTGTAGATCCCTAAAGTTTGGTTCAGAATTCTGGTTCTTATAGTTGATAAATTAAAATTCTTTAAAGAAAGGGCTTTGTAACAGTACTCGCATTGGTGGTTTCTGCATTTTTCTAGACATAATACTATCTTCTGAAGCTAAGTATTACCATGGAATAAACAAATGACTTTTATTAATAAATTGGAATGTGGCAGGGACCACTCACAAGTTTTTCTTTCAAAAGCCTTTGTATGAAGAAATTAGATTTTCCCTGCAGCCTTTATTTTTGAAAAGCAGCTGTTTTCCTAAGAATACCAATTGCTGAGAACAGTTTTCAATACTGGGGCACTATAGTGCTTTTTTCACTAGACTCCACTTTCTGTGGTGCTTCATAAACATTCACGTGCTGCAAAATCCCAGAGCCATGTCAGTGATCCCGTTGAATACAACAGTACATGCCATTCAGGAAGGGAACCCAACCTACAAAAGCATATAAGGAAGAAATTTTTTACCATGAGGGTGGTGAAACACTGGAATGGGTTTCTCAGAGATGTAGTGGAGGCCTCACCCCTGGAAACATTCAAGGACAGGTTGGACGGGGCTCTAAGCAACCTGGTCTAGTTGAAGATGTCCCTGCTCACTGCAGGGGGGTTGGACTAGGTGACCTCTAAAGGTCCCTTCCAACCCTAAGCATTCTATGATTCTAAGATTCTATGATTCTCTGTGTGAAAACCGGAATATGGGGCAATAATTTAACACTTTAAGATTGGAATATTTAAAATTACAACAAAATATGTTAGGCTTGTTTTTGATTAAATATTTTCATAGGAAAAACATGTTTCCTGACCAACTCTATGTCTATGTATTTGATAACATAGAACATAGATACATTGCCATTACACTTACAAGTATGGGTCAGGCCTATTCTTCAGACCTTACAGCTTATGCCTACTTAGCTGAACTCATTTCCTTGTGTCACAAGCACAGTGGCCTCATCCATGCTACCTTTTGAATATAGTCTCTAACCCATGTTGTCCCCTGGTTTGTATTGCCTGACAGTACCTGTTGACACATAGGAGCATAATAAAGATTTGTCATTGCAGATAATGGTGTACTGGTGTTCAAGGCAGTATCCTGCCCCTTCTTAGCTTACTCGTACAAAGGTAACTCACTGGGAGAAAATTTTTCCATGTACTCATGATCAGTAGTTCTCGGTTAAGTAGTCCCAAGACAACTGAACTATGAGCAAGGAGGAGTTTACTATTTTGTTAATAGCGATTAGAAATCCATAGAACTGGTTCTGCATAAATGCAGTATTAAAATATACACTTAAAACACGTATTTCATCATGAGAAAAATTAATTTCCTCAGTCTAGCTATGTTTTATCTGAAACATCATGCTGAAGTGATGTGTATAATATTTTCAAATGAGAAGCATTCATTTTGTGAAACACCACAACAAAGAAATATCTAATAATATTTTTCTGGGTATGGAGAATTGAAAAAGATTCAGACCATGATTAGCAGATCCAGATCCAGAAAGAGAATCAAATAAGTTTCTAATTAAATTTAAAAGACTCAATATTATCTTATAAAAGCTTGTGATGAAGGGGAAACATCACAAACACAATAGACAGCAACCACATCAGGTGTCATAAATGCCATATCGTTCAAACTCTAAAGAACATCCAAAATAAATCTCTTTTTAATAGAAATTTTAATCCCTGATATGCCTGACAAGATTTTGGGGTAAGAAAGGCACATTCTCCTCTGTACTGTAGATAGATGAAAGAAGGATAGCTGAGGTGTACGGGAAATACATGACCTTGTTTGGATGAATAAAAAGTTGATATCTGTGGAAGGGATGGCCAGTTAGATCCATTAGCTTTATAATACTGGATAGTCTCCTCCACCCTTATTTGGCATGATGGCCTAAACCAATACTTCTGAAACTTTTTTCAACTACTAGCCAGGAACCTTAGTTTTTTAATTCCAAAGACCACCATAAGGTCTCAGACTCTGAGCTGGGAACTACTAACCTATCCGAGTCTCAGAAAAGCCTGATATTTTTCATTTAATTTAAAGAATAATTTAGCTAGAAGCTCTGGAACAACTAGAATAGCAAAAAAAGGAAAGACAAATTTTCACTCATGTAAAGGCTTATTCATGCCTGAAACTGAAGTTTTATATCTTAGAGCTAATCTGGGACCACTATGCCAAAGAGTTTGTGTGGTTTTACGTTTATATCAATTGGTCTAAGGAAAGGTCATCTATAAATCTTACCTTGTTTATATCCTGGCATGCATTTTATTGGTATTAATTTGTCCCAACCTATTCAAGTCTGTGTGTGATCACTATCACTATCACTGATGCCCAGCGAAGATGACATGCCTGCAAAAAGAATCCAGGTGTGTATGTGAAGGCTCTTCCTTTTGTGCCACATTTCTTATCCACTACTTTAATGATCTTAATCATCTTCAAGGAAGCTCAGTGTGCCACAGTGCTTTGCAGAGGGAAGAATTACGATAAATATTACATGGTTTGAATCTTTAAGGGACTGGACGGAGTCAAGGTTACTCAGATTCTCACACAGTGAAACCTTAAGTTTGAGCAAATCTGCTTCATGTTTCATGTTACAGGATTTGCAATTTGTTTTTGACATACTAAAAATGCAGAAGAAAACCTGTATAACTCTTTAAAGGAGAAGAGTAAAGAAGGGAACAAGCTTGCTCTCAAGAACAAAGGTTGAATTATACACATGGCCTCTGCCAAGTAAAAGCAGCTCGTCAAGCCTGCTTCTCTGCAGCCCTGATTTTGAGCCCCTCTTCCCATGTCAAGTAATATTTTCTTTTCCTTTCCATGAAATAGCTCTGTATGGACCAGAAAATCTTGAATCTTCTAAGTAATAATCACAGTTATTAGTTCAGAATAACATAAGTGAAAAGTTCCTTTCTCCCACCAGTGAAAATGAAATTACACCCACTCAGAGAAGGAACCTGGAAAAAACTTGTTCACCAAGTTGAAAACTTCACTCAGATGATGGAATCCTTTCTTTCCCCTCAATTCATACATGATGGTTTCATCTTAATAACAATGACGGACAGAAAAATAGAAGAATTATATGTTTTCATTGAAAATAACTTCCTATATTTCAAACAGAAGTGGTAGTCATAAGAAATCTAAGATAAATAAAGCAATAAATGCTGAATAATATTTGGTGACTAATATCTTAAAGCTGAACTTTAATCAATTATATCAGTATAAAAACTTGAATAATATCATGTTTTTCTTCTTCTACGACTTGTCTTCCATCTAAGCAGAGAGTTTTCTCAAGTGAGATCTACCTTTGCCTTTATGCATTACTCAGTAGGCATAAGTATAGACTACAGACCTGAATGAATACACTGTGTATAAAACAAAAAGACAAACACAAGTATAAACCACCACACCCACTCTGCCCATTGAAAATTGGCATTAAGTACCCTTAACTAACCTTCTCAGGTGAACCACTGGACCTGACTTAATTCTGAGGAACCTGTCATAGTTGTTATAGTCTGCAGGTTAAAACTGACATTAACTGAGAATTCAGATCTGGGAGAGCTGGGCTGTCTTTTTAGTCTACAGTGAGGCCATGGAAAATGGATAAGAAAAGCAATCCCTTTTCTCCACAGAGAAAGCCCTTCAGCTGTCTGTAAAGACTAGTCTCAATCTCATAAAACTGGAGATGTTTATATTTATTTTATATATAAACAGACCTACCGAGGCCAACCTGGTTTTAGGCAGTGACACAACAGAGGTAACAGTTTTCTGATGTTACTAACTCACAAAGATTAAAACAGCAGCTTAGAAAGATACTATGCTGTTCACTTTAGGAATCTGACCAGAGTTCAGTAACCAAAATTTATGAGTGTAAATTCAGTGTTTGGTCCCAAGAGAAAGCAGGGTAACCCCTAAGGAGAATTCGCAGTACTAACTTAGATGGTTGAAGTTAAGGTAGAGTGAATGTCATCACTTGAAGGAAAACACAGCCCTGTATGGAGCATTTAAGACATTCAGTCCTTTCTAAAGAATAGTAAAACAGAAATATGAGCTGTTAAAGGATTTGTTTATTTATTTGAGTCTGACAATGGATTATTCAAGTGCAAGTATTTTTTAACCTATGATACTTGTTACATGAGCCAGGTTATCTTTTGGCATAGCAGAAATCACAGGACTTTCTTTTCTAAGAAAAACACCTGTATGATCCAACAACTACAATAGCCAAAATGTTACTGATATTTATAAGTTATCATCTATTATTTCTGCTCACTTGAGCATACAAATTTTCAGGGAATATGACAGAGTTTTAAACTAGACTTGAAGTAGCAGAAGGGTAATATCAGGTTTGTCTGTGACTAGCTGTGGGACGAAACACCAAGGTTAGAGGGATAGGGTGCTAACAAGGACCCTCAGCATTTTGGTCTGAGATGTGCTGGCTACATTGCAGCACATTTCAAGTCTTACAGAGATGGACCAGGGGGTCCTGAGGTAATAGAAACCAACAGGAAAGCATTAGTGAAATACCTCAAAAGAACTAAGCGATGCTCTCCTTAGAAGGTGACATGTCTGACAGCCCAGCTGAAGTGCCTCATCTCCAATGCACACAGCATGGGCAACAAACAGGAAGAGTGGGAAGCCACCATGCTGTTAGAAAGCTATGACCTAGTGACTCTTACTGAAACTTTTTGGGACGAATCCCATGACTGGAGTGCAGCTACAAATGGCTACAGGCTGTTCAGAAGGGACAGGCGAGGAAGAAGGGGCAGAGGTGTCACCCTCTGCATCAAGAAATGGATAAAGTGCAAAGAACTGTCTCTGAAGAATAGCCACAAGCAGGTAGAAAGCTTATGGGTAAGAATCAGAGATCGAGGCAATAAAGGAAATCATGTGGTTGGTGTCTACTACAGGCCACCTGATTCAAGGGGAGCCTATTGATGAAGCCTTCTTACTCCAGCTATAGGAGGCATCGTGCTCACAGGCTCTCATCCTGCTGAGGGACTTCAACCATCCCAAAATCTGAAGTAAAAGGAGCATGGCAAGCTGTAGGCAATGCAGGAGACTCTCAGAGTGCATGGAGCATAACTTCTTAAGCCAGGTAATAGACAGCCCTACGAGAGGGGATGCGATAGTGGACCTGTTGGTCATCAACACAAGGGTGCTAATCGGTGATGTCAAGATTGGAGGCAGTCTGGGCTGCAGTGGTCATGCATTGGTGGAGTTCACAGTACTGAGGATCAGGGTCTGGTGAAGAGTAAAGTCAGGACCCTGAATTTTAGGAAAGCAAACTTCCAGCTCTTCAAGGAGTCAGTCAACAGGAGCCCCTGGGATACTGCCCTCAGAGACGAGGGAGCAGAACAGACCTGGCAGAACTTTAAGGGTGCTTTCCATAGAGCGCAAGAGCTCTCGATCCCCAGGTGCAAGAAATCAGGAAAGGCAGGCAAAAGACCAAGATGGCTGAGCTGAGACCTGCTGGACAAACTAAAGGACAAGAAGGAAATGTACAGGCAATGGAAGCAGGGACAGGCAACCTGGGAAGAGTATAGGGACGCTGCCCAGTTTTGTAAGGATGGGGTCAGGAAGGCCAAGGCGCAGCTGGAGCTGAACTTGGCAAGGGACACAAAGAATAACAAGAAGGGCTTCTACAGGTATGTCAGCCAGAAAAGGAAGGTTAAAGAAAGCATATTCCACCACCATCCTCACCCCTGCCCCTGAGGAGCAAGACAGGCAAACTGGTAACAATGAACGAGGAGCAGGCTGAGGTACTCAACAACTTCTTTGTCTCGATCTTTGCTGGAAGCCTCTCTTCCCACAGCTCTTGAGTGGATGGACTCTAAGATGGGGATTGGAAAAGAAAAGTCCCGTGCACTGTAAGGGAAGATCGAGTCTGTGACCACCTGAGGAACCTGAACATACAGAAGTCTATGGGACATGATGAGATGCATCCCAGAGTCCTGAGGGAATTGGCTGATGTAGTTGGCAAGCCACTTTCCATGATGCTGGAAAAGTCATGGCAGTCAGACGAAGTCCCTGGGGACTGGAAGAAAGGAAACATCATGCCCATTTTCAAAAAGGGTAGAAAGGAGGACTATGAGAACTACCGACCTGTCAACCTCACCTCTATGTCTGGGAAATCATGGAGCAAATCCTCCTAGAAGCTCTGATAAGGCACATGGAGGACAGGGAGGTGATTCGAGACAGCCAGCATGGCTTCACCAAGGGCAAGTCCTGCCTGACCAACTTTGTTGCTTTCTATGATGGAATGACTAGATCAGTGGACAAGGGAAGAGCTATGGATGTGATCTACCTGGACTTCTGTAAGGCCTTCAACACAATCCCTCACAACATCCTTCACTCTAAATAGAGGAGATATGTATTTGATGGGTGGACTGTTCGGTGGCTAAGGAATTGATTGGAAGGTCGCAGCCAGAGGGTAGTGGTGAACGGCTCAATGTCCAAATGGACACTCATGAGAAGTGGTATCCCTCAGGGGTCCCTACTGGGACTGGTGCTGTTTAATATTTTCATTGATGACTTAGCGAGATTGAGTGCATGCTCAACAAGTTTGCAGATGACATCAAGCTGAGGGTTGCAGCTGACACGCCAGAGGGATCGGATGCCATCCAGAGGGACTTGGACAAGCTGGAGAAGTGGGCCTGTGTGAACCTGATGATATTCAACAAGGCCAAGTGCAAGGTCCTGCATGTGGATCAGGGCAATACAGGCTAGGGGATGACGGGCTAGGGGATGACGGGCTTGAGAGTAGCCCTGCCGAGAAGGACTTGGGGGTACTGGTGGATGAAAAGCTTGACATGAGCTGTCAATGTGCACTCACAGCCCAGAAGTCCAACTGTATCCTGGGCTGTGTCACAAGAAGCGTGGCCAGCAGGTCGAGAGAGGTGATTCTGCCCCTCTACTCCGCTCTGGTGAGACCCCACATGGAGTCCTACATCGAGCTCTGGAGCCTTCAGCACAAGACAGACATGGATCTGTTGGAGCGGGTCTAGAGAAGGACCACAAAAATGTTCAGAGGGCTGGAACACATTTCCTGTGAAGAAAGGCTGAGAGAATTGGGGCTGTTCAGCCCAGAGAGGAGAAGGCTCTGGGGACACCTTATTGTGGCCTTTCAGTAGTTAAAGGGGGCTTATAAGGAAGATGGGGACAGGCTTTTTATCTGGTCCTGTTGCAACAGGACAAGAAGCAATGGTTTTAAACTAAGTGAGGGTAGATTTAGACTAGATAGCAGGAAGAAATTTTTCATTATGACGGTGGTGAAGCACTGGCACAGAAAGCTGGTCGATGCCCCATCCCTTGAAATGTTCAAGGACAGGTTGGATGGGGCTCTGAGCACCCGGTTTAGTGGTAGATGTCCCTGCTGATTGCAAGTGGGTTGGACTAGATGACCTTTAAAGGTCCCTTCCAACCCAAACCATTCTATGATTCTATGATTATACGACTCCTGTTTAAAAGAATGTGTCTTCAAAATCAGTGACAGGAGAGAAATGTCGTATATTTTCTGTTATATAGTTATGTGGGCTGGTATAATTTTCAGCGCCAAATATCTTTATTTATTCTGTAATGCACTGAACCACTAGAATCTTTTCAGATACATGTGGGTAATATGAAACAGCTCTACCCAAATTAAACTTTATCTCAGGGTTTCCCATCTTTGAGGTACTGAGCATTTCCCGTATCTCTCATGAGTATAGAAAACAGCTGAAATTCTTGTGTGGGCTTAGGATACACTAAGAGGCAGTTCAAGACAGAGAAGTTAACAGGTAATAGCTGTTAATTGTTGTGCTGGTCTTGACTTGTAAAGTGGCAACAAATGTACTGCATAAGACCATATTTACTTGAAAGCTATTGTAGCTTCCATTAGCAGCATGTAAAGAATGCAATTAACAGCACTAAATTCTTGTATCAATCGTTTGCATTTAAGTGACTGAAAACAATTGCCTTCAATATATGCTCCTTTTGCAAAATTACAGCAGTTTGATTATCTTACCACCATTGGCTAAAAAAAAATACATACTGGCATTAAAGGAAGGCTAACAGTTGTTGAGCTCTCGTAGCTTCTCTTTTCAGCTTAAAGAACAAACTTTTTGCTTGGACTTGGCTTTTGCTCAGGGTAGCTTTTGTGCTTCATGCTGTAAATATTTCTGTTGAAGATAAACTACTGTAAATATCTGCAGCAGTACCATGTGTGTATCCTTCTTGCAAAGTATTCTTAAATCTGCATGTGAATACTCACTCTTGTCCAACAAAATTGCAATCAGTGTCTTCTTTCTTCTGAATTGGAGTACATTATTTGTCATCCATTTAGCATTCCTAAAGCTCCTCACAGTGCTTTGTTTCAACATTATTAATGCCCAAACTCATTAACTGTTGATCGTATCATACTTTCTTTTTGCACTTCTAAGACTCATGTTATGACCATTCTGTCTCTTGACACCTGCGGTGTAAGCAATCACCCCCAAGAAAGAAACAAGAAACGATGATTCTTCTCCCTTGTAAGCACATATTATCCAGTCATTTTCAGATAAGAGATGTGTTTGTCAAAACTTGAAGCCCAGAACGTGTTCAGGACACATTTCGACTGGTCTCCACTGCTCCTGTGGTCAGCTTGGACTCACATCCCATACAACATTGCAGCAGGCAATGCTGGCACATGTGCATTTTTAGAAAGGTCACTGAGCTGTCATACAACTCCACAACAATAAACCATATAGCAGAAATGCTTGGGCCATGCATAATGTGAGGAACCAGTCATTCTGAAAATAAGCATGACTTATAGTGAGCCTTGAAGTGCAGATAGGCTTGAGGTTTTCTCTTCAGTATGCTGGCTGGATTACCTCAAAGATTTCTTTGATAGTACTCCAATGTGTGCAGCCAGTGAATTTTGCCTCAAGCTGCCTTTGAAAGCTTCTTCCTACTTGGATCAAGATGTCAAAATGTCCTCAGTTCCTTTGACTCAGCTCCTGATTTAAGCAGCGCTTGGCATATCTCCAGAATGAGATTAATTCCTGCTTCTTTTTTTGACTGTATTTTGTACTGTGAGTTACCAGTACCTGGGCCACTCTGTGTACTTTTACACAGAAAAGTGCATCTATAGCAAGCAGCAAAAGAAGCAGGAAGTCAGTTTTGTGGCAGCTGGATTTTACTGGGTTCTATAGCTATTGAGATCAAATCTAAAAATGATTTTCAATTTTTTGTACTTAATCAAAGTTCACGTTATGCCTGCACTTTAGAGAAAATTTCAGATGTGAAATGAGTCAAAGATGTCCTATTGACCTATCTTGTCAAGAGATCTTGTTTGTGATGACCTGCCTGACTGTCTCATACAGCCTTGATCTCTGCTTCAAAGGACTCTCTCTCCCTCTTTGTTTCCTGAAGCCTGATCAGGTGAGTGAAGCTACATGCTGAGTCCGTCTCAGTCACAAAAGTACTTCTTCTTCTCAAATGATAAGCACAGAATACAACACAAAAGTGACCTCCTGGATCAGTAGACTACCATCAGCCACCATGTCATACAGCTCTATTAAGCTCATCGATCTCTGTTTGGAAAATAACTGAATTTGGTGTCTCCCTGGACTCTTAGTGAAACACAATGCATGATGAAGTAAGGGAAGAATGCCTTAATTAGAACTGTAATTCACTACAGTTTTGAATATCTTTTCCTCTAGACAAACCCTGTAGGACTGACCAAACACTCAAACTTAGAGGAAAGACTATGAGAAAAACAGGGTTTTTCAAAACCTCAGGATTAATCTTTCAGGGGATTTCTCTTTCTTCCACTGACCCAGCACTGCTTTACAATACCATAGTATGCTACTGTAAATGCTGTTTTCCAGATGAGATACAAAATCAGATTTTTACTAGCTGTGGTCATTAGAACAGCCTTGCCACTGCTTGAAGATAATTCCAGTTTGGACAGTTGCATTCCTTTTGGGTATGGGGTTTATTAAAACAGTCTCAAACTAGGATTATTCTGTGCTGATATGTTTGTTTTATGTTTCATGTCACAATTCAAAGATAAAATGTAGCCTTAAATAGTGTTTGGAACATGATAGCATCAATAGGTCTCTTGGGAAGTCCTCTGGGGAATATCTCTTATACAAAACCTTGGTGGGGAAAAAGATTATAAAGAATTAATTCTAGAGAAAAAAGTTTTGCTATCGCTGTCTTTCTGAGATACCAGAATTTTTTCCATTTGTGAATGTATCAATAAAACTACATCTTTTTTTGGATTGTGATTATCACACCCCTTTAAGAAACTCAGTCTTTAGGTTTTCTTAGTTCTTCTGATTCTACTGTGCTTTTCTAAAATATTTCTTACCATGTGCAGGCAAATTTTGCTTGCACAAAACATTTTGCAGTCTTCCCAGAATGCATTTCAATGGTGAATGAGGGCTCTCTGTATATTTAAAGCCAGATTCCCTCAGCTACATTTGGAATTTCCTCCCAAACCACAAAAAGAGAAACAACTAACAAATGACATTTATGGCACAATGTATAACACACACCAGATATATATGACATTTTTTATTTGGACTTTTCTAGCTAAACAGAAGCAAACAAATGTTTTATGAAATTCTGTGTGGTTGCTATAGTTACTTCTATCTTAATATTCATAGCCAAAAGGATTATCTCAGGTCAAGACTTTAGTCCAGTGAATGCCCTTGTTTAAACAGTAAGGTCATTTAGGAAAAAAAATAGAGACCAAAAGACACAATAATATTTAATAATAATTGCCGTGATCTTGGCTGAATTGCTTTGCAGCTGAACACCATCCTTCTAGTCCCCGTGCTATTTTCCCCTGACTTTCCAGAATGATGTGTGTACTGGCTCCAGGTACACTCCTTGTATTCAGGCTCTCCATCACTCCTTCTCGAAAAGCAAGAATTTACTCTCTAGCTTTCCTGATTTTCAGGAACCCTTGCCCCAGGTTTGACCTGGAGCACCTGCAACTTCAGTGCCGTTTCGCCACATTTGAATATTTGCAAGCATTTGGGGCAACAATTTAAGTACTCAAATGACCTTGTACAGACAGTGCAAAATGGGGACTTAATCCACAATAAAAGACAGAAATGGAAACCAGGAAACTAATCATAGAATCATAGGTTGGAAAAGACCTCTAAGATCATAAAATCCAATAATTAGCCCAACACCAGCGTGCCTACTAAATCATGTCCCAAATTGCCAAATCTGCATGTTTTTTCAACACCTCGAGGGACAGTGACCCAATTACCTCCCTGGGCAGGCTGTTCCAATGTCTGACCACTCTTTCAATAGAGAAATTTTTTCCAACATCTAATCTAAACCTCCCCTGACGCAACTTGAGGACATTTATGAATATATATAGGCAGGTTTCCATACAATCAAGGTAATTCTTTCACAATCTGTGTCATGCTATGGATCTGGACTCAGAATCCCTTGTCTGTATTCTAACAAAATACTGTCTTATTGCTTGAATGGACATATGGGTTAAAATTTTTAGATTGGTTCATAAGCACCTCAAATTCTAGTGGGGATTTCAGTAAGCACTATTTCTAAGTTTCACTGATTAGCTAAATGCTAATACCAATTTAAACTGGTCAAAACCAAGCAAGAATGTGTTCCTGAAGTTCCTATTAAGATCTTTTCAGTGTTTTGGTCCCCAAAATACTCCAGAAAAATCTGCCCTTTTGTTTGTATAATAAAAAATCAGTCAGAATCCAGCTGACACTTGCACCAAAAGCAATTATTTTCATTTGGAACATAAAGGAATGGACCTGAATCCAAAATCAAGTTAAATAAACTTCTTGATGTTTAGAAATTCCCTTCCTGACACTTTGATATTGGCCGTATGCTTGGTAGTTTGCTGTACCTTAAAAAAAACCCCATCAGGAATGACAATGGGAATCAGCTTGTAATTAGCTGACATACAAGCTCTAAAAGATTACTCAGGAGGAGAAAGAGGTTTTTAGTTTTATTTGGGGGGGGGGG
>Ga0065711_1004136_pt1 | contig 25922 bp, 14 predicted proteins | sample Hoacrofraction12_FD_59098 | JGI IMG/M metagenome (GOLD analysis project Ga0065711, IMG submission 59098) | Hoatzin crop microbial communities from Cojedes, Venezuela - Epithelial fraction 12 v2 (version 2) | ecosystem: Host-associated > Birds > Digestive system > Esophagus > Crop | place... | reverse complement strand
TAGTTCCCAGCTAATAATAATTTAGATCTTGGTTCCTGCTTTTACGCATAAAAATTTAATTTATTCCAAAACTCCATTCAGTAAGTTCTCTTTACTGAATAATGTTAAAATCTACTCCTTTTTTTGGGTCAAGCCTGGTCTTCTGTCCTCTCCACATGCCTTGGAGCCTCCCACTCTTCTGGTATTTACTTGAGAGCTCCTGCCTCAGCTGCAGAAATGAGCTGTGTACACCTGCCTGTCCGCGCGCGCAGTGTTTGATGGAGATAAGAGACCTTGAGGGGTGAGCCAGTGAAAGGCCGTAGTGGTTGTCTGTTGAGTGCAAATAAGAGCTGGGAAATGCACATATGAAAGGAAGAAAGGGAGAGTTTGGCATGCAATGCGCATTAAGTCGAGGGACACGTGTCACAGCATACTTGAGAGAGAGGACCAGTGTCTGCTGACAAAATTCAGTGCAGCGCTGTTGACTTTAGTGGAGCAATATTAGTTTACACCTGCAGAAAATTTTCTTCTGAATATCTGGGAATGAGAGTAGATAATGAAGTGTTTATGTATGAGTGACAGAGATAGCGAGCGTGAGAGCTCCTGCACACATCTTCAGGCCTGACTGATTGTATGAAAAAAAAGCTGAAGTTGAAAGAGCATTATTTTAAATTAACATTCATTATCTTCACACGTGAGGTAACAGTTCGCTTTGGACCAGATCCTAGCACCATTATGTTTCTTGAGCAGAGACCACTTTTCCCTTGTATGAGGTTATTCAGTATGAGAATTGCAGAATGTAGTCTGATCTTTGACAATGAAAATACATGGTTTAGTCGCCATATATTAGAATAATACTGTATTATTTCTGTCAGGAAAACATGGATTTTTTTTTTAATAAATGGTTACATTTTCTTTGAAATATAAAAAGGAAGAGAAACCTTTTTTTCAATCTCTAATTTTATGCTTGGAGCAGCTTTCCGCCATTTTAATTCATGCTGCATTCATTGATCTAGCAGATTATTTAATCACACTGCAGCTAGGTCATCTACCTGTCGGACACTGTTAAAGAGTGCAGTAATATACTTTGCGTTATTTGCTTCTATATGTCACTTTTGGAAAAAAAAAATGAAAGAAAAAAGCAAACAAGCTCCAGACATCCCAGTTAACTTATAAACAGTGTAAAGGAAAATGCATTGTGAATTCATGGTCTTGTCATTCGACTCTTTTTTTCTGTACACAATATAAATAGAAAAAAATGCACATCATAGCAAACAAAGGAAAAAAAATCCGATTTTGATCTTTGGCAGTTCTTTTGCTTTTAAGTACAGAGTTTTGCAACATTAAGTCATCTAATTAGGCAGCAGCTTGCTATTAAATATTTTCATAACAGATGTAGTTTGTGAGCATGAAAATGAAAGCCACATTTTAAAATTAAAACCCCAAATAACTTCCTGAAATTAAAAAATACTCTAAAAAATGGCTTATTCTTTAATTTTAAGTAAAATCCTGTAAAAAAGTGGGATAAGTGTGTATTTTAGGTATTGAGCAGCAGTAGGAAACTAATTTCCTAGACTCTTAAGTGCTGCAATAGTAGAAACCCAGTGATCTAGGTATACAAAAGGGAAAATAAATGTGGCAACAGCTAATGTGTGGCAGTGAAAAGTGGAGGAAAAGATTGTCGTGATGCGCTTAAGTGTCCTGTATTTTCTGAGAGGGAGCTACTCACAACAAAACAAACCTCTTCTTGTCTTGCAATAGGCAAGTCTCTTGTATAAAAACAGATGGTAAATTCTTTGGCAGTGGTGCACTTGGCAGCAGTGGTTTTTAAAGGGTCACCCGTGCACTTTTCAGTTATTTCCCTACAGAGATGAGAAAGAAAGTTCATGCTCTTCTGAGGTATTGTTTTAGTCTGTCTGAATGCAGGTGGAACAAGAGAGTCATGTTCCATATGAGGACGGGAACTGTATTTTCCTGTTGTTAAATGAAAGCTAGGAATCCAGAGATGCGAATTCTGTCTGCCTGTGTCTGGATCCCTGGGCTTACTTCCTTGTGCTTTCCTGATGTACACAGAAATCTTTGTCAAATCAGCGGTTATGATCGTGTTAGGTATCTCTCAGTGTTGCTCTACCTTCGGCAGAAGGACTAAACAGAGGAAGGGGTCCGTTGTTCATCTTATTTGCAGTGTTTTCTTAATAAGCAGATTATTCACTGATTTCACTCTAAGACTGTTTTAATAGCTCCTCTACTTTATTATATTAGTCTATGACAATTTTGACACATTTTCTTGTTATACTTTCATCTCGGCGCTCTGGGATGTGATTCCTTTCTTTAGGTAACATGCCAGGATGTATATACGTGAAGAGTCCGACTGTAGAGGAGGAATTTGACTGAAGGTTTTGTGTGTGCCATCCCATTGCTGAGTAAGACCTAAGTGCAGCAAGGCAGGATAAATAGGGATCTGATAATTTTGCTCTCTTGCTTTTGGAAGAGCACTGAATAGGCTGCAAACTCCAACGAATGTGCTGTGTCCACACTGTGTATTTCTTTACAGGTAAATAGGGACTTCAGTTGTGGAAGGCAACTCAGATGGTGCTGAAACCCAGCTGCATGGCAAAGGAAAACGAGAATTGAGGGATAACAAAGGCAGAAAGTGAGTGTTAATGCAACATACTTGCAGGTTTTTTCAGGAGCTGAAGATGCTCCTTGAAAAAGGTTTTGGGTGGCTGAATTACAGTTTAGGAGTCAAGGGAAAGGGTGTTGTGCTGCGGGTGGAGCAGGCTGGAGCCCTCCTCCGTGGGAGAGTTAATGAGTGTCCCTTGAGTTCAGTCCATTCTGAGGGATGCGGTGGCCAGATGATTATCAAACAAATAAATGAAGTACAATATTACAATGGGTATCAAACTTTTTTGTGTCTATGTTACTAAACTTAGGAAGCAGAAGAGCTCTTGACGGTCTGAAATTACAGCCCTGGTTTTGGGCATTTCTTCTGAGTTCCACTGAATTAATGACATTAAATGAACTGCCAAACTCGGTGGAGAGCTGCCGGTTAGCCGTTGTCGCAGGAACCCCACGTCTTGGGCAGAACGCTTTGTCTTGAATTGAAATGACGACCTTCACTGCCTGCGTCTCAGGCTACAGCAAGCTGGAATGGGTGGTAGCCCGGAGAATGGGTTTGCTAAAGAGGCTCTAGCGCCTTTGACAGGGATGTTAGATAATTAAGAAGTGATAGATGATGGGGTGCTGTGTTTCGAAATTTCGTTTAAACTATGTATTTATCTACTTACGATTTTGACTCATTCAAGCCATTTGTGTGAACTGTTGGCACTTTCCACAATAGTAAGGAGCTTGCCCCCTCGTCCTAGCCAAGTTGCAGTTTGGGTAATTACATTCTGACTGCCTACATTTCTGTAAAGTTTCATCTGGATTTTGTGGCTGCTGTTTATTTACATAGTAATGCATATTTACTTGGCAGTTTACAAAATAACAGCACAGGATAAAAAAGTCACAAAAATCCCTGCTGCAAATTACATTTAGTATTTGTGCGTGAATAAATATAGTACAGCATGATACAGTACAGAAGAAATACAAAGTGATGCATTCTATAACAGCACTCATAGAAGAAGCAGATATTCAGAGTTTGTGTAGTAAAAGAAAGTGCAGTCTGTGAAGTGCAAGTGCAAAAGAGGACAGCAAAGGGATGATGGAGACAAAGGAGAGAGGTGAGAAAACTAGGTAGATCTAGGGTGGAAGAGTAAAGAAACACGGGATACAGTGTAGTTCGGGAATGCTTTGTAGAAGGTGCTCCTGCCACAGCTGGTACAGTGTGGGTTAAGTTGCTGAGTAGTGCGCACGGTTAAACATATGATGTGTTGTGCAGCAGAAATGCATATAATTCACGGGTAGGAGAAATCATACATATTTGTATTGTAGTTAAAACTATATGTGTAGTTTTACAAGGTTATTGGGCGTGGATTTTACGTGTATATCAACAAGGGAGGGGGAGTCATTTTATGTGGTGGTGTGTATACATGTCAGTAGGACTTAGGCAATCACGGATTTGCATGTGGCAATGATCTGCTGGCACAGAATGTTCCTTTGCTATGTACAAAGGCACGTTTTATCGTTTACCGCTCAGTCTCTCAAGATCCTGCTTAAATTACAGTAGGAAGAACTTGCCGTGGGTTGCTGTAGGGTAGCAGGTAGGTGGAAAAAAGAACCCAAGCCACATCCTGTTGTGGAGAGTTGTTCTGTAGAAATATGAACTTTAAAGCTGTAAGCTGACTCTTAAAACTGATTGATTTTAATAATCCATATTAATCTGGAATGGATTTGCAGATGAGATCAAAACAGTATTAGACCATACTGCATAACCGTAGCAGTCTAGTATTTACAAGAACTATCCCAGTCTTCTTCCAGAAATACTGAAGTCTGCTTAGAGGTGCTTCATCCACAGCCCAGATGCACCCCATTTGACACAGATATTAGAAGTACATGGAAAAAAGTTTTAAACAATTTTCATTTTGAAAATGCTTTTGAGAAAAATGTTTTTGATAGTACTTGTGAGTGAAATCACATTCATCTCGAATAGATTGTCGACTGAAAGAGCGTTTTGGTGGGTTTTGGTTTGTTTTTCTAGAAGTGGAAAAAATAGTTTTGCAAATATCTTGGAATTTGCATATTAAAATAGATGTTTCTTACTGTTAGTAGTTGTTTTTGCATAACTTCATTTGCCAATAAAAGTAGAACATAATGTACTATGTACTTATGCAAAAGAGAGATTTAGGACAGTGCATGTGCTTTTGAAAGTTGCAGTTCTTCCTATTTTTATTTAAGTCTGTTTAACGTATTTTGGGATATCTGTCTTGACATTGTTTTTGGAAAGAATGTCAACAAAAATATTTTTCGCCTTAGGTCACAGATACACAGTAGTACCAAACCTTTAAGCTCTGGTCTAGCAGAACTACACTGATCGCTTATTCTTACCTCCTTTATCTCCTGTGTAACCCAGCTTAAATAATTTTACCTATTTCTCCTGGGTCAAGCCAACTCCAAATGCCATCATGAGCCCTCGTGGTAGCAGCCAGCCTGTCGTCTGTAAGTGAAAGGGTTCAAAACTCGTCTTTCAGCGCTGTGGGGCAGCCAAGGATCTTATCTCTTCAGCGGTGTCTGTCTAGTTGGCTCTTTTCCATTGGGTGGACTTTTTTTTATGGAAAAAGGCAGGAATACTTCAACAAAGAAAGCCGTCCAGTGCCCACATGCTGTGCATTCTGGGAATGAGATCCATGTGGCTTCTTAACATTTTTTTTTCCCTTTTGTGTCATTTATTGAAGCTGTTATGGAATATCTGCTTAAAGCTAAAAGACTTTGAACTCTCACTTAGCCTCATTAAGGTCTTCAGCTTGGTGTTTACTACTTCTGCTTTCATCAGGGTGACTTCCTCAGAGGCTTCTCCAGGAGATACATATGTTCTTATGAATGACCTTCTTTTCTTCTTTTTCTGCCTCAAATTGTGGCAGAATTATACTTTTTATTCAGCAGGTTTTATTTAATCTCCAAATTTTCTTTCTGGTGTTCTGCCTCTAAAGCAGAAATCATTTTTTATACTTTTATGCTGGAGATTGTTGACTTCTGTGGTCACATATTCAAACACTCTGGGCTATTCATGTGTGTTTCTGAAAGGTTTAACAGTTCAGCCATTTCCACACAGACTGCCAAAGCTGATGGGAGACTGTGTCAAAGTTTGCTATCGGATTGCTAAAATGAATCTCCTGCTGTTACTACAGAGTACTTCTCCAGAGCAGACAACGTTATTAAGAAATAGTTCAGGTGTTGGAGATGATGCTGTCTGGAGCTCCATCTCTACCTTCGCTGTGTCCTGTAACATTACTCAAACCAATGTGTTGGTAAAGAAATGCTGAAGTGGTTTGTACAGAAGACTCCAGGACCTCTGGTACTTAGTGGTCAGGTAGTTGTTTAAGTCACTGTGATAAACTATATTTGTGCACTGTCACTCAAAGAGATAAAAAGAGGTGATTTACCAATAGGCAAATTTTTTTTATATATGTATAGTTCACATTTATGTTTTCTTTTTGACTGCTTTGCTTTCCTTCAGAATTCTTGGAAGTTCCCTGAGTTTTATTTCTGTGGCTGGGAGGAAACTGGAAGTGGCACAGTCAGTCTGTACCTTGTATGCTTAGTCATTGCAAAGACACAAGCCTAGTCTTAAGTGAAAGGACATATTTGTAGCTCATCAGTTTGAATATGCATGAAGAATTCATGTCTCAAAGAATTCTGGATACTGGTAAGCGACCTCTTTTTTTATTTTAACTGTAAATTTAAACTGAACGATGAATGTGCTTAGACTAGTGATGTGCTTATTAGGTTAAAAAAAGAACAAGCTTTTAATAGGCAAAAATTATCACGGGGCAGACAGCATGGGATTACATTAGCATTTATGGATTGCTAAACTGCAATTTAAAAGTCACATTTCTGTCTAAAAAAGTTTTGCACAGTAGTCATACAAGTCACATTAAGCAATGTCTTTTTAGTTTGTTTTATTGGGGTCAGATTTTCCATGGTGTTTAAAGGGATTAAAGTTGCAGGTACTATCTGTGAAGCCTACACTACTTAGCTGCCATTGATTTTAGTGGGACTTTAGATAAATGTTAGCTCTGAAAATCCCACCATGTATGGACCTCATCTCTGTCTTCAGACAGCTTTGAAAAGCTGGCCCTTAGGACAGTTAACAGCATTTCCTCTGCTGTTTCAGTAGTTCTCCCTTATCAGTTCCCCATTTTACTCTGCTCAGGAAGGTCCACCAATTATAAACAGTATTTTGTAGTAATTTCTGAACTTAGAGTTCATGCCTGTCCAGACGGATAGACTGACAGAAGAGACTTGGCGCTGGCTTTCCACTTAGTATTGGAGTTCTTTGCTCTAAGAACATAAATAGTTCTTAGGATAATTCTTTTCATCCATAGGTGTTTAAGTGCTGCACAAAGGGGATTAGTGTAATTAGTTTTGCATTTGGAAATGGTAATGCAGAGATACGCAGTGACTTGCCTGAAGTTAGCCAGCACGGGAGGAGACAGCACCAAGTTAGGAGCCCCAGCGCTCAGTCTACTTTCTTCAGCAACTGCAGTTTCAGAGTGCTTGATCTGTCCATACAAAATATCCAGACGAGAATCTTCTAAATGTAATGATGTGGTACTTAAGCAGCGTGAGTCATGTTCTGGGATGCCGGCAGTGTTTTTTTTTGTATTTCCGTTTCACATTCAGCTTCGGGGGCTCAGTGGGGGCGCTTGGTCTGGTTGCCATATGAAGTTCATCAGGGGTGACAAGCAAAAGCAGCTTAGTGTGCTTATGTTATTTTTGTCTATAGTAGAAATTTGTGATGTAGACTATGTCTGTTTTGCATAAACTCACCAAAATAATACATTGAGCTGTAAGCTAACTGGAGATGCCCAGGACTATTCACAGCAGAATAGCCTAGATAGTGTTAGTTGTTTCACTGGGGGCAGAGGCTAAAAACCACTTGTCAGACTTCTGACATTGCACACTCTGCTAACTGTCATGCTGAAGTTAGGTACCTCCACTTGGCCTTCCAAACACAGCTTTTGTGTGTTGGTTTCCCAACTGTAAAATGAAAAAATAGATCTTAGAAAGTGCTGTAAGCATAAAAATGTTCAAGGCTACAAGATCTTCAGCCAGAATGACTTGCAGAAAACACACAAGTAACCTTATCCAGCTGCTGCTCACCATGGAGTCCTGTCACTCTTCTCTCCTTGCTTTCTCAAAATTGGCTGTAGAGGAGGGACACTGGCCATGAAAGCAGCCCTGAGGAGAAGGACTTGGGGGTCCTGGTTGACGAGAAGCTCAACATGACCTGTCAATGTGCGCTTGCAGCCCAAAACGCCAAACATACCCTGGGCTGCATCCCCAGCAGCATGGCCAGCAGGTCAAGGGAGGGGATTCTGTCCCTGCTCTGCTCTGGTGAGACCCCACTTGGAGTCCTGCATCCAGCTCTGGAGCCCGCAGCACAGGACAGACATGGACCTGTTGGAGGGGGTCCAAAGGAGGCCACAACAATGACCAGAGGGATGGAACACCTCTGCAGCGAGGAAAGGCTGAGAGAGTTGGAGCTGTTCAACCTGGAGAAGAGGAGGCTCCAGGGAGACCTTACTGCGGCCGTTCAGTACTTAGAGGGGGCTTATAAGAAAGATGAGGACAGACTTTTGAAGAGGGTCTGTAGTGATAGGACAAGGGATAATGGCTTTAAACTGAAATAGGGTAGATTTAGATTAGATATAGGAAAGAAATTTACTACAAGGGTGGTGAGGCACTGGCACAGGTTGCCCAGAGAAGTTGTGGCTGCCCCCTGCCTGGAAGGGTTCAAGGCCAGACTGGATGGAGCTCTGAGCGACGTGGTCTAGTGGAAGGTGTCCCTGCTTATGGCAGGGAGGTTGGAACTAGAGGATTTATAAGGTCACTTCCAACCCAAGCCATTTTATGACTCTATGTTGGACGTGTGTGCTGTAGACACTACGGGAGCTCTTGGCCCAGCTTGTTTACTTTCCTCTACCCCATCACTTAGAGTAGATTACAATAAACTGTTCAGGCGGGAAGATAGAGATGTGGTCTGTCTCCCTTAAATTAATTCCTATAGCTTGCTGTGCTGAGGTTTGTTCCTGATCCCAAAGGCTTGAGACCATTCACTCCAGGGATTCAGTTTGCCAGCAATTACTATGAGAGTCCCCAAGCTTAGGACACATTTCTCCTTATGGTTCCTTCTCTTGGGCACAACAAAAAGGCTCCCCAGGGAAGACCTAGAATATTCATGTTGTCTTCAAATTGAAATATTCTTGAGACTCCTTATAGCGTACTCAAGTCATTCTAGTCAGAGCTTGATTTAGAGAAAGAACCAGTATTTGTGGGCCTTACAGGTATGTTAGATGGGAAGGTAAGTAGTTGAAACTTGAAGGGCTGTTTGCTGAGTAAGTAAAAATATCTAATCTTTATTACTCTTATTTACAGTCTGCTTATATTAATTAGCAAGGATTCAGATTTGTTGTGAATTAGATGTTTACTCCAGTGTTCCAACAGAGAGGTTGGAACTGTGCTGTTACCTGTGTTACCTTCTCCGTCTTTAGCTCACGAGTATCCCATGCATTTAAGTAGCTCCATGTCATACTCCAGGAATTCAGTAAATGTGTTTTTGATTAGTCCTTACGGTTCTTATGATCTCTATAAATGTGTCTAGAAAGAGGTGACTATGGAAGAGAGTAAAAAGCCACTTAAGCCACAGACCGATACTGGCGTGAGGATGACAGTATACAGCCAGTCTGAGTAAATGCAGGTTGGAGGTTAGGCAGTAGTTTGTAAGCATTAGGATTTCAGATGGAAAAACCTGTCATGATATCTATATTAGATGCATGTCGTGTCATGGCTGCTTTTCAGTGTTGACTGTATAGGGCAAGTGAGGCCAAACTTACCCTATGGATTACACACCAAAATTGTTACAGGAATAAGAGACAAAACCCCCATACCATATGCTTTGGAGAGCTGAGGGCCCCTGAAATGCAGATTGGGACTTGCCTCTGCATTGAGTGCTGGGGTGATGTTCACTTCAGCAACCCTGGTTGACTTGTTTCTTCCAGATCCAATAATTTTAATTTATTCAGCCACCGCAGCATCAGCATGGCCCAGCTGCCAGATACTGTCTGGCAGCCTCGTGGGACCCACGCCTGAGCTATTCTGAGCCAGAGGTGGTTCAGGAGCGGTGCACCAGCCACCACTGGCTTCAGCTGCTCTGCATGGCGCAGGTGAGAATAACTCATCAGGTTTCTGAAACGATTTGCCAGTCATGCTGTCTCACTTCCGTGCTCGTAACAGATTTCAAATGTTCTTCTCTGTGGCATGATTTCCTCCCAGTAAAATAGCAATATCAGCACTTTGCTATATTAGGAGGCATTTGGAGTGTAAATTAGAAGGGAACAGTTGCTAAGGCAAACACTTCCATTTTATTCTGAGGATGGGTCTGCTTCTAAGACCAGAAGCAGCTGAAGATAAAATGCAAATACTTTTAGCACTAGAAGAATAGAAAATTAGGAATAAGAAATAATGCATGTTATTTTTGTGGGTGCAATGGGTAGAGAGAAGGTGGTTTTGATAAAAATGAAGGCAAGTGCAAAAGTGAAAGGCAAGCAGATTTAGTACGCTAAATTGCTTAATGGCTATAAAAATGGCTACAACTTCAACTTGATGGTACTCCTGTGGTAGCAGGGAATGAAGTTGTGCTTAAGCCATAGAAATCATCAAAAATGCTTGCTACTATGATTTTTGGATTAGAGAGAGTACTACAGTAAAGGTAGCAAATTTTGTACGTAGTCACTAAATGAATGTTATTTTGCAATTGAGAAACTGCTAATAAGTTGTGAAAGAATGTCATGAGAAGTAGCATCATATTCCTCAAGAGAAAAATCTTCCTTAAAATCTTCACCAAGAGACAACAAATCTTGCTAGCAGTTCTCTTACCGGTACTCTACTACTATTTCTTCATTCAGAGTGCATGTCTCTTCTCTGGGAAGACTGGCAGGTATTTCCATTTACATTTGCACTTAGCCCATTCTTTACTTTTTGACCGTGACATCAGAAGTTCTGTTGTCATCAGCGAGCTGAGGCGTTCACTACGGTAAAATCTGGAACTGCCTTTGCAACTTTTTAGAGAACTGGATATTGTTGTTCTTACAGAAGTTGTTGGGTTTCAAACCTGAGCACAGAGATTGCTTGTGGTACAGAACATGAGCCCTGCACTTGGAAACACCCTCTTGGATTTCTTTCTTGAGTGTAATTAAACAGAATGGCTTCTTCAGTGTTCACTCATTGAATCTGAATACCCATCTTTCAAGAATGATGAGAGAGTATTATCGTCAGAAAGTGTATGTTGTTTTTTTTTCTATTTTACAAAAATGAAGACATTTTATGAACTGTTAAAGAACATAGATATCTTTTTTTAATGGAGGTTAAGAAATTTCTGGGTGTCACAGCAAGTCTGTAGCACTGCCAGGAATTGAACTTGGACACACCTGCAGGACAGACCTTCTTAAACAAATTTATTTGCTGTACTGTTGAAGCTGGCTGTCAGCAGCTGGCCAGGCGTTGTCATTTCTGCTTAAAGCAGATCGGAGTGGCACATGAGGCAGGAGCCTTAGTACCAAGATAGTGCAATCTTCCTGCAGAGCAGCTTTTCTGTTTCTCTGACTTTCAGCGGTTTCTTCCAGAGTGCTTATCAGGTCAGGCAGTCTTTTGTAATTCTTTCTCAAAAAATAGGTGCACAGATTTTGCACTGACTTTTCCTCTTCTAAAGAAAAACAATTAAAAAAAATATATTGAGAAGACAACTTGCTTCTCTAGAATTGTAACTAGTTAGAAATAGCATGATTTAAAGAAAAATGAATACATGGAGACGATGTGATTATTTTTCACATTTTCTTGTGAAGCTTACATGAAACAGCAGCTAAGACACTCCCACGAAAAAGTGTTAACACTTCTAAATAATAAAATATGCTTTCCAATGTGTACTTCTGTTGTTTGCTTTCTTCTAGCTGTTAGCTGTGACCAATTAAAAACAGAAGTCAGTTTATTTCTTATTCCTCATAATTAGCATTTTCTTGTTCACTATATTCACTAAATTTTATAATAGTTTTGGAGTGATTTAAAAAAATATTTGTAGTTTATTGGTTGATACTGCTTGTTAGAAAATCTTTGGGCTTTTTGAGATGTTGATAAAGGACATAATTTGCTGCTCTCTTGAGAAGAAGGACTTCTCTTACCCTTTGCTATATCTCTACCCCCTGTATAGCTAAAGCTGCTAAACAGTGAGCTAAAAGAGGAGGTAAGGACCACCAAGAAAATCAGGCAGAGCACAGATGGAACGTCCCGTGTTCCTTTCCCATGATGGCAGGAAACAAGATATAACAAGGAATGGGGAGGATGTCAGGGAGGTGGCCTGTAATCCAGAAAAAATTATAGCAAATCAGTTGGACAACTGGAGAGGCTCTTGGTGTAGGAAAATGACTAAAATAACTGAAGTCACCAGAGAGGTACTCGGATACTGTGGCTGAGCAGAACAGCAGCAAGCGGGTCATGAGTGTTAGAGGCACCATAGAATTAAGGATAGAAAAATTGTATCAATGAATTATCCAAAGGAGATTAAATGCCCCTGATGTTTTCCTTGTTTTTTTGAAAATAAAGATTTGCAGAAAAATATCTGAGTAGAAGAGAAATATGACTTTTTTTGATTATAAGAGAAAAAAATGATGAAGTCCACTACTCCTCCTGAATGAGATCCAGGAAAGACAAATTTTCTTAGTGATAATGTGCCTGTTGTGTAGGATTCTGAATGTCTTTACCCTCTTTGTAATTAAAGCAGATCTGCACCTTGTAACATCCCAAAATTGTTAGGATGGCATTTTGTTGTACAGGTTACATTTTAGCTGTGACTGTCTGCTTCAGTCCCATTCAGAGTTACTAAAAAATCCCTGTGTCTTCCAACTAGTTACCCTATACCAAACAGATTTTTTTCCTTGAAGAGAAAAAAATGGAGTGTCTCTGTTTTTTTGTACATTTGTGTGTTTACGATATAAATAAGAACTCCAATGCAAAAAGCATATAATTCTTCATGCCATTATATTATTTCTTGTTTCACCATCTGCTGCCTCCTTTGCTGTAAAGGTGCAGTCTCTTTGTGATACGCTTTGGATTTATTTTTTTTTTCAGACTGAGCAATTCAAAGATACTGTGTGAAGGAGAACCAATTTATGTGGCTACATTCTTAAGCTGTAACAATGATAAATTAGTAACATTGCTTTAGGAGTTTGCAGTCATTTTGCTTTTGATAGGATTTGAAGAACTGTATTGCTTAAACTCGTTTTGTTCTTCACATGCCGTAGAAATCTGATAGTATGGTTCTGTACAGATTCTTGATTGAATTATGACTAGATTTATTCCTTAGTCTGGCTTACTGGAATATATTAATGTATAGATATCAAATATAATTTATTTCTTTGGCAGTGCTGTACATTTGTATTTGATTTATATTTACAAAGCCAAAATCTTATAATATATAATAGAACCAAACCACGTGCAGAGCTTTCTTTTTGATCTTTTTTTCTTATCTGCATAAATATTACTGCAAGCTCCCAGGCTGATACGTGTGGTGAATGGATGTTTGACTTCTTGTATTTCGCTACCATCTTATCTGCATGTTTATCCAGCCACGTAGTCCGGCATCTCTTCCAGAACATGGTTATTCATAAAAGCTATTGACTGTTGTCAGGATTGAGACTTGAGGGCTGTAGGCAGAGATGAGATGAGAAACCTCGAAGACATATCTTGAAGATATTTATCTACCCTATTTGCTGCTCTACTGAAAAGAGCGTTTATTCCTCTTGGTTATTTTGAAATGAGTTTCTTGATTTTGGGGCGTGAGAATATAACTGGAGCTGAGAATTGAACTGAAACTCTGATTTTCTTAAAATCAAATTATTTAGAATTCATGCCAGAACTTTTGATTGATGTATTTTTCCCATATACAATCTTTTAGAATAATTTCTGTGATCCCTGGTATAAAGCTCTGGTGCAGGATCAGTCAGATTCATGATGGTGGAGTAAGTGAAGAACAGGAGGAGAGATGGAGCTCGGAGATTCGTCTTTGCTGTTTACAGACCTTGGGCAAGCCCTTCAACCTTTCATAGCCTCTACTCGCCCTGCTTTAGACTGTGGGCAGGGTTTTGAAGTTCTTTGAAGGATCTAACAAAAACATCCAACTTCTTTAGGGTGCTAGGAACTACTCTAGAGAAAATTAGTTACTCAGTCATCCAGTCTTAGTATCTTTTCTTGAAGGGTTATCTATGAGTTTTGGAAATTAAAGATTTCTCTGGTTTTTAGATAATGGTTAGTAACTTAGACTAGGTGTGTATCGTATAGCAAGTCCAGGACTGAGTGTATTGGCCAAATACATCCTTTATGGTTAGAACAGTGGGATTTTGCAGTGGGATTGGCTTGTGTGCATGAGCTGCGTGGTACAGCGGTGGAGGATAACGCTCTCTCTTGGAATTAGCCTGAGTCATCCCACAGAGCACTTCTTCTGCCAGTTTCTACCTGTGCGCAGCTCCTGTTACCATGCCCATCGTCATGCTGCTTTTCAAGCGCAGTCGTGCCGTGCTGTCTCCAACAAAAGCATTTTGTGCTCCCCTCTCATGGGGACCTGCCCTGAGGAGCCCTCTCCATGTTACGCCCCATCCTTGTGAAGCTTCTCCTTCGCCTTGTGCATCAGAGCCTTTCTTTGCATGTTTGTCTTTATACTCACGTGCGGTGCTGGTGGGCATCTTGCAACCAGCTCCTTCCCTCTCAGACTGGTTTGGACATGTCAGCTTCTGTCCTGGGGTAATTCAGAACCACCGTTATGCTATTTCTGCTGATTTCTTAACAGTGCCATCATGAGAATTGTCACCTTTTGTGTTTCAAATGTTACAAACGAAGGGCATTTACATTTTTGCCTTTAACAATGTATTTGAAGTATTGAAGAGCTGATAAGCTCTTTAACTAATACAGAGCTTTGTGTTAGTAATTAAAAAAATGAGTGGTGCCAGTTTGCATCAGAGCTGAAGGTCACTGGAGGCATAATGTGTTAAGAAAATGTGGTATGTAATTTCTCTTTTCTCGATTCTTTTATGAAAATTGAAATATTTATGTTTTTTATGAATACCTGTTTTTATAAGAATTGTGCTTTCTTTGCTCAGTAAAAATAAAATTTAAAAACGTTGTAGTTTTAGTTCTTCCTTATTTAGGGATTAGGAAAAATGAAATTTCAGGTGCAAACCAATGGTCAGTATCACAGCAATGAATATGTTTTCGCTGGAGGTTTCTGTAATGTATAGGAGAGTTAGTTTCTCTTGCCTAGTATGTTCTTAAGCTTTTTCATGTAGTGGCTAAGCGAGGCACACAGGCACTGGATTTCTAACCTTATGGAGTGTGCAGCTATCTAGGATTTGAAGGTTTGAATCATGTTAGAGCAAGTATGTAATTCTTAATACAAGTGGCAGCACTCCAGCGGGGCAGCTGAGCACTCCCTGGCCTGGGCTGTCCGTGAGCAGGTCCGGTGTTGGTGGGGCCCATCTCCTTGCCATGGAGGGTGCTGCTGAGGGTTTGCTGAATCCCAGGTAAACCAGGCGGTAGTCAAGTGCCCTGGTGAATCACACCTTTCTAACCCAAATAGCAAAAGGTCCCATTTTAACTCAGGTAAATGATTGCAAGTACTAAGCCAGAGACTTTACAAATATTTCTTTTGAGTTGTATGTTGATTGATTATTCTATAGTGGTCCATAAATACTTACACAGAACCTAGGTGCACGTTCGCAGTTGTTAATCACTTTCTGTTGGGTTTTTGGCAATAGGGTAATTCAGTTATTGAAATTAAAATACCTTGGCTTTAAAAAAAAAAATAAAAATCTCAGCATGTTTAGCCGCATTGATACATACCTACGTACCCCTGAAACGTGGCCCCAGCTCCCAGTGCACTAGGATCCACCTCGAGTGGTGGATAACTATCAGAACTCCACCTACCTTTCTGACACTGGTGTTTTAATGAAGCTTTAAAATACGCTCTGTCCTCACTAAAGACAAACTTTTATTCTAAAACATTACCTTGTTAACAAACTTCTGCCATTCTGTCATGTTTTTTAATGTAGGGCAAATAATGTTTGTCCAAATTCACCACCTGTAAAGAAAATCTATCCTGGTGGTGTGTTTAGCTCGGCATTGCTTATGCAGAATATTTATGTGCAAACATGGGAGATACTATTTTTCAATGTTTTGTTGTTGTGCAGTACTTCAAAGGATTCTTCTGTATCGTTTCATGTATCAGTCATAAAAAACTTCTTTCTACATTGTGGGAGCCTCAGAAGAGTATTAATTGTATTCTGCTGCAGTGATAGCCAGAAGGTCAGGATCTAAAACTAATATATTTCTGAATAATTCCAATTTTGTATCAAGATTGATTTTTTTCATGGTTACTGCTCAAAGTGTCATGCTAATTTATGGCTAATATATTACATATTTTTCCTGTAAAAACAGTGAGGTCTGTTCCCTTCTCACAGATACAGGCATGCTATCTAAACATTTCTACATTACAAATAATTAAACGTGTTGGTAGATTCTTGGACTCATCTCAAATGTGTGCAGAAACTCTATAAAATTAAGAAAAACTTTATTTTGAAAGGAATCTACTGGAGATTTTTAGGTGAAATTCATGAACTTTACTGACATTATCAATGTATGCATCTAAAAGCATTTTGAAAGAATATTCCAGTATTTTATTTCTTTAAGAAAGATGTTGCATATTAGCTGAGTTTCAATACATTTTTATTCCTCTTTGGAGAACAGTTGAGTGTAATTATCTTTGGATTAATCAGTTTTTGAAGTTTTTTCCAATGATATGTATAGAGAGGATTAAGAGAGAGATTACCAAAGCATTAAGATTTTTTCTGTTTTTTTTTTTTAAGAAGGAATCCTTGCCTTAAGTCAATTACAAAATTATTTCCTTGCAAGAAACTGTCGAGCAAACTGAAAAAAAAGAAGTCACCTATAGCAAGGGTTTTGTGTCCTAGGGCTTGAGAGAGAGATGTGCAAGCAGTGAGATCCTGTTTTAGTCATGCACCTTCTTTTCTAACTCTTCCCTTGTTACGTGGTAAGGCAGAGTTGTCTTTTTCTTTCCCCATTACAAATGTTCAAGTTCCTTTTCTCCAGCTTTTCTTCTGTTAGATGAGCAGCAATAAAGAAGAGGAATAACATCCCTTCTCACATCCTCTGCTACCATTTTTCACTGGGGAATAGTTTTGGTTTTCTTGTGCTCGTTTTTCATGGGTATTAACTTGCTCCATCGTGTTCTCTAGTTTGACCTTTATTTTATATTTTGCTTTGGATTTCGTCAGAGTGATGATACAATTTAAATGCAGTTCTGTAAGGTTATTTTAATTGAATGTTTGAGTAACTCTATGTGTCTCTGTAATGAATGAAATTAACTTGATCTGGAGCTTGGAAAGACTGTAATATGTAAGATTTCATAATTAAAAAAATAATTAAATGAATATAATGTTCTGTTGAACACATCTTAGATCACAGTTCATTTGCTTTTGGCTTTAGGAAACCTAAGTGCAGCCGCACACTGAATTCCTGCTGCTGAAGGGTTTCTTCCAAGCATCGTGTTGTGTCAAAAAATGGTATCTGACATAATTCCAGCTCTGGGAGTCACAAGCTAACCTTCTTCTATGGGAATCTGCTTTTGAGTCAAGATTGCTTCTTTTTCTTTGCTGCCTACAGTAGTCCTGGTTTAGCGCTGGACTGTATCACATCAGAGAATCCTATGTAGAAATTGTTAAGTAGCTCTGTAAAAAAATCTGCATTACTTTCATGCCTTCAGGTTTTCTTGTCTGGGTTGGTTTGGTTTTGTTCTTTTTTGAGATTTATTGGAGAGGCTGAAGAATAAAGGGTTGAGAATGGCTTAGACCATGCTCTAGGTTGAGAAGAGTTACACTGAGTTAGTAATGCATGGTACTGGTGTGGTGTGTTCACCACTGCTTTCCTCGTTCTTCTGGTACATCTGTGTTGGTACGTGTCCCAGTGTGGAGGCTGTTCAGCGGGACTGTTTGCAGTTTGTCTATATTTCATGCGCTTGATGGAAAGAAGTTCTGCTTACCTAAGCCATTTTTGCTAGCATGCTTGCATCCACGGTTGTGTATGAGAAGGAACAAGCTTGCTATTTTCATTACACTTCCAAAGTGGCAAAAGTTGCTGTTACAGATCAGTTTTTATTATAGCTGTCCAAGAGTCATACTCTTCTTATATCAAGGAAATACTACCCACTAAATGACACGGCGTACTCAAGCAAAAACTATGTATATGTGAGTCTTAAACCCCATAAAGGCAGAAACAAAGAACAATCTGTCATTTGAGACATCAGCCAAGACTGATTTTTTTTTTTGAGGTCTGTTGAACTTTGTTTTGAGATGTAGCTGATTGTAAGAGTGAGCCTTAGTCCTTGTCTATAATTTATCGCTTGTGACAAGTGGAAGAGAAAAGGATCTGCTTTAGGTGAGGTTTGCCCATGGGTCTGGCCAAAACCTAGATAGAGCCAGCCAAGATGGTTAGCAGAAGGCAATATTTGAGCTGGGTCATAAACCTTGAAAAGGCAGTCATAAATCATAATTAAGGTTTTTTTTGTTTCCTCGGTGGTGTAACTCCTCAGAGATGGAGACTGAAACTGTTTACCAAAGCCCATTTTTTTTGTCTTTGGAAAAGTGTTTAGGAAACCTGAACTGGGGTTTATTAAGCATATCTGTGGGAGACAAAAGAGGGAATTGTTGGTCTCCAAGCAGCAAGCGGCATTGACAGGCTGACTGGTGTGGTCAGAAAAGATATTTAATTTCAAAGGATAAACTACAGGATTCATTTTTTTTCTTTTTATCTGAAGTTAAGCTTGTCTGGTTTATGCCTTATCTAACTGAACTTTCGAGAATTGTAAATTCAGCTATGTTAAGCAAACTATTTTTTTAATTCCATTTTCTCTTTGTTTTAATAAATCTTGGTTTTGTTAGGATTACTGTTGTGTGGGTAATTTCACACAGATGTCTTCAAAGAGTGTAGAAAAATCCTTAACTCTTACAGAGAATAGCTGAAGGGGGAAAAAAGAACTCTGGAACTCCTTTTCATTCCTCCGTGGTCCTACTGGAAGGGTTTGGATTAAAGTGTATCAGGAAGTTGTCTTGCTGCATTTGGCAACCATCAGAGAGAGCCAAAAACTGAAAAAGAGATAAAGAGTGAATGATTTCAGCCTATAAAATTTAAATTTTAAATTTCTCAATGTCCTGTAAAGTGTAGGACTACTAAATAGTATAGAGAGGAGTAATAGGTCTCGTTTGGGACGGGGATATATCCTCTTTGTTTTGGAAATGAAATAGTAAAAAAGTTAGCTTTGAGATATGTAGTAATATGAAATAAGATGAGAACTGATCACATTGTGTCATTTTCTCCTTCTTTTCCAGCTTCATAGAACAGGGTCAAGAAATCAGATATTGAAGAGTAGCCTGTAATTTTATAAGGTATAAATAGTGTTTTCAGACAGCATGTATTTAGCCTGTAGAATTCACCGTGGAGGCCATATAGCTAAATATAGTCATTCATTTTTCAAAAAGGGCTTGATGATATAAAGGCTGATAACAGTGGCAGGAAAGCATGCTTAGAGAAGGATAATCAAATCTCATGATTTAAGATGTAAGCGCATTACCTGTGAGCATCTGGAAAGACCTCGTTCCTCTCTACCACCTGCAAAGCCTTCTGCAATTAGTGAAGTTCATTGTGGGTATTAGTAGCATCTGATTTTTTTGAAGCATTGCTACTAGCAGTTGTGAGGGGTGGGATACAGTCTTCTGTATGTCATCCTGTCATATCAAACGCTTGCACAGAGCGTTGCCCTGCGTTTCTGTGCTGCTGTGTTGAATGGCACCAGCGTGGTTGGAAACAAAACAACCTGGTGATGTGGTGGTGCTGCTAAGCAGCAAATGCACAAAACTGCCTGATCCACACCAAACAGAATTGAACTTGAACGGTTTTTACATGTTACTCCGGCATTTAATTCAACTCTTCTGGAAATCCGTTGTTGCAGTTCATGCAAAAACCCCTGCCTTTCTAAGCAGTAGTAAGTTAAGAACTGAATGCATGGAAGTAGGCAATTTCTTCTGAAATAGAAGTGGGAGTGTATTTTGTATCTGATTTTTGCTGTGATTCTTTATTTCTGAAGTTTGCTCTAAATAGCAACTGCTGAAGTTAAAATATTTTATTTAAAGTGCAATATGAGGAGTATATACGGAGTTGAATCCTATGTGAGTCCTCCTTTGTAAGTAAAACCTATGGCAAGGAATTTAGATACTGTTTCTTTTTGATTGAGCAAATTGGGAAAGAGTAACGTGTTTTAACAGGTAGAAGAACGTGCTGTTAACCCTTAATAAATCGCAGAAAGGGATAAGGCCGGCTTCTGAGGCTGAAGGTTTGAATTACAGTGTCAGATGAATCTTGAGCATTTCGAGCTGCTTTGCCAGCACCCTCTCGAAGGGGGTGAGTGGGGCATCGCCTGTGAGCAGGGGGACCCCTCGGGGGGCTGCTCGCTGGCCGTGGGCTGGAGCTCCACATACAGCTGCTCTGGGAAGGGAGTTTGTACGTGTGGTTTCAACATTTTTCTTACCTATTTTAGATTCCATTTTATAACTTTCCACGAAGTCCATAGAAGTCAAGGTCAAATTGAAGGAACTATTGTGAAGAAAGGGAGGTGTTTATTTTAAATTGTTGAAGATGGAGACCTCAGTGTTGAAAGTTTCCACTGCTTACATGTTTGCAGCTTCATTTTGTTGCACTTCTTCAACTGTTTGGAGGTAGTCACAGGCAGTGCATATAGAAATCAAACTCACATTAACCAAATAAATTTGATTAGCTGCATGCTGATAAAGTCAGGAGGGTGAGATGAGGGTTTGCATAGTGATATGGTACGGAGGATGAAGGTCATAAAGTTACAAAAAGGGGTGAAAAATTTTTACTTTACCTTAAATTAAGGTACTACTGATCTGAAATAAACAGCCGTGTGAACTAGAAGTCAAATTAGTGAAAGTTAGCCTCCTGAAATAAGGATATTAATTTTCTTTCTTAGATCAGTTTCTACTTGATCAAGGTACTGTTAAAAACTGAAGAAAATTCTACAGTTGCGCTTTTGCAGTTTCATTTTGTCTGGCTGGATAGCACATTTATAAAAATTACACTTCTTGTAAGAAAAATAAAAAAATGTCTTACATTGCAATTTTTTCTTAATTAAAAACTCAATCTGTCAAGAATAAATTAGTTAAAAATATAAATTATTCACACTGAAAATTAGAATATATATCAGACATTGCCATTAATCAGCCATTTAACTAGAATTGCCATGATATTACTAGGATTATAATTGAAATTTCTCTTTTTTTTTTTATTTCTGAGGTGAAAAAATGCAGTTATTTAAGCCTTTCTCAATGAAAACACAACGGCATTTTTTTACTTTAGACAAATGGGGTAAATAAGATATCTTCAGTTATTCAAAGATGTCCATATGGAAACTGAAAACGTATCAATGACATTTTTTCAGCCAAAAAAGGCAAAGTAGCAGAAAAATCAGTGATGTGGCAGCTAGAGCCCTTAGCTGAGATGGAAGAAATCCGGTTTCAAGCAGGACTTTAAACTAGGTAAGTGTAGGCACTGGTTGAAAAAAGATGGCCTGAGTGGAGCATGTGTGGTTGAAGTCCAGCCTGATGAACTAGCCAGCCTAATCTCACTTCATCTTCTGTGGAGAGAAATCGTTCATTTAGGGCTTAATTCGTCTGGCCTATTTGTGATGTCTGCTTCACACAAGATGAATCGCTGCCCTGAGTAGATCATGTCAAGTGGGAAGGGAGCGCGGAGTGATTAGCTCAGAAATAGATGTCTACGTTTAATCCGGTTTTTCCAATCTCTTGCTCACGTTGGATGTTACATTAACAAAAATGACAGCCTCGCACATATTGTAGGACACTGGCTACGTAGCTGGAGCTTCCAGAGTGTTCACCTATGGTGCCTGAAGCTCCAGATGAGGTGAGGAGATGTAAGATACATTCTCTGTGTGTCTGTCAGTTAGAACTGGTGTATTTCTACAAACCACTTCAGTACCAATAAAACAACATTTTTGGAAGGACAGAGCTTTATTAGAAATATATTTTCAGCTCAGTGTTTGTTTCAACTCATGTGGCCTATCTGCTTCACTGAGAGGAGCATGAGACAGTTGGACTAGAAGGAGTACACGAGTGTTCAGCAGCCTTGCCAGGAGTAGCATAAACATTTCTTGATTTGGGGAGATGAGGTTTCAGCTGCCCGCCTCTGAGCGCCGGTGCCGGGGAAGGAGTATCGCTTTGTTTGGCAGCGTTGTTTCCTGTTCTCGAGTTGCTTAATATGCTCTTGGTTTTGCAACACGGCACGCAGGGAAAAGAATTCTTGGGCCAGTGGCTCTGCTCTTTCTTTACATCAGAAATCTTCTCTTTTCAGAAAACTAAAACCCCAGCAAACACCGCGCTAGGGGTTGAAAAGGCCTAGCTGAACATTGCAGCAGGTTGAGGCAAAAAATGTTTTTTGCCTTGAAAGCAAGTTTGCATGTCTCCTTATTCCCTTTCTCTAGCTAGCAGGAGACACTGCTGGGCAGGGGGGGGGTTTCATGAAGCTTATCCTTTTTTTTGCTTTGAAAACTAGATTTTCAGCCTTCCCAGCACATTTTGGGAGTAAATCGCTGCTTTCTTCTCTGAACAGGTTAGGTAACTTTCGTTGGCCACATTTTTTTCCCCAGTAATTATACTTTGGGGGCCCTGTGTTACAACTTCTGCCTTGAACTGTTTTTGCAGAGCAACTGGCAGCACTGCTGAGGGGTTTCTTGGTGCTTTCCATTCTCTGTTCTCCCCTCAAATGCTTGCGCTTTTGTTAAATGCTGCCTGTTTGCCTCTAACCTACCATAGACAAATGATACATGTTGTCAAGTCTTGGACTTTTTGCCTAATACTGAATTTATTTTTCTGTGCGGAAAGTGCTAGTGAGAAAATACTGCAGCTGTTTAACCTGTATGAAATAGTGAAAAGACTATTTGTAGTGTGATTATTAAATATATTCAAAACAGGAAGCAGAAAGAGAGGGAAGAGAAATGGAAGTGCAAATGTAACTGCTTTTTATGGGGGGTTGGTTGGTGGGTTTTTTTTGTCATCCTCTCGTGGTGTTATGTAGATCCCCAACCAGATGGCTACTGGCTATAAGCTGTGTGTGGATTCACAGGATTTTAACTCCTCTGTTGGTTTCCCATCTGTCATAAACTCAGAAGCCGCAATCCAGAGACTGACACGCATGTCAGTGTCATCTTTAGCACACCGGCACACTTGCGCTCGAAGGCTGCGGCAAGAGCACAACCCTAGCGAAGTCAGAACGGTGTCTATTTTAATAACCATGCTGCTAGACTGGGGAGTAAAATTTCTTGTGGTCAGTTTAAACTGATGCTTTGACCCACGGGTGACCGCTGTGGTGGCAGCAGCCTCACACAAACACTGCCTGAGAAGTCTCCCCAAAAGGAGGTTTTTTCTGTTGTTGGAGCTCAGTGAAGACTGTAAAACCACACGTTGGTTGTGGTAGAAAATCTCATGTCTTAAAATAAAATAGCAGACCATCTTCAACAGAAGGAAGATGGTAAAAGTCAGAATCTCTCAGCACTGGAAGAATAGATGTGAAACAGCTAAAAGCAATACTATGGTCTTTCTTCACTTTAAAATGACCAAGTCAGGATTCCCTAGGTTTTTCCTTCAGCATATGTCATCACTTGGACAGACACATTCTGTTTCTGTTAATATAAGTGAAGAAGGGGAAAACCATCTCCGATTTCATGGTATAGGGTACAACAAGGCGTTGGACATTTCGGCTGTGGGCACTCACTGGGGCCTCAGCACCACTGAAACAAAGAAACCTGGCTCCTCAAAGTGAAAGAAGCTCTCATAGTCTTGCTTTATGTCATGTCATTCTCAAGAAAGCAAAATGAAAAATCAAATTTAACCGTTATGAAATAAGCATGAACAAGTGAAATAGAAATAGGGGCTGAGCACACTCTAAACCATTTTAGAATTAATTTCAGCAGGTACGTATATGAAAAAGAAATATGTACGTAAGCCTGTAAGGAAATTACTATTATGAAGTCTTCACAAATTTAGACTTGGTTTTCTTAATTAATGGATTTGACTTATGTGAGAATAAAAGTTACACCCTTGTGAGAAAATAACCACTTTCCTAAGGAGTAGCTGTCTGAAATCAAGCAATCTGGTAATCCAGTTTCAAAAATTCTGTCATGAACAAATTAACCTCTCCGTTTCCACTTTGGATTCAGTTTTGTAGGACAGGTTGCAGCTTAAGAGGATCATGAAGTGTTAGACTGTGCTTCAGGTGGTTTCCAGTGCTTGGTGAAGCAGCCGGAGTTAAACACCTCGTTCAGCATCAGGCATTGCCACGGGAGTCGTTCTGGACAGGTGCTTCAGCAGCACAGGGAACTCCAGGTCTTCTGCCTAGGTTGAAAGAGCACCACAGGACAAAGTAAGATGCTGATTGGAAATACCACCAGAACTCTAGCATTTTATTTCCTCTGTTTCCTGCAGAATATTGTATTGCAAATCCAAGCTTCAAGGCTTGCCGTTTGTTGTAACACCATAATGGGATACGCTTGCAGTTCGTTTTCTTTGGGTTAGGCAGAAAAGATTTCCGTAGAAATCACAACAGGAGGCTGTATTTCATGAATGACATTTTCTGAAACTTGTGTTAGGTTGATGGTTGGATTAGTTAATTTTGCTGGGCTTTAAACTCTGTTGGTAGCCACAGGGATGGCACGCTATTTGTTCATGCCCTGCACTTTCATGAATTTCCCTCTCCCTGTAGGGCAAAGTCTCTGTGTCAGAGCTCTGGCTCATTCATCTGCATTCAGGTTAAAGGAGTGAAATAAAAACTCAGCCAAATGTTGGCAGTAGACTAACTGAAATAATCTGAAAAATGAAGTCCTACTGCTGCTGACAAAATTATTAATCCTGTGTTTGCGTCTAAAGGAAACGATTGAGAAGAGAACAGTGCTGTTGCCTTTGATAAACCTCAGCCTGAGATCACCATACAGCAGGAAGAGCTCTGGAGTGCTCAGGAAGTAATTTCCTCCCTGAAGGGCCTTTGGAGTCTGTTCTGTGTCGTCACCATCATCAGCTGTGCTTGAAAAAATGGGTTTCAGGTGCACCAGCCAGAGGAGAGGCAGGACGTATTTTTGCAAGAAGTCTCGTGATGTCACAGAGCTGCAGAGAGCACTTCTGTCTGTCTGGCCTGTAGCTTTACCATGTGCCATGGGAGTGCATAGCAATATAGTAGTGAATCGTTGGTCAAGGTAATAATTTTCTGACAGAAGCACTACAGAGCAGGTATAAAGTGCAAGAACCATGCTGATGTGAAATGGATTTTTGGTATCAAAAAAGTGCGTAATTCAGTTCACCTGCAACTGGTCTTAGAAAAGCCTTGAGAAGAATTCTCTACATTAAAAAAAGAAAGACATGTTGTAAGCTGGCTTCAGGTAAGACAAGATGAGATATAAGAGTTGGAATAATCTGAAAGTCATAGATAATAGAAAATGTATCAGAAGAGACCACGCTAGAGCTCCCACCAAGATCTTAGAAAGAAAAAGCTCAACAAATTTGAGACTGCAACCCAAAATAGCATGTATGGTGTTGGGAAAAAATTCTCTGCCAGAGAACCCCATTTGCCAACCTCCCCCATGCCATCAGCCACACCAAGAGCTGGTTAGAAAATGAAGTGATATATTCCTCCAGTCCTCACTCCTGTCTCTTTTAAACAACTTTTAGCAAGGAATGCTAACCTGCAATGGTAGGGCAGAGTTTTTTTCATGTTGGCTGTTAACCAGGTTTGCTGAGAAACTGATGCTATCTGAAGTAAACGCAACTTATTTTCATCATCTGACCAGTTTCTTCAGTAGATCTTTATTTCTTTTAATAATTTTTTGGCTTTTAAAGTTTCTCTTTATAAAGTTGTAGGATTGAAACTTACTTTTTATCATCTTTCCACTTTTCGTTTATCAACTTTTGCTGCAAGGATGAAAAGAAAAGGGTCATGGTTATACTTGGCTGTTTTCCACTTAAGGGTTTGTTTAGTTATGAATGCTGTTGTTTATCACTGTACATTGGTTTTCATGAAAACTGCTGTTCTCACGTGTCTGTAAATTGTCCTCTAGGCAAGCTTTGTCCTTGTCCAGGCATGAACGTTTGGGG
>Ga0065711_1033207_pt1 | contig 25924 bp, 10 predicted proteins | sample Hoacrofraction12_FD_59098 | JGI IMG/M metagenome (GOLD analysis project Ga0065711, IMG submission 59098) | Hoatzin crop microbial communities from Cojedes, Venezuela - Epithelial fraction 12 v2 (version 2) | ecosystem: Host-associated > Birds > Digestive system > Esophagus > Crop | place... | reverse complement strand
CTAGTCCAACCCTCCTGCCGAAGCAGGGTCACCTACAGCAGGCTGCACAGGACCTTGTCCAGGCGGGTCTTGAACATCTCCAGAGAACGAGATATTCTCTTCCTCTGAATACCGGATGTGTTTTCCTATTTACGTAGTAGGCTGGAACAACTCCAGAAGAAAAATGCTGTTCATGGAGTTCTGACATAGGTTCAGGTCAACAATTTACCTCAGGTACAAAAAGAAAGCATGGCATCCATCCATGCCTGTAGTGTGTCTTTCATGCAGCAGTTTTCAGTAATTAGATGTGTGTTAACTGATGCAGATGATTACTTTGCAAGTTCCTGTGTATACTAAGGGCCATGACAAATAGATTTTAATTGATCTCAAAGTTTCAGTTTTCTATTTTATATGTTAGGGTATTTTTATTTTACCCTTTGAGGATATAACACACACATTTGTGCTCAAACATAAAGAGAATTAATGAGCAATGCATTGGGCAAGGTCCTACCACCATAAGGAGTTCTGCAAACAGTCTGCAAAGATGTGTGATGAGCTTATTCCTTACATACACCGGCACCAACACGAATCTCATAAGCATAAGCATCAGGCACCTTAACCTCATGTTTGGTTCATCCCCTAGCCTCACCTCTGTTTACCAGAGATGGCACATGAATGCTTATATTCCAGGACGGTTACAAAACAATATGGTGGCATCTCATCATGCACTAAAAATGTTTGGAATTAATTGACCTACTTTTTGTTGCTAACAAAGAAATCTTCAGTCAGGGACTGTTTTGATCCATGCCCATCAGGCCTTTAAATCTTTTCACTGAGTTGCAGTATCTTTTTGTGGACACATACTTCAAAGCGGTATCATGTGTCTTTCAGTTAGGCTTAACTGATGAAAATTCTTCCTCCTGACTTTAAAAATGTATAAATCATTTGAAGCCACTCCTTTTTTGATTGTTTGTTTTTAATTCTATGTGATTGGTTGTCTAATCAAACTACAAGTTGTGTTTAATTTAGTTAATAGACTCAGCATCTTTATCTCTGGTGGCAAACATCATAATTTTTCATGAACTAGTTGATTATCTGGCGGTTTATGAACTGGTTTTGCTGAATATATCAATTTTCATCACTGTGTAATCATATCTGCCAGTCATGTGACACTGGGTTTGTTCATTGAACAAATGCAGAGAAAAAGCTGCGACCAAAACTGCTGGGTCTGTAGTATATCCCATGATAAGGGAAGAACAACTACTTTGTAGAGCTAATCTAGGTCTATAATTCCTTTTGATTATCTTCTCTTTCTGCCGTGAAAGCTGTGTCTTGGCTGGCATACCTCCATTCACAAAGATAGACTGTGATTGCTTCTAATTATTTTATAGGAAAGAAAAGTTTTTTACAAACAAGTATGTGAGACATGCTCCTGTCACAAGAAGATACCAAACTGGACAGAATAATATCAACAAAAATGGCTGTTGGCTGTGACAGCTTTGTGACAGATTTATCTCCCACCCAAAATATTTTTCTCCCAGTCACTGATACTGATGGAACACGCTTTCTGGGATGATTCCCAGAAAAAACCCCACCCTGCTTCCCCAAAGTCCAGAACAGTCTCTATATGTTCTTTTGCTAGAGGGAGCTGGTCATAAAAGATCTGGGATTTTTCATGCAAGCCTAGGCATTGCTTTTAAGGAGGAGAGTTGCGAGACAGGAGCTTGCTAATTTCTAAAAACTTGGTACTTGTTATACAGACACGCCGACAAATCTCTGTGCTTTGATAGAGACAGTGATGGCGGAATTGCTGAGACCATTTGTAAATGGCGGACAGTTCAGGTTCAGATACAAAATATAAATTACAGTAGCCTACTAGGGGCTACTAGGATCTTTTATTCACTCCACTTTGGAAACACAGGGCAGTATTTAATAAATTATTGCTAATCTGGAGAGTAATCCTAAAACAAATAGAACTCTAAACTATTTTAACCCATGGTCCATCACATTTAGTGGCAAGTAATCTCTAAGATTTGCCTAGGACAGGTTGAAATATGACCCCAGTCCTCCAGGTACTTATAGTGAAACTGACATTTCTGACCAATGGTATAGGCACAGAATGCCCTGTAGCCCTCCATGAATATACAGTTTATCCACTCATCAGTGAACCCATATTTCTAGGTAATTATTTCAGAGATCTTTGATTGTTTCTATCATCACTATGGCAAAGCTTGTAGCCAGCACTGTTGAGGACAGAGTAGTTGCTGGCCAGAGTAGTTGCAAGTAAGGGTTAAAAAACCTCCCTGAAGTTGATGCTTAGTTCACCTGTGTATCCTTATCCGCTTGAACACAGAATCCATCAAGACTGCCAGATTTTCCAGGATTTCATCAGATCTGTGTTTCATGAGTGTTTCATATGATCTATGTCAGCAATTTGTCAAATATATATAGAAAAATGTTGCCATGATGATCATCATGTAGGATGCTTTTATCTTTTCCCTTTCACACAGACACAATGGAAGCAGTCATAAAAATTCAAAGGATGTTCCATTTTCCTAAGTTTGTTTGAACAAGGGAAGAAGTAAGAAAAACAGTGTTCTGCCTCTGAACTCAGATGCTCTGGTTGGTAGTTCATACCATAGGGAAATCTGCTTTCATGGATTGTCTCAAAACTTACATCACATTCATGACATCATCAAGCAATATGCTTCATGCCTCCTAGTTAGTCACAGTAAAGTCAGAATCCTGAATGGATGAGAGATCACTGAACAAAGAGGGAAAATGTTATGTCTGTCAAAAATTAGATTTTTTTTCTACAAGAAACACAGGTAAAGTTGTAAAAAGCATCTGCAAGGAGCACCTACAAAGACGAGCATGAACTTCTTGGGACGTTGCTAGGATCCGCTCTCTTTGGAAAAATATTTGATGTTATATCAGCAAAAGACTCGGTGCTCTGCCTGTGCTCCTTCAGAAAAAAAAATCAGTACCTCATTAGTTTGAATTACCAAATATTACAATAGCAATATAAAATTATAAAGAAAAAATTAAACATAAAATTAAAAGGTCAAAATATTTTAGCCTAAACCTTGACAAATCACAGTGGTCTAACATTGGTGCCTACTTAGTCTGGAGTCTTGTGAAAGGTAAATAATGCAGAAAACCCATGTTAAGTGCAAATGCCAGTCTTACTTTCACATGATTTTCTGTTACCCTGTTGACAGTATCTTCACTTTCTCATAAATCCCGTGTTTGATCCTGATGAAATAAACATTATAACCTCTGCCTTATCCCCACTGTTCTCTGTGAGACTGCTCCTCATGGTTAAAGCCACATATATGTATAGAGGTCTCTGTAGGATCTGTCGTCTTCATTTGTAGCATTATTTCTCAAGTTAATTCAGAAAATACTAAACTGCAGAAAATAGAAATCATTCTATAAACATGTATTTAGATGTTTCACCAAACATGTAAGTTTGCAGGTCCATGAAATGTTGTAAATCACAGGTCTGAAATCAGTGGGTTTTACACTTTCTGGGCAAGAAAACTGAAGAAAGTGGGTCTGGCAAAACAAAAAAAGCCAATTCTTACATTCAAGCAATCCTGAGTGGCCACTGGCATCACTAGGGTTTTTTATAAGTTGAACAAGCCCAAACTCATCTTCGAGAGCAGAAACCATGCTTACTGTGTTGTCTGCCACAGCACAAAATGTGGTATCATAACCAGAAACCAGAAGGTGACCATTTCCTGCAATATATTGGAAACATAATTCCTGTACTGTATATTGCAGTGCATGTCATGAATTAAAAGCATCTCCCTTAATCTTCCTGTGCATCTTCAGGATCTGCTTGCAATTTTTTTTATAACTGTTTTAACACTGCACTTGGTGTGTTGTTTTTAATTAAACAAAACCCAGCAGTATAGAACAGGCGACACAACAAAATAATCAATCTGCAGCAAAAACACAACAAGAGGTGTACTCAGGTACTTGGATCCAATTCTCTGACTGCACACCTTGCATTTCTTTCCCCATACCTAAAACTGTAACAACAAGCTGACTGCAACCTGTAGCAAGACTTTTCTGACAGAGTGCTGGCTGGTGCCCAGCTGAGCAGATTGATCTGAAGGGCCCCCAAACCCCTGCACATCCATGTACAATTTAGAGAAGAAATAAAGATTGATGCTACTGTGGTAGGAGGAAAGCACACCAATACGTAGACCGCAGATGAGCACAGCCTTATTTCTGAGTTTCAGAGGACTTCTCTGATAGGTTTTCAGCTGACACAAACTCAACAAGCTTATGACCACGTGTCTCTTCAGAAATGTTTATCACAACATAATCTTCACAGCACAGTCATGGAACTCACGACTTGCACCTGTGGAACTCTAGTTGCATTGGCGTCATTTGGACCCTTCACACTTTTTGCCCCACATTTGCATTTTGGGGAGACTAGTCATGAATTCAAGGCAGAATTCACTGAGCAACTCTGGCACATAAAAAACAGCAGGGACAGAGTCACAAATCAAAACAAATAAACATCAAAACATGTTATTTGGACACATTAGCTAAGAAAACATAAACATTGGAAGTGCCAAAATGTTTTTCTTATGATGTTTGCTGAAGCAATATTTTACACTGGCATTTTTTCTTTTCTTTAAAGTTTAAGAAACTTGTAAGGCTAATCAAAAGGGATTCGGGAACTGCAAAGGAACACTTCAAAGTACTCAGAGTTGAACTGAACATGCTGGTTGCTCTCAGCTGAGAAATCAAGGATTTGGGGGCCATGAAGAAAGAAAGTGGGGTTGAGGGTGTGTTCAGATCTGCTTAAAAAGCACACTAACATTGCTATAAACTTTTAGAAATCCCCTTCAGTGGAACAGCGTCTTCCCTCTTCTCCTCAATAATGGGTTTTCTGCAGTCAGTCTGAAAGCCACGTACAACACATACAGGTCTACAAATTTCCACTGTGTTCCTACATAGAAAATGTAGAAGTGACTCTTTCTTTTCTCTGTTTTTTTGGGGAATGAGACTACCAACTTCATCACACATAAAGATTGGTGCCACTGTGGTAGGAGGAAAGTACACCAAAACATAGACTATGAATGAACATCACTTGATTTCTGAGCTTCATAGAACTTCTCCAGTGGGTTTTGAACTGGCACAAACTCAACAAGCTCATAAGTGTCATCAAGATTCTGCTTAACCTCCGTTCCACATCAGCACTGCTTGGAGCACACACCACACACTACAGATCCAGTACAGTGGAGCTAAACAAGAAATTTTAGTCCTTTGACCTTCTGCTGTAGTGAAAGTCAGCTCCCTTTCATGCTTGTGAGGCATCCTCGCGAATAAATTTATGTAGAAATATATGTATAGTTATATGTATTTATTTTTACTAGTGTAAAAGGCATTAGGGAATCTCAGCATTGTTAGATGTAGGCAAGCAAAGCTGGACTGATCATATTTGTTTTAATCATGACAGTTGGTGTGCAATTATGGAAAAAAGCAATGAGTATTAAGGCTGTGTGAAGGTTACTGAAAAGAACAAACTAAAGGGTGTGTTTGGTGCTTGCACTTCATCTGTCTGCCCTGAAAAAGCAAACCTTTTTTTTCCCCATCTAGGCTGCTTATCATATGGGCGAACTGGCATGCCACAAGGAGTTGGCTGGGGAAACAGCTGCTTTCAGACATGCTGTTCAGGCAGTGTCATGGTGGGGAATCTGGGAGCCCCACAGAGCTCTGTCATCTGTGGTGATGACTGTTGCCAAACATAGAGCTGCTGATGCTTCCAGGGTTTCTCCCAGGAGAGAGAGAGGGAGAGATCTCTGCCTGCAAATATTGCAAACTCTCCTTATTTCAGTGAATCCCTGAGGAATGCATGCACATGTTTTTTTTCCTTGGTAGTGTACCCTGGTTTCCTTGCAGCCCCAGACAGCATCATTGGAGGAAAACCATACAGATGAGTAGCCCAAGTCCACTTTCTTTGTCAGGAAGTCAAGTAAAAAAAAATTTCTTTATGATGGTGTTGATATTCTCACTGACCTTTTACTGAGGTCCTGTCCTTTCCCAAAACAGGGAATTAGTCTCCCATCTATTCTTGTCTTGAAGTGATAAGCTTGTTCCTTTGCCATGGGACTGGACAGTGGATAAAAATAAATTCTCATTTAAGAAGCTACAGCAGTTTGCCTTTTCCTTTTCCTGCTGCCTTTATTGATTCCCTGAGCTCTCAGAGACACTATAATTCTGCTGCAGTCCAGCTTTATTTGGAAAGGAACTGTGATGATGACTACAGTTCCTGAGAAAAGTGTCTTCTGTCTCCTCCTTGCTCTTCTGAGACCCAAACTAAGGCCATTTATCCCATCTGTGGTGGTGTGCAGAGAGACTCTGGAGAACATCACGACCTTGTGCCATGATTCTAGTGAGCTCTTCTCACTGCAGATCTCTCATTTATCTGGACCAGTGAAAGAAATAATAGGAAACTTACTTCTGATGAAACTAAACTGATGAAAGACCCCATGAAGAACTATTACAACTTACCTATTCCTTGTCTAACCAATGCCCAAAGCAGGGACAGAAAGGAAGTTCCTATGAAGGGGAAAGCAGCAACTCTAAAATAAACTGGTATAAACATTGGCCTTCATAGAATCATAGAATCATAGGTTAGAAATGACCTCTATGATCAACGAGTCCAACCATCCACCCAACACCACCATGCCTACCAAACCATGTCCTGAAGTGCCACATTTACTCCTTTTTTAAACACCTCCAGGGATGGGGACTCCACCACCTCCCTGGGCAGGCTATTCCAATGCCTGACCACTCTTTCAGTAAAGAAATTTTTCCTAATATCTAGTCTAAACCTCCCCTGAAGCAACTTGAGGCCATTTCCTCTCATCCTATCACTAGTTAGTTGAGAGAAGAGACCAACACCTGCCTCACTACAACCTCCTTTCAGGTAGTTGTAGAGAGCAATAAGGTCTCCCCTCAGCCTCCTCTTCTCCAGACAAAACAGCCCCAGTTCCCTCAGCTGCTTCTCGTAAGACTTATTCTCTAGACCCCTCACCAGCCTTGTTGCCCTTCTCTGGACATGCTCCATCACCTCAATGTCCTTCTTGCAGTGAGGGGCCAAAAACTGAACACTGGATTCAAGGGGCAGCCTCACCAGTGTCAAGTACAGGGGCACGATCACCTCCCTACTCCTGCTGGCCACACTGTTCCTGATACAAGCCAGGATGCTGTTGGCCTTCTTGGCCACGTGGGCACACTGCTGGTTCATGTGCAGCCAGTTGTCGATCAGCACCCCAAAACTGGCTGTTTTGAATAATCAGCTTCTCTTGCCTTTGCACACACACAGAAACTGAAACTGTAATAGAGCAGAACAGATACATGAAATAGTCTTGAAAACACAAAGATGCTTATGCAATGCAGTATAAAGAGATGAAGAAGGAAAATACCCAGGAAATAACAGGTGGGGTGATGCTAACACACTTAAATGTCAGGAATTGAACTGAAATGTGCCAAGAATTTAAGAGCAAAGGTTCAAAAATCTGGCACATAAATTACTTAGATCTGAAAAGAACTCCCACACTGCTTAGACGCCTGGATTTCAGAGCTGTCTAAAACTAGTTCTCTTGAAACGTACAGGTTCCTCAAATGTAGAGCAATCATTATAAGCTACTTATTAAGAACTAGGCAAGAGCTATTTTTGATGAAATTTGATGGGTATGCAGAAGAAATCTCTGTGGGAAACAGAAATTCTTTTTGTTGAAAGGGTAAGAATCTATCTCTTAAGTGGAAGAAACACTTAAAAAGAGAGCATTTTTGATAAAGTACATTTGGTCCCAAGCCTATCCCTTAGAATGGTAGCAGTGTGTATTTGTAGGGCAAATGAGTTAATGCTCCAACAAGCCATATTAGTGCCTTTCAATGAAAATAATTCTGAAGCACTAAAAGTGCATTTTTCATCCGTAGTTCTGCAACTGATTGGTTGAGGATGCCAATTCCACATTTCAGTGGGTGAAGAGGTGAAGTGGCTTCTCTGAGCTATTATGGGTTGCTAGTGTTACAGCAAGGGTGCCAAACTAGTCTTACGAGCTCTAGCTCTTTTCCACATCCACTAGACTGTAATTCTCCATTTCCCAAAGAGGACAACTAACCATGCCCAAAACCCGCAGAGGTCTCCTAAAGGAACCAGCCAGCCAGAATTAATGCCTGTGGCAGTGAATCAGGTCACAGAATAATCCTTTTTCTAACTCAGTATTATGACTATCAGATCTGTGGAGCAGTGTCTTTCTGTACTTTCTGAAAGACTGTCAGATTTATCCAATTTTCTTCCAGAAGGAAAACAGCGAGATATAACAGAATATTTCTCTATTTTTCAGAACACTATCCCTATCACAGTGCTCTGTCTTATCATTCTAGGCACATTTAGGATGCTGATGATTTAACTTGAAACAGTGGCTAATTTAAATCCAGCCAGCTGCAAGGCCCCACACAGCTGCTCACTCACTTCCCCAAGTGGGAAGGGGAAGAGGATCAGAAGGGTAAAAGTGTGAAAACTCACGTGTTGAGATAGACAGTTTAAAACACAAAGCAAAAGCTGTGCACACAAACAAAGCAAAAGAAGAAATTCATTCACTACTTCCTATTGGCAGGCAGGTGTTTAGGGCTATCTCCAGGAAAGCAGGGCTCCATCATGCATTACAGTTACTCGGGAAGGTAAATACCATCACTCCAAACATGCTGCTTCCCCCTTCTTCTCAGCTTTTATTGCTCAACATGATGTGATATGGTACGTGGTATCCCTTTTGTCAGTTGGGGTCAACTGTCCCAGCTGTGTCCCCTACCAACACTTTGTTCACCACCAGCTTGCTGGCTGGTAGGGCAGTGTGAGGAGCAGTAAAGGTCCTGATGCTGTGTAAGCATTGTTAAAAAAAAAGTGTCAATTTAATGGTATGGCGTGATTACAGTCAGCAATGCTGTCTCTTTGCTTTCCTGTGCTTTCCTGCCTTTCTGTGTTTTATTAACTTGATTGTGAACTGCAGAGGGAGGGCTCACTTTTTTTGTCTTTTTTTCCTGTTTAGTTGGACTGTAGTTCTTGAAAAGAGCCCCTAGATGTTGCTTGATATTATTGCAACAGATGAAGATTAGGATGATCTATGAAAGTGACTTCTCTTTTCAGTTAATAGGTGTCTTCTATTAAGTGGCAAAAAGAAAGAAGGCCTGTACTTAAACTTCTTCAAGTTTGTTGTCTTTACATTTTTTAATCCTAATTTTTGGCGAAGACTTTCGGTAAAATAAAAGCCAGAAAAAAGTCTATCATGTGCATGGAAGTCCCTGTGGCTTTATTTCCAGAACTTAACTATCTGAGCTCTTTATTTCATATTAAAATAGTTCTGGATGTACTTCATGCTGCGAAAACAAAAAATACAGAGCGACCTTTAAGCCACAGGACGTGAGTACAGGTGAATCTGTCCCAACCCAAAGCAGGCTCTCCAGTATGGTCAGCCATGCTGCAGCAGAACTGGGACAATCATTCCATTTCTTCACCTGTTGTCCATTCAGCTGTGTCAGTGTCTCATCAGGTCAAATGCACTTCAGCAAGTGAAACAAGAGATACTGTTGGCAATTTGTTCTTTGCGATTTTATCCTTGTGACTGACCAAAGTGATAAACAGTGGACTTTGTCAGACACAATGCCCAAAACAGTGTTAAGTTTTATGAAAATAGGAGGGATTTTTTTAATTTACCTTTAAAGAAAATAAGACTGAACTTTAAATCCCACTTTGTAGGTTCTTCATTTTCAGCACAACAGCTCGCCTGCTGGAGATTACAGGGAATCCAGATATGGTGACAGTGATGTTGTCTCTACACTTTTTTCAGAGGTGGCTAGATGTAGTACACAAGGAAGAAAATTTAATCGTAGAAAAATGTTTATAACAAATCCAAATTCACCACAAAGGGGATCAGAGTTTCAATAAAGTTCTCAGTTTTCCTTCAGAAAAAGCAGACGGAAAAAAAATTTAATTTCATATCAATTCGATCCAAATAAAAATTACTTCTGTACACCAGATGATTAATTCCTGATATGCTTAACTTCACTGTACACTTCTCTGTTGTGACCCACAGCCTCCTGGAAATTAGTTCAGCCAGAACCCCAAAATTGCAGTGGCAAATTGGAGACCCAAAGTTGAGCCATGAGAACATACTAGCTATCTATCAGTGACACAGGCTTCCCAACAGTTGTCAAAATGTCAGAATAAGGCATTGCTTTGAGAAATCAGAAGCTGTCAGATTTTGTGCTGCTCCAAAGCAAGGCATAACAAAGTATTTGATGCACTATTATGAATATGATTCAAATAAAGGGAAAAAAATCTTGAAAGAGTTGCACAAGGAGGTTTGTGCTTCTTAGCTGAAGGCATGTCCAACTGTATGCCTGAGGTAGGAAAATAGGGGAGATGCATAGGGAATCTGGATAACATCTTTGAGGGGAGAAGTTACAATGTGCTGAAAAGGAAGAGACCAAAGACAGGGAATGGATGCTATGGGTGTTTTATGGGACAGCCCACCCAAGGATTGTCTTTAGATATTTGCTGGTGCTTTTTGCTCTCCAAGTGCTCCTTCTGCTTGGCAAACAGCAAAGAGAACAGGACTAGGACACCTGGCCCACAGGGATTATAGCAGTTGCCATTAAAAGGCAGTCAAAAGGCAGAGTGGCAGCTTTTCCCTGAGATAGTCCCATATAGATATGTGTGACTGGTCCCAAGTGGCAAGCGTTCACGGGATTGCCAAGAAGGTCAGCATTATGCCTCTGAGCAATGAGGAGCCTAATTGTTTTCAGCAAAGCTCTTGGTGTGGGCCCCATTCTTATGAAAAAGAAAGTAATTCTTGAAGAACAGGATGTGGTGGTCTTGGCTGCTTTCACTCTGATGCCTCTCCAGTCTGAATCCAATGGTCTGCCCATCATGCTGCTCTGCCAGTGCAGAGGGGTTACATGTGGTCACCACTGTGAAGTCACTGCTAGGTTTTGACATCAGACTTTCTCGGTGGAAGCGGATGTGAGACTGACAGCTAGGGGTTACAGCCATACCTGCATGCCACATCCCAAGGACTTTCTCGGTGGAAGCAGATGTGAGACTGACAGCTAGGGGTTACAGCCATACCTGCATGCCACATCCCAAGACACAGTCAAATCTGTTTGGTGCTATACTGCAGCTCTGTGACACCAAGACCACACTGACGGGGAGCTTATGTGAGGGTATGCTAAAAGAAAACTTTTAAAATCACAGCCAGGACAAGTGAATCAGAGATACTCTTGTTCCTAGGAATATAAACTTGCAAATGAATCTGGCTCTCCACTGTCAGCAGTGTTCATCAACCCTCTGATAATAAATCCACACTGTTGATAAGCTTTTTAGCTGACTGCTGTCCTATGCAGGGTTGTTATGTCAGGGCACTGATAACCGGGTGACTCTTGATGGAAATAGAATGAGCTTCAGACAGTGTAACTGCCACAAAGTTTTACCACAACTGTTCTGCCTCTAAGCTAGGCTAGCCTTGGTTTTAGGTAATTGTTACTCAGCTACTTTTTGGAGGGGCAGCTGGCACAGAGGTGTAACATAGCTATCCATTCTCCTATGTGTTTAGGAGTACTTTTTCCTTGAGAGTGGTTGCTGTGACTCTCACAGGACAAGGAAAGGATAATCCTTCAACAAGAATGGTCTTTGGACAGCCTTAGTCCTGAATGTGTTCCAGTCATGGCAGTCTTTCCCCAGGCTCCTCTGGAATTTCCATCATATTAATCCAAAGGGAAGGTGAGAACATGAATATGCCTAATGCTTTCCCAACTGCTTTGCAATAACACCTGCTGCTAAAGACCCAAGTGCTTCCTGACTGCCAGATAAAAGGAGACAGCATGTCCTTTTTAACACTATCTCACCAGAAACACGGGTTGGAAAAGACCTGCTGAATCGCATTTTCACTTTTCCTTCTCCCATAAACAGACTAAATTTTAACAAATGGTTTTAACAAGTTCTCCTTCCAGAATGCTTCTCCTGAAGGATGGTGAACAGTTTGAAAAAGTGTAGGATTTTTGTGGTCTAAGTTGAATGACTGTCTGTCCACTAGGAATTTGCTCGAAGTAGGACTCATCAATTTAAGCAGTTGAACTCCCCAGCTGCCCATGCGAAAGACAAAAGGATAGCCAATTTAATTAACCACAGCCTCAAGGAGCATAAGTCATTTTCAATTTTACCAGTATCAACGTCCTGAATATAAAAGTGCTTGGTACACAGATGTCTAATCAGGAAAGCAGCTCCGTAAATCTGGTTGTTTTCCTTGCTCTTCAGCTGATGGCAAGAAAAAGAACTAAACCAATGGATTTGATTAGTATAGTAGACAAATCTGCCCAAAGAAGTCATTAGAGAATGCTTCCCTGAATCTTTGAAGTTGCTTCTGGCATTATATACAAATACTGCTTCCCTTTTAACCTGATTTTGTCATGCAATGGCTGTGGCAGTGACAATGGTTATTCACAGAAATGAAGAAAAGCAAGGACTTCAAGAGGTCACATAGACTGCCCCTTCAATCTAGGACAGAATTAACGGTATCTGGATTCACTAACATGTTTCTTAAAACCCAGTTTAGACACTCCTATCACGAGCTACACCACCACTTCTCTGCATGTCAGCCATCAGTATCATGAGAAAGATTTTCCTAATATCTAACCTCATTTTATGTGCTGTAAATTAAGCTCATTACTACTTATCCTGCCTTTGAAGAAGCAGAACTGATTAGAAAGTCTAAGTCCTTCACTCTACAAGGAATTCCAGCCTCTAGATTCTGTTGTTACCCCAAACAAGAGCAAGAAGCCAGAATGTAATCATTTTTTCTCAAAGTTAAAATGTCTTATCTTGGATTAGGATGACCAAAATGTTTTCAACAAAGCATTTGTTTAATTATCCTTTCATATAATCATCTGCATGTAATCATTCAAAGAAAGTCTTTTAACATTATCAAAATGGAACAAGAAAGCCGAAATGCTGTGTTTCGTCTTTCCTGCTGATATTACTAGTGAAACTTTTACATGCCTGTGGTTTGTTTTTCAAGTAAATTACATTCTCTGTTGGAAAACTTTACTATGTCTTTGGTAGATTACAGTCCATAGCTTGCTTGATAATTTTTTTGCAAGACCAGTGATTGTGGCTAATAGCTTTTTTAAAAAAGCTCTCCTGTTGTTCACAATGAAAACCTGTGTTAAAATATTACATGAAAATCACCACAGAATAGGAATTTATTAAATTTTACTGAAATTCTTTTACTATTATGATCAATCTCTGAAACCATAGTTTCAGGATAAATCTAGACGTATGGTTATGAAACTGCTGGAGGCGAGGTATGAGATTTGCACTAGAGGTCTGTAACATCCTTAATGTTGCAGTCTTTGCTGAGCTGCTTGAATTACACTTTGGCAGGGAGCAGAGGGGTAGGAGGGGGAATAGCAGATCTGCTTTATTCCTTGTGAATTGTGAGCTGCACACTCTTTTCACCTTATGAGTATGCCTATCATTGCACATAGTGGAGCATTATTAGTGAGAGATGGGGCATAGCCTTTCCCCACGAATGTGTGTGGAGATCAGGACAAATACCTGGAAATTAAACTTACGGAAAAGCCAGAACACTTTCTAGTTCAGTGCAGCCAACTGGCAAAAACAGCTTGTAGTGTATGAAAGAACGAAACCACCCATTGCTAGGCTGTGTTTTCCTTGATAAAGCTGAGAGCTATGTGCAGCACGATTTAACAGACTCTGATCTTACCAACCTCAACCTTGGAGTGGATTCCCACAGTCCCAATCAACCCACACCACAAAGTCAAGCTTGCTGCTTTGCTTTACCTAATAGGACACTTGATCTAGAGGCAGACAGAAATAATGCCCTGTTTCTCTGCTGCTCCTTGGTGAACCTGCATCTCTGACTATGCCTGATCAAAAACTGACAACAATCTATTTGTCACTGAAGTAACATCAGCATAATAACAGAAAAATGGAGCAACAGATGTTTATCCCAGATCAAGATCTCAAACAGCTGAGGAGACTAAATGGCTGCTTCTGTTCAAATTACAGAGTTTGCACAAAGTCCCTCAGCAAACTACAGATTCCAGCCTGACAGCTTCACGGTTTAGAAACACACACTGAGTCTTTATAGTCCCTGCTAAATCAAGCCCTTTCTATGCCTCACCCAAATTTCCACAGACTTCTTGTGCAATCTCCCTCTGTAAAGTGCTATATCCTACCACAACACATCACTGTTCGTCCGGATGAGACATATTACCCACTGCTTTATAATTTGACCAGGAAAGTGAAAATTACCTCTTCTCCTGAAGTTCAGGGAGATTTTTTACTACATCACACACTCTGTGAGCTGTCATATATTGCACGGGGTTTTATTGCTTTTGGGGGCATTACTGCTTAATGCCACCAAAATATGTGCCGTTTGCTACCATTCCCAAACCTTGCTTTTCAACTTCTGCTTCTCTAACTAGGAGGTCCAGTGATAGCAGAAATGAACACAGAATGTGTTAAGCACAGTAGATAACTGTATTAATGCATATGAGTTGTTAATAATTTTCCCAGCAAACAAAAGAAGGCTGTCATCCAAATCTCAGGAGATTGGAGTTACATGGTAAAAGAAAGCACCATCCAGGGCTATGAAAACTCCTTGACCTGATCTCATCATCCACTCAAGCTTACCAGTGCTCAAATGGCTTTAATTGCAGCCAGTTAGCGATGGGAGCTTGTAGCTTCCCTGTGCAAGCGATGACATCTGTTTCTCCTGGGACTTACCATTCAATATTAGCAAAAAAAAGGAAACAGCCAGCTTACTGGCAGCCAAAATATATACTTCAGAGGAGCCTTTAGAACAGATGAGAAACAGCTAAGCACCTAACTCCACTGATTTCCAGTGTCAGAAACTATTAAATTCTCATAAATGCCTTAAAAATGGTCTCATATGACTGGTTTCAAACCATGATTCTTGGTATCTTAGCCTGAGTGACTATTCAAAATAGCCAGAATACAGTTTCTTATAATAGATTAATTTCTGTTGGTTGGTTTTTTTTTTCTCTCTTTTCCCCTGGACAGGTTTCCTTTCTGTGGCAGTTCAAACCATGTGTGATTATTTAGGATATGCTAAGTGCATCTGTACACTCTTTTTTCACACATGTAGAGGGGCTCATTTCTTCTTCCAGAGAAACGCTAAATTATGTGTGAAATGAAGTACTAAACTATCACAAAGAAAGTACAAAGAAAATTAATCCCTTGGGCCTTGTGTTCCTTTTTTGCACTGTATTCACTGTGATAGGTAGTGAACGCGTATATAACTTTCCCTGGAGCTAGATGTTTTCATCCTCTATTTAGAAATCTCCCTATTAAATGAAATGACTGGGAATTTAGCTTGCTTGCAAAAAAATATTTTGCCGGACAGATATGTTCTTTACATTGAATCCATGACAAAAGAGCAGGAAAATGATAAAATACCTCTCTTCTCTTCACGTTGAGTTTTATTTTTGTTGTTTTTTTCCTAGTTTTCCTTTTATACTAAAATGGGACTCTATTTTTCATTTGACCTGCCTGAATCCTATCAATTCATGCCTTTTATCAGACTGGACAACATCTGATATTTTCTCAAAGACTAGGATCTTTGAGTCACATCATTATGTGACATTTCTCTGAAGAGAAATCAGTTTTTGACTTATTATCTCAGAAGCTACATTTTAAATTAAGAATGGGTCTTTATGTTAAGAAATTGGCCTCTTAGTCCCCCAAATCAGAAATACCTTCAAAATAAATTCTAAATGTATTTGCACATATATATATGCATATAAAGATGTATATACATCTTTACATATATATACATACATATATGCATATACACACACACACATATAAAAATTAAGTCAATCTTGGTATTTTTTAAATGTTTGTAGCAGGCATAACCACAAGTATACAAACATCTTTGTAAGTTTCTAACGTAACAGAATGTGTGTGTTTTGAAACCGAAAACTGAAGGACCAATTATTTATAACAGAGAGCAAAAGGAAAATAATTAGCAAAGCCTGAACAATAAGTGGACCGTAATGACTTACTTTTGGACTTCACAACTCTAAACCATCTTAAAAATAGGAAATGAATTTTGATAACGTATAATGATGTGTGAGTGCTGAAATGTCACTGACTTCAAGATTTATCATGGAGGCCATACAGGTGTTTGGGAATGATAACTGTTGCTCTTGAAAAGCCTCAGTGGCTGGACAATTAACACACATTTTCCCAAATAAAGAACAACCACCCATGCTGTCAAGACACCACACCAAGAGCTAAACTGAAAGGAAAATGGTCATTGTATTGATTTATTTGAGGTATAAATATCCATTGATTATAGCAGTATGCTTGCCTAATGTATTTCCCCTACCCACAAAAAAAGTCTGTTTAGTTATACCTAACCTACCAATTCTGCTCTAAGAAGTTTAACAGCTGGATTCTCAGGACTTTAAACGGCTTAACCTTTTGATCCTCTGGCTTAACAGCTAAAGTGTCTTCTGCAGATTAATTTTGAAAAAAGTAAATGTAATGTGCTGTAACCTCACTGGCAAACGTTTATTTGCTTCAGACTGTAGATGCTGCTCATTGCTTTTCTTTGCATAGGTGGTTTTCCATAAAATTTAGCCCTGTGAAGGACTGGGGAAGAACCAGCTCTTAATCTTAAGGAAAAAATGTTTTTAATTTCCTGTTCAAATACTGGCAAGAGTGAAACAGAAAAATGTTCTGCAACCTGTACTTTTCGCTTCTCCCTTCAGCTTCTGCAATTTGATGTATTCTTTTCTTGCATCTTTTTATATGCCCATAATGTCGATTACAACATACAAGCTATTCACTTCCTTTGTCTTTAAACTATTTTGCACATAGTTTAATGAAAATGAAACATATTATTTCATCTAAATGTGCTCTGTATGTACCAAGGATTTCTGAGTATCATAACAGCAAAGGACTTCTGCTACAACAGTGCAGGAAATAAACAGACTTATGCCTTCTGATTTCTTATGCCCAATTAGATCTGCCAAGCTGATATAACACACGGAGCCAAAATTCTCACAACTGTGCGTTTCCATCTTTCCTGAATAGTTGGACTATACAATGACTCGTTTACCTCTTCCAACACACTCCATTAATGTGGCCTTGGGCCGCCCTCCAGATCACTCCTCTAATCTCTGCTTATCAAGTCTTCCCTCTCAGTGGCAGGAGCACACTTTCCCAGGGAAGGAGGCATGAGACAGAGAGGCCCAGCAGTACCCAACAACCCATATGTGTTGTGACTGGCTCCATTGGGCTCTGAAATAGCCGAAGAAGGAAGCAGAGTCAGGTCTTCTGCCAGCTCTCATTGGTTTATTGCCATAGGCAGTCATCTGCTTTGCTTGCCTAAACCCAGAAGTAGGCATCGTATAGCTTAGGGACACTGAAAAATTTTGGTGGTAGGAATGGGCAGAAGACAGGAGAAATCTATGTTCCAGCTGCTAGATCTGACTGCAAATCAGATATCTGCTTCCAGTTCATTTGCAGTGTGATACAATGTGCATTGTTAATTTGCAGGGTGATGCAATGTGCATCATTGTGATACATGATGCACAGCCCTGGCTATGCATACAACACCTTTTGGATCGGCAGCATCTGGAGCCTGAGACTAACCCTGCTTCCCACAGGCCGTTGTGCTGACTTCCAGGACACACACTGCTGGACTGCTGTGTTCCTCTGCTCTGAAATTGGATAAAATCCCCCAAACCCTGACTCTTTGGTCATGGAGATGTTGAAGGTGATAAGCAAGGATGTCTAGAGGAGCAGCAGCTACTGCTTCCCTGTTTGAGAAGGGCATGGGTTGTTCCTACCGTAGCAGGTTCTGACACCGTCCAAGCAAGGGTCTGAAGCCGTGTTCAACTCTGACCATGCTGATTATGTGCAAGTGCTAGCACAGCATTTGGAAGTCTAAGAAAAACAAAAGCTTATGCCCACAGTAATGCTTTGTATGCAGCGGGCACAGACCAGATAGAGCCCTCCGCTCTAGGGGATTAGCATTTCTCCATTTGTTGTGGACCCTTTGAACCCAGGGTAGCAATGCTCAGATCTAACAACTCAGGTTCCATATTCTCTTAGGCCCACATTTGAACTGCAGTGTAGATGTTTCCTCACCCTGCTCTGCCAGAACACAGCACAGAGCCTGCAGAGAGGGACAACGTCTTCCTGTCCCACTCCGTGCTGTTGCTTTTTCACCAGCACCCTGATGAGTCTCTGTAGGTAAGAATCAGGCCTTTCAATTTTAAGTTGTTTCATAAAGAAGCTAGATTAAATCTTTTATGGGAAGGAGCTGCCTGTGATCTGTTTGATCTTCTGTCTGCATTCACAATTTTATCTATTTTTCCAAGTACTCAAAGAGCTGTTTCTGAATTTTTTAATAAGGCTGGGAAGAATTCTTGTGGGTCCCTCTTACAACCATCCATTCTTTTACTGACACCTTGTTCGTGATGAATATACCTGTTGAGAGTACAGATTATTTTCTTAAAAAATAACTGCAATGGGTGGCCCTAGATAAAGAGATTTTCATGTATGAGGCATTGTAAATTCATCTCACTTTTACAGGAAGGTGAAGTGGCTGATTGCCACAAAATGTTTCCATGGCTGTTACGTGGAACTGTATTTACAAAGCAGATGTAGTCTTGTCTACAACAGTTATTAACAGCTCTATCTAGAGCTTTTGTAGACAAATGGAAACAAAGATGAAGGCTTTAGCTCCAAAAACCTCTCTGTGAAAAAAATATTTGTCTTGAAAGAAGATCAGCCCTGGCCCCTGGATGTAAGGCATGTTGAAGTTTGGGGTATTCTGAATCTACAGCTGAACTGAGTAATGGGGCTGCTGTTCTCTTACTGTTAGGAATTTTGTGCAAGCAAAAGGTATGCTGTCAGCATGGTGTACAATAGGTCTATCTGACACAGGAGATCTCACAAACAGGGAAGAATTAGCCCATCAGTATTCTACCCTAAAGCACCATTGCGAGTTTCCTTTCCATCGTTCTTTCTCTCTGTTTTGGCAAGGATCTAAACCTGAAAAGCATGGACTGTGACATGTCAAAAATGGAATTGGGGCAGGTGGAGAAGGAGTTAGGTAATAAAAGTAAATATCACACTTCCTACATTCATCCCAAATTTCTGTAGTGTTCTCCTAGATTTTACGAAGTTTATAGCATAAAGTCCAACCTGCTCTGAAGTACAAGGATCTTAAAGTTACAGACCATTTATATCTTTGCACATTTAGGTTAGGGTTTAAGTCACCAATTTGTAGGTTTCTTAAAGCTACGACCAGGACCTTACTAATCAACAAAAACAGACAGGATCACCAGGGGTGATGGACCCCACCTATTTTACATGCTTACTCAAACACAGAATTAACCACTCTCTGGATGTCTTTGCTCAACATAGAGGGAGTCTAGATAATCATTTTAGAATATTTACACAAGTTAACAGAAGGCTAAAATTGCTGTGATGAGTGTCACTGTTACCTTGTAGTCTGAGTCTTGGACATGCAGAATTAAAGGACTTTAAGAAGCATTATTTTTTAAAGTCTGCAGGGTTTGCTGTCCTCTCTCTGACAGATGAAGTTTGTATTGACTTTTGGGTTTCTTTGGGGGAACACTGAACTTGGACAAATGGGCAAAGAAGGTGTGACTTCCTTGCTATGAGTAACTTTGGATTTGATACGTACTGCCATAAAGAGACAGAATATACTGCCCCGGATTTCCCTGTCAGGATTACACTTTCTGTAATAATGTTACTGTTGGTAGCTAGTATTCATGGCAGAATGGCTAGGTTTGCTAGAGCGGTATCGGTACTCTGTACCCAGTTCTACAGTTACAGCTTCTGATGGTAAAACACAGTTTTGACTGTTGGGTACTGAGCTGTGATATATTTCTGTCATCAGTGCCAAAGGCTCACTGCAACTATAAGAAGCCACTTCCTACTTATAAAACACTGCCACACTGAGTCTTGTTCCACTATGACAAGGCAAAGTAAAGGCTATTGGAGTGATAATGAGAAGTGCCAAGCAGCCAGTGCTGCAGTAGTTATGAATAATATCCCTAGGCTGTAAGACATGTCAAGATTTATGAAGTTCATCTGCTGTCAAAAGATGTTACTGGAGGAGGAAAGACAATTTGCAGGGAGTTTACTTGTTAGGTAAACAGCAAAAGCATGAGCTGAACCCTAACTTAAATTCCTGACTCATAAAAAAGAAGCATCGTGCAGCTAACAAAGTAAGCATTGGTTGTATGTCTTTACTACTAAAATGCAATATTTACTAATGGGGTAGTTCCACCTAATCTAACTTCAGAGGCGTAAAGTGAGTTGTCTAGATTGAAGGTAGCTGGCTAGCCTCCCTTTGTATTCAACTGAGAGAGACAGTCACTTCCAGGGTAATGCATCTCAACCATTTTAGATACTTGTCTTACAATGGGATGAATCTGGAGATGCTTCTGCCTCCCTATAGGAAGCCTGCACAACTACCTTATGGTTAGATAAGTATAAGTGAGATGTCTAAAGGTCAATGAAATTAATCTTATTTTATGTTTCTAAGTAGTTATCCAGCATCTGACCAATTCTCTACCAGAAGAGCACTGCAGATGTGGTTACTTACACAAATGGGGATAATTCTGATTCTCAAAGGCAATTCTGAAATACGTTCAGTGGTGCTATATGTATGCCACTTTAAGAGAGGCAAGAAGTCAGAGCACAGAGCACCAAAGGATCTGCATTATTTTTTGAAATTAAAGAAATAATTCAGACTTTAAAAAATGAGGATGGAAGGGACCATAAAAGGTCCTTGATCCACCCTGCTGCCCAAAGGCAAGAACAGCCTGACATAATTCAAGTCTAACAGATATTAATTCCTCTTATTCATAAAAATCTTGAATCCACTGCTTCCACAGGGAAGTGTGTCCAGCACTTTACAATTTGCATCAACTCTCAAGTCCTACTGTGTTTGCTGTTCTTTTACAGCAGACAAGAATTTGTGCAATCTATCAACCAAAGCCTTCCAATGGCTATTTTTGCTGGAATTCAGATACACTATGTGTGAAATTAATGTACCTTACTTTCGTTTAGAAAAACTGAGTGTGGCTGACAGAATTAGTAAAGGCAGACATAAGTAATAAGGGCAGAGCAATTTGATCCAATTATACAGGTAGCTAAGGCTTGCAACACTGTTAAAACATATGAGTACCTTATAAGCACTACTGATAGAAAACTGCACATCACTTTGTAGGTAGGAAGTGAAATCAAAGAAAGAATAAAGGTAAGATCCACCTTATCCAAGTTAAAGGAGAGAGAGGCAGTTAAATAAGGTGAATCATTCTATGTTAACTCTGGAGATTAATAAAGTTCAGGTGACTCATTCTCAGAAGACTCGCGGCTTTCTCTATTATCTGAATAAGGTGTCTAAAGTAAAATGAGACACTTAATCTTTCCCTAATTGAAGCAAAGAAGAATTCCTCACCCAGTAACTTCTTTTCAGATCACATAGGAATGCGGACACAGAGAGCAGGATCAAGCATAGTTCTCTCATGTCTACAAGAGCTCCGTAAGTGCCAGAACACCCTCCAAACTGGGTGAAAGTCTGGAAGTCCTGACTTCTAACCCCCATGTGCCAGCCACCCTGGGAACAGCTTTACAACGTGGAGAGAAATAGAGTGCCAGTCACTCATCCAGAAGAAGAGCGAGCCAAGCCAGGAGCAATCCAAAGAGAGGCCTCCCCACAGATGCAGATGTCAGTACTGGAAAATGAACTAGTGCCCAAATTTTTCAATTTCTGTCAAGCGACAGGAGTAGCTCTATTTGATAATAGGAGGATGACAAATATGAACAATATGTGGGTAAACAGCTATTTACTCTAATTTTTGTTTTTATTTTCCTTAACCACTTAATGAAGCCCGTGGAGGACCCCTTGCCGGAGCAGGTGGATGTCCAAAGGAGGCTGTGACCCCATGCAGAGCTGGCACTGGAGCAGGCTCCTGGCAGGACCTGTGGACTCATGGAGAGAGAGAGCCCATGCTGGAGCAGGTTTGCTAGCAGGACTTGTGCCCCTGTAGGGGACCCATGCTGGAGTAGCCTGTTCCTGAAGGACTGCACTCCATTGCAGGGACCCACACTAGAGCCGTTCATGAAGAGCTGCAGCCTGTGGGAAGGATCCATGTTGGAGCAGTTTGTGGAGGACTGCCTCCTGTGTATGGGACCCTACACTGGAGCAGGGGCAGAGTGTGAGGAGTCCTCCCCCTGAGGAGGAAGGAGAGGCAGAGACAATATGTGATGAACTGACCATAACCCCCATTCCCTGTCCCTCTGCACTGCTCGGGGGGAGGAGGTAGAGAATTCAAGAGTAAAGTTAAGCCCGGGAAGCAGGGAGGGGTAGGGGTAAGGTGTTTTTAAGATCTGGTTTTATTTCTCATTATTCTACTCTGATTAAATTAAACTAATTTCCCCAAGTTGAGTCTGAGTCTGTTTTGCCCATGACGGAAATAGTGAGTGATCCCTCCCCGTCCTTATCTTGGCCCAAGACCCTGTCATCATAGTTTTTCTTCCCTGTCCAGCTGAGGAAGGGGAGTGATAGAGCAGCTTTGTGGGCACCTGCAGGTGTGCTAGGTGTATTTGATGTGACTGACACTCTTAATAGCAAGCAGTAATTCATGATTGTATTTGCCTTGCTAACTGTGGGCAATGTATGAACAACTAAGTACTTCTAACCTTCCACCTCCTGGTCATTTCATTGGGGAAAATACTACCACATGCAGAAAGACAGCAAACAGGATACATACAAATGAAAAGAGCACTAAACATATTTACTGGCTTATACACAATAACTCTCTGGGACTAATGAGCTACTTGGCTGAACATTAACATGCTTAACACCCTAATGAGATACTGCATTTTTGCTAGCCAGGCAGGTGGAGAAGAAGCAGCCTGCATGGAATGGTCTGATTCTTGACATTGCTCAGTTGCTGTCTTCCAATTCTCTACTGTTCCTTGGGGATTATACCTTTTCAAGGTGGTTTTTTTCATCTTTAAGCTGAATAACTAACTGCTGACCAGCCCTGTCTCAGCAGTCACTCAGTGTTTTTACTTTCCTTACATTGTATGGCTTCAGTTCATGGTTTTTCACACAACCTTAATAACATTTTCCTCCAGAAATTTGAACCAAGTTCACATAGCTGCTCTGCACCAAAACAGGCCTTGATTCAGACAGCTGAACCCTAGGCTGAGGGTGATGTTCTCAGTCTTTAAGGAATGAAAGTTTTATGAAGCCTGAACTGGAACTCAGTGACATGCTAAAACAAACCTGGTCTTTCTGTGTTTAAGATTTCTAGCAGGTGCAGGCCAGAAAATAAAAATGACAATAACTTGTCACTCTACAGACATTGGGTTGCATTTCGGTGTCACCTTTGAAAACCTGAAGAAGATGGCAGATGGCTGTTCCTGGAGAGAAGCCACTGGAAGCTGGTACATACTCAGATACAGTGGAAACAGGCAGAGAGGACAGCGTGAAGATTGGAATTGCAAAAACCACCGTTCTCGGCATCTCCTCAGTAGCTTCCCCTTTACTCACTATCCTGCAGGCATCTCACTGTGGTTTTGTACAGCCATCTTTTGACTAATTTCAACTCCACCAGAAAGAGGGAAACCTTGACAAATACCTTGCCTCTCCACCCCTGTATTTCTCTGAACCACCTACAGAGAAGCAGCCCTCTGATGGACCTTCCAGTTTACTTTTGAAGACTTTTGTATTGAGATTGTAAATTTTCCCTAGCATGCACGTGCTGTGGGTATGACCACAGTGTCTTGTAATTTTCCCTAGCATGCACGTGCTGTGGGTATGACCACAGTGTCTTGTGCAGCTACATATTACACGCAGGGACATGAAACCCAGTATTTCCATCTTCCATCTCAACAGCCTGACTGACGAGCTTCCATTAAGGTCAAAAGGACAAACCATATTGCATTTCATTCTTGGTAAACTGCAAAAAGTTCAGTCAGTTTAATTCAGATCTAAAACCTCACATTCATCCATTTTAACTTTTCTGTGCAGCCTGTATGCTGTGTCTGATGTCATGAAGCTTTGGAAGCATTCATGTACCATTAGTCACTTCTTAGTCACAGGTTTAATGTTCACCAAAACAGTTTCACTGATATAATCACAGCAGTCACTTACATGAAACTAAAGACATGTATGAAGATATTCATACAAGTGTTACATAGAAAATACGTGTATATCATGTATTCTGTTCTATCTGCACAGACATAAATTTTTACCACAAAGATGCCTATCGTACAACTACTACACTGCCACCACCCTTCCTCACAGCTGGTTAGCTAGGAGATACCAACTGAGACACTTTAGTTAGCAAGACATTGTATGTTTATAAACTAGCTTAAACAATTTCTACAAAATGGAGAATAATGCTTCGTTACTGAATGCAGTCAAAGAATGTTTAAAAGTCACTTGAACATGTAGATGTAAATATTCTTTTAATTCCATTGTACATAAACAAATTTACCCTTCTAGATTTGGTGACTGAGTCATGGTGTTTTCTGAAGAAAAGATTGGATTATATATTTGTAATTCAAGTAAAAAATCCATTAAATATGTGCTTAAATCATGTTGATACCATGCTCTTGGGTGCTGTGCTACCTAGGAAAAGACATGAGGGCATAGTTTCTTACATTAGGAATTTTGTGCCTTATTTATGAATTCTTCATCAAGACAAAAATTTTGCTTTTACTTGAAGAGAAACAATTGTTGAAGTAGAGGGTGAGGAGGCTTGGGAGGGTGCTTTAATTTTTGCCTTTGCCATTACTTAGATGGTTTAGGAAGATCTTGAATGCATCTGCTAAAAGCATTAATGTGGAAGGGCCATAATTACAAAAGAGTTAGGAAAAAAAAAAGATAAATTGTCATGGTTTGGCCCCTTCTGGCAACACAGGACCACGCGGTCGCTCTATGGCCCCTCCCCTGCTGGGGAATGGGTGGGGATGAGGGCAGTTTAACACAACTGCAGAGGAATCGAACAGTAACAACAACACTGATAAGAAGTGTATACAAAACAAACAGTGCAATGCATGCAGCAACTCTCTCCCGCTGCCCAATGCCCAGCAGCTCCCGAGCCACGGTTCACCTCCCACCGGCCAGCTGCCCCCCTCAGCATCCAGCATGATGGCAAGTGGTATCGAATACCCCATTTGTTGGGCCAATTTGGGTCAGCCAGCCGGCTGTGTCCCCTCCCGGCTTCTGATGAAAATTAACCCTGTCCTGGCCGAGCCCAGCACATCACAAATCCTTATAGAGGAAAGATTTTTTTTGTTTGTTTAATGATTTGGTATGACAATCTGTTACACATGGCACTACTGGCCCATACAGAGCCTGCCATCTCTCTCGAACATTTCAGGTGACTTCTTGGTTGTTAGACATTGAGCAAACAGCCATCAGCTGACAGCTGTTCTGGGAAAAAATGAAAAAGGTAGAAAGAATGCATAGACCTTGTATGAATAATATCAGGCATTCTCACATTGCCTAAAAAAGACATGCTATCTAATTGTAAGGTTGTCTTTCTCATTGTCCTGGGTTTGGCCAGGACAGGGTGAATTTTCACCGGACTCGAGGGCTCAGCGGCGGTTCAGTCCGAGAGAGTGGGTCTGTTCTGCAGGCTCTGTTCTGCTGGTTTGTTTTGTCTATTCCCCTTTTCTGTATCGTTGTTGTTCCTGTTCCCTTTGTTTGCTGTTCTGTTAAACTGCCCTTATCCCGACCCACCAGTTTCTGCCTGTTTCTTTCCATTCTCCTCCGCACCCCGGCGGGGGGAGGGACGGCCG
>Ga0065711_1004390_pt1 | contig 25926 bp, 19 predicted proteins | sample Hoacrofraction12_FD_59098 | JGI IMG/M metagenome (GOLD analysis project Ga0065711, IMG submission 59098) | Hoatzin crop microbial communities from Cojedes, Venezuela - Epithelial fraction 12 v2 (version 2) | ecosystem: Host-associated > Birds > Digestive system > Esophagus > Crop | place... | reverse complement strand
CCCGGCCCCCTGAGGAGGCGCGGCGGGGCTGGCTGCCGGCCCGGCTCCGCGGGAGAGGGGTCTGGCTCTGCTCCGGGCTCCCGGGGGGGCGGCCGCGTCCGGAGCCATGAAGTTCAACGGGTACCTGAAGGTGCGGATCGGGGAGGCGGTGGGCCTGCAGCCCACCCGCTGGTCCCTCCGCCACTCGCTCTTCCGCAAGGGCTACCAGCTCTTGGACCCGTACGTCACCGTCAGCGTGGACCAGGTGCGCGTTGGGCAGACCAGCACCAAGCAGAAGACCAACAAACCCACCTACAACGAGGAGTTCTCCGCCACGGTTACGGACGGCCATCAGATCGAGCTGTCCGTCTTCCATGACACCCCCATCGGCTACGACGACTTTGTGGCCAACTGCACCTTGCACTTCCAGGACCTCCTGCGCTCGGCGGGCCCCAGCGACAGCTTCGAAGGCTGGGTGAGTAGCTGCCTGGAGGAGAAGCCGGGGTCGGGCTCCTCTCCGAATGAATGAAGGCGCTCGGAGGGTGCTGGCGGAGCCGGGGCTTGCCCTTGCACGCCCGTGCTGCAGATGCACGCAGCCCGGCGCGCGTCTCCGTGTTGACACAGGTGTACCTTCGTGCATCTCTGTGCCCCGGTGCTTTAGATTTGCTTAGGCTGCTGTTTCATCCTGATGCGTTTTGGGACCCTGAGAACAAAAAGTCTCAACTGTCTTAGCTTGAGGGTCAAGACCCGGTAGATGAGGGCTGTGAAGTCTCTCTCCTTTCTAGATGAGCAAAGCAAAGGCTTGTGATACATAACCGGTGAAGTGCACCTGCAGACTCACACGGTCGCGTCCCTTCCTCCTGCTCAGCACACAGAGACATACTTGGATACCTGCGGGTGGATGTGTTTCTGCACAGATCTACACACGCTTGCACAATTGTTTGATGCGTGCGTGTGAATTTCTTCGACTTCTCAACAGAATGGCAGGACTGGTCTTGTGACTACTGTGCACGCTGCTGCGCTGGGTGAACACAGTTTCACTTACAGCTAACTCGAGGTTGTTTCCAAGTAGATGTCACTTGCATCCAGCCCAGAGAATCACATTTGTGTCTTAGTCCTAATGGTAAGTGAAAAGAATAGTGCAGGCTCTAACGTTGTGCTTTTGCTTCCAGTACAGTAAGGGAGGAGGAAGTGACTGTGTTGGTTCAGACAGTAGTTTGCTTGTAAGCATTAGGTTGAAAAAAGAGGAGCGTGTGTAAGGCGTTTCTTCTGGATAGAGAAGGTACAGAAGAGCTGAGAATATCCGAGGTTAAGACAGTTATTAGCTTTTTGAGGCCAGGAAGTTCAGCACGCATGGTCAGGTAACCACCACAATGAACTCAGACGTGGAGGAAAGCAAGGTGACACGGTAGAGAACAGATAGGCATCTTGATCGTATCACTGGGGAGAACGCGGGTGCTTTCTGTTCTCAGCCACTGTCTGTGACTGAGGTGTGATGCTACACCTCTGGGGTGATTACAGGGAAATACCATTTGCGGGATTGATTAATAGGTGTATATTGGTACTGCTTTATTCTTTTTTCTTCTTATGGTGTACTTAGGTACCCTATGGATAGGCCTGAGGTTCATGCACTAAAGGTGGTCTCTCTCAGACAATCACTGATGTGATTTTGTGTTGGGCAGAGGGATCCAAGTTAGCCTTGAACCAGTTAGCTCAGGTCTTGCTTCTGACAGCACAGCCAGAGAAGAGTTCACAGGGGTTTGCTCGGTGGGTGCATACCCAGCTTCCCAGGCTGGTTGGGCTGCTGGAGGGAAACTGCTCCTGGGACCTGTGCTAAAACAGTTTTAAATAGAGAATGGACCCCTGTGGGCCAGGGCAAAGGAGAGAGCTGTGGTTTTGAGGGTTTTCTTCGTGTTTGGTTTGCTGGGGGTGTTTCCTCTTTGCTGTTGAGGGAGGCCCTGTCCTCTTGGGAGGCTGGAGTCCCAGTCGCACTGGGTCTGGCTCTGTTGCAAAGGTGGTGGCTTATTTACATTGCTAAAATCTCAGTAATAGTATTGCCTCCGGTGTGGATACATGCATGTCCAGGGGCCAGCTGTTTCTTTCATTTCATCCATCCTGCACTTTTGTTTTTTAGGACAGATGCAGTCTGCGGCCTGAAATGCTTGTCTGGTCTTTGGCGAGGGAAACGTTTCTTACCCCTGCTGGATAGGTATCTGTTTTATGCACTCCTGTACCTGTGAGTTGAGGAGTGCAATGGGATGGGAAATCAGTGAGCTTTTTAACTAGACTGATGTAAACTGATGTTATATCTGGGCATGTAGACAGAGGCAAGAGCTGCTGCTCTGCTTTTCAGTTAACGTCTAAAAAATAGAACTAGAGTGAATTTAGTGGGGAGCGAGCAAGTGTTCATCTTCTGTTCCCTTTCTCCTCTCCCCTCTCTTTTGCCTTCCTTCGTTAGCATCTCACATAGTGTGCAGCCAGGATCACATGATGACAGGAAACAGCATCTTGCCCTGATAATTTAATATGTCTTGATAAATACACCAAGGCTGTTTTGCGTAGGGTTTTGTGTAATCAGAAGGATAGGAAATGCTGGTTTCTACTAACCCAAGGTCCGTGAACTGCTGGCACGACACACGACACCACAAGGGATTTGTAGATGATTTGCAACACCTCCACCCTGAAATCCTTCGTACTGCCCTGTTTCCATCCCCAGAGCAAAAGCACATGCAGACAACGAAGGAGTAAACGGAGTGAGGGGAAAGGCAGTGAATCCTTAAAGTTTAACCTGGCTGACACTGACTTGGCTGTGCACGATCTTTCATTTTAATTTGAAACAGAATTTTTACGTTTACTTTTCAGAAACAAGGACAGCAATATCTTGATAAACTCTAGATGCTCTTTGGATTGATAACAGTGAAACAGGGCAGGGCAGCTGGCTGCCTCTGCTCCCTGAGCTCTCCTCCCGAGAGCCGAGCTGCCAGGGGTTGCCTGGGACAATCCCTCAGCTCATGTGCTGGCGCGAAAGTTGCGACATGAGCTCTTAGGCTCATGCTGCTCTGTTTATAAACCTGGATTTTCTCCTGCTGAAAAAGAAAAAGAGTGATTAGTTGTAAGATTGATCGCCACCTCTTGTGAGACCTGTAGGAAGTGTCAGCGAGAGGCGAGTGGGAGCAGTTGGTGTGTGAGAGCTGGTGCTTCCCAGATGACTTGCAGGTACATCACTGCAATTATGACCCCAAACACTTAAGTAGATGAGTAAGTGTGTGGACATGAGCTGTCTCATCAGTAATGCTTATACACCTGAGTCATCCCGCTGGGTACTGGGACAGAGTTCTCTGTTCCTGGTTTGCAGTAAAATCCGTGTTCCAGAGACACTTCGAAGCTAACCCTTTTTCTTCTAGCCATTTTGATTGTTTTTTGAAGTCCTTCTAGTAAACACATTAGCATGGATATTTTTAATTTGCATATTAGATGCTAAACAAATTTGACTAATTTTACACAGATCAAATCTGTAACAGCTTATTAACTTCAAGATCCTTCTCTCTGTTTCCCATTTCTTATATTTTCTTGTCAAGTAGCAGAGCAGTAGTTTTTATTAATGTTGTCAATTAAATGTCATCTTGCCTTCAGTGTGCTTTAACGTAGTTAGAACTGGGAGTGATCTCTCTGGTACTGTGTTCTTTCTGGTCGACGTTTTCCTGTGTGGGTGTGAAATTGTGCAAACCTGAATGGTAGCATTTTACACCCATGCGCATGACCCTGCCAGGTGCAACACGGTTGAAAAGTAAGCTGGCTGCTATCCGAAAGCTGTTAGGTTATGATTTACATCAGGGTTGAAACTTGTCTTTTAAAGCATTTCATTTTGCACTAGCATGCGCTAAGATGTTTTTACTTGGCATATGCCTCTTTAAAAGGTAGTATCTCCTCCTGAACTCTCTCTGTGTGCAGTAGAGGAAGAGTCATGCGGCAGTGAAACAACGTAAATAGTTCGGAGTATTGAGTTGTAACTAAAGAGGGAGATGTTCACAATACATAGGATTATTCCTATCAGTTTTATGTAGTAACTGAAGTAGTTTTTAAGCTTGGAGGTACGCTGTGTACAGATACTAGGGAATTACTGAATTACAGTTGTAAAAATTGTTAGTCCCTGGGTAGGGATGTCATAATTTCTAGAACTTTAACAAGGAGTTAAAGTTAAACCTTGATCTTGAAGTAGCAAATTATCAGAGTATACTGAAGGAAATTAGATAACAGATGGACTATAAGATTAATGAGCCAATCGCCACTTCCTGATGAGTTTGTTACCATTTGCTCCTGTGTGCAGGAAGAGATTAAGACAAATAATTCTCATGAATTCCTTAACATGAGCTCGTTCATCTGCATCCTTTCCTATGATTTTTTCTTTCTTAAGGCAAAAAGAATTGTGTTTTATTCATGTTTGCATGCGATTGTATTTATTGAACATTAAATTGTAGAGTTAAAGGAGAATGAATCTTCTTCCCCAGAGCATCATGACCTTGGCAGAGAGCCAGGGTGCTGCAGGTCAGATACGATATGGCTGCGTCTTTTTTCTGACTCCCACTTCGCTGCAGATTGTTCTCCAGGTGGGCAAAACCTGCATCAGGAAGCCAAAAATACTTCATAGCTGTTGACAGAGGATTTTGCGATGCAGTATGCTGTGTCTGTATGAGCCTGTGCCCACCTGAGGAGATGGCCTGCAGCTTGTAGAGCTGGTGTCTCCTTCCATATGTCAATAGCACGCTGAGATAAAGAGCCATAGCAGTCCGTCTGTATGATTTCTGTTTCCGTGCACATGACAACCATGTACATAGTGCAGGTCTCTGATCAGTGTGAAAGTCGTGCTACGCATTAATTGCAAACTAGGCTTGAGCAAACTAAGCTCCTTCCCTATTTCTTGATAAGTTTTAAGTCGTTTCTGTAATTGTTATTGCTGTTATGCAGTTATTATGTTGAATAGCAATAGTGGAGAGGAACACCCACTGCAAAAGGTAAGACGGTTGTTGAAAGCTATCAGAATTTTGGCTTCTGTTTCTTCCTTTGAGCATACAGCTGTCCTTTGGCCCTACGCACAAACCCTTCAAAAGGCCAACAAAGTCCCATGCACCAAGCCTACCGGAGAGTGCCCTGCAGCCTAAAACAAAGCTTTAATAAATAAATAAAGGAAAAACTGTTGCTGTTTTTCAGGTATTAAATAACCCATGTGATGCTAGTAACAGTTTTACTGATCGAGGCGGATGAGAACGACTAGAGCTGACTGTGTCACGAGGAGCTGCACACTTACTGCCCTGTTTTAGGTTGAAGGTGTTCAAAAAACATGTGGATATGGCACTTCAGGACGTAGTTTAGCAGGCACAGTGGTGTTGGGTTGACAGTCGGACGTGATGATCTTAGAGGTCTTTTCCAACCTTAATGATTCTGTGATTCTGTGGTTCTGCATCAGAAGCTGAGCTAGTTGGGAGTTCTGTTTCTTGCTCATCCACGAGCTCCTCCCCAGTAAACGGCCTGTCTGGCAACTGTGAGCATGCTTGGGGAACGTCGGCATTTCGCTGGAGAGTGCCTTAGGCTGGAAAGGTTTGGTCAAAGTATGAGATGAGCTGGTTTCCCGTGGTCGAAGCCACAGGGATGCTAGTAGGGGTCCATGGGACTGGAGTTCAGGCCCTGGCTTTGCACTGGATGCAGCAGGGTATGAGTTTGGCTGCCCTTCATGCAGCTGGGTGCCTGGTCCTGCTGTGGTACAGGCATTCTAGTGTGTTCCTCAGTCTGTTTTTCCACAGCTATGTCTGGAGAACTGTTGCTTTGATGCTGTTGGTGTTGGGGAGGGCTCTGGGAATGCCAGAGATGAGCAGTTTGGCTGGGATAGGCTGTGCAGGTATCACCACGTTCCTTTCCCTGACTGCGAGAAGCTGCAGAGCCAAAAGCTCCACCCAAACCCCACTGAAAGGCACCCAGACCCGCTGGCTCAGTGGCATGGTGGACACGCAGGCTTCCAGCCCGGTCCGCTCCCTACACTGCCAGCCCACGCACCGGTGCTTCGGCTCTCCAGCTTGGTGGCACTTTCTTGACGTGGGGTGGAGCGGGGAGGTTGGGAGAGGCCCCGGTTCCCGTAGTCACACAAGGTTGTCTGGAGTTGTTTTTTTGAAGCCATTGCTCATGTGGTTGCTGGGGTGTGGGGCTGACTTTGATGCCAGGGTTAGCTTTCCATTTCTGCTGCTGCCTGTTGCCGCTGAATTACCTGCAAGCCCGTGTCTTCTTCAGCAGCGTTGGTCATGGCAGAAGCAGCTCCCGCGGGCGTTTGCAGACCCGTGCCCCCAGCCCTGGGACTGTTCTTTTTGGAGGAGCTGCATGCGGAGGAGGAGGAGGAGGAGGAGGGGGCCCGCGGGGTGACCACAGCACAAGTGAGCCCGGTGCCTTGGGAAGCTCCGTCCCCAGCCCTGCTCTCTGCACCCCGCGGGCCTCGCCTCACTGCTCAGGTTTTAGATTTACCTTTTACCGCAGGTCTTTCTGTAAAAGTGTGTTTCATCCAGACTGTCCAAGGCTTTCTGTTTGGAGTATTTTCTGAGTAATTGTTTGGTTTCTGGCCATTTTGAGCTTATAGGCAGTAAACCCCACAGAAAAGATTGTCAAGGGAGCCATTTAAGCCATTGAAATGCCATTAGAAAGTCTACTGATTTACAGTGGAATTCAATATGAAAGCAGATCCCTTACTGAAGTGAATAAGACTCCCACCCTTTCTTTGCAAACTATTAAAGCTCCTTTTGATGTTTGAGGCTTGATTGTAGCTATTGTGCTTTGCTAATACAATCAAGAAATCGGGGGCCTTTTGTGTAGCCATGGAGAAAAAGACGACCAGAAGAGTTACCGAGAAATGAGTTGCTGGCAGCTTTTGTAAAGGCTTCTGGATCAGGCATCGTGCCTTCTTGCTTCCCAAATCTCAGCCCATTTAGGCACGCAGTTAATATATGTCAAACCCCGCCGCAGACTTAATTTCTGCTGGAGACAGTGAGCAATCTTTGTTCTGATTGCTTATTCCGCCCCTGCCTTATCTGTGGGGCTGTGGAGTGAACGGGGCCGCAGTCCTGGGTAACTAACCGGGCGTCATGTCCTGATGGAGCTCGCTGGGCGGTTGTTCCTCTCCCGAGCCGTGCCCTTGGTTGTGCTGGTACATGAAGCCCTGGCTGGTTGCGAGGGAAAAACTTGCTTTATAATTATATCAAAGATAGCAAATGTATGTCTAAACCGAAGCGCATCCTGAAGCATCCAATTAATGCTGCTAAGCCACTTAGGGTAAGCCAGACAAATGACTTAAATTTCTGCAATACCAATGATGTTTTTTTATTCTTTGACATCATGAGATGTTTTCGTCTCTCAGGGAAGTCGGTCGCTGAGGAAACCATCCTGCTTGCTTTTGAAAGCCAGCGCCAAGAACAGATGGAAGCCGGGTTTCGTCGCATTGGTGCGATGCGGTGCGAGAGCAAGTGTTCCTCAGCGGCTCGGGCGCTACCGATATTCAGCGCTAAATTCTCAGCGTCTGCACTGGGCCCAAGGTGATGGAAAAAATTGCTTTTTCACTGCCCTTGCGAAGCCTTGTGTGCCCTTGTGCCTTTGTTACGCTAGACCAGAGGCATCTAATCGATGGCCAGATCTATCCCACAGGCCTGCCAGAGCAGTTTTACCGGCTGACGGCCCGCTCCCTGCTTTGCTCATTCCTGGGGCTCCTCGGATGGGGGCAGGTTAAGGGCAGAATAGTGGCAGTGGTGGCTGCCAGGGCAAGCTTGTTTTCAGCCACTGTCATCCTTGTGGGACACACTGCATCTCCAGAAAGCCTCATGCACTCTGACCACCAGTGATCCGTGTCCCGATGGAAGGGTGCAGCCCTCAAGATGGAGAGGTGCATCCGCCGCAGGCAGGGGATGCCAGTGGCTTGTCTGTGTGACAGATGGATGTCACATCCAGGGTTGTCTTCTCTGAGTGCCACCTTGCAAAGCAATGAAGCCCGGCCTGGGAAGGATGGCAGCCCTGGGCTGCGCAGACACGGGGCACCTGGGGCTTCCATCTGCTCTAAGATTTCAGCTTGTCTGCTGGCCCTCCTTGCCGCTGGATGTGGATTTCTGTGCTCCATTATACGGTGCAGAGCTGCCCTTCGGGTCAGTGCAACTTGCACTGGAGTGAGAGTGTGCTGCTCTGACTGTAGTTACCCACGAGCTTTGCCAGTACAAAAAAATGTTGGCAGGGGAGGAGGGAGGGGGGTGTGAACCTGTAGATGACATTACATAAAGACTTTTTCTTGGTGTTCACCTGCCAAGTTTCGTAAGTATTGAATTTCATGAGTGAGTTGATTGTATTTGTATCAGTGACATGGTGGCAGCTCTCCAGACTCCTTCCAGGAGAGGTCTCCTCGCTGTTGAACAGACACGAGAAGAAGGACTGGTGCCGAAACAAAAGTTGGGCAGGTTTGGTAGCTGACTTCAGTTTGTGAGATGGGAGATAGATTGTTTATGCTTTTTAAAGCAACAAGACAATGCTGTGTAGGCCTTAGTGGATTTTTTTTTTTAATTGCTATACTGATATTTCTGTCAAAAGGAGGAGAGGAGGAAAACACGTCCATGCAAGACATACTTCTAAATGTGTGATTTGATATATGAGTATTACATGTCTGCTGTGTGGTGTTTTTTTTTTTTTTAAAGATAAAATCATTTGCAGTATGAAATCACTTAACAGATCAGCAGAGCCCTGTAACTTCTCAGAGGGAGGCGAGTGGGGGAGAGGATGTGAGAAACAGGCTGTGTATCTATGCTGTCCCAGGAAATTACACCTAATAATAAGAATTATACTGACAGATAGTCTGACAATGTGCATCGAGGGGCTGAGGAGAGGTTTGAGATGGTAGTTCTACATCTGAACGCTGAGATGTTTTTCCTGCCTTTGTCTCATATATTTAGTATCAGGCATCCTCAGAGGCAGGATTTTGACTTGTCACTGGTCTGGTTTGGTCTGAAAAAGCAGCTCATACTTTCCTACACCACTTCTGGTGTCTAGGCCTCCTCTATGGCCTGCTCTGTGGTTTCTCTTTTTTCTTTGCTTTTTTCTTTTTTTTTAATTTTTCAGATCTTTGTCATTAGTCTCCATTTTAGCGAAGTACCGTATTTTCGTGTTTTTCTCTTGAGTAAATTTAATTTTACTCTATCATGCAAGCAAGGCATCACTTGTAAAGTCTTCATATGCATCTCCCCTTGCTTTAGTATCTTAAACCTCCTACAGTAGAAGTGGGGTCTTAGTTTGAGAATCCTTTTGTTGCTTTTGGGTAGAAAATATTTGTCATCATTCACAGGTTTATAGATGCTGTAGTAGGTCCCAGCAGGGACCAGTGATAACTGTGCCGAGTGCTGCAGGTGTGAGTCAGAGGGAGACGGGCACTGTCAGAAGGATCGGGTCGGGTTGGGTCAGTTTGCTGGAGCTGGCTGGCTCTGCAGTCTGGTTAGGAAAGAGGGTGACAGTTCTGCCACGACAGTAAAAATCAGCATGGGATGTCTGTACTCCAAAGTGCTTTTATCTGACAAAATAGTTGCAAATAAGCGCTGTCTCTGACAGCGTTGGAGTTGGCTTGTCTACATATGAGTTAATTTCTGGAGTGATTCCCTCCTCCTGGACTGGTCAGTGCCCTTATTGTGTACTAAATCTAGTCAGTTTTGGGCTAAGTTCCTTCGAAATAATGAAGGTCTTCTAGATCAAGAACAAATCCTGTTTGAATTCCTACTTTGTTCTACATTTATTTTCCTTGGTAAACAAGGGCATATAGCTTGGTTTTTTCCCCAGGATCGAAGAGGAGAGGAAAAACATGTTGTTCTAAGTGGTGAAATCTGGGAATTGACTTACTGAATGTTTTCTTCTGTCTCATATGCTTTAATTCTTTTAAAATTTAGATGTTTTAAATCTGAAGAAGAGAGGAAGAAACTTTTCATGCAGTAGGGTCCAATTCTTATCCTTCCCTCACATGTAAACTCTGTCACGCTCCATGAGAAGATGTTCTCCATACCTCACTTCTTTCTGGCATCTATTTTTAATAACATTGACATGAAAGTTGTCTCCCTGCTTTCTTACTTGTTGTAAAATGTCGCTCTATAAAAAGTTTGCCCGTGTCTTCTGTGAGATTTCAGCAGAATAGGAGCCGGGTGCTTGCCTCTGCTTTTGCTTGCAAGGTTTACATCAGTGGATTCCCAATGGCGTCAATGGAGTTACGCTGCCAGCTTTGCACCGGTCTAATTGGGAAAAGAAATGGACACGTTTCTTTCCTCCTTGTGTGCAACAAGGGTTTATAATGATGGCTGGGTTCTACATTATTTATTGAGCACAGTGAGTGCTCATGGAGCTCTGAGAAAGAGGAAGGAATTGGCTTCCGTGCAATGAGTTTATTATCTAGGTCATTTGGAGACTGAAGCATCTAACATTAATATATTCAATGAAAATTTATTCTGTAAGGCAGTTTGCTTCTGAGCGTGGAAGAGAATATAACCATGTAAGGAAAATGTTCCTGTGCGGTCCAATCCGTGGTGGGATCTCTTGTCAAAGCTACTCAGTTGGAACACACTATTTAATACAAAAGCTACAGTGGTCTGAAACGTGTAGAGTGATCCTCTATCGCCTAATAGGGCTTTGTGGGAATATTGCTGTTCATAGTCAGTTTGCAAGATGGAGCCCTACGCCTATCGCTTCGTTATCTGTTTACTTAATAACAGGAGGAAGTCCAGTGTGGGAGCTTTGGGAACTCCCACAAGAACTGCTCCCAAGACTGGCTTGTGAGGGAGGGTGACTTTCTGGAAGTTGTTGGAAATGACTCCACAGGCAGTTTCCTGTTGCAGAAGTTTCAGCCTCTTGTTTCTGCGAGGGGCTCGTGATGTGGCAGCTTACAGACCGACGCTAAGAAAAAAATCCTGGTTTACTAAGTCTTCCTTAATGTAGTGGGATGTAACTGTGGTGGTTTAGTAGCTACTGTACAAGCAACTAAGCTGTTCTAGGTTTGGAGTGGAGCAAAACTGGGTAGAAACCCAGCTGTGCTAGGATAAGCCACCTTCCTCTCAAAAATTAGACCCTATTATAATAACCCAGTCAGTACTGAATGATAGTAACTAATTTTGACCACCTTTTCAAATAATTAGCTCAAGTAACATTTAGCCATCTTGCTAATAAAGATGATAAAGCTTTTCCCTATCTTCTTGATTCCATGAAGGAACATGTTTCACTTTCCTTTGTGAAATCTTGCTGAATGCTTTTTGGCATGAGCCTAGAAGAGCATGAAGTTCCTTGTGCGCATGTCTAAGAAAGGAGCAAGTTCTAGAGCTGCATAAGGGAGCCTGAACAGTATTCTTTCCCTTTGAGGGACAAAGGGGGTGTGCTGCAGACAGAAGAAATGGACAGCAGTGTTACAGAAGCAGATATGGTTTCTCTTGCATGTTCCAGATCTCTGTAGCTTAAGGCTAAGATCTCCAGCTCTACCTGAAGGACAGTGGGACCTCCGGGTTTACTGTTGTGGTGCTGTGTCTGCAGGCCAGGACTCACTATATCCAGATCCTTAGGGCTTGTCATTGTCTTGGGATGAGTACTGAAACGGAGAGCAGACTCTTAGATTCTAGAGTGTCCGGCAGGCACAGAATTAACGCAGCAAAAGCTCAGGCTGTGCTGCACATCCTCACAGAATGGTTTTCAGACTCTTGTAGACAAAATACGTTCATGTGCTGGTATGGATGGAACCCTTTTCATTTGGATGAATGCTTACAAAGTTGTCCAGGCTAGGAATGGCTTTTGTGTTTAACCATGGTGGAGCACTTTTTCAGCAGGCTTGTGTCTTGTGAGCTCTGGCAGTTCGTATGGGGCAGACCCAGGAGGATGCCTGCAGGGTTTTGTCCTCCCCCATGGGCAATCGCTGTGCAGAGGGAGGCACAGAGTGCTTCCTGCTCGTCTCTCTGCTGCTCGCCTACCCCATTTTGCAGCCGAGCTTGCTAAGGAAAGTGTCAGGCAAAGGCCGAATGAGTTAATGGAGTGGGCTGTGAACTGTGGTTTTGGAGTCGTGCGAAAGCAGCGTCCATTCTGCCGCCTTTGCAGAGCAGTGGTGACGGCCGGAAGAAGGGAGGGGAAACTTTGGGGGGGGCTGGGGACAGTAATCTCCTTTCATCAAAGCTTGATACCAAGATGCCTTTCCCCTTAGTTTAGTATCTAGTGAACAACTCGGTTAATGATTTATCAGTTCATAATCAACCGTATGCTCTTCCCAGCAGTTGACTACAGCCACCGTGGGACATGCACAGAACCCCTCGGTGATGCTACCTAAGCTCCACTGACGGGGTGCTTCAGCCATCACTTTTAGCCTGTCTTGGGGGAGCCGTTGCTGCACGTGGCTGCACGTCGGCAGGAGCGCGGGGTGTTGATGCTCACGGTGTAGAGACGCCTGTGAGCGCTGGCGTGTTGTGGGGCAGGCAGGACACAGCGCACGCTCGCGTCAGCTCAGCGCTCTGTGTAGCCAGGAGAAAGCCCTTTGGCTGTGTTCCCTCCGGTTACAGCTTTGTTGGGTAAAATGCCTCGAATTAAGAACTTTAAAACTCCAGAATTTTAGAAGCTTAGAATGGAGGGTTGAAGCTGTGTCCAAAATCATCGGGTGGTTCATTTTAGAATTGCACTCTTCTGATTTTGTCAAGAATAAAATTGTAGGGTCTGGGTGGATTTCTTTGAAGAGAAGCAATGATAATTCCCCTAGTCACATGTTTTGGCTTGTGAGGCTGCAATCTCAGAAGGTTCCTGATATGTCCTTGCAAGTTTGTCATTTCCCTTTGTCATTAGAGAAAGGAGCGTTTGTGATTAATATGAGGTCAGTGCATTTATTTCTATATATAAATAAGCTTACTGCAAAGACACTTGCCTCAGCAATGGATATGCAGTACTCATTGTTTTTAAGCAATGCCACTTCTTATTTTAGAAACATTTTAGAAGCTCCTGTTCCTGTTTTGAACATGAATGTTAGGCGAGAAAAGAGTAACTGAGGCTTGCTGGTTTTAAACAACCTTCCGTGCCCCTGTTCTTGGCTCCTGGAAGATTGTTCTGAAAGGGTCTTCCTGACCTCAGAAAAACTCATCAACATTTTCTCAGTATAAGTTTTGTGGTTCATTTCTAGGCTGACTAAACAGTCTCATTATGTTAATAGTCCTGGGCATATGAAATTTTATTTGCAGAGAAATGTGGGTTTGTTTTTTTTTTAATTACTTTAGCTGCACAAAAATACTCTTTATCCATGCCTGGTATTTTTTGTTGACTGTCAAAGATAAAAACAGGACTTTTTTTTTTTTTCTTTTGTAGATATATATTTTTAGCCAGTACATGGGTAGTTGCAAAATTCTGTATACCTAGTATTTATTCTTACTCCATCTCTAACAATATTAAGCAACTGTTTCCACAGGAACGGTGCTCTTTACAATAGACAGTGTTGTGGCTTGCTTCAAAGCCACAGTCAGAACATGTAGGTGTTTCTTTCCACCTCTCGCTGTGAATTTTCCAGTGGGTCATTACTTGTTCAGACTTTCAGTATCTGTATCCGAAACCACCCCAGTGCTTCATATTACTGTCTGTGGTAATGTCCCAGAAGCTTTCAAATGCTGCTGGGCTGTGAGAGGGATGTTTTAAATTCATAAAAAGTCGAAACTCACGGTGCGGTGGTGGTAGGGATCTAGTCAGCAGCTCCAGTGCAGCTAGTTTAGTGTCAGAATCTTCACTTCTGTAAGCTTACCTAGGGCTCTTTCAATATCATGCGTATTAGGAGTCGAACAGCGTTAGGTGTTTTATTATCTTTCTTAGGGGACTGCGTTTGTAATGGTTCACTTTACTGGATGTATGGCAGTTATTAGAGGGACTGTATCCCTTTCATTTTCTTCCCCCCAAGGTTGTTGCTGAGCGTCCTGCTCATACAGAGGAGAGGAACTGTTTGACTGGCTTCTCGGTTTTATATTACAGGGCTCGGTAAACCTTAAAGGAGGGAAGTTATTTGATTTTATTTTGAATGAAGATAAATGCTGTCCAAGGGATTTCTGTCCTCAGCTGGTGAAAGCTCTCTGGTTAAGGTTATAAGACTAAAATTGATGTGACTTTTCCTGGAGTGAATAAAATTTTGGTTTGGGAATTAAGGTAGTGTGTCCCCCCTCAGGAAGGGCTGTTTGTCAATGGGAAGAGGAGCATAAGGTCCACATTAGCAGTGCCACCCAGCTAGGGAAATACTTTTCTTCAGAAGGGAATTTATACTTTTAAACATATTAGCTAGTGGGATGGAGTTAAAAGCATGTGTGTTTGTAATATAAAGCACATGCAACCCTGGCTGTGGCACAGATAAAATGTCAGGCCTTCCATTCACAAAGAAACTGAATATTGATCAAGGAGGGAACGTGACAGCAGTTGTCCTAAGTATGATGGCCTTGTAACGGAGCCTGTCCTGCCCTTGGCTTCCCTGGGATTGCCATGTGCTTGGACTTGCAGTGATCCCCAGCAAGAGCTCTGTCTGAGGAGAAGAACAGCTGTCTGCAGCTTTGCAGGTGATGTTGAGCTTTGGATGGGAAATGTGGTCAGCATCAGGTTATGTTCGCAATTGACATGTGAGCAAAACCACTCCAACCACGTTCTGACCTTTTCCTCTGCTGACCCGTTCTGGGTCCCCCTGCCCCTTGCCTTGTTTTAATCCAAGGTACATGTTGGTCACATTGGTTGAGAAGTGCTTCCTCATCTTGAAACCATGCTTTGGAAAGGAAAAAAAGAAATATTAGAAAGGGGAAATACGTGACAACATGCTGCTGGTAGATGCCAGCAAGCTGCCTGTCAGCTTGCAGTTGCACGCAAACCCCCAAAGTGCCGCCTCCTGCAGATGGAGGCAGATGGCTGGGTCAGCTGAGCAGCATCTCCCAGTTGACACAGCACCTTGTCACCCATCCAGTGGCCTGGGGAAGGCTGGAGGCTGATGCTTCTCAGCCCCTTCCCATCTCAACTCAGTTGCTGGAGTCATAGCTATGACTTTATGGTCACAAGCGGGTAGTGAGATCATCTCTCTCATGAGGTAGGTGAGGAAAACTGTAATCACAGACTTGACGGGACTGAAAAATGCTTGGTCTTGGACAGTCTGTCTCGTATTGCAGTGCTTGGCTTCAGGATTTCGGAACCCTTTTTTTTCCTCACCTAATCCTTTCTGTACAAATACACATCCAAGGGTCCTTCACAATGAAGAACCCCATCTACGCACCCTTTTTTTTTTAACTGCTGTTTTACAGAAGTATTCTTATTGTACTCTTTCCCCTCCACCCCAACAAAAAAAAACCCAGACTCCAAACAGAAAAACAAACCCACAAACAAAAAGCACTATGCAAACAGATTACGATCTAACTTGGCAGACCAAAAGTTGGCAATGGCATGTCCTTTCTGGGTGTTGTCAGCTGCGTACTGGATCCCAACCTGCATTCTTTTTGCTGCATGAAGACTTGACTGTGACTCCCAGCACTGGACCTCGTGGGATCAGAGCAGAGACGTGAGTGGTAACATCTGGAGACCAGGAGCAAGCATCATACCTTCAGGAATGCTGGGGGTGTGCATGCCTTGGCACTCCTTTTTTTGTACCTTAAGAAACGTCTAATTGGCTATGCAGCCAGAAACTGCTGCTGCTTTCACAGGGTGTTCTGGGATGTGTGTACCAGGGATGTTACACAGTCCCGTAAGCTGTTGGCAGGGAGTGGGAGAGGGGTAGCTGTGTGGGCTAAAGTACTTTTAACCTTCCTTTCCATCTTTCTCTGTGTCCCAAGCAGATTCTTTCCTGTGAGACACCATCCATATTTGATAGTTTGCTTTTCATCTCAATTCATTTGACAGATCATCTTGCAACATGGAGTGTGAGAGGAGATGTGGTGGATTAGTGCTGGCTGGATATAAACGTTAGTCCTTAATAGTTTCAGTGTTGAGAAACTGCCAGGTGAGGAGGAGAGAGGAGGAAGAAAGAAGTCGCTGTGATGAATTCAAGATCTGGAAAGAATGCTCAGAGCATAGGTGCTTAGGCTTCTCCATGGTGTTACAGCCCCTGGCAGGACCTGGGTTTCGAAAGTTGCTGGAATTAATCCCTCCTTTTTGTATCCTCACTAAGGGTGAGTAATGCAGTTAGGGCTTTGAATGGGGATACCCGTGATGGGAGCTGTCGTTCTAAAGACTGGCATGCCACTGGGACACATCATTTGGAATCTTATGTTTTGTCAGAAATATTGCTGATAACTTGATTTTGCACATAAATTAATTGCGATACTGGCAGGGGTGGTGGTGTGGCCCCCACCCCCCAATGCACCTAGTGCAAGGCTTTATGGTCACTGAAAAGGCTGATGGGTTCTTGTGCTGTGGAGCGACTGACTCTTCTCGGCTTCTGGACCACTGTGCAGTCCAGGCACACGTTGCTTTCATGGCTGCTGCAGTGTCTTCCTTGCACTCTGTCAAGGCGGTGTGCCTGCCGTGCGGTGTGCCAGCTCAGGTTTCTGAAGACCACAAGCACTGTTTCTAGCTCTGCTCCTGCCCTGCTCATATGTTGCTTTCCTCGTCTATAAAATTTACGGTGTAAGGTTTCTTCAGCACCCCGAGGGGCTTTGCAGTCTTTGGCTGAAAAGGTGGAGATGTGTATGACCTCGTATGTGCAGCTCCTTTCCTACGTCACACTGCCTTCAGGAGAGGTACAGCAACACGGCTGCACCCATGCGGTACCAGCCTTGCAGGAGGGGGATGGCAGCCTGCATGGGAAGCTTCCCTGGCTGAAAGCAAGCACTGTGGGCCTGCCTGGTGTGGAGGTTCACTTAGCCCTGCCATCCACATTTTGGGGTTCCAACTAACCCCACTGTCTGGAAGTCAGGCTGAGATAGGTGAGCAATGATAAGGAGCCGTTGTCCCCTCATGCAGCAATCAAAACATTTGCCAACTGAACAGCGTAGGGTCGGGTGTTGCAAGGCCCTCTACTAAGTACGGATCTTTTTGACGCTTGGTGTCAAAGGGAAGAAGAGGGTAGGTGCCTGCATATCAAGCCCTCTGCAGGGTTCTTGGTTTGCATTCGAATCTCTGTACCGCAGAACCCCAGCTTTCTGCTGTCAGGCTGCAGGCATCGAGATGCCTCTTGCATCTCACTGTGGGATACTTTATTTTATTTTACGGCACCCACTAGTAGTGATTAAGCACCAGAAATAACTGGACTTTTCCAGCGGATTTCCTTTTGCTGTACCACCAGGACTTAACTTTTTGACCGTTATTAAAAAGATGGGATTTGGCTTTTCAAAAGTGAGTGTCTGACAGAAATGGTTGGGGTAGCAGAAGGTAGTGACCTTTCCCCTTTCCACCTGAAGTGTTGAGAAATCTGATGGATTGTATCTGGAGATCTAATGGATTTTAATGGTTCGTGATCTCATCACCTGTGGCCTGATTTTAGAAAGAAGAAAGAGCTATTGGACAAAAATGGAAATGCAGCAGTACACCAAATGAATTATATGTAGTAGGAAGATATTTTAGAAACAGTGACACACCTAATGGAGGCTCGAATGAGAAGAATTGTACTGAAATTTACGATTATACAATGAAACCTATGAATAACAAGAAAATATTTTCCAGCACTGAATACTGGAGAACCACGTAAGTATGTCAGTGAGCAAGGTGCTGGGGAGACAACTGCAGAGGGGTTCTTTGCAGAGCATTGCGGCTGGTTTAGGAGTCTGCAATTCCTTGGGCTGGATCCATGAGCAGGGTATCGAGGGCCCTGTTTGACATTGTACAACCCAGTGGATTCCCCCTAAGTTCTACAGTGCTCTCCTGCTGTAGCTGTGCGGTGACGATCCTTGGGTGACCAACAGGAGCACGTGGAGCAGAGAACCTCAGACCGTGATGCAGACTTTGCTGCTTAATGTAAAGTCAGTGAATGATTCATAAGCCTGGCTAGATTTGTTAATAAGGTTAATGAAAGCTACAGGTGAATGCTGTGCCTTGGAAGACTTCTCCTCAAGACCGAGAGCATCATTATTACTTCTCTGCCCAATCTTTTTGTTTCTGCATCTGTATTTCTGCCTGGTGCCTGTTCTGTTCCTTTCTGGGCGAAACCCAGGTCTCTGGTGTGCGCTGGCTGGTGCGTGAGTACCTGGGCTCGCTCCCTCGCTCGCACTCGCCTGCCCTTTCCTTGTCGGGGACGTTGCATCAGTGCTAAGCTCAGCTATGTGAGTGCCTTACTTTAGGGAAACTCCACTCACCAACTCATTGCTCTGGCCCTTGGAGCGTTTCCAGACGGGAAGTGCCACCGACTTGCCTGCCTGGCACCCGTCAGTGATTTCTGTCTTTATTACTGTAAACAGCAAAACTGGCACAACTTCCTGGTTTTTCTGCCAAGTTATAAGCAGTTCATTTTTGTGACAGAAAATACATTTGTTGATCATCTGCAGAACTTGGAGACAGAAAGTGGTATTTTCGGCATTGTGTCCTCGGTGAGAGATCTAAAAGGTGAGCTGTCAGCATCATCCTTTTGCAACTCACGTGTCCAGAGTGCAGTAGCTAAAGTAGTGTCCCAGGGCTCTGCGGCTGTTGAAAGATTTTTGTTTTGTTGGTAATAACTGGTTGTTGAGGTTTATTGACCCGTTGTTATTGTTCAGTGAATGAAAATAGAAGATTTTGGGGTTTTTGTTTTTTGTCAAAGCTCCTAAGTCCTCTCAGGAGCAGAGACGCTGTCCCACTTTTGGCCTCTTTTACCTGCAATTGCATATATAGGTGTTTGCAGGCAGATTCCCATACATTGCATATGCAAAGCCGATAGCCTGACGCCAGCTACCGAATGTGTGCATGGGCGTATTGGCTGTAATCAAGTGTTCAAACAGCTGAAAATGAAGCCTGCATTCGCCATCCTTTAATTTAGTGGTCCAGCATTGATGTCAGTATCTGCCTGTTAGGAAATGAAAGTAATCTGTCATTTCCCCCCATCCCTTAAAAAAAATAGCTGTAGGTGGAAGGCAAGAGGAGTTGGAGGAAAATCCAGTGACGGACTGGACGTGGTGGTATTTGGCATGGTGTTACGAAGCCAGCTGCGTGTTTAGCAATTTGTGCGCAGCAGAGCTAAAGCTAAAACTCTGCTTGTGTGTGCGTGTGGTAGAGAAAGGCAGAACGCGTCCTGCCCACGCGATTTGGGTTTCAGACGGGCTACGGTCACGCAGGCTGTGGGAGGGAGCTGGGAGAGGCGGCACGAAGGTGTTGAGAGGCCCCCTGGGAGATGGTGTCCTCTCCTGCTCTCTGCAGAGCCAGTTCGGGGCGCACAGAGCAGCCTCTGCCCGCAGACACAGTCGCTGGAGGTGGGAAAGCGGAGCAGAGCCGCCTGCGACTTGATGCCTCCTGGGTGCGAGGTTGGTTCAGAGCGGGCTTTGTGCCACCGTGCTCCTCTCCATTCCCCAAGGCTTCGCCCGGAAGGGCAGACCTTGGCTTTCCAGGGCTCTGTATCCCAGTAGTGCCGCTGCTCCAGCTTAGCCCGTCTCGCTGGGCGGGAGCTCTGCGGCAGCTGGCTGCCGGAGCCGTGTGGGGCAGGAAGCCATCGCAGAGCCGCCGGCGGTACACTCAGAGGGCTGCCGTCGGCGAGCCGGCAGCAGCGTGTGAGACCACCTTCCCACCCTCAGCCCCGCTGAGTCGGGACGGGAAGGCTCTGAGGCGGGAGCGTCAGCGCCGGCGTGGCTGTTTGTGGGCAGTGTGCGGAGTCGGCCCGCGCTTGGCGTGTTCTGCGCCCTCGGAAATCGCAGCCTTGCTGCTAGGGTCTGCTCCGCTTTCGTGTTCGCTTCTCGGCTCGTTTGCCGCCCTAGTCATTTCCAGCCCCATGCTTGTCTTGGGGCTGTGGATGGAAGCCCTTCTCCGTGGCAGGCTCCAGTGAGCACGCGTGACTGTTAGACTCCCCATCCCCCATTTCATTTTGAGTTTGACTTAATCTTTGGAAGGAACAGGTTCTTGCTCAGTGGTGGTGCTTCTGGGGTCAGTGCCCGGGCTTCAAGAGACCTCAGTGCTGTGGGACTGATAAACAGGCAATTGGACTTCCCTCCCCCTGCCGCAAAACTCAGGAAAAAGGGAACAGAAATCCCCCTGGAGAGTAGTTGTTTTTCTTTAAAAATATAAAGAGAACAAAAAGAAACAGTCCCTGAACCAGTTGTGTGTGTCTCTCTCTCGGTTTAACTAATATAACCCTACAATTTTTTTTGAAATATACTGAAGAGCAGCCACCTGCAACTATTACTAATAAATCATTCCTTGTTTTGGAGCTGGGATTTCTCAAAAGCAATATAAGTTGGTGCAACTCCAGTAGGAGCAGGCTTTGGCTCGTGCTTTTGAATTTACTTATTAATTTATTTATTTTTAAGATTTGAAACCTCTTTTTTATCTATATTTTATTTGTAGTCCTTCAAGCAGGTTTTCTTGGCAGGAATTTTCACGGGATAGATAAAACTCGTTGCAGCCCTTGCTCTTCCTACCCGAGCAAATCTCCTGCGGAGGTGGGTGATGTCTTGGATGAAACCAGACTAAAATTGATTAAAGAGTCCAGGATTGGCTAACAGTCATTAGTTGTGCATGATTGTTCATGGCTGGCACATAGCTTATAATTATGCAGCTTGACTGAAAACAAAAGTAATATTTTAAACAGCTGTCCTGGAACAAAAAATTAAAATGACAATATTACAGTAATAGCTGGAGTAACTGGTTATAGGAGTTACAAGAGAGACTAACTTTCCACCCTTTTGTGGGTTTACCTCCAGAGTGTTAAACATAAGGCTGTAATAATTGTTGGAAAGGTTTCTTTTCCCCCTTTAAACTTTGACAGTTACCGTCGCTCGTAGGAGGCAGAAGTTCTGAGCCTTCATCCCCTACCAGGGGATGGGCAGGCTGGCCTCCGAGGGACCAGGTCTCATCTCTAGGTCATCTGCTGCAGCTGGAATTGGAGAGCTGCAAGGCTTCGCCGCTCTGTGCGTCCAGCGCGGTGCGTGGACCGACAGATTAGAGGCGGGACCGGCAGCCTTGCTGCAGCGCTGCGTCACCCTGCCGCTCGCTCTTCGTGTTGAGACCTGGAGTCAAAACTGCATCTTGGCGGGAGCAGGGAGGTGCTGCTGTTGGGCAGCATCAGATTCAAAGCTCGGGTGGAAGAAGAACTGGGGTTGCTGCCGTTCTCCCAGTGGCATCTCCTAGGGCCTCCCCTGCGAGGAGCTTGCCGTGGTCGCTGAGAAACTGTCCGCATCTCCCCTTGGCACCTGCGATGGGAATTCGTGCCCGAAGCATTTGCCAGCCTTTGCAGGAATGAGAAGATACTTCGCATCCCATTTTGGTTTTTTTTTTAGACACAATGATTTGAGTCTTTAAAAATTGCATGCTGTGCATTTGTAGGAAAAACACTTTAATCTGTTGGTCTGGAAATGCAAAATTCCCTTTGTACTAGAGAACCCTAAGAATTTTTCAAAGGTGCCTGACTTGACAGATAGGTGTCTGTCAGCCTTGAAATGTGCAAGAGGGACTGATTAATCCAGACACCGTGTATTTTGCTGAGAAAGTTGCTACTTGACCTGTCCAACAAAGGCATGCTCAGGTGGAGGTGCTGCCTTATTAAAATACAGCAAGATCTGACATTCCATAAGCATGATCTGTTAGGAGCTTAAACAAGAAAAATTAAAAGAAATAACTAGAGGCATGTGAAAAACGAGCTTTAGCCTAACCCAGACTTTCAGCTCTTTTGACTGAACAGAGCCTTGGGAATTGCCTCTACGAATGTCTGATTATATATGCAGTTCTGTTAATTAAATTTAAAAATTGTGTAGGAAGTCAAAAGATATAGCTACTTGTTTAATTAAGCTAATTAAGTCCCCAGGTAGCTTTTATATTTGCTTTATTCACTGCAAGTGTCTGGCTTGTTCTGTTTTTGAAGCCACGTCAGCACTGACATGGCCTAGAAAAAGGTTGTACTTCTAGGATGCTTACTAATTGTGCCTGTGGGGAAGAAAGGACGGAGCAGCAATGGGAGAAAGGATGTTCTGGGCTCCAGGGTAAATGCAGTCGTCTTTCGTGCCTGACCCAAACACAATAAGAAGATTCCCACTGATTTCAGTGCGCTTCAGATCGGTCTTCCCAGGCTGGGCTATCTGTTGTGGGGAGGAAAAAAAGAAAGATACTCTGGTCTTGTGTTTGCAAGAGTTAATGTTCATGCCAGATGCAGGGCTGAAGATGTCTCTTCATCCTGGAGGTCCACCTCGTCTCCGTTTCGGAGAGCGAGCGCTCGCAGGCAGGCAGCCACCCTTCGGATCCACCTCTTCCCGTCCGCGGCGAGTTTTTGACAGAGGCATGCCCGGCTCTCTCGGAGGCCGACTGACTATACCTGCTCTTCGAGTTCAGCGGATGCTTCGGCTGCGTGTTGAGATGTTGCCTGAGAGACTACCCTTCTTCTGAATTTGTTTTCCAAACCTCTTCCATTGGTGAATCACGCGCGGCCAGTTTTTATTACATGTGTGAAGGCATATGATTAAGGAGTCCTGTTTCAGTCTCCCTGCATCTGTTTGCTCCTGAACTAGCTTTTTTTTTTTTTTTTGTAACGCGGACAAGGAGAGTAAATAACACCTTCCTGGTTGTTGGGAACAAAGTCGGCACGGCCTTTTTCTGGAGAAGGTGCGTGAGATGTTTGGCTGGGGCCCCTCCTTGGGGGAAACCGATCCCTTGCAGCTCCCTTTGAAGTCACGTGGGAGCCGTGCGATCTCGGCAAGTTCAGGCATGGGGCACCGTGCAGGTGGTTCGAAGCGGGAGTGAAGTCCTCCTCGGCCCTGTGCTCGGCCTCGCTGCCAAAGTGTTGCGTCTCGCAGTGGAAGCGTGATGAAACGGCGACTGAACTCGTCGGTCCTTACCTGCTCGTTTCCAGCACGCTTGCCAAAATCCTCCAGCGCTTGTTTTCTCTTAGGTACGACTGTGGAGTTCAGCGGAAGTTAAAGTGTATACTTAGCTCTGGGCCAAAATCCTGTGTTGTTCTTACAGATACAAAAGGGGTTCCTGAGCTCCCGCAGTTAATCTTATCCACCCTTTGTGCTGCGGGGGAACGTGCTGTCTTCCATTTCCTTGAACTAGAAGAGAATGGCGATTAAAGGCTTTACTACACTGATAAGCACCCTTTCCAAGCTAAAACTTGGCCAAGTTACCTCTAAAACAGCAAAAAAAGTCAATGTTTTTTTTCTCCCAGTTGCTCTCTGGGGGACCAGGCTGAGGATGAGAGGGGAGGGTGATCAGTGTTTGCAGCCGTGTGTGCCGATGGTGTGATGCTGCACGCCACCAGTTTAGTTTGATTTATTCAGAGATCAGTGTACCTCGTAGCATTTGCAATGTCACACATGCATAAAAATTCAGACTTCTTTGCTTCTCCCAGTACAACAGGACTTTTCCCACTGCAGTGCATCTGCTCTTCCAGGCAGAAATCTGCAATTCCCTGAAAGAAGCTATCCTATGCCAGATGGATCTTGGCATTAGGCAACTTTTATCTCTGCTTATTAAACTTTTTGAATATTGTTGTCAAGTATATACAGATGGTTACATTCCTGTATCATTTATCTCCTATGATATGATGTAGGAGTTCTCCCTTAACGTTGTCTGTGCTGCCTTCAGGCTGTTGAGCTTCTCTGAGCCTCTCCTGCTTTCTTTGACAAAGGAGATCAACATCAGCTGCATCGTTCACCCAAACTGGTTGCACAGTCTGCTTTAGACTTCAGCAATTCTGTCAAGAATAATACTGTGGCCCCTGCCTCTCTATAAAAAATACAGATTTTTGCCTTTCAGCCGTCACGGTCCATGCTGAGAAGAAAGGAAGTGAGAAGCAAACCTTAGCATGTGCGTGGTGCTTGTGTTACACCCGCACCGCTGTTGTGAGGCTGAGTCCTGAGGGTGTTCGCTGATGCTGGGAGGTACCGACATCGCCGGAGCCTTGCCGGCGTGCAGTCGGGGCCTGGGCCGCCAGCCAGCCGTCGCTAGATAGGGTTATCCCTTCCATGGCTGGAGGGCCAGTCCTTTGGCAGCTGCTGCCTTTTGAAGTGCTCAAATCTTATTAAATAACAGAGCATAGTGAGAAGTCCTCTGAGTCTGCAAAAGTAGGTGCTAGTGATAGAAGTTCTTTAGTGACTGAAGAGATAGAACGAGGGTTTAGATCAGGAGTTCCTCCTTTTGGGGAAGAAGTAGGCAACCACACTCCTCATTTGTGGGCATCTGGTTTCAGATGGTTACGGGCATATTTCTGCATGCCCAAATGTGGCTGCAGTTGCTTGCTGGGTTGGTAAAGCTGTCCCGAGGCACGTGCTAGTTCTGTAGCTGTGCCGCAAAGCGTGAAGGCAGTAATGAAGGTGTAAAGCCGGGGCAGGAACATGGGGAAGTGTGCTACAAGGATGGCTGAGGTTACCCTGGGGCCCGGGCTTAGCAAGCTGCTTGCTGTGCACGCCGGCTCAGCATATCAGCATCTGTCTGGCTGCACGGGCATCGCGGGTTGTGGTCCAGCAAGTGTGAGGAGCTCGCAGGCGTCAGCGGCCGCCAGCATGAGGCCCTGCACGGTGTGTGGCCATGGGACGGGAGTCCGTGCGATGGCGAGAGGAAGCACGTCTCGTCAGGTGGGTGTTGCTGTCCGGGGGCTCCTCGATCGGCTGATCTCGGCCAGGTCTGCAGCCAGACGTCTTCCGTTCCGTTTTGTAGGTCAGACGTTATTTTCTGTTTCAGGCACGTTCCACGTATCTGGTAGCTGATCTCAGATATTGCGTTGGCTTCTACTTAGCTGGTCAAATTTCATCTTTAAAGGAGATCACAGAATCTCCAAAAGCCAGACTTTTAGCAGTGGTGTATTACTTTTAATTATTTAATTTCATTGTATCTCATCTTTTGTTGTTGCTGTTGCTATCAGTTTAAGACCAGAGAACCTCTGAAGACTGTCTGCTTTAACCTCTTGTAGAGGACAAGATTTCAGTGTTAGTCCTGCATCCAGTGGCGTGCCGCTGTGCCAAAGTTTCAGCAGCTCCTGGCGTGCTGGGGCTGCAGTCCTCGTTTTGGAGTCTTTCAGCTGTAATTTTTCATTCGATCCTGCTAACATGTGCTGTGAGAAGAGCTGGAGTGTAGCTAGATCCTCTTTATGGAGTGCTCTCGAGCTGTGGTACAACAAGAGCACGGCTGCTTCATTCATGTAGGGGATTTGACTGGTCTTTAATCTTGGAGTCTGGAGGGGAGAGACATTGTTTTATAACTCCCATAAATCTCCTGCTATTACTTTCTGAATTATTTTGTTTCTGTTTTGTGAGAGTGTGCTACCCTGGGCAGAGGAATCCCATTTCCAGTGATGGAGAGTGTGTTGGGTCACAGAGTTTGGACCAATTTTTGTTTGTAGCCTGTGCAGAAGGTGGGTGATGCTTTTGTTGCATCTCCTGGTCTCAGCCCAGCTGCTTGTGTCTTGACAAGCCTTTGCTTTTAAGACTAAACAAATCTTAAAAGAAGGGAGGAAGGATCCTCTTTGTGGATGTGAAAGCAGGAGTCTAATGTATTGCTGTGTATGGAGACTGGCAGAAAAATGATAAGCACTGAAGAATGATTTTGAAACCCTGAGTAAGAATTTTCCCATAAAATCTGAATTCCTGATACCCCATAAATCAATTTGGGTGACTGTAGATGTGTATGCATTATACTTATTGTGTATTTTTGAAAGAACCATTTCTTTACAAAGATGTGTATCTCTCCAGTGAACGGAAATGTAGGCAAAAATGATGCCTGATATCCCTGGAGTTGAAGTTTATTTGGGGAATGCCTTCCATATTAATGGAGACAGAGGGCTGTTCAAACGCAGCTTTGTAAAGCCAGTGTAATAAGCAGCCCAAGCAAACATGAAATTTA
>Ga0065711_1003888_pt1 | contig 25926 bp, 13 predicted proteins | sample Hoacrofraction12_FD_59098 | JGI IMG/M metagenome (GOLD analysis project Ga0065711, IMG submission 59098) | Hoatzin crop microbial communities from Cojedes, Venezuela - Epithelial fraction 12 v2 (version 2) | ecosystem: Host-associated > Birds > Digestive system > Esophagus > Crop | place... | reverse complement strand
AAAAAAAAAAAAAAAAAAAAAAAAAAGAAAAATTATCAGTCTTCATATACCACCCTTCCCCAGGTGTCAAAGAAAATGTCAGTTCATCCTAGGAAGGCCAGTAAAATATAGCATATACTGATTCTGATCTTATATGGTAATCCTGTTACTCTTCTACAATACAGAAAGAAAAGGTTAAATTACACAAATTCCAAATGCAGCTAGATTGTTGGAAGTTCATCCACAGTCCAGTCTGTCTCAACAAAGGAGCCAAGGATTTAGTGTGTCTAGAAAAACAACAAATGGCAGTAGGTCCTAAAACAGCTCTTCAGCAAGATCTTCATTACTGCACTCTCATTTGCACACTCCTTTATCCTCACTTTGCTATAACACACATAAGTCTTCAATCAGAGAGATACAGAAAACTGCTAACACCCGGAAGTGGATGTATCTACGCTTGGCTTTGCAAATGTCCCTCTCTTTTTTTAAGATATAAACCCAAAATCTCTCCAAATATTATCACCAAACAAGAAGAAAATAAACATACATACTGGAACACTTGTCAGGGAAGAGGGGAAAAACGGAGAAAAAGCTTTATGCTAACAAAAACTTTTTAAAATTTGCAAAATCAAATGCAAATCCTGCTCCAATGTCTGAGTTCACGACCTTGATGGTAAGTTTGGAAAACTTAAAACAATTATAACCATGTATGGTTTCTTAAATGCAAACTGATGAAACCAGAAATGGTTTTTCCTGCCAAAAACTGAAACAGAACTAGGAAGATGCCAAGAACATGTTTATAAATTGTATTTATTTCTCCATATGCTAGAATAAAAGAGTAGATCCAAAAGTACCTGCTAAAATACGTTCACAAAGAGTAGTCTTCCAGTCCTCAACAAAATGAGACTCTTATATAATAAAGGATATGAATACCTCAACACTACTTATTAAGGTATAGGATTTGGATACTATACACATGTATGTACTCTATCTTTTGAATAATATGCACATCTATAGCCTCAAATAGTATATAAAACATCTATCATATAAGTCATCCTAACTGTAATCTAACACCTGATGGATAAAGCGAGCAGAGCTATTCATACATGAGTTACACCTGTTCGTCTTACAGCAGTGCCTTATATGACCAGTGACTGAATAGCATCTAATTTTCAGCTTTTCTAATTTTTTTTTTATGAATAGGTGCCAATTAATTACTCCAGAACATACTATGTCTGCTGTGTCTACCACCTTGGTTTTGTGAAGCATTATACATCTAAATACACACACTGTTCTAAGGCAGAATTCTTTAACCACGCATTACAATGCATGCGCATGTTTGGTTCCACGATGCTTGCATAAAGAAGCATTACACACACAGATATTCAAGGTATTTCAGAATAGGAAGCAAAAAGCCCACCAACATTTTATAAACAGAATCTTGTTGCTAGAACAGATCTGTTAGTACGACTGCAGCCAGGATTCTGCACCGCTCATGTGTGAAAGGGAAACAAAATTCTTAGAGACTTCCCAGCCACAACAACAGCTAAGCCCTTTACTAGACAAACCATAGCAAAAAGTTAGGAACAGTCACATTCCCCACTAACCTTGGAATTCCTTTAACAGCAATTCAACTTTCATATAGGCCCTATGACAAGTATGTGATGAATATTTAAAAATCTATTCCTCTACTGAGAAGGCACATGTTCTTTAGTATTCTACTTGTACCACAAGTAGAGTATTAACATTGCCTTACTTTTCCCCTCCCCCAGTCTCTCCAAATTCTGCTTCCCTGAAAATAACTTCAGGGCATGCCTCTGTTGCAGATCATGGCTGTGCTAAGCAGCAACACAGTGAAACTGATACTCCGTGCTCGACAGTGCAGTCTGAATGTTACACGGGCAAACTGGCCAGTCCTGCTAATTGTGCTCCTCTGTCCTTTGCTGAAACTAAAAACAGCAGCAAAGGCATTGACCCCTTATGCGTATCTGGAGAGACTATGCCAGACTGATTCACACTCGGTTAGTCATCCTGGCAACTGCTGAGGCTCTGGTCTTTAAAAATGAGAAGAAAGCAGAAATCAATTCTATAGAATTGAAGGGTTTGGTCTAACTCGGTACAGAAATGACTAATTTCATAAATATACTATGTTGCACAAATAAAAGAGGACACATAATAGTGCAAGATAATGACAGATAACACACACTTGTTCCTTCACCATATTTGCATGGTCAAGATCATAGTTCTGAAATAAAACTGAACTTGTAACATCTACTGTCTTAATTTTATCTCAATATAACAATACAGATGTTTACACAGTTGTAAGTTACAGAACACAACTACACTTCTAGATAGCATGTGTATATTTAAATACACAGTGCCAATTGTACTTCTCTTCCCCCAATGTCTGTATGTATCCCTCCTAGAGGCTTAGAGAATACTATTCCATGAATAAAGCAATGTTTCAAATACAGAATAATGTAAATTGCCTACTTTGTTGGAGAACTTACAATCTGGAAAAAGATACCACGCTCATTTGACAAATTCTATTTATGCAGGGCTGTTAGGCTCACCAATTGACTTCTCACAACCATTTATAGCTGCCAGTATTACTCACACCTAAAAAAAAAAGCATTCCAGAAATCAAATTTACCTGCCAGCCCTTGTCTGCTGTCCTGTAGTATGGATAATTTTTAGTTATGTGCGTATAAATTCCATTTAGTGTAAGCTGCTTATCAGGTGCCATTGTAATTGCTTGTACTATTAACTGTGCATAGGAGTAAGGTGGCTTAGAGTCGTCCTGTACAAGAAAAAGAAAAGTCTGCATCAGCAAACTTTAAAGATACACACAGCCCTTTCTAAATTAAAAGTTACAAAACACAATTAACTTAAGACACTTTTGGACGACAAAACCTTGAAGCAGAAAAAAAACTAAGACAATTTTGCTTTTCTGATTAGCAGATTTTAAGATAACATTAAAAATTCGGAGAAACAACAGTAAAGAATTGTCAACAGCCTATGAACAGAAATATAACTGAAAATACATACAGACGCTCCCCCTAAGGGAAGAGAGGTCAAAATAAATCTCACATCTAATCACAAAATCCTACAAATTGTTTTTAAAGTCTGTAATGTTACATTATGACTTAGCACATACACTTTAGCAAACAAAATTTCAGAAGTCTTACATTCACTTAAGATGTAATTTATGGGTTTGATTTCAAACCATGTTTACCTTTGGGCTATCTCCACCCGATGCTTCCTTGTCATTTTCTGACTGTGAATTGTCAGCCATTAAATGTAGGTCAGACGGTATTACACGACTCATTTTGTACCCTGAAGAGCCTGCACCACGGGGGCTAGATGGGCAGGAATTTGCAGCACTGTAGAACATAAAAAGAAGATCCTACTATTTTGTTATACAGTATATCACCACATTACGTCTAGTCAAAAAGCTCTTACTGCAGAAAAGGCCGCTACCAGAGCTTCTAGACTGCAGTTCAGGGTCTGTCAGTATTTCCATTATAAATCCCATCTTTCAAGCCTTTCTAACTCCTCCATGGGAATTAAAATCACTGCAGGAAGAAACCTGTCAAATGAAGCTCAGGCTTTCCCCCTCAAAGGAAAAAGGATTAACTGATTTATTAGGTTGTATTGTATTTGTGTAAGATTTACCAACAGAAAAGTCCCCTTTAACTACGTAAGCAACCACAAATTTTAAGATGCTCACTTAAAAGAAGAAATACATCTTACACGAAATTTCTGCCTTATGCTTGTGTTCAGTCTGCTCAAAAAATATCAACTGCTTTTTGCACATTTGAGAAAATATAGTGAGCAGTGAGTGAAAAAAGTTTTGATTCTCATTTAAATCTAAACAAACATTATTTTAAGTGTTTATAGGTATGTGCACATGCCTACACACATATATGTAAGAATCATAAATTTATCTATAAATGGGATGCATCAGCACTCAATCATCTAATCCAATGCGGTGTCAGGCCAACAGAGCAGATGCACTGCTACAAAGCAAACGATAGTGCCTAACAAATGCAAGAAGTGGCTGTTGATACCTCACATTTTGCTATCCATCACAGAAAAACACAGATAAAATCACACACAATTTCACTGTAACATCTTTCTGACGGTTGTCCCCCTGCCTTGCACAGTCCACAGGAACCACGGCTGCACAAAGCCAGTTTTCTTCTATGATTTCCATTTAGCCAACAGGAAAGAGACGGTCAGTGGGTGATGTCTGCCCCCTTCCCCCAAAAAATTTTGTCAGTTCTCTACAAGGACGTATACTTCTCAGCAGTTCATAGTGTGACTGACTGCAGCAGAGTCCTCAGAAATTCCAAAAAAGTTCACTAAAAATTAGAATGACAAAGCCTGCTGTGCCCCTAGAACCGGCCTTATCTCCAAAGACAATCTTTAGCCTAACTTGAATCTGCAGTTCAAATTATCGAGTAACAAATAAAGCTAAAGAATGTTATTTAGATTAATACAATAAAGCTTTAATAAATTTACATCTGCCAAGTTTTGTGTGTCTGCCTGGCCTCTCAAGATAGTTGCTGCCTCTCTTTTTATGTACAGAAACAAGGCAGGCATTGTAGACTGGGCAATATTTATAAAAAAAATATTCTTCAAGTTTCACATCACAAGAAATCCACCAACAATTTGCTACTAGCGATATACTATACAAGGGAGATTGGATTTTTTAAGTGTTGTATGGAAGAATCTTTGATTAGAGCCAAAACGTGTAACTAATTTATGTTTTTAAATATAGGTCACTGCTGTTCTATGTTTTCACATATCAACTGACAACATCCCTCTACTGTGCTCACTTTAGCATATATTGACAAAGCGACACATATGGTATAATCAAAGCAAGTTTACAAGTCTTCTACAAAACAGGATGATTTGAAAAGAAACTGTCAAGCGTTGCTCTCAAAATAGACTCAAAACTGTCGTCTTTTTTGTCTTTTGTGTAATAAACTATATTCAACAGGTGCATGCAAGCCCTGAAGAGAATTACAAAAATTCATAGTGAGGCAAAGACTGCGGTGAGATATGTGATATTATCTGAAATATTTATGAGCTCTTCTTTCATTTCTTGGGCAAGATATGTTTTCCCTGAATTTTAATAAGAAAGCAAACCTGTTATACAGTCAAGTCTAGATCTCTTTTCCCTCTACTTCCACCATTTATATAGATCTCATTAAACACCACAATACTGAGATCAAGATCTTGGCAAGCATGAAAGAAGTCAATTATCCTTACATTCAAATTTCATTAACAAGGTCTACATTTTTAAAAATCGAGGATTAACAGTCCTTCAGTCAAGTGAAGATACAGGACTGAAGAGGGGAAGAAAAAAAACTTTCAAAAGCCTGTATGTGACTTTGAAACACAACTTTCAGTGCCTTTAAATGAAATTTGTGCTCCTGAACTTTCCACAAATCTTAAAAATTGTATCTAAACTAATTTTACCTGTTTGTGAAGACAGCTCGCTTACGTTTAATTGAGTTTGGCCCCAAATACCAAGTCAGACAGTGGCTACAGTTACTGAATTAACTAGCGCAAGTAAAACACACAGATTAACCTCCCCCGCAGAAGACTTCCCTACACTAAACTCTGCATCTTACACCACATTTTAAGTAAAATGTCTGTTTACTTCCAGCAATGACAAATCAATAACAAATCTTCTGGGGTAAGGAGATATTTCCACACTAATGATAACCAAAAAACGTTGAAGATAAACTTCAGGGGGACAGTGACTATCCGAATGCTTAAAAATGGTATGATTTAGACTTATCTCATTTAAAGTGTTGCCACAGGCATGCAAGAGTAAAAAGCAATCTGAATCATCTGGAACGCAAGAAAAAAAGATATGCTCCTTTGCTGTTCTAAGAATGCCAGGCTCCTGAGCAAACTGTTACACATTTAATGTATTAAATTTGAATATTAAAGGCTGTTCATGCACCTGTCTTATTAGTTAGCAGAATGGTGGTTTCGTCCAAGGCAGGTAAACCCGAGCTTCAATTAAACTTTCACCACAAAAGCACAACACTTAAAACGAATGAGAAAGTTGTCTCCAGTCTGTAACCATACATTGCCCTATATCCAATCCGCAGGGTTTAAATACCTGATAGTTCCTGTGGGAGAAGGGAGAGGGCTGATCAGGTGAGCCATGTTGTCTGGAATGTTTATTGTTAAGGGAGAGATCTGGGGTTGCACAGGCTTCACTGGGGACTCCGGGGCCTCCTGTTTTTCTCTCTTTTCATTGGACAGAGCTGTGAATGTTATCTTGATGTTTGTGCTGGGAAACCTGAAAGTACAGCTGAAAAATAAAAAACAAATATATAAGCCACTTATTTACAGAATGTAAGACTTTCTGCATCACTTGTATGTATCACCTAATCTTATTTAAAAATGAAAAGATACAGTATCTGATGTAATTACCTGCAACCACCTTCGTTTCACAGATCATACAGAAAGAGCAATGTGACCAGAAAGAGATCCCCAAGTGAGCAATTTTAAAATTTGGAAAGAAATACAAGCAAACGCAATTCTTTGTAACAAGAGCAGTTTATGTGTTGTCTCTAAACTTCTTGAGGCTCATCCTGATCTTGCAAGCATCCCTAAAAGAAGTACTATTTTGAAGACAAAAGGCTATTATTTTATAATGCCAAAGAGCAGCTTTGGCAAATAAGCAAGTAGGTCCATGATATCAAAACTAATCAAGAGCATAAACGCTGGCAAATTTGATGTCTACTCAGTTTCACAGACTGGCCTAACAAAAATATTTGGTTTCTTTTTCTCTTCAAATACTTATTAAACACATATCAATCCTAATTCTGACCATTTAGAGGATATTGCTGTTGTAGTACTACATTCAAACATCTTTTTTCAGAGCTGAATATATGAGCTGATTTCAATAAATTGCCCGTTTTTGTGCATTACCAAAGATTGCATGCCCAAATTTAAAGACTCATTGACAAATTAACAATGTGCAATTGTTTAAAAATTTGGAAAGTAAAATACAAAGCATGCACCTTTGAGTATTTTCTTTCTAAATCTCTGTATATAGCATTTAGAAGTTAATCCAATACACAGAACAGGCTATTTATAATGTCTCAGTAAATAAACAGATTGAGCAAACAAGGAACTTAATTTTCTCTCAACAAAAGCATCCATAAAAATACAGTTCACATAACTTTACTATCTCCTCTTTCCTAAGCTGTTAGACTATACTTGGCACCAAGCCCACAATTGTATTTACACACCTCTTCCACATGATGAAAAGAAATTTCCAACGATATAATACCCAGAAACAAACCTTAGAAAAAAGATTTTTTTTTTTTAAGTGATTCTAGGTAGATGTAGTTTTATAAAGAAAGGAAACAACAGCATGCCAGAACAGGCCAAAGAAACATAGCTATGAATGCAAGATACAGATGGTAAACAAAAATGATCATTTTTCAGGAAAAGTATGTTACACATAAAAGTGATGTAAGAATTGGAAGGAACACTCAGCTGTGGAGTAGCCTTAAAAACACCGACTCTCACGTGTTTTGGTTTTTATTTCTTAAAATTAATCTAAGGATGTTTATAGAGCAAAGGCAGCATTTGATTTTCACTGTTTCTTGCCACACACACCGCAGTGATTCTTTTTTCCTACAGTCCACACCCAAGAACCAGGAAAAAGAGAAAGAATCAACAATGACCTTCCTTTTCTCTCAAGTCTTACTTCTCGGTATGGACCATGTCCGAATTTAACAGACGACCTATTTCTGAAACATGCTCAATGTACTAAATTAGGAACAGAATCTATGCCAAAAACCTGCACATGTATTTCAGCAAGAAAGTTAAATGGACCAGTTTCTGGGTTAGGTGGTTTTTGGAGGGTTTTTTAAAAATATCTTCAGTAACAACTAATTTCTTTGCTTTTTCCAGTAGGAAGTATTTTTTACTTATATTGTTTTAGTGACAACTGAAAGAGGTCCCAGCTGTTTTGCTAATAAAAATTTTTTCTAAGCATTTCAGTTCATCAGCAATAATGCTGACAACACTACTCCTCAAGTGTATGCAAAGAGGGTAGCCAAAGGCATCCTTTTTGCTAAAGACTAAATAAAAATCCCTGTGAGAAAGTGAACAACATCTGTTTGACAGAGATAGAGACAGGTTTAAATTTTAGTCACCTGCTCTATGTACTTTATAAGGCTATTCCGTATCCGCAAATTTAACTTCATTCTTTTCAGACAAAACTTATTTCTACTTAAGAAAAACATGGGAACAACCGGACACAGCTTTAGATGCTCGTTCACTGGTTAGATTTCTTATTACCTAGTAAAAAAACACCAGTACATAATCATGAGCAACCAGAGTCCTACAGTGCAGGGGTGGGGTAAGGATGGGGAGGAGGTAGATCTTCACAACTTCAACACAAGTACCAGAAATACGGAAACACATATAATGCATCCTCGACAATTCCTCCAATATTCCATGTAAGTACGCATATTAAAACATGTCCCTTATTACAATATTGCACTACCTTAAGGCATTCTCAGCCCTGTGGGCATCTTTTTGCAAAAAAAGTAAGTGCAGCTTACTCGGATAAGACTAAAGCACAGACTTCAAATTATAGCAGAGACATGGTACTCTGAAATGTCACTCAAGTTTGGAAATAAAACAGAAGACATCCCCAAAACCAGGAGCTTTGACTCATCAAAGGTACTGTATAGGTTATACACGTGCCAGATAAACTTGGAACTTACAGTCAGGAACTGTATTAAAACCTAAAGGTGTTACTGTTACAGTTTACAACATTTCACACGCTGAGCTTGCAAGGATTGTGTTATTAATGGAGACACAATATACTTACAAATCACTATCTGGTTGGAACATGCAAACACCTGAATATTATCAAAAGACCACATCTGTCAATTGATTCGTATTTGTAAACGGAGGGGTTTTTTTAATAGAAGCACACTTTTTATAGCTGGAATTCATCCAAAAAGCATAAAAGAGTGTATATTAACAGATTTTCTGAATAAACTGCTTTAATGCAAATATATTATGTCTACTTCCAAAATCAAAGTAAGAAACATGTTCGAGTTTGATTAGAATCAAGTTGTTTTTGGCTTATTCTTTAGTTATACAATGAACTAAACAAAAACCACAGCACACCCAGAGGGAGAGAGCTGATCAAACATTTAGTCTACAACAAGCCGAATTTTATTTTACTCACTGTTTAAAGTGTTTACAATAGTTTCACGATGTGCTACCACAGGACGGTTGCTATAGAAGAAACTCACGTATACAACCCACTTAAAATAGGAAAAAAACGAAAGAAAAAAGAGTAGTTTTGCAAGCTGCCACTCTACACCTCATCTACTCAACTACCATTCTTCGTTTCTGGGGTGATGCCATTTGGAGTAGGAAATCGCACAGAGCCACCAACACTGATCCAACAGATTCCTAAAAACAAACGTTTACATATGATGAAAAGTGTGTTAGGTATCTCAGTGATGAAAACAAACAGCACAATTTTGCTGATGTGCCAGTATTGTATCTTATGTATTTCAAACAGCTATTCACAGTATCCACACTTCAATAATTTTGTGTGTTTGTTGATTATGATGTGTACTTGCATTGTGCTTTCTACAGAGCATCACACAGGAGGACAGACAGCGTGTGATCTAGGGAACTGCAGCACGTCTCACAACCAAAATGCAACTCATGATCCCAATTAGTCTCTTTTTAAAAGTTCATTCTGGGTTGACTATTGGGAAACAGACAAGAAGCATCAACGCATTTCGAACTATTCACTAGAAAACTCTTACTGTCTCTACAGCTCCCAGCAAAACGGAGAGGTACCGATCTAGGGACTACCTCTAAAGAGTTCAGCAACTTTGTCGGGTGCCAGGTAAGTGTCTGGTGGAAAATGCAAAGTCCAGTTTTGTCATATCTGTACTTCTAATATTTTCTCACCTCCTCTCAGCAGTTCTGTTTGTACTGCAGGGAAAAGCTATTTATACACTTGTAATTCTGCCTATACGAAAATACCACCTCATTGAAAACAAGGAATTCCGTCCTGTCTCCATCTGGGGAGTCAAAACACAGAAGTAGGAATTCAATTTCCTCCCTTGACATAAACCCTGCTGTAACACTCAGTGCCTCAGTGCCCTTTGAATTATTCAGTTTTAATTGTCTTTTAGGAACCAGGACAGAAATTGGACAGAATCTGCCATCCTACTGTTCTTTTATCAGCACCTCCAGATTCTACATTCGAATAGATTATAGGGGTTCGGCACTAACAACCTCCTAAGTCATAGCAGTTACAACTGCATAGTTCAATTCTTTTACATGGACTATGACACTGAAAACCAGTTAACTGAAGGATCCTCTTATATTTTAAACAGATCTAAAAGAATAGCAAGGTGAGATTTTTCAAACACTCTTGTTGATTCACTGATAGAGCTTCAACTTTTTACAGTAAAAAGGTAAGACCCACAAAAAAGAACTGAGTCAGCATCTGGGAGATGGCTTCTGTCAATTCTGGACTTCAGGTACTTTTAACACAAGCATGGGCAACAGTGTAATTCACCTCAGTGAGAAACTGAGGTAATTAACAACACCTGGACCACTAAACAGACCTTCTGCAACTTAGTTTTCTTTGACAGTACAGTAGGCCAAGATGCTGCCACTCGTATTTCCTTCTCCTCCCCTATCTTGATCAGTGAACTAACAAAAAACCATGGAAATCACTGTACCTCTAGCAATGTCCTCCCTCCCACGGAAGGGAGACTTGAAACTAATCCCTCTTCCAGTTCCTCTTACCTACCTACTTATGGTCTTTCCCCATCAATCTAGTAAAAATGATCCTCACAGCCAATAAATTTATTTATACTTCTGACAGAAGATACGCACACTTTGAAGCTTAAGTCACAAGTAAAATACTGCAGTGCACATTTCCAGGCCCACTTTTGATTCAACCGTATTTTAAAAGTCAAACAAAAACTGTTTTTTCACATTATTCAGATAGAACCACAGAGAAATTGAGTTTGGAAGAGACCTCTGAAGATCTCTAGCCCAATCTCCTGCTCAAAACAGGGCTAACTTCCAAGTTAGACCAGGTTGATCAGGGCGTTGTGTAATTAAATTCTGAAGCCTTCCAAGAACCCAGGTGGGCAATTCATTACTGCAATTAGCCACTTAACAGTGAAGAGGTTCTCATTTGTCCAGGTATAATTTCTTAGCTGCAACTTGCTACAGCTGCTCATCAACAAGGCCAGGTTGCATGGGGCTTTGAGCCCCCTGGTCTAGCAGAAGGTGTCCCTGCCCATGGCAGGGGGATCGGACTGTGATGACCTTCAAGGTCCCTTCCAACCCAAACCAATCTATGATTCTGTAAGCGTCCTCAAACTGTGAGCCTCTCAGCATAGCCTGGCTTCATTTTTTCTATAACCACCCTTTAGGCAGGGAAAGACTGCAATAAGATCCACCACTGGGCTCCTGCGGGCGGTGGGGGTGTGTGCGTGTGTGTGTGTGTGGAAATTGAGGTCATTTAACTTCTCCTCATACACTATATGTGCCAGTTCCCTTAGCATCTCAGCAGTCCTCCCCTCACCTCTCCAGCTTGTCACCAGTTTTGTTTGTATGGGGCACCCAAAACCAGACACCATTACCGCCCAGTACAAAACCAGCCTCCACCATCACAAGGGTGCACTGCTGAAACACGTACAACCTCCTCTCCCCCAGGATGCCCAGTCCGCCTCTGCAGAGCCGCCCCCCAGTCAGTCACTCCCAGCCTCTCCCAGTCTCAACCCCAAAGGCAGGATTTTACATTTGTCTTTGCTGAACTTGACAGGGTTCCCTTCAGTGCGTTCCTCCAGCTTGTCAGTGTCCCTCTCGACACAACCCTGCCCTCCAGCATATTAACCGTTCCCCACACCCAGTCTGGCATTTCTGTGACCTGCAATGGGTCCTCCTGTCCCATATCCCAGGTCACTGGCAAGTTACAGCCCTGACCCCAATGCTACAAGGTTGGAAAGCCACACAAGGGCACCACTTCCTCCACACCGTTCTACGTAACATCTGTAACCGAAATGTAAGACCAGCACATCAAAACCAGGTGGCATTCAGGAGTCCACAGGAACATGGTACTTGGAAATTACAGTTTGTACGACTTCCTGCTAATAGGTACATTTCAGTAGGCAAGAACAAGGACCACAACTTCATCTTTTCTCCGTTTGCTGCTTCATTTATTATTGATTTCATCACAATGGATTATTCACATTAATTCTAAATTGCACTAGATCTAGCTATCATTTTTTAACAGATTTTCAAATAAGTAAGGCTTAAAAGATGAGTCTTTATAAAAACAACTAGAAATACCATAGAGGTTAAAAAAAGCTCAAAAATTTGAAGTCCAATTACATTTCAGTAATTTCAGTCTTTGTAAAGTCTGTGTATTGTGCCTTCGTGTCCTGAGAAAAAGGTGCATCTCTGAAGAAAGAGCTGAGCTCGGTTCCTCGCACAAATCAAGCTGACACACGCACAGACTAGGAAACCTGTACAAAGAGATGCAACTCCATCTTGGAGATACCTGAAAGAAGTAGCTTTTGTTAGGTTGGAGAAAAGCAATGATTCCCATACCAAGGAGAAAGTGACTGCTTCGCTCAGCCTATCCTTTTCCAAGGGAAACGTAATTACATTTAGTAACTTCCTCATCTTCTGAATTTTATACCAAAAGGTTTCTGATTCTTCAACACCAAGAGCAGGCATTACTAAATTACTCCCATTCAGAACTTATTTTTAAAACTTTGGGCTGTGTTTCATTGAACTGGAAGTCAATACTGCAGTCCATTCCCAGAACACAATCATCATCTTTAGACCGAAACAGAATCAACAAAACCAAAACGCATTACAAAGACAAACTGAACTGAGCTGCTCCCAAGCAGGGTCAAAATTCTAACGTAACCTTAAAGTACCCAGCAGTTAAAAATCCAGGTTTCCAAACTAACAATGAAGGCAGACATATAAATCCATCCAAATAGTCACAAAATTAAATACCTGCCTGAAAACTCCCAGCACTGAATGATTACTAATAAAGTATAGGATATTAAAAAAAAAATTCACTATTTTTTGGAGTATTTCCTTGACTCTTTAGACACTTTCAAAACTCAGATTTGTTCTACAAAGTCTTTTCTAGGATTACATAAAGAAGTGCTGCTGCAAACTTACTCATAATAAGAAAAATGCTGAGAGTATAGGAAATTTTACAGTGGATACACTGAAAAAAGGATGACCCAGTACATTATAACACTAATCAGATCATAATTATTTTCTTATGTCTGAAACAGAGAGAACTTTCTAAATGGGCAATTTTTATGTAGCTGCTTGTTCATCTACATGAGGTACAACCTAGTGCTCCTATCAGAAATATTAGCTTTAACATTACACTTGTGAAACTTTCTACATTGTTGGTAATAGACAAAAGGAGTATCTGTTTTTCTCTATCAATTTTTAAGGAAAAGAATTTTTAAAAAACTTGCCTCTAAAATTTATAGTAAAGAAACATAAAGTCCTACTCCTCCACTAGCTTTCTAAAAAGGAAGTTTTTAATCCTCTTCTGCTTGCAGTTGACCACACCCTGTGCAGCAATGTGAGAAACTACCCCAGGAGGAACACAGCATCACTTCCTACAAGTACATGTACACATACACATAGTGCTAGGATGGATTCCTCCTCCTCCCTGCCTCCACGGTTTTAAACTAAGTCTTCATTTGGCTAATTTACGATAAATTTACATTGAATTATGTTTGGCCATTACTAGTCAGGATGCTTCTAGAGGTTACCCCAAAAGCAACTGCCCTTTAAAAAGTGGCAGCTTTCTCCTCTGGGGAGTGAATCATGACCTCGCGTGTGTTCCCCTTAATTCTTTGTATCCTTTGCAATTGATTACTGTTGACCAAAGATCAATAGTCGCAAAGCACGTCCCCCACAAACAGGAAATGTGAGGGCTCTATAGCAAGCTCGACCTTCAGTATCACAAGGAACAACACACCCTCGGATTTTTAAACCGGCAATTAAGACTTTTTGTCTAAGCAGTGGGCACACTTCTCACAAGTATCTGTGTGTTTTTCAGGTGTGTAATCACTGTCCACAGAGTGACATAAAGCACTATGAAAAAATACCCTAAAGAAAAAAAAAATATCACTGATCTATCTATTTATACATTCAAATGTCTTAAGATTCAAAAGCAAAGACCCATGCATTATCAGAAGTGATGAAATATTGCTGTAGCCTCACGCTAATTCAAGTTGGTCAACAAAATACTTCTACCAAATCCTAAGCAAAGGCTGGAAATATGATCTAGTTGTAAACGAATGGCTCCCCCACAGGAAACCTAAGTTACATACTTCCCTACTCACATTTTAGCAAGTGCGTAAGAAGTACGTAAAGTTGTTGGTATTCATTAAAGGAATGGTGCTAACCCGCTTTCAGAAGGATCTGGAACAAGCCTGTCTGCGTCAAAAAATGATCCTATGACAACAGAATATGGATGACGACAACAGGAACATTCCTGAATCACTAGCAGCAAATACAAACTCAGTAATAAACACAAGTTCTTGTTCAGAATGGTGTTCAATTCTTTCCCACTCAGAAAGCTAACTTCATAAGAAACAACACATTTTTAACCCTACGTTCACAACAATTTCTCTAAGGGCATTTAAAAGTAGAGACTGAAAAAGACATGTCCTGAAGTTGTTCAACTACAGCAAATTTTGCTGCACATGTAAATGATTCTATTAACAACTGCAAGCTGATCTCACCCCTCCCCTGCATTATCACACTACAGAAACAAGCATTAACGAAAGTGCTACTACAAACTTGCAGAGGTTCTTGCTTTAGCAGTCAGACATCTCATTTTCTTCATATACCAATCACACAAACATTGGTATTGATCGGCAGTAAAAACATTTAGGTTATCCTACAGCCATGGAAATGTGCTATGGTTAATTAAAAATACGTATCTCATAATTACAAATTCCCACTGCATTCTCCTCTTAAAGCGTAAAATATTTAAACCAGCAAGAAGGGGGGGACACACACACACACACACTCAAGCCCCAAAACCTAAAGAAATTCAATACAGTAGCCCTGCACAAGCTGCAGGAACTGAGAAAGAAATTGGCCTGCAGGCAAGAATGTAGGCAGCAGTTACTGTAGAAACCAAGTTCTTCGTTGCTTTTCTCTAAGCAAAAGAAAGACACAAAAGAGCTGGAAAACAGCGATCGATGGGAAGCAGCTTATAAAGCTGCTTGTCACATCTGCTGCAGGAAAACCAGACACTAATTCATTAAAACTGCTCATGTAATGCCTCTGGAATTTGAGGCTCCCCAGCCTGTGAATACAAAAGAAACTCCGCCTATGGAAACACTGCATTTTCGGGTATTTAGCATCTCTGTACACAAAAGCCGTATGCAGAGTCAGGTTGTGTGGTCTCTATCCCTAAATTTTGCTATAAACTATAAAAACAAATTAAAACTTGTCCAAAAGATTGTGTGGCTCTATCTTTGCCAAATTTCAAGTAGCTACTTCGAGTCCCAACAGAGAATACGTAACTCTAAAATACAATAGTTTCCTGTTTAAAAAACAGAAACAAAACGCTTGCAACAGGAAAGTAAAAACCAATCATCATTTCTTCTTCCTTCCAGATAACTGCATTTAACAATGGTTTCCTACTACCAAATATCCAAGCTCAAACTTTCATGGCAATAAATACCATTCAAAAACTTTTCATAAAGCATATGATTTACCATCACAGCTGAGCTGAAGTAGACAAACCAAAACCACTCTACCCTTTACTACCAAGTTAGCTAGTTACAGAGGGAGGTGCCTGGCATCTCACCCTCAGCTGTAGGGCACTCGTGGGGATGCAAAAGTTCATACGGAAACACTGAAGTTACAATATCATTCAGTGCTAAATAAAAAGTTACCAGCAAACTAAACACAACTGCTTAGAGCCAATCACACAGCACTTGGCATTTTACTATTCCTTACAAATAAAACAGTAGGGGGAAGTACAGTGACAAGTGCTGTCATGATGTGTTTTGACGCAAGCATAATCATTAAAAAAGCACTTATGACTCACACACTACTTTAGTAACAAAAGACTTCATTTATTACCTCAGAGACCTGCATTCTATTGCAAAATTATGCCAAAACTCCCTAATCATCACCAAAAGAACAGCTACCCACAGAAGCATGCTGCACAGAAGAAAAGATTATCCTTGAATCAAGGAAGCAAAGTTTATTTTAGACAAGCTTTTCAAGGCAGAACTCTGCTTCCAAGAGCAGAACAGTCCTTTATTTCACACAGAAATCCATGACTAACTCAGGCCATTGAAGAATGACAAAAACCACTTCCTACCAACTCTGATTTTCAGTAGACAGAAGTGTTTAATTTCCCCCTTAAATCTGCCTGTCTGGTCAAAGAACAGACTTTTTTTTCAGACTCCCCTCAGAAAGCTGTGGGCATTAACTAAATTTCACAATTACCTACCTAAAGATCTTTCATGTCCAAGGGCCATACTTCCTTCAATTGGGTGATACTGCTGGGCTAGGTATCTCAGAAATCAAGATTTTATAATATATTGCGAGATCAGTTCTTTAACCCGCTGTACTCTGCAGAATGTTTGTTCAAACCAGTTTTCAGTTTTTCCGCTATTTGCAAATCCTTAAACTTTTCTAGTGAAGGTGCAGACCCTCTAGAAATCTTATGTGCATGGACTGCTCCACAGCATACACAAACTTACTTTCCTTAATCACTTGTGTGGGCACTCAAGAACCAATCCAAAGACTCCGAAAGGCCACAAAGTAAAGCAACTATTTAATCCACAACAAACACATCATTATTGGAAAATATTCTTCAAGAAGCACTCCTCCTGAGCTACTTTTCTGAGGTCATGCCAAGTTCTCAAATCATGGGCTGTTGTAAGGGGCAGCGGGAAAGTGCAGAAGAACCAAAATGAATAAAAAATAACAGACATGATTTAACAAGTCAGATAGTCATGCAAGTGGAAATCTGTCCAGGAGTTAAAAAATAGGCTAAATAAGTCTTCATCAGAATACATGTTAACTATTGTCACTGTACTGGTGAACAACACTACAGAGAAGGAAACAGTGTAGCAAGCATGAAGCATGGGATTAACTTCTCCAAGCATAAACCTGTACCTGGGTTAGTCATTTGTCTCTACAGTGAGTGAAAATTAACAGACACGTAATGGTGTACATCCCACAGAAAGGGAAAGCCCACACTGGTTTGGAGAAATCGAGTCTAGGGATGCCTGTTTTTCACTAAATTTAAAGGGAGTCCAGGTGCAGACACACACATACACTTTCACTCACACACATCCCCAGTATTAAGCAAAATGAAAGCCACCCTGAACAACACCCAGTAACGAAACATATAAGCCAAGATTCCTGAAGCATAGGTACCCACCAGGCTCTTAGGAATAAAAGGTTGATCTTGGGGATGGTTTCATGCGATAAAGCAATGTAACAGCTCAAGCACTGCCAAATGGCGAATGCTATTCCCCACCTCTTGTACCAGTTCTATTTCTAGCCACACAATTACTCCCCTTACCTGCTACCAGGAGCCGCTCCTATCTCCAGCTAATTTACTAACCCAGCAGAAGACTCCTCTAGATGAATATAGAAGTTTGCTGATGCTTTAGTAACTTCAGGTCATCTCACAGTCTCACCTCTCTTCAAAAAGGTAAAGTAAAAGCATCATGACACCTTAATTTAAAAGCCTTATGGTACTTACTGCGTAAGAAAACATTTCATTATGCAACTGTTCTAATCATTCTCTTTGAAAAGTTGAAATTTGAACTTCTACAGAAAAGTAAGCTTCCAGAAGTTGCTAGTCATAAAAGGAAGTGCAGAACTCTGTTTGTAAACAAGCGTGCATATTCAATGCTTTTCAACAGAATAAAGTTTGGTTAACTTGGGACCTTTTAGCTTGACCAAATAAGTCAGTATTTTGACTGCAGATACTGTTAACAGAATGGATTACGACCACTTAAGTCAAGAATTCCTCACAAAATTTCTACCACTCTAAAGATGTAAATGTACCAGAAACTACACTAGGAATAAAACTTGTTGGCGTAATGGCAATTATGTATCATGTATTAGTAAATAACTAAGAAATTTACATGTTCCCGTATATTTTCAAGGTCTCAACTATAATTGAATAAACACACTGCTCTGCATTTCTGTAACGTCTTTCATCAGAAAGCACTGAAGTATCGAACACACACCAGCATAACAGATTAGATACAGTGTTCTTTCAGTCCCAGGCACACAAAGTTTAAGGGTAGTAGCATTCACGCAGGAACAGTGTATGTAAGAAAGTCTGGAGCACTGGCAAAACCAGAATCAATAGTCCTCAAAAACAGGGAGAGGGGAGGCAAGTGGGAAAGGGAGAGAACCAGGGTGTCTGCACTGCAGACAAGGTTAAGTCACTTCAAACCTCAAGGAATCAATTTTAAAAGGCAAAGCATAGCTCTTGATAAAAAGTGCTAGAAAAGAGCACTGAAATTTCATCATCTCCCCTGCCTCTGCCCACGAAGTATTATCCCCATTTTTAAAAACAGATTAAACAGATTTGTGACTTGGCCAAGCCATTCTGGCAAGTGTGCAACAGTGCTGAAAACAGAACATATTTTTCCCCCAACACCCAATCTTTGTTTAAACCACTGGATCACCCCCCTTAAGTCTGTCTCCTACAACCGCTTTAAAAGGAAGAACACCAGGTAAACACACATATTCAGTACACAGGAGATTATTTAATTAAATCAGATTGAGGTATTTCAATCGGTTTGTTGCATAGGAGCAACTGCTTAAAGAGCAAAAAAGTAGCTACTGTGAAGCCTACACGGCAAAAAGCAAAACCTGCACATCATCTTAAGCAATATATCACGTCCACCCAAACAGAGCTAGAGGAATTTTCATTTCACTAGTCCTTTACCATTACACCATGAAAACTGCACATTAAATGCCTATATTCTAATCAAAATCTATACAGTTACATACTGAAGAATTTGAAGATGTCAAGCTACCCAGACGTTTCTTCTTTATCTGTTAGAAGCAGGATTTTTTTTCCATTACCAAACAGAAAAAAAAACCAGCAGTATTTCAAGTAATTAAAGAAAAAGGGGGGCAGAAAAAAGCTAAAACTTGTATCCTAAATATCGAAAAATATCTGGGGGAAAAGGACTTCTGACTTGCTTTCCTTTGCATAAGCTTTAGTAATGAACAAGAGGTCCTCATTCAAGATGATGAATAGTTGTCAAGCTACTAGAACTGTTACTCATTCATGTCTCTTACTTCTAACAGCGCAGCACAACATGCAAATGTCCCAGCAACACACAGCTGGAGGTGCTGAAAAGTAAAAGTCCTACCCATTTGCAATACTGAAGGACTTGAATTTTGTTTATCTATGTTATATCTGCTATTTTTAACTAACCATACTCCTACCCTGCCCCACAACCAATGCAATGAAATTGCAAAAACTTTCACTGACAAAAAAAAAGTCAGATTACTATTTTTTTTTTTGCAATAACTGAGCTGTTTTGGACAGGGAAGTATATGGCAAGTAGCACCTTCACTTTTCATTTCTTGTCCTATTTAAACAAAGAGCACTGCTGTACACTATTGAAATGTTTCACTTTGACTGCATTGCTACAGACAGGCGGCAGAGTTCACAATACCTGGATCGATCCCACACAACAAAGAATACTCTATGGGAGGGTAACTACAAAAAGTATATGGTTTGGTTGTGTAAACCAAACCCAATCTGAGGTTTTCTTGCACTAAAACAAGCATGTCTTGAGAGGGGCTTCTTTTGGTTTACTTCAAATTCCAGACCTTTTTTAATTATTATTCTGCGATTTTGCTTTCCCAGACCATTAAATTTTCTAAAAACACAGATGGAAAAAAAACAATCCCAGTAAATAATGCACTATTTCACTACGCATCACTCTGCTTTAAACTCTGGTCCTTCTTTGAGCTATGTTAGAGCCAAACCAGCTCTGTAGGTATTAACTGACAAAATAATAGTTAGTTTTCCAGAACAAAAATAAATGTTGAGTCCAGTCTTCTCTTCCTCTTGTGCAGCCAAACTGACATAGTTAAGTTTATAAAATGCTTTGAAATGCTGGGAAAAAAAGCAAGCTGCAATCAGTTCCAAAGAGGTTCTCAGTACAGCTACACAGAGGAACATCCTGCTCAACTGCTCGAACAATTAAACTTCCCTCGAAGAGCAGAAATTTGCAAAGCCTTCCTAGATAGATAGATAGACAGACAGACAGACAGAGTAACATGTCCTCCTTTCACACCCCTCAAAAGCAAAGTGATAATTGTTCAAGTCAGGCTTCCCCAGCTTATCAACCGAGCATCATTCTTCCCTGAATGGGGCTGTCAGAACTGTCACATAAAAAAACCTCCAAATTATCAATTAAAAATTCCCCACATAAAATCACAGGTTGGAAAAGCGTATCTATCTGCTGGACCTTCCCTATATCAGATGACCATTTGCTGTTGCCATCTCATTTCTGTCATGCACAAATATTGATTGCTATAAAATAATAAATTTCTGTAGCAAAATTTGAATATAGGATTGCATATTTAAGAACAATTTCATCAGTCATGTGATCTCTTCAAAATTCCACTGCAGAATCCACTTGTACGGAAAAACTGAAAAGGTGCAAATGAGTTCCATGCATACACTACTGCATAAAAAAAGAACAGCAAACACTAATTTTCGCAGTACTTAAATTAACATGTTTCAATTTAGACTTGAAAACCAACTAATATTTGACAGATTCAGATTTTCGCAAAGATATATTACATTGAAATGAAATGTTAATCCCCAGATACAGAAAGCATTTCCTAATTTCCACGTGTAAGGCATTGTACCATACTTCCTTCAATAATGACAAAAAAACTTTTACCCTGCAAATATTTTTTTTTTAAAATCCGTATGTTAGTACAGCAAGCACCGTAAAAAAATGTGGCATTTACCACAACGTCCAAGGTGACCCCTAAGTTAAAGTCATCATAAATACAGAAGTAGCAACAAATACTACTGCGTATTTGGAGCTCATTCCCCTAATTTTTTAACCCATACAACAAACTATTTCATGGCCTGAGGAATACTCCTCTGGAAAAGTAAAAGACTTTTTCTGGGTTCAAATTCTATTTAAAAAAAAAATCAAATCAAGAATGGAGAAGAGAAGAAAGGTTAAAATCTGAAGATCTAAGAGACATTTTAACAATTCTGGGGGGCATAACCATACCTTTATCCTGTACTCTAATAACATGTACACTTTTCCAGTATATAGAGAACAATGTAAAGGCTTTATATCAGAAAAGCTAAAAACTAAGATAACAGACACCTTAGATGATCAAAAACAATCTATATAAAACTTCCCCAAAAAAAGAAAGAATCAAGATTTTTTTCCCCCTCCCCCCACGTTACAAGTTTTTCATTAAATCTTAACTTCAATGCACAAGTTTGTCACGGTTTTTAGAAAGAGTCAAAAAGGTTCACCAGGTATTTTTAAAGTATCACATCACGAAGACCTTAAGAGTACTAATTAGTTCAGTTACGAAATTATATCTCATAATCAGTTTTGCTCCCTCTCCTGAGAAAGCAACCGTCAGTTTATATGAAAGTGTCACAAGAATCAGTGACTTTTCCATAAAAACTGTTAAGGCAATGAGACAGGACACCATCACCTGATGCAGAAAGTTTGAAACGCAATATGAAACCCTTAAACTCTTCGTCATTGCTGAAAAAACAAAACGCAAAGCTTAACAGAGACTACCAGAAACCACTTATCAAATATCTGTGTTCGAAGATATTTCAGAGGTGAAGTGCAAAATGAGGACCATCAATCTTATGAACATTTTGGAAACTACTAGAAATAGTACAAACACACTGCTTTTCCAGTCCAACTTCATTGTCCACAGTGGTTACCTTTTACTTTATTTTTTTCTTCTTCTGAGTTATGTGCATCTTTGACTCTGAACTTTTGCTCCTTGTAGGAGCGGTGTCCAGAAACATTATGTAGGTCTTTTGCCTGTGGAGTACGAGGCCAGGGCCTTCTCTGCTAAGTGTATGGCTTGTCTGGCTCAGTCAGCATGCTGACTCCAGTCACTAATGCAGCACCAACTAATCCAGCAGAACAAAATTTTTAAGAGGAAAGTGGTATTCTCTGCAGCTAGTGAGAGAACCGGCTAACAAGGGACCTAGCAGTGCCAGAGCCAGTGTAAGGGGGCGGCTGGACTCTGAGCCAGGATCAGGAATTAGAAAGAATGCCTTAAACCTTTCAAGAGCAGGGAACCTTTAGATCAGCTCAAATGCTGATAAAACTGCTATGTAAGATACTGTGAAGACACTTTTATCAACCTTATTAATTTCTTCCCATCTGGTAATGGAAAAAACTGCACTTCTGACTTGACAGAAAACTAATCCTGAGCCTGCCTCTCTCCTCCTCTTCTAAAGGATTGTTTTTCAGGCCTAACAGTAAACTAATCTGACTTGAGTACACAATGTGAACACCAGAGCTAACAGACAGGACAGAACAGGACGGTTCTTCATGCTCTAACTCCCAATTCCCTTGTTTTAACTAACCTTGAAACCAAAGAGTTACAGTTTATCTTCACAGCCCGATTTTTACATACAGGCATGCTTAAAACAAGGAGATGAAAGTGCTGTTCATGTTTTAGTAAAACTGTACTACTGTACAAATCTAATGTGAAGATTAAAAAAAAAAATCTCTTTTAAGAACAGGAACAATGAGAAAGATACTTTCAATTACTGCAAATGCTTTGAAAATAAAGTTACCAAATACTTAACATGAGAAGCAGAAGTCTTCTGTAACAGTGTATCCTTTAACTCAATACACTATCTCAGGAGAAAACTGAATTTAAAGAGAATAATCTATATAAAGAAGCATGCAATGTTAAACCTGTTACCTACAGCACACACAAATAATTCTGAGATGATGCATTCTGAAAAGCTCATCAAGTCAAATTAATTTTGTGTCAAGCCTGACCCCAACAGGTAATACTCCCTAAAATGTTACAAAACGCACTGCAAAGATGCAATATATTTGTATGTCCACTAAAATTTTATTTACTGCTGTTCCCCAGTACTCCCCAGACTGTCAGTCTGCGTCAGTGCTCACTCGGATGTTTTGTACCAGAATTCACAGCACAAGCTTGCTGCAAGTGAAGAGGCACAAGCAGTCTGTGAGTTTGAGCTGTCATCAAAAATGGTTTTAAAGATCAGAACAGGCCTATGGAGTGTATGCTTAACACCATTGATCTAACCAAAGATGACAAGGGGTGAGGCAAAAAACCTGCCATTTCACAAATGTTAAACATAAAGGTAAAAAATTTACACAAAGAAGAGGTATCACAGCTAACTAATGAATACGTACCAAGTCCCAAAAGATTTAGTAGAAGGCCATTTTATCTCTCAGGTTGTAAACAATCAGACTAGTCTCCACAGTTTCAATGACACTACCACACAAGATACCAAGGACCATCTTCTGAAAGAGCTAGCACAAAAGGACGGGGGGTAAACGCAGCAGAAAAAAAATTAGAAATACAGAATCAATAGCAACAGTAGAAAAGAAGGGGGGGAAAAAAAACAAAACAAACAAAAGACTCAGTGCTTGACACTGACAGAGGGGAAAAAACTCCCAAACATAAACAGCTTGGAACACATACTAAATCATTCATGGCCTGTGCTGAAGAGGAGGCATGTGCTGGTCATATGTTCAGCGTATGTTATTGGCACCATTCACCAGCATGTGCCATGTTGTAATAGCTTAAACATTTAAATTTGAAATGCGCTGCCTTCAGGGATGACATGATCTGGGCAGCCCTGACGAAACACACACCACTCAAAGTGAATACATGCTAATTTTGGCTTGCAGGTTATTTCTGCATACTCCAAACAATGCTTTGCTTGGCACCAACTCATTTGAAAAGCTTGTATCAAATATAGCCAGTCGTAGTGTGAAGCAATTTTTAAATCCAGTAGACTCAGTTTATGTAAGATCATATACAAGGACTATTGCAGTATCTGCCATTCTTAGAGGCAGCTTTATGCTCAGATCCATGCTACGGATCATACGTGCATGCACTTACGGCAACACTCTTCGAAGTTGTGCACAACTTTATGCATTCACAGTCCTAAACATAGCAATATATGCTATGATGCAGCCCATTGCCCACCTGACCATTAAATGCAATGGTGTAGTCTTAAGACTTCAAAACATAGGTGAAAACACAAACTCAGTTGAAGTTCAAATATGCAACTTCAAAAAGCTGCTTTCTGTAACAGCCAGCTCTGCCTCCACACTCCACAGTCACTTCCACTTCTGTGAAAGTTATACCAAGAAAGTTGCTTCTAGTGCTGACATGCAAATCATTTGAGAAAGGATTATCCCTCACTACTGTATGCTAATTTCTGACCATATCAACCCCTTCTGCATTCAAACCAGTGGCTATGATTAGATCTATTTACTTCCTTTTAAATACCCATCCTGTAGTATTTTAATTTGAAAACCCCCAGAGCAATTTTTCTTTCCTTTGTATTTTTGTATTAAATCATTACCTGCACAAGTCAAATCCTGTCTCCATTTAGAACATCTTTAAGAGGGTTACTCTAATGACTTAAAGAAGGTGTGAACCATCACAATACAAGTATCTAAGAACCTTTCAGACTTAGAAATAAAAGTCTCCTTCACTCAGCGAAGAACTTTATCAGCCCAACTTCTTGCTCTCTCTGTATCAGACACTGTCAGTATGTTCTCAGTCAGCGATTTATTTACCACAAAACGTCCCTATAAAAACACAGGGCAGTCATATATATTCTTTTCTTCAAATTTCTTGGGGAAAGTTTGAACAAGCAGCTACCGCAAAGACAAAACAGTCCTAAGTAGGACAAAATTGCATTAGTGTAACACATCCAGTAACCAACACTTCCTTAATCAGAGCCCAGGGATCTCCAAGTTGAAATGCAATGTCACTGCAACAGGCACCCAACCCCCCTGGTACTTACCTATATTTGTCTGAAAGTAATTAACCCTAAACTACTCAGACCTTCAAGATAAGAAATCTAACTGGAAGAACAAGAAAGCCACCTAACCCTACTAATATCAAATGCTGTTGCACAAAGAAAAAGTTGCAGACACAATAGTTTACCTTGGAGATACCGCACGTAAACACACTCCAGTACAAGAATGGAATCCAAGTATGTATTAGGAAAGTTACTAAAAACACATCCTGTCTTCCCAAGTCTCCCCAGACAAACAGAGACTTGGGCAACACACGTCCATGTTGCCATCTCCCATGTCTATTTCCACAACTGCAGGGTTTTTTTCTTAACTTCAAAAAGTGTAGAAAAGCCTAATTTTTACAACCAACGTTTCTGATTAAACTACTAAATTTGATTCCTCAAATACCTCCCTTGGTCTCTTCTCCCTGTCCACGATCCTATTATTTCTCCAAGAAGTCAAAATCACACTCTTACACTATGGTTACTTTGTAATTCTATATAACCACGCTTTCACGCTTTTCAGATGAAGTTCAACTATTTTATGACACACTTGTCAGCTACATTCCAGCTAACACAAAGAACACGCATACACAAATGAGAGTAATGTTTTCTTCAAAAACGTAAGTGAAGTTCTCTTCAGCTACTACTAAGCCAAAGTAACTTTAGAACATTAACTCCAAACTGAAAACTTTTATAGAATTTTCTTTTATCCTTACGATTGAGGGCTGAATTATTTACATTCACATACTTCTTTTTTTTTTTTTTGGCATGGTTTGCATGCCTCTTTTCTTTAAAGGCTT
>Ga0065711_1033206_pt1 | contig 25927 bp, 11 predicted proteins | sample Hoacrofraction12_FD_59098 | JGI IMG/M metagenome (GOLD analysis project Ga0065711, IMG submission 59098) | Hoatzin crop microbial communities from Cojedes, Venezuela - Epithelial fraction 12 v2 (version 2) | ecosystem: Host-associated > Birds > Digestive system > Esophagus > Crop | place... | reverse complement strand
CTCCTGACACCCACCCTTCAGATATTTGTAAGCATATATTAGGTCCCCTCGCAGCCTTCTCTTCTTCAGGCTGAACAAGCCCAGCTCCCTCAGCCTTTCCTCGTAGGAGATATGTTCCAGTCCCCTCACCATCCTCGTAGCGCTAAATCAAGGTCCTGGAAAACTGCAGCTATCTAAAGGGGTTTGGAAATTGGCCTCGGTGGATGGGACCTGGATGGGACTTCCCTTGGCAGTTTCAGCTCCCTGAAGCCAAAGTTAAACCTGAGATTTTACAAAGTGGTGGCTTTTTATTTTATTTTTATTTTCATCTATTTTTAGTTTAAGCAGCTAAAAGGTCCCACTGGGGACTGCGATTGCCGTGTATGCTTTTGACCTGCCTGGGCATTGCAAACTAGGACAGAGTTGGCCTAGGAACTGACAGGCCATCACAGGTTTCGCAACCAAATAGTTTAGACTCCACTGCTTCAACTTCCTTTCAATAACTGTTGAATTATTGCCTCCTGTTCACAGACATAGACTGTCTGACTCAGTTAATCTTTGCCATGTCCAGTTTCTCTGACCGATAGGAAGCAAAGTGGGATCCACAACCTGGCTGACTTAGAGCTGAGAGATGAACTGTGTGCTCAGAAGGTTTTTGGTTAATTGTATGGGGACTCTGGCAGAGTATGTTTTAGAGCAAGGATGTTGCATCACCCAAGCAATGGAGGAAAGAAAGCAACTGCTTTTCGCAGCCAGAATCTGTTCTTTTGGCTAGTACCGAAGGGGCTTAGTATCCTGTTACTTTTCTTGGCTCTCCACAAACATCTGGCAGGGATGTCTATGTTTTCAATCCTCACACTAAATTTCTCATTTTCTTTACTTGGTCTGAACACAGTTGTGTTGCAAAGTTTGCCTGATGACTTCTCTAATCAAACAAGTCATTCACGAATCACTGCTACCCTGCAGCAGCTATGTATGGACACTCTCTTCTGTAAAATGGCAGAATCACCTTGGATTCAGCCCATGCTGAAAGCATCCATGGGGGAGTTGCTGCAAACCCTATGTTGTCACGCTCTGACTAATCGAGAGAGAAAATTTCAAGGCTTAACTCAGCAATGTCATTACTCATAATGTATGTGGTGTTGTGTGGAACACAGGAGGTGTGTGAGAAGGGACGGGGAGCACATCGGGGTAAGGCGTCCTTTGGCCTTGCACTGCTAGCGCTGACTGCCATAGATCTCACCCACCCCCTTACAGCAGTTCTCAGGGGCCCGCGTCTCATCCCAGACAATTCCCCAGAAGGTGCCCTATGCCTGGGGCTGGGGCTGCCACCACTCCCCCCCAACTGCACTGCTCCTGGCTGTGGCAGTGGGACAGGCTCCGGCTGCCAGGTCCAGGCAAGCCCAGCCCTGGGGAGTCCTCGGGGGAGCCCCCGGCCCCCAGCATGCCCTGACAAGGCAAGGCAAACCAGACAGGGGCCAGAAAGATGGTTCTATTTCTCTGCTGTCTTAGCACCCAGTCCCCAGCTGTGGTCTGTCTCTGATGCGCAAGAAAAAGGTTACAATCAGAAAAAAAAAGGAAATTAGAGCGGAAATGAAGTAATTCTTCCTGATTTTCATTTGAGGGACTGAAAACTCGAAACATGAAATGTGTCACATACCACGGAGTTGCAGTACCTACAGTTGTACCTAAGGTGAGAGGTTGTAGGAGGTATAGGTCCATCAGTTTGAACGTGTGAAAGGGCTGCACTTCCATTTGGCCCAGTTTCCTCTCACTGCCTCTTCATCTGTATCAACATACTTACCTGTGGAGGAAGAGGTGAAATAAATTTTCCTTTTGCTCAATGAGAGCAAAAATTTTTTTTAGGAAGAGAGTTAGTTTCACCTTAGGAACTCAGTGCCACAGTCCCTGACTTTCCCTGTGTTTAGTCCTCTTCACTGATAAGCTGTTGTCATGTTGAAGGATTGAATTTTACTAAGTGTTCAGAAAATGAGTCTCATCAAGTCCTTGTCAACAAGGCTGAAAAACTTCTTGTTATTTTGCAGAATTTCTCTCTGTGTGTGCCTGTAGTCTGCACTCGACCTTATGTCTGATAAGCAGCTCTCTTTAAGCTTTGGTTGAGAATACTTTTTTTCCAAGCCCTGTATCATTTCTGTGACCCCCCCTTTGAACTCCAGGACTTGACGTCCTCCCCAAAGCACAGACACAAGTGCCGTCAAGTACTTGCCTTGTGAGTGCTGTGCATAACAGCAGCTGGATTACTCGCTGCTCATTGCTTAATATTCCCAGTTTCACACATCCAAAGAAAGTATTTTTTTGTCATTGCATTGCACTCCACAGAATATCTTTTGTGGTAAGAAAAATTCCAAACAATCTCCATAAGGCAGAGACGTCATCCTTAGTATTTAGATGTTAGTCAAGTTTGCAGTTTTCCAGGTTTACAGTCCCATGTTCCACCTGGGCAATGTTAGAGCTTCTGTTACTACGGCCGATCTCATTATCTATAGTTTGAAATCTGTTAAAAATAGATTGAAAGGGGATGTTCTGGAATAGCTATTCCAAAACTTCCAAAAGTGCACTCTGCTTATAGGAGTACGTTGTCTTTTAGTCATTGTCCCAAGGCTGGAAGGAAAGTGGGTCCTTCACATGTAGGGCTTCAGCAAAATGCTAACACATTGGGTGATGTAAACCAGAAAGGTAATTTGATATGTTTGGAGTTTCCTTGCTTTCTTTATGTGTTAATTAGTTGCTTGCTTTGTTTTCTTCCGCTCCAAGAAGAAAGGAGGGCTGGAACCCAGTAGAGGCAAGAAAAACATAAAACTAAAAGCTAGAAAATTAATGAATATCAAGACTTGATAGGGTTAGTTCGGATGAGCTGCCAGGTTAACCATTGTGATGCTTAATGTACAGAGGGTGAAAGCAGAAATGTGAATTGATTCCAGCTTTGCCAAAACTCTGTTATGAGCCTGAGGAAATAGCTGATGTACGTCTTAGATCTCCTGTGTGTAAAAGGCAGCTGATAAATTGTTTGTTAAATACTTGGAGAACCACTGACAGAACACACAAAGAATTTTTTTTTACACAATTTTGCTACAGCATAAATGTATTCCTTTATTTTCAAGATATCCTTCCAATTTATTGCAGAAAGGATTATAGTTCTAATCTGGACCTCAAGCAAGCCCTAAGCCCCACCAGCAATTTTGTACTTCTTTTATTGCAAGACTTTCTTATTGCACCTGCTTTGCCTTTGTTTTACCATGGCTTTTTTTAATCCCTCCCATGTGCGTAATATGGTTGATATGGTGGGACTAAAAACCACATTTTCAATCAGTGTGCTGCAGTACATAAGCATGGAATAATTCTATATGTTCACATAGAACTGGGTGGGTCTGCAGCTTCAGGACTCCAAATGTCCAGGGATGAATAAAAACTCTCAGGAAGACTGCATATTCACTGTATTGTTTCATGTTCAGCTATGAGATCGTGCAAATGTCTGTACTGATATTTCCAGAAAGAGGTCTGAATCAGTCCTTGCAGCTGTTGTAGTGTTTTCTCTGAACTGTTACTTGAATCAGTTCGCTTTACTTGAATATCTTGCTACTTTACAAGACAAACTATGCTGTATATAACATACATTTTGCACAATTTGCTGCAGTTAGAGTTCCCAAATCTTCCAATATGGGGCAGCAGTTGCCAAATCCTGGCAGAGGAGAGTCACTTATTTCCATCTGTGAAAAAATAGTCCTCTTTCTCTATGTGGGCAGGGAGAAGTTACTAAAACAAGCCACTGGAAATGTGGAGGAGATGGAGTGTGTTTTATCCTTTTTTTTTTTTTTTTAATTTGCTGGCAGAGCAGAAGTAATGTGGCCCAGGAATGTTTCCATTTCTTACATTCTTTATTATGGTGAAACCTACATGTTAATCTTTCATGTGATGTAGTTTCTGGTCAGAGCTGTGAATCATTCTTTATTTACTGGAGGTGTTTTTAACTCCTCTGAGTTGTTTTTCTAGCTAATTCAGCATTCAATACCACATTTGAATTTCTTCCCAATAGAAACTGATGCTTTGCTCACTAGATGCCACTACAATATTTTAAAAGACTTCTGGAATGTACAATTTCTCCCTTCTCTCTCTTTGCGGAACTTTGTTCCACCCTTGGATCATATTTATCCCACACTTGGAGGTGTAACAGATACATGTGAGGCTTCTGTATCTGAAAATATTTTTGTTCTTCAGTATAGCATCTTAGCAGCATTTGCTCACACTTACTGACAAAGAAAACCTAATAAACCAAACAAAAATGATGATGATTTTGGCTGAATCTTTCATGGTTTTGACTAGATTCTCTCACTAAGCAAATAGACTGTTAGCTCCAAACTTCTCCTGCTTCCTCTCATCCTCTGACAATCTTTCCACATATACCCCTGTTGTCTTTGATTTGTAGATTCTCTGCTTTGTTTTCTGTGTTCAGTTCTATGTTCCTACTTAGCTTAAGTCTTCACTACTTAGTCCTTCCAAAAGGATGGGACTAAATGATATGTACCCCTGATGATGCATGCTGCTCTATTCTAGGATATCTTGCCTATTTCAATTTCAGTAAAAGGACTGTCTTATGCTTAATATTAATACATTTCCTACCAGAATAAAACATTAATAACCGTAATAATAATCCTGAGTGCCTTCTTTTGAACAAAGCAATGTTTTATGTTTTTTCTTTTTTTTGGTCAGCAAAACACATTGCCACATTTTCCACAGGCTCATCTTCTGCACCTATCAGACTGCAGCTGTTATACAATCAGTGTCCATTTGGTCAGCCAACAGTAGAAATGTTTTCATTGAGACCTACACCGAACTCAGTGTAATAGCAAACAGGTGGCCAAACTGTAAGAAAAACAAGTTTGTAAAAAATCAGTGAGTGAAGCAAATGAATATTCAGATTCTTAAATGTTGATCAGAGTCATTAAAAATCAGCTTATATGGACATGTGCTTTGGGAATAGAGCTGTTGAATGGGGCCATGTCTTGTGGGAAGGGCTCAGTCACTGGTGGGAGTTGAGGGCAGAACTCAGCAGATATTCAGATGAGTATTGTTTGGTCATTTTCTGCTTTCAGTATACCAATACATATGACGTGAGCTTTTGTAGATGTGTGTAAAAGTATTTAGTTGATAAAATAAAATCCAAGGTGCAGTGTGGTATCTGAATTTGGAAACTTGCATAATAATATTTCTTCTTGTTTACTGGCAGAATAGTGTGGTTTTACGTCTGTCTTCTGACTGGATGAGCATTGTTGCTGAATCAGAATATGAGCGTGAACGGTCTCAGTTTTCTTGAACAGTTTTAAACCACACATTTCATCTGACTGAGCACTTTAATCCTTCTTTTCTCTGAGTGCTGAATTTAAGTGAAATAGTCATTAGAAAGGAAAACAAATATTGCAGAATAAATAGTGTTATCATAAATAACATCTAAATATCACAGATAAGCACATTGCAGAAGCACATTTATGCCTGTAGCATATCTAAGATCAAACAGCAGATCACTAAAAACTGAAATGAAAATGCCAACATACTAATAATTTCCAATGACAATAAATAATAAAAATATATCACTGTAACTGTAGAAATAATAATCAGAAATTATAATTTTGGCATACAATTAAAATTATTACTCACTAATTTTATGCATTTTTACAAAATGAAAAATGCTGCATCATCCCAAGATGAGAAACTGAAAAAACCCTCATTTGCTTACGTGTGGCACCATACTAAGAAGCTGCCGTAAAACAACCTTCACAAAGCTACGCTGATGTTTGTTTACACAAGACACATCATGAAAAGTGCTTAAACCCAGTGCTTTGGCTGTATCAAAAGAACCTACCCTATAGTAAGGCTGCAGAACTTATTATTTAAGAGCAGTGACAAATGCAGTTAACTATTTATTTAAATGTTAACATTAGAGGTGTTTAACAAAGGGAGAGGAACCAGGAAGCTCAGTTAAAGTTGCAGATCTGTTCTGAAATCTCAGCATTGTTCCTTTTATTTTTCTCAGCAGCATGGGTTCAGGATGGAGCTGTTAGGTTTAAGTTAGAATTTCCTGGCTTTTTTTGGTTTGTGTTACACCTCAGTATTTTCAAACATACTTTCACAAGGGATTCCACTGGTGAATTCTTCTCCCTTTTCCTTTTTCCCCAAGGTTGTTTTATACATATGTAATCATTTTACAGATGGTGTACAACAATTTGAAACAAACTGTTTCCAGGCTATCAGTTCCATACTAGAATAACCAAATTTCACTAGTGTTTTCTGTATTGCTGTTCCAGTGCTTTTTCTGTGTTCAAATCATGTTGCCTTTCAGGGAAGAAAAAAACAGTGCTTTTTTAATGCTCTCCAGGAGATTCAGCTCCAGGCTGACTTCTGCATGTAAGAAATGATACCTGACTTCCTCCTTCTTCTGCTATCTGCATGCTACTGCTGCATCATGGTACTCCTCACCTTCTGTGGCAGCATACAGCTGCTGCTTCTCTTTCCTCTTAAATTCACTATTATGAATGGTACGAGCTGAAAAAATGCTAACAAACTATACTACCACAGAAGAAGTTTTGTGTCCTTTTTAAAATTCAGTGAAAATGTCTTCTTAATTGTAAGAGGGTGAATACGAGGAATCAATACTGAAACATTAAAGTAGAAATGTTGAACTCAGGTAAAAATTAATTTTTTCCCCTGTCTGTAAGACAAAGACAGCTCATATGATTTAGTTTTCTTTATTAATGTATATTTGTTTGATTCATTTATTTATTTATTGTTTCCCCAGCTCACCGGAATGAGCTGTAATGGTGAGATGGAGTTGCCACTCTTTCTTTGCGCCAGCTGAGACCATCCTCCTGTGAGGTGTTGGGCTCTTTTCTTGTGGCTGAGCTGCCTTGGAGCAGTATCGCAGTAGCTTATGAAATGAAATGCTGAAGTACAGGCAAATGACTCTGAAGTGAGAAGCTTCAAACTTCATCTTTCTTGAATAATGTTTCACTCTGATTCAGAATTGATGTCAAAATAATGGAGTTTGCCTTTCATACATACTCTCACTGCAATGAGAATGCGCTGTCCTTATACATGTATTTCACAGGCCCTACGTTGAATTAATGCGTGAAATTCTTTGCATGAAGTAGCCAACAGGTGTTGCTCTCTCCATCCTGGTGAAATTCTCCTTAGCGCTCCCTGGTGCTGTGATTCTAGTTGTCTTTCTAACATTACTTTTCGGGAGAGGGTCTTTCTGTCTCCCTGGTTCTGGATCCAGCAGTTGTTCAGATTGTTCTGATCACCTTTTCAGCCAGCTCTCCTAAGCTGTGTGAGAGAAGGACTCATTAAAAGAGAGACACCAGCTGTAGCTTTCAGGAAAATCATGGATGTTTTTGAGACTATTGATAAAGTTGTAAGATTTTAAAGTGATTCCATTCCTATGGTGTGGGATATTAAATCTTTTACACTGCATGTCCAGAGTTACTGTGGGAACACTAATTATTTTCAGTGGTGAATTTAGTGATAAATTCTCTACTTGAGTCGACTGGTACAGGTATGTAGCCACTTCCTAGAAGTGGTTTTGAAAAAACTAATCTTAATTTTCTTTTCATAAACAATAGCAAAAATGAAGGTTGACCTATTTTTAACTGCTTCTTGTCTCGTAAGTTGTCCTATTATTCCTGTTTTACTGGTATATTAACCATGAAATCTAAAGCTATGCATTATTTAATGTGCCAACATTGTGAAACTTTCTCAAGAGAAATTTAATGGTATATATTTTAAAATTAGAAGTGAGCTCGCCATTTTAAGTTTCAGCAACAATTTTCACTTGAGAAGTGTAATATATTCTGTGGTTACGTTTTCTTGATAAGAGCATATATATATATAGAAACATTCCTTTGTGGAGTTCATCTGTGGAATTTTCTTGCCTTGTATCATTCTGGCGTGTGTGCGCACCATAGGGATCAGTGCTGTACAAATAGAAATTACCCATCAGATAGATGGATAAGATTATCCCCAATTCCTGTTAAAGGGAGCTAAGCATGCAGATCGTTTGGATGTTTTCAAGTATTTCAGCCAAAGTGGGTATGTGGTCTAGCTTTATTACTGTGGGAAAGCCACAGGCAACATTCTCAGTTGTGTAAACTGATGCAGTAACTTCAGCTTTGCTGATTTATGTTAACTGATGATCTGACCCAATGTTTAAAGCATATTAAACGTATCAGACATACAATAAAAAATAACTGTTGATTGACTGTTTCTTAAAGAATTCAAACACAGAGAATGAGGGTTTAAGCCTTTCGTAGTCATTCAGTGTTTAAGTGATGGTTGAACGCAATAGAGCTATTCTAATCGACACAGGCTACGCATCAGACACGATAGTTCTGAATGCTGTTAAGATGATTTGGCTGTTTCTGTTTACTGTGGTGTAATACAAGAGCAATGGGACAGTTGGCAACCTTGAATGGCAACAAGATTACTATAGACAAAAAGAAATCTTTTCAGAGCACATAATTAAATACTGGGGAGTATTCTGCTCCCCAGTACTTTAAGGCAAGGAGATTAGGATTACAAAATCACTTTGTCCAGGATAAAAATATAAAATGTCCCTGAATTCTTCTATTTCATTTCCTGAGCTGACCGCAAGTTTCTGCCTGCTAGGTACGTGCTTTCTGTTAGGCATAGTGTTGCTTTGTTTTCATTATGGATGAGCACAATGGTGGCCAGAGGAAGAAGACTGTGTTTTTCTTTGAATCATTTGACACTTTTCCCTGTCAGAGGAAATGATCCAGGCTCAAAGGGCTCATCAGTCTGACTAGAATTGGCAATTTCCAAACTATTAGGTCAATGAAGGGATTTTGTAGGTATCAATTCCTCAGTCTTTTAGGCAGTTTAAAAAGAACTCTGTTCTGGCGTCTTTCCAAATTTTATATTGTGCCTGGAATTTCAGCCTCCAGCCTTTCACTCCAGTTCACTGGAGTTTACCCAGTGATCATTTGATGTTGATGTTTTGCTTTGACACGGTGCTAACATGATGTGCTGAGGATGGAGAAAATATCAAAGAGCACAAAAAACTCTTTTGCTGTTTAAAAATATTTGAAACCAAATCTAAACTTTGCTGATAGCTGAATCCTTTCTTTTTGTGATTTTTGGATCAGATAGGCTTTTTATCCAAACTATTTATCCTAATCAGCAGTTGGAGGAGAGGAATGTTAAATAAACTATTTTATTCTGATTCTTTCTCTGGATGTTTACCAGGCTGTTGACAAAGGCCAGAGAATGTTTAATGACTTGGTGGGGAGACTTGAAACAGAAGTGGGGATCACACTGGATGCTCCTTATTTGCTTTCTTTCACAGTGCAACAAAAGGGAAATGATGACAGACCACCTCTTGATACCCAGTTTGATTAAGAAAATTTATCATGTTCCTTGTCATGAGTTCAAGTCTCCCACATTGAATAATATAAACATTCTCAAACAAAGCCAGAAATAGGCAGATAAGACTCAGATGTCTCTACCAGAGAATCTTATTCAGTCTAGAAACGTGAACATGACCTCAAAATAACTCTCATGCAGAACAGGGGAGGATTTAACAGTACTTGAAAGCTTTCTCCCTGAGCCGTCAACTCAGGGCTCCCAGTCTGGTGAAAGGAAAAGTGGCCTTCACCATTTCTGAGGTCTGTACATTCCTTGAGGTGACAGTAATCAGACACATAATCGGGAAATCATTATTTCCTGGAACTTTGAATTTATTTTCATTCTGTCACTTCTCATATAGAAAATTATCCCCCAGATTAGAACAGCATTCTGGCAGTCACATTAGAGAATGTTACAAAGGAGATAAAAGTGGCATAAAGCAAAAATATATTTCAAGACTGTGTCATCAGATTTATCTCACCAAAGCAAGAAGATTAATTTTTGACATGAAGAGCTACGTATAAACAAAAAATGTACATATTTGTTATTTAAAGAATTTGCTCTGTTTGCAGTTTTGCACACTTCCGAGTTTGCACTCCAGGACATAACTGAAAAAACATTTCTTTAGTGCTTAGTCATGGAAATCATGCATTTTAGTAGTGTATTCTGAATACACTTATGATGAACAATAGACATATTTAAGAAACCAAGCTCTGAACTTGTGCTTTCATATAGAATATTGAATGCGGTGTTTGTATGAATGTTTTGATGAAGGAATGGAGAGAAAATCTGAGATCACGGATAGTGCTGGTTTTGTGCCATCCAAATGTAGGTTGCTGTAGGAACACTGCAGAATGAAGATATCCTCTGTCTCGAATAATGGCAATCTCCACAAGTGTGACACACCCGTTAAGTGGAATCCTTCCAGATGAAGCCAAAACTTTTTAGAGCTTAAGTGCAGTCAAACTGTGCTTTGAATTTTGGACAACAAGAAAACAGAGAAAGGATTAAATTCTGTAAACAACGTGCAGAGGCAAATAGTTTTTCCAGCCCTAGAATCAGGGCTTAGTGCCCTAGCCCTTCATCTCTGGAGACCTGATTCTCATTCCAGTGTAGGTAATAAATAACGTGCTTGTTTGGTCAAGTGGTTATCTTCCGTTTGCCAACTTTTAGGGTTCTTGTGTATATTGTAGACTGGCTTTTCACAGGTTGATTATCTTCAGTTTAGATTAAAATCCCAAGCAGAATTTTCAGCACTTTTTGGTAGCTAAGTAGTCTTTATAGGTGGGTGGTAGAAAAATAACCTTTATTTTTATGCAATACATATGGTAGACATGTGGCAGAAAACAGAAAATGACAGGGGATTTAAAACACCATCAGAGAAAATCAAAGGGATAAAGTCAAATAAAGCAGATGGGCTTATGATGTTAGTGAGAGTTGATATGAATCTTTAGATAGAAATTACATCATAATTTTGCTTACTAAATCTCTTCTAGTCTAGATGCAGGATTTTTACAATAAAAGGTATGTCTGGTTCCTGAAAATTCCAGATGCAGTAAAAAAATCCAGGCAATGTTTGCTTAGATAAAAAAGCTCTTGAAGGATGGATCATAGCTTAAATCTAGGGAATATGCTTCGCCCAGTAAAATGAATGAGAGTGCATTCATGCAAAAGTATGCAAGAGTATTTTAAAAGGTATTTCCACATGTAATATTGGATTGTTTTGTTTGGAAACTTTTAAATCTGTAACTATTCAGAACTTTGACCTGGGGGTGAGAGGTCAAACAATAAATATGGCTAAATGGTGGGCATTTCTGGTCTACGGGTATTTCATCTTGAGATACTCTTTTTGTACGAGTATATTTGTATGTGTATACTTTCAGACCTAGTTCTTTTATCACATTTCTTAGTTCAGTATCTGAGCACCCTCAGTAAGACACTGAGCAACAGCATGGGGTATTTGTCTTCCAGATCTCATTCCCACAGGGAAAAGTGTGCTTAGATTTGTTTTGGTAGAGCTTCTTTTGATTTGTTCCTCTTTTTTAATAGCTACAGTTACGATTTTACAAGCACATCTAAAAGAAATATGCTTTGACCTTGGAGCAGAAGGTGGTGAGATTTCTAAAGTTTATTACTTGCTGAGTGGGCCCATTTCACAGTTTTGAAAGGTCTATGAGAAAATCTTGTCTCCTGCCTAGCTAAACAGTATTACTGTAGAAAGCTGCACGGTTCCAGAAGAAGACAGTTATTAAATACAGCCTCCACCTGAGACTTGAAGCAGTTTTATAAATGCCCTGGGACATAGACAGTGGAAGAGGAGGCCTGAGATTGATGTAATGATCTGTGATAACAAGTTTCCTCATGGTGACTTTATATACAGTTCCTGAAACTTGCCTTAAGCTGATGCTCCAACCAAGACAGCATTTTCACTATGTATTTAAATTGAAGATCTGCTGGTAAAAGTTTGGGATGTAACAGGGTGCAGAATGGAGTTGGACTGGATAGGTGCCATGAAAATTGTAGTGAGGACAGCAAACAGATTACTTACAGAGCTTTTCACTATTGGCCCTTCCAGTTTATACTGTAATCTCCAAATATGACCTAGCTGAAATCACCAATACCCATATCAGTGAATTTCTTTATCAGTCTTCAGACGTTCATAAACGTGTGTAAAATATGACTCACATCTGTGTCTTCTTTAAAACACTGCTTTGATGTTTGAGAAAATGAATGAATTTTTGCATTTCTTCTTGGCCTGTTTTAATTGTACATGTTCTGCTTTCTGAGTCTAGGCTACTTAGGCTCTTACCATGTTACCAAACATCAATGATATAGGCTATACTGGAAATCTCATTCCTGAAGACGTAGGTTGTTTTCCAGTAACAGATATTTTGTAAGTCAGCAGTGAGTTAATCATTTCTCTCTTTTTCCCTGGGTGGGACAGAAGATAAATGTTTGGAGTCTGGATTCTTATTTCTCCTTTTACATTTGTTGACAGCTCTTGGTATTTTGAGTTATAATATAGGGGAAGGAGTATGGTATCATAATGAGTTCAGTTGGAAGAGAATCCATCATCTCACTTACTGGATATCACAGGAAGTGAAAGCCTATTTGGTATTATAAAATGTGTGGGCCCAAGGAATGGGTTAAGTTGGAGTTTGTGTTTTTGCAGGAAGAGGAAAAATAGGTGCATAACAGAAGTGGAAGTAACTTCCTGGTTGTCGAAGCAAATTCACATTGGAGTGAAGATAGATTTGAGGTCTTTATGTATTACTACAGAAATGTTGGCTCTTGTGAGAAGAAGAATTTAGGAAGGTTGTCTTGAAATAAACATCAGATAAACTTTGGAAAAATAAGATCAGTGAAAAGTGTTGATCGGATTGTAATACCACAGTAATTAGGCCAGAACCTGTGGTTAATCATGCAATTATTATCCACATTAGCCAGGCCCAAACTGATCAATGTGGTTAGATAATGAACATACAGATTTTTGTAGATTGCATGAAAAATTTGGAAGCAAAACATAGGGACTGGGCATCTGCACTGGAAGTGCAATGCACGACCAACAGGAAACTAAATAGTGGAAGATTTTTGCAGTTAAAGACTTACTCTACTGTCCAATACACTGTGCCTACAGCAGTAAACAAAAATGTAAGCTTTTTCACTAGGTAGCAGTGCTGAATAAGACAGAAATTACTTGTGCAGAGTAATACATTTAAGGTTATTCCATGTAGTTATTTCAGTGGAGGTATGGATATTTCTGACATGATAGTGTTCTGATGACAATGTGAATAACCATATGCTCCTGGATTCTGTTGACATGCACTTTGAAGACATAAGGCAAACATTTAAATTGGAGATAGAAGTGTGTATGGGAACAATTTGCAGTTGTATAACTCCATGCAGATTTGGTAATAATGTTCCTTGTTATCCGTCTGTGCTTAAAGCTACGTGGTCTGATACATAACTGAAGCATCAACATGGCATGGCACAACCAATTACATTTGGAACTTAAGAGAAGTGTGTTTATGCTGCCATTTTGTCTTAAGTTTTGGGAGGGATTAGTGACTCTAAGAAACATAAAAATGGAGTCAAACAAAGTGATTTTGATCGGTAACGGAGTCTACATCAATCACTGAAAACTTGTGTGGTGGTGGTAACCATCAGAAAACTTTGGGGACTGGGAAGCCTGCTGTGGCTTGCAGTAATTGTTACACTCCCACCAGAGTTAATGGGATGTGAATATACGTAACTGTCCTTTGCACCTTGGAATGTTGTTTGCACTGCTGTTTGCTTATAGGATTTTTTTATTACTATTATTTTTGTAATTGAGGACAGTAGGTTTAAAGGGCATTACAGTGATATTGGCATGGACCATAAAACTTATCAGATGTTCACTGCTTATAAACACAATACACTCCCTCTCTCACTCTTTGATCTTATAACTAGCAAAAAAAAAGGGGAAATGACACTTAGAACCTTTTGTTTAAGGCTTTTAATTTAGCTTTATAACACACTCAGATTGCATAGTGCTCTATCTATTTAGTAGATCAAGAAACTGTGGGACAGAGAGGTTAAATGACTTATCCAAGTTGCAACAGAGACTCAGTGACAGAACTGGAAATAGAAGCCAAATGCGTTATTTCCCATATCGTCAGTCCAAGTTGCCAGATTCAAGATTAAAAATCAGACAAAACTCAGGAGCTTGGCTGCTGAGGAAACTGGTAAGTGGAGTTCAGAGATTCTTATGCTTACAAGTAAATTTGTTTGTAATTCAGGTGCCAAGATAATAAATGAGATATAAATTATAATGCAATTCATACATTTGCATGATTATTTTTATTGGAAAGTGCAGAAACCAAATCAAATTTTGCAGGAAAGCATGTTAGCTTCAATGAATTTTTTTCTCAGGAGAGGCTTTGCAGGTTCAAGATGGAATTTCTAGTTACAGAAACCCAACCCAGAAACACTGGATGTGATGACAGCTAAATGGTTGGGATGCTTACCCTCAGTTTGGGGGAAAAAAGGCTCGGCCTGTGTTGCATCGATTCATGATGCTGATTTGAGCCTGGTTCTTTTGCATCATCTAGGGACACTGGTTATTCTGGTGACACTCTCCTGCTGTTTTCTCTCAAAATACTCTAAAAGTTGTCTGTTTCATCCAAATGCTACATAGGAAAATCTTCAGAAAATTAATTTTTTTTGCTATGAAAATACCCTTTCTCACCCAGCTTCTCATGTAGATCATTCAATAGTCTGTTAGTAACATGTTCAAAGTTCAAAGCCAGCAGCAATCTAGATCATCATTATATAGCCTATACAAAATATCTGAGCCATCAAGATCAGGTGTTTACAACACAAAAATCATTACAGTAAATGCAACACATTTCCATTAGCTTTTGACAGTTTTACTAAAGCAGACAAAGCCTGAATGGACTTTGAGCCAGAATGGCTTGCTTGATTGTAGAAATTATCTTTTCTGTTTAGGCCAGAGGTATGTTGTAGCAGAAGGCAGGGGCTAAGCACAGTTATGGTGCGGAGAGGGGAAGGACGAGTGGAGTTCTGCAGACCGTATGACTGTATGTGACCCAGAGTTTGTGGTGTGCTAAGTGGTGCTAACTGGAGGGCAAAAGGAAAGACAGAGCACTATAGCCCTCCTGAGTTTCCACTGCAGTCTACCCCTAGGAAGAAGCCTGCTTTCTATGTTTAACAAGGACTTCTAGCCTTCGGTAGTGTTGATTATGTTCATTTTTTTTAAATTAAATTATTTTTTAAAAAGAAACTAATTGGATACTGCATCCACGAATCCAACTTTGTAGTTAACATATAGGGATGCTTGGACTGGTGCCAAGTCTGTATTTTACTTTCTGATTTTTGGAGCATTATGTCATGATGAAACGAGAGAAAGTGTGTAATAGATCCATCCCCTTGTTATCTGTGATCTTACTAGTTCCACAGCTTGCAAATCCTCCAAATTAGGGTCACATATCAGTACTTCAGTAGTCTTCAGCAACATCAGCTTGACGCAACATAACAAGCTTTCTGACACTAAAGTGAACGGTTGCTCTCTTAGCAGCAGTGATATAAACTGGATTTCACTTGCTTTAGTGACTGAATAACTTTTGTTCAAGCATTGCAGGGAATTATTTCAAACCCTCCTTCTCCTTTTTTTTTTGTGTGTGCATGTCTGTCAATTAAAGTTTGTCAGTGAATCGTCTCTTTCTCTGCAGAAAGCTTGAGCCAGCTGAAGTCTGATATCAAGCGCAGAAGTCCTACTGATCTGTATACAAAAGAACACTGCAAATTTACCTCTTCAAGAGTTAGAAAATGATCATTATGTTTTTACAGATAACATCAGCTTGGTCTCCTTCTGCATGAGAACTGCAATTAGTATGTTTAATGGCATCATTGTAGACGGCGCTTTTAGCGGGCACACTGTGCACAGGAGGAACAATCCACTTCCTGCAGCCCTTTGCCTCATTTACCGGACACCTTCTAAGCTGTGCGGCGAGCGAGGCGAGGGACCGACGGACAATAGGCTCATTCACTGCAGAGCACTGATTCGTTTCTGCATTACCTTTCACTCCGGGCAGGGAATGAAACGTGGGGTGGGTGGGGGTGGGGGTGTGTCTGTGGAAGAAATAGTCTGCGTTTTGTGTAATTAAAGGTTGTATCATAATGTACAAGCGCAAGAGAACCATAATACAGTTGAAAAGACATGATTTGCAATTTCTTAACTGTTGCGTGGGTGACGTTGAAACTGCCAGAATGGGTGTTTTCTTGTAGTTTTTTTATTTTGTTGTAAGGTATACATACACACATTTGTTCTTTGGCTGTTCTTTACATTCATACAGAATTGACAATAATGTTAACATGTGAGGTGATTAAATCTGAGCAGGATTTTCCATGTCAGTAAATGTGGCTTTATTAAAACAGAAATTTTCATAGGAAAGCCTCCTTTTTCTTTTCTTTTTCTTTTCTGAAGATTTCATGGGAGATGGAAGTATTTCAGGTCTGTCAGTGTTTAATTTCTGCCTCAGCAATGACATATAGAAATTTTTGCTTTGGATCTTTCATGCTTTTCTTCCCAATAGAAAAGATGCTGTGCATCTGGACTATGTTTTCCATACAGCATGGCAGTCAGTCCCTGGGGAATCGATGCTAGCAGAGAGAATAGATGCTTTTATTTCAGTTTGGATGTGACAGATCAGATGAAATACATTGATTCAGGGATATTGAAATAATTCAGCTAAAAAGCTGAAAAAGAATAAAGAGAAATTTTAAACTTTTTTTCTCAGTTAATTACAAAAATAAGTGTCAGAGTTTCAGATTTTCCTCTGGGGTGGAAAGTTCATTTTTGCTCAGCTATGCCACTTACAGATTAGGCAAAGCAGATGGTTATACTGCAAATTCTGATTAAGACATATAATCTTTTTTTTTTTTTTAAGATTTATATTCTATTCTGTTTTAGGCTCTGTGTGTGGTCTGGACACGGCCTCAGTAGAGCGGAGACTTCAAGACGTGTGCCAAGCTGTGCAATGTTATGGTGGTCTAATGATATGGGTTGCTGCTATTTTCTATTTTAATAGCAACTGTTTTCTTTTAACATTATAAAGCTGGCAGTTGTTAGTGTTTTTAATTGAACTACCCATGAAGTGTGAATGATAGGTGGAGCTGGCAGAAAGGATGATTCAGAATGGATTAATAATATTAATAACAGGACTGGCGTTTATTTCGCCTACAGAAAAACCCTTCTCTGTGACTAGCCGATAGACTCAGCACTCGTGTGTATGTGTCTCCATCACCACCACAAGCCTTAATACTTTGTATAGTCTGTTTCACTTTAAATGCTACTTCAGGCCTGAGTTCACATGTCTTTCCTTAGCTCATACTATTTTTGTAGCAGAGCCAACAGCCTGACAGGACTTTTAAAAAAGAATGAATGGGGTTAAAGTGCCCAGGTACCAATACACTGTTTTTATGGCTGTTCCCCACAGTTTTGACTGCTGAGCAGTCAACTATTGGTAATTCACAGAGAACAAACGATTGAAATTCAGATTATAGTTTTCTTGTGAACTCTACCACAATTTTATTCGTCTAACAGTGAAATACTTCCTTTAGAAAAGCCCCTCCTCATAATGTCACTGTCAGGAAAGTTACTGCAGTCTGTGTTATTCCAGCCCTACCTGCCCTAGATGGTTTAATTTACAGAGGTCACACACACTTGTTTCAAATATATCTGTATCTCGCCTGCGTTGTGGTGTGCCTACTGGCACAGCAGCTGCAGCTCCATTAGTCAGCACGTGTGAGAAGGGATTTGGGAACCTAGTCCAGGACAGGCCAGTGGGCTCTCGTTATCCAGCCATCTGGACCCCAGATTACTGCAGATATGACATGTGCAGTGAAGGCTGCCACACGAATACGTGTTATGAATTTGGCTCATTTTGTTTTGAGTTATAGAGCTTTGAATTCACTCTATTCCTTCATCTACAATAAACAAACACATGTGTATGTGTACACACACACAGACTACTGCCTTTAGATGCTGTACCTACCTGCTCACCCACTCACACCCTGGTTAGCTTCACTGAACTTGCTCCAGTGAACGTCCATCCTCCAGCTTCCACAAGCTTCACCTCTGCGAGGTTGTTATTTCCACTTTTAGCTCATACTGGCCCCTCTGTCTTGCTGACTGGCTTCAGTGACATTTACAGTGTTCCAGGAAGACGACTTCTCTCTTTATCTCATTGTTAAATGAGTGCCATGACTATGTGTGGGGGGAGAAACCTGGCAGTTCAGGAATGGGAAGCAATTATACATCATACACCCTGTAGCCTTTATATTTATATTTTATATTAATGATTGCTGGGAAATGAGAAGCCAAGCCTTTGAACAAAGAAATATATAACAAGCTGGGACAAGTGTGGTAAGGCAAATGTTCATGTGGAACAAATATTTCTATAAACTGATTCAAGAGCACAGGAGAATTTTTAAGGGACTCATTTGCAGGACATAAATGCTGACCTTATGTAGTTTCTATGTATAGGAACCTTCCGCAAAGTTATACTATAAAGTACAGACTAGAGTTGGAGGAATCAGTTTATAGAGAGTTAACTCCTGAAGCATTATTTTACTTCAATCTCTGAAGAACTGGGATAAGGGATCGCCTGGGGATAGCCACACTGTCTGACTCTAGGCGCTCAACTGAAGCACCCAGCCTGGAAGACTAGCCTTTCCAAACTCCTTACATGCACTCAGTGGAGGACACAGACTCATCTAGAGGCCACTTCTGAAAAGCTGCCTGACAACTGCCTGTTCCTCTCTACTCACTGTGGAAATATCAGGCAGGAAGACAGAATCCAAAGTCAGTAGACGAAGGTATGTGGTGTGAAATGCCTGTATGATCCCACACTGTCTTCTGTCAGTTCCTCTTTTTTTTTTTTTCCACAAGTTTATATTATGTGAAGATGTAGCTAAGTGAGTTTATTTCAGCTTGGAAAGCACGGGCAAATATGGCACTGAATGTATTTTGGATGAGCACCCTCTAGTATAATACCTGCTGTACAACTGTCAGAAACTGAAGGAATGGATGACTTGAACCCATGCATTACTCTGGGCAGAACACGGTACAGCTACCTCTACATCTCTAAATTGCCATATGAAAGCAATCCATTACTCTGAGGAGGCTGAGTTTATTTAATTATATTAATTACTTACAAGTTCATACATCATACTCTTTGCATCCTAAAACAGTAACTGGGTTTGTTACTGGATCTCCATTCCCTGGCTCCTTGCTTTTTCTCTAAAATAAACACCTTTTGGCTTCTTGCAACAACAATCTTTTTTTTTTTTTCCTTGTAGGCTTTTTACTCACTTCTAGCGCCTATTCTTTCCTAACCTGGCTCTCATACTTCCTTTTGACTGTAGCATAATTCTTTCTCAGTTAACCACATTTCCTCAGTATCTCTTTGGCCCCCTTCTCCAGTTAAGTTGAATATAAATAGGTATAGATTGCCATTCCAGTCATTTCTCTCTGTAGGCATTGCTCTGGTGTCATGTTGTATTAAGGTCAGATGCTCTTTGAACTGGTATTGTCTCTCTGCTTCTTAGGCACCTGGCATGTTTTCTCACGCTAGAAGAATACTAAGGTCAGTTTGCAGAAATTCCTTTCAAACATTACTGGGTATCCTGTCTGGTAGAAGAGATGAACTTCTTTCTCTACATTTAGATAGCCATCCAAACCCCTTTTGTCTCAGCCCTCTTGTGCATTGTTCTGGGTGTTTTCTTCCTGTGGAGACAGCTCAGCAGATTCATGTGGACCATCTCCAGGTCAGTCCCTAGGTCTTGCTGCTTTACAGCTCCTAGTTAAGAAAGATTATGAAAAAAAAGGGTCGTTGTTGTCTCTGTTCCCTCTTGTTCAATTTGGAGGAGGTTCTGGCATGCAGTGAGCTTCAGTGTATCCTGGTGATCTGGCACTGGGTCTGGGCTTTGCTTACTTCCTTACTTAGGCTTATAGGCCAGGAAAATGTTGTAATGTAGTTTTTTCTCTCCAGTTAGTCCTTGGAGAGTCCTCCTCTTCAGATTCAACTGCAGACCTTCATATATTATTTTCTCTGCTGTTTTTTAGCTCAGCAGATTTCTTGTAGCTTCCTGCCTAACGGGTCCATCTCCTCCTCTTCACTCTTTGTATGAGCACGAGGTCATGGTGAGGTTGTTTACTCATAAGTCTGCTTCCAGAAACCCTTGTCCTCTCAGTTTGTAACCTTTTAAACCCTTACAGGACTTTAAACATTTTCAGCTCAGTTGATTCTTTCCTTCTGAGTTTTCAGTTTATGTGATTAATCTTTATTTTTCAGTGTGTGTACTTGAGTGCTACAAGATTCTTATGCAAACACAAAAGACAAGAAATAAATACATTGTACAAAAGGCAACTGGATAGGAATGAGAAAACGGTAACTTCAGTTTTAGCCTAACGAAAAAATGGAAAGAAAAAGGGAGATGTGATCAGGACAGGCAAGCTCCAAAGAGCAAAAACTAGGCACCTGTTCTTCAGGTGTTTCGCAGTTGGCATTGATTGATTGATTGATCCCAAAGAACAGCGTTGTAAGATTCTCACACTGAAGTCTGACACTCGTGCTTTTTTTCCCTGTACATTTGTGGTCGCAGTTGACAAAGGATAAAATATATACACACAAATTAGGATTTGAGCTTAAAATTTCTCTCTCTTTCTCTTCTGTGTTCAAGAAGGTCTGGACACTTCATGTGAAATGCAGGCAGTGGTACTAATTTAGAAAGTTCTGGGCATTGTTACATCAATGGGAAAATGTTCCCTGATTTTAAGAATATTATCTTAAAGCTTTACCAATGGTTGAAGACCAGAAAGACAACATAAGGAAAGACTGTCAAAATTATGTCTCTTTACCTTTGGGCATTTAAAAAGTAAGCACATGTGGATGGCTGACCCCTCTGGTACTGGGAGAAAGGAACCAGAACACAGCAACCAAGTCTACGAAGTTATGTTCCCAGATCAAAGGTAGCTAACAGCTGCTGGAGAGGGAAATAGGATAAGGAAAAATGCAGACCTTTGGAATGATACGAATCAAAGCAATAAAAAAAATTTCTTGAGAGGAATCCTGAAGCAGCTGTTATTGGAAAACCTGGTAAGTATATAGTTTGTGTGAATTCAAAACCTAAGGACCTTTCAAGGTAATACAGATAGGCATCTGGGGGCTTGTCTTCAGTGTGTGTTCTAGGTCACTACAGAAAATATTCGAAAGTTAGGAGTTAATTAAGCATCCTGTCCAGAATAGGGTAAAAGTGATTTTACTATTGACACAGTAGGCTTAGTGTGAGTGAGTTAGACTGATTTAAACGCAGGATCCATCTTCTGTCTGAAACAGAGAAAATATCTGAGAGCCAGAATAATGGTTAATACAATTTATTTAGAGTTTGGTGGGTCATACATAAAAAGAAATGTGGAACTGCTTTTTTTTTTCCTTTGTTAGTTGTAGGAAATTGGATTTGGAAAATTCTTCTTCCCAACTTGTCCAGAACTAGGTGGAGAATTTAATTTTGAGCAACAAGAAAAATAAACTTACTGTCTGTACTCTTTCACTCTCAAAAAGGTTTGAAGAATGGGCTTGTAGGCTGATAATTATGTTGCTTGCAAAGCTGAAGTCTGTTTTAATGGAAATATGTATCAAATAGTTGCCCACACACTGAAAATGCTTTTCATTTTTGAAAACTTTACATGTTTCAGGAAATATTTTGAACTTTATAGTTCCACCCTCCTACTGACAAACCCATACGAGAAAAAAAAACATTTCCGACTAAACATCAACTTTTGCTAGTGCTCATAGAACCAAGCATGCTGTTTTAGTAATAACTTGTCAGCATTGCCATGATTTCACAAAGCAGATCTTCACTGGAACTGTTCTTCCTTTCTTTTCAGATACATACCCATATATTCAGGTATATATGCAGAGAAAGCTCTTTTTCTTAGTTGCAGTCCTTTCATGAACAGTGTCGTAGGATCTATGCTGTAACCTCTCCCAGTCAGAGAGTCTACGGTGTAGACTGCTCAGAAATATAGATGTGTTTGATGTGCCTGTGCACAGCACTCTTCTTCCTCTTTATTAGATTAAGTCATAGTATTTAGTCTCTTTGCACACTTTGGATTGTGCAAAAAGAACAGAGACTGTTCTTTGTACATTGTCAGCACTTGACATTCAAGTACATTGTCAGCACTTGACTTTATAGACCAGACTGAATTCAAGCCAGAGCTCCAGTGTGTGGTACTGATTCTCCAAACCGCTGCCAGCACTGGGCAATGCCCTCCCATGTGGTGCAATGCAAATAAAAAAAGGATTTTAAGGCATGACAGTGATCATTCTGAAAAGAAATATGATGTGGTGTTGCAGGTAAGATTTTAGTAATGGGAGGGTTTTGCCAATAGGAATGATGCCTACTGTTGAAGAGAACTTCTCTTCTGAAGGAAAGCCATCAGAACATAAGAAGGCAGTGACCATGAAGAATTTCTTCACCTTTTCTTTGATGATAGTGGCCAGCAGATGGGATTTCTGAAACTAGAGTAAGAGATCTTTTTGGGAATTATATGATGGAGAGGAAAAGCCTGAATGATTTGTCACTGGAGGACTTTCTAAAGTTCCAGGACTTGATCTGAGAACCACCTACTAATAGGAAAGTAATAAGAAATATTGATGACTAACAGTAGTGATTTTTTACTTTTATTCTCATATATAGTCAGTGCATATGTCATTTTCTTTTTTATTGATTTATGAGGACTTCATCAGACTACGCTTGGTTCCCATGAAGTATGACAAATACAAAATGAACATCAATGGTTTGAGTTATTTTGCCCCCAAACCCTATAAACTGCCTTTTGTTTCTTGAATTTTCTAAGTGATATAGTTTAACACAGAACTACTCTGAAACTGCTTTGCTAATGACAGGTAAGGTTAACTGAAACATGTCTACTATAACCAGTGCATTTGCATTTATTGGTCGTGTAAACATGAACTAGAAAAATCTTACAACAAAATTGGTGTAAAAGAGATGACTTGAACCATTCTGACCACACACACAATCAGTTAAAGCAGATGAGGTTCATCTCTTCCAGATCATTAAACATAACTCTTCGCACAGGATTCTTCTCCTAGGAATTCTTGCATGATACAAATTCTCGAATGCTTTACTTAACTATTATCAAATTGTAGCCTAGATTACATTTATAAATAAAAATATAGAAAAGGACCTAGAGTTCCTGTGTTTCCAGCTCCTACTTTAATCAATGTGAGTTTTCCAGTATCAGATGTGTTATACGGCATTCGTTCTTTTTTCCTGCAGTTCTCTGAATAAACACTAATTAAAATTAAGCTAAAATGTTAAACTTTTTAAATACATATCTTTTTTTTTTTAAATGTACTTTTCTTCTGGATAACAAATGTGAATACAGATGTATTTCCTGCCTAACTTACTTTCCCATGCCTGTGTGTTTTCTTCTTTTTTTGTCCTTTTTTGTATGAAGGAAAGAAATGGTTTTGGAGAAAGCTGAACCCACAAAATCCACTGGGTATTGTTCTATGCTAGAGATTGCTAAGCATAGTGTGCTAACAATGGGCCAAATACTGTACTAATTTCTCTGGGATAACTTTTGGCATCTGGGAGTTGTGCTGATTGAAGGAGGATAGCAGAGCCTTACTGTACAGCAGAACACCCAGAATGCTTTCCTGAACACATTGCTCTATCCTGCTGTATAAAGTTTCTCTATACCCCTGGTCTTTCACCTGGCAAGGTAATATTGTAAGACCTGATGTCTTAAAACTATACAAAAATGCTAATTCATTAGGCCTTTCTGTTAGTACCCAAATAACTGGCCAAAGTCTGATATTGTTATCTGGAGTATGAGGAAGGAATTTTTCCAATTATGGTCCATTTTGGATGACCCATAAATCTTTCAACTGATTGCTAGCGTGTCTCAAATACACACTTCAGACTTTCTGCTCTTTGTTGTGTGATGTGTTTTAATTGGAATTAAACATTCCCATGCAGTGAACTGAGAGTCAAACATGGAAATGTAAGGGGAAGGTAAAGTTTGGGGCTAGTAAGAGATTTATACGGCAATAGTGCCTGCAGAGCTGGTTAGGTCAGGGACTTAGGTCCTTAGTGAAGGAAGAAGTTTGAACTGGATGGGAAAGAAGAGAAGAATGATGTGTATATGTGTGTTTGTGATATAACAGTGTATGGTAGGAGTTAGGTTTGATTTTAAGAATGGGCTCAAAATTCTGGTTAACTGACATTGTAGACACACCTTTGTGTAAGGCTACAGTGCATCCTCGGTGTGGCTGTGGAGATGGGGGTAACGGGGAATATGAAAAGCACTTAATAAACTTCTCACAGAACACTTTTGTGTATCTCAGCATAACTTTTCCTTAAAGCCCAAGCCAGAGTTCTCACTTTGCAATTTCTTGGAAAGTACTGCATGAAGTCAGATAGGGGTTATGGCATTTATAACCCTGAATGTAGTTATTAGTAACAATTTGCAGTTGCTGACAAAGGCAAAGCACCACACAGTTGCTCCATAAACAAATATTTATGTGTAATACATTGAAAGTGTAAACAGCTTTTACAGTGTTTCTTAAATAATTTCTCAATGCGATCAAGAAGTTAACCTACAAGTGTTTCTTCCTGAATAGACTAGTACAATCTGTTGTTATTACCAAATACACTCACAGAATTAAAGTTTGTCATGTAACATTGACTTATAATGTAAAGAATCAGTACTGCATTTGGATTTCAGTGCTTTAACAACTGTGTATGAGGACATTAATTTCTGTGTAATCTCTGTTTCAGAAATTATTTCAGTCTGTGTGGCCTGGAATACAGAGGTGCAACTTGGATTCGTTTTTAAAGCTGGCAAAAAGACTTTCAGTGCTCCTCAGGCCTTTCAAAAATGCTTCTCTTGTCAGCAAAGAAAGGTTTGGCAGAGCCTTATTACGAGACATACTCGGCCCTTTTTCATGACTTGCTTGCATCAGCTTGTGTGTGGGCAAAGAAAAAATCAAGTATTGCCAAACTTGAGTGCTCAAACATTATGAATTGGGCTCCAGAAATTCAGCAAACTGCTTCAAAATCATGAACTTAAAAAAAATTTATTGAAGAGCCTTCCCATCTGCTCTGTGATGGTTGAGAATTTTGACTCATAATTTGAAACTTTTCTCTACAGCCAATACAAACCTAAATTTGTTTTAAAGGGGAAAACTGCACTTAAATTCATGTGTCTTTTCAAGATTTCAGAAGTTGGACTTTTAGGAACACCACCATATAACAGCAGACTTGCAGTAAAATTATAATAACTGCTGACATTGAAAGTACGTAATCTGCAGCAACAGCATTACAGGTTTTGGGATGAGAACTGACAGCAACGTCATTCTTTCTCTATCATTCTATTTATCTTCTAGCCAAAACCCTTGAGCTTCCAGTAACACCTGTGTGTATGACTAAAACTGGACAGAAATCAGCTAGCCCATTTCACAGAGTATTTGGATATTTCTAAATTTAGTTTCATTCACGCAAAACTAAATCTAGACATACTTTTTTAAATACTGTGCTTGTCTTCAGGTGGCTTTACTTGAAGCCCATACTCAGAGGGAGAACTTTGGAAAGTGGCGTTGGCCTCATGCTGTCCTTCAAACACTCCAAAGAGCTTTGAGTAGAATAGTCAAAAAAGCTTCACTGCACTGGAGTTTCCAAAGAATACGGTGTTTTGTTGAAATGGAACCTTTTAGAAATGTATCAGGTTGGATATATGCTTTATATCAGAGCACAAATTTCAACCTCTGATGTCCCAGGCTTTTGTAACAATCACCATGTGAGAGACAGTTGAATTCCTCCAGCATAAATCTGCCACACACATACAAATTTGAGAACCTTTGTTTTCATTCCAGTATGGAAAAGACTTTCATGTCTGTTTAAAAAAAAAAAAAAAAAAAAAAAA
>Ga0065711_1033205_pt1 | contig 25929 bp, 13 predicted proteins | sample Hoacrofraction12_FD_59098 | JGI IMG/M metagenome (GOLD analysis project Ga0065711, IMG submission 59098) | Hoatzin crop microbial communities from Cojedes, Venezuela - Epithelial fraction 12 v2 (version 2) | ecosystem: Host-associated > Birds > Digestive system > Esophagus > Crop | place... | reverse complement strand
AGAGATAATCAGAGAATGAAATGGGTAAGACATGCTTTAAATTAAATGTACCTGCAAAAATGAAATGAAAAACTGGAGACTCAGTTTTTGTCTGACCGGTTCACTTGCTGCTTTCTCAAGGTTAATGTTTATCCATTTTCATTAGACCAGTAACATTACCAATCACACTGAGGTTCTAACAAACATTGTATAAAACAACAGAATTAATCTCAAAATACACCAAGACGTGCAGAACTCAGGTACATCAATGCAAACCCACGGAAACTTTAGTTAATTGCGCACGTTCATTATATATTTGCATGCAGAGCACTTGGGAACAAAAGGTGTCATCTGCCTTTTTCTTCCCTTGATATATTGACACTCCACGTAATTCTGAACACTTCACAGAAATAAACAAACAAAAAAATCACAATCCCTTCTTACTTTTTCTTGTATGTATTTGTATGCACACGCATTCCTCCTGATGCAAAAGAAAAGGGTGATGAACTTGCCACTTGGAATATAAAAAGAGCATCAATGGCACATTCAAAGAGCTATGGACAATTTTCCATAGTTGTTGATTAGCTGATATAAGAGACAGTGAGTTGGAAAATTAATCCTTTTAAAATTTAAAATAAGAACATAAACACAGACAAGTACTTTGCTAAGCTATTCTATGGATTTGCAAATAATCATCAGTTTAGTATCAGGATTTTATCATCTATTTAATGCCAGGATGAGCACAAGTGGGTTTTGTTGCTGTTTTCCTTCCCTTCTACCAGGGAAAAAAAAAAGACAGCTTTGTACATATCACTGTTGACTTCAATTCAAGACATCAAAGTTTAACTCCTGAACATGCTCCCTGTTAGTAAGAGCGAAGAAATGGAGGAGGGCAGCTAGCTTTCAGGTGTGAGCTCGGGGTTATTTGAATGTCTGATACAAACTCAAATGACATATCCTGAAGAAAGAAATTCTCGTTTCTGAGCATTCCTGCCATCTCTATTCCAAAGCATCACCAACACACCACAAACAGTAACAAGTAAGCTCCCATACCTAGAAACCTAATTCCTTCAACTTAGATAACTTTATTCCATGGAAAAGTAATAAAATAGCAACTTGCGCAAATTAAAATAGAAGTAGCAAAAATCTACTGTTCTGCCTTTTAAGCAACAGATAATGCCCTAATAGCTACACAAACTTTCAGAAGGAAGCCAAGACAGAAGAGAAATCACCGCTACTCAGCATAATCTGTGCTTTACTAATAATTGCCAAAGGACAGTCAGAGACGTTGAGTTTGCACACAAGTTTTTTACTCAAGTCACATTTGACCTGACCCTGTCTGTCGGTCTTCAACCGTGACAGGTCACAGTTACCATTAATGTACCTCATGGTTACTAGATGTAACTAGTACCTTACTAAAAGTAACTGGGTAAGCTACTTCTCCCGTGATCAGCTGGCAAGAGCAAATGCAATACTAATAGGTTCAGGAACAACCAGGTGTACAGGACCCGTGAAGAGACAGGGTTCAAACACTTCAATCTGTTAGTGACTTCAGCAGCTGCTACACCCCCCCACTTCCCAAAGCTCTGGGGAATCGCAGCTTCAGAAATCTCTCCCTCTGCTTCTTCCCCTTTCCTTAATTAAATTGAAAAGAATAAATAAGAAATACAGCACATGGAACGTTTTGATGTCCCTCCGTAAATCTACTGGTCGTTTTAAGGCAGTACTAAGATACTTTAAAATCAGGTTTTTGCTCAAGGCTCTGCACACCTTCAGCCATTAAGGCTTTGTAGGTTATTTTACAGAGGGACAAAACCCAGAAATATACAGCAGGAGTCCAACTTTTAACCAGATTTAGAGTCTTTGCCTAAAAAAAGGTGTACTTCAACAGCAAAAACAGAATTTGAAAGAAAAAATATTATGCCTGAATTTTGACAAACTAAAAAATAAACCTAACGTCTGCTCTGAAGTTTCTGAAGCAACTAGACTCTGTTCCTGAAAAATCTTAAGATGTGTGATTATTAAATGCTAAATACAGAAAAAAAGCCAATTGATTTTAAAAGGGCAGTCATAACAGTAAATCAAATAATGACTGCTATTAGACAGCTTTACATGTTCCACCCCTTGCTTAGTTCTAATTTAAAGGCAAAAGAAATTACAACAAACAAGAGGTGGGCTACTTTGGGATAAAGTATTTTATTTATAGAAGAGTTAAGGAATTAAGTGTTATTCTTGAGAGAGTATTATACCTCTGCATAAGGCAGTGAAATGACTATGCCGAATTTTGGTCAACCTTACTGGGAGCAGAGGGTGCATATTATCCATCAGGAACAATCCTCAGTTTATATCACTTTAATAATCCTGTTAACAATAAATTAGGCTTGACCAAAAATATAGTAATGCATTTCCTATAAATGAGATTTTAAAATGTTTACTTTGTAATCTCCGAGAAGCCACTAAAGCTACAGCTGCTGCAGGCCTAGTTAAAGCCTGGTCCAGTTCAGTAAACCACATTATTCTGTGTATGGTGAGAATTACACCACTTTGAAAATCATTTTTGCCTAGGGGGTAATTAGATGTGTATTGTACCTTAAAGTTACAGCACCAGGAAGCCTTTGCATATTGAAGTACTTTAATTAGAAGGCAGTTTACATATTTCTCAGCTCCAGTTTGTTGTCTTAAACTTGCTGGTGAAAAATTTAAAGATGGCTAAAACTCCTCCTTCCATTTTTCACTTTGCTTAAGTTATTGATTTTAAATGTTACAACGAACCATGCCACTAGAGCCAGAACCTTTCACTTGCAGACTGGGTAGTTCAAGGCAAGCCCTATAACCCTTTTGTTTTAGAGATGTTTGCTATACACTAAATACTCTGTCACTGCACACACCAGGGCAATGTTAACCACAGGCCAGGAGAAATATTTTTAGCTTTTTGTTCCAATTAAGCTTCCCCCCTTAACAGGTGACAGAGTGAACTCTATCATGACTATGCAGCCCAGCCTCTGACTCCAACAATTTGGATGAGACAGATTTTTTTTGAAATCTGGACACAGTCACATTAATTGAAACAGGAAGGTAAAGACACCTGGGACAGGCATACAAACAAGTAACATGAAAGTGTGGTGGAATTAGTTTTCTCCATCGCCCTTGCAGGTGAGTATGGATCCTAGCAGTTCATAGCCCTCCTCTACAGGTTAGGTACTTTGCCTGTATTAGCATGACTTGATTCACGTCATCTGCTCTTCATCCTTTTTTCACACAAAACATTTATAAAAAAAGCATGAAAGTCTATTTTTGGCATGATTATCTGAGAAGCCGCTTGGGACTCACGACCATAAACAAGCAGCGCAAAGAAGCTGTTGAAATGACATTTCAAATTAGGCACCAATTTCACTTTAGCTCCTGGGATGCATACAAATGCAATCTATAACGGCAGCACAACGTAATGCAGGTAGGAAAGATCTGTCCATCAGAGCCCAAAGCAGCAGCTCCCAGGCTGACAGGACATGGTTACACGAGGAAAGCAAGGGAAAGCAGTGACATGCTGCCTATTCTACTGTTAAGCTGACCACAAATACGTTGAGACCCGTCATTTTGAGAGCACCAGCGCTAAGCACCACAGAGAGCTGTGCTGATTTCTCCTCTGCCCTACTGCGGTACATTCCCAAGCCACAAAGATAGCTGCTTTGAATTAAATACAGTCAGTGAATTTAGGAAGGCTGAAAAGAATGATGGATTGCAATTTATATGCTGTGCAATACCTTCAGTTTAATTGCACATGTGTACTTGATGTTTCTTTCAAATCAGCTTTAACTGTAGACAGATTCAAATGGCCAGCAAGCTGATCAGAATGCAAATTGAAATCCAATCAAAGCGTTTGAGATGTTCACATTGAACATGCAGATTTGGCCAATTAAAGGGGAATTCAGAGGAATTCCATATCCTGATACTGATCTGTTCAAGTAGTTGAATCCAAGATTTTGAGACCCTATCACTCACTACCTTCAGCCATTTTTGAAGGAGAAAAAAAGTGCTATTGAAAACTAAGTAAAACATTGGTAAAGATAAGCAGACACCTACAAAAGGAGAACCAGCCAATAAAACCAAAATACTGTGAATTCTGTTGTTGTCCTTAGGAAATTCCCTCTGTTTTTCATGCCTTGTTTTCTGATATCTGCTGAAGGTGGCTAAAATGCTTATAAGCTTTATACTGTTTTGGTAGCTAGGCAAAAAGCTTACCATTTCAATGGTTATTTGGAGGGACAGAAAGTCACACACTTACTGGCAATTTTAAATCACATGCCTTTTGTGTTTGCAACCAGAGTCAGCACATTTTTAGATAGCGTGCTAAGTCATTACAGCTTGAACCAGGCTGCACTGTGAGACGAGAGATACTGCACAGAATGAAAAAGCAAACATTTTGCTGACGGTGTCGCCTGATACCATATTAAAACCAGTAAGCAAAGACTTACAAGTATATCAGAATGCTGTATTTCATGTATCACATTTAATACCACATCTCCCTGATTACAGATATTTTCTTTTTCCCCACAAGTTAAGGGCTTTTTTTAAAGTGAAAATTAAATACAGGAAATGTAAAACACTGCACAGTTGGAAACTATAAACTCTGTAAATGGTGCAGAGTGCAAAGAACAAGAGAATGAGGCTAGTTTTGCTTTCCTTTGCTGTTAATAGAGAACAAGTTCAACTCAGTTTTGATTTAAGAATAATGGCATTTATCACGTCTTTGTTAAAAGACCATAAATCACAGCACTGCAGATGGCTCATAGCTAGAGGCTAATAGCTTTCCAATTTTTCCTTGAATTTTGAACCATTTAAATGGACAGACAACTGGAAAACAAAATGCAAGTTGTTCTTAAACTCGTAAGTTCTCACACAGCACATGAAATGACTGTAAACCTCAGTCTAATCCCTAAAACATTTGAATTATTAGTTAATCATTAGTATTTGTACTACCATAGCACCTACAAGCCACAGCCCTGTATTAAGGCATTCCCCCTCCTCCCATGTTATCCCAGACCTCTGGGACTGAGATCCAGAAGGTTCAGCGCTTTCATTAAGTTTATATGCATGTACTCCCACTTGTGCGTTAACACAGAAATGAAGCACACTTTGTTAAAGATGCACATTAGGTCTTTCCAGATGCAGTCATGTGTCAACAGCAGCGTGAAATGCCAGGCTGCGCTGTGGCAGTGACATCTGACACAATGCTTGAACACCACGTTGGGCTGCAGTCCACAAGGAGCAGTCAACTCAGTAGTTAGAAGATAAGAACATCGCTTTGCTGATCATTGAACGCGTTTGATCTTCCGTCAGAAAAGTACAAGCAACAGTGTCAGCACTAAGTAAAAATGGATTCTGTTATGATAAAGACAAAATATTGCTCTTGATCGCATGATAGATTTCAGCCAGGCTTTCAAATGTGGAAGCCTCATTTGTACCCGAAACAGACCCCTTGGGCTATAAGCAAGACAGATGCTTGAATGTGAAAATGAGCAGCTACTGAGTGACACTTTCTGTACACAGCTACTTACTAATAATTTAGAAAAGTGGATGTAATACGTACATAGTCATCTGTGTCTTCAAAATGCTCTGCCTTGCCGTCTCTTGTGAATTCATCACAAGCTTTGCAATATTTGATGTCTTTCTCAATGTCAAATAACTATTTACCTCTAAAAGTTTCTAGTCATCATTGCTTTGGGGAAAAAAGGTTTAAAAATGTGAGGTAAGGTTTTAATAGCTTGAGGCAAAATAACAGAACATGCCAACAGTAGAACATGCCAGCAGTATTCATTTCAAGCCAGACTCATGATTTATGAATACTAGGGAGTAGAAATATGACTAATAAGAAGAAACAGGAGAGAAATTTAGTATGAAAGTGTATGCTTTATAATGCTGATGGTCTAATTAAGAGTACTATGTACACAAAATAAAGAATTTGAGGAGATAATCATATATAAGAACCCAAGCCAGAGCCTCACTCTCCATTAATAATCATTACAAATTACAGATATTTTAAGGAAATCTGACAATTAACCTCGAACACAAGCAGGCATTAGTTAGCTTGGGTACCTCCTGCTCCTCCTCCTTCTAGAGCTGCAAATTGAAATGTGCTAGCGAAGTGGGCAAAAAATGAAATACTTCTTCAAAATTCAGTGTGAGGACTAACTTTGCTTTCATTCAATGTCCCAATTTTATCACTTCTGTAACGATGCAAGAAGAAAGAAAACCAAAACTCTGCCAGCACCCCTGAAAAGATTGCTTTAGCAGAACTCAGCGCCAAGGGCACTGATTTACAGCCCTAGAGCATCTGTAGCTCTAGCATTTCCCAAAGCTTCTTAGGAAAAAGGAGAGAAAAAGCATGCCTAAATCAAGCCAGACCCTGCCTGAGTCATGGCTGGTGAGGCCACAGTCCTGCCTGTGGGGGCAACAAGACCCCCGCTATGCTGGCAGTTACCCAACAGAGTTTGGTATATTCGATATGGCAACCTTTGACTTAGTTTTGAAGGTAAGTGAGGCTGAAGAAAGCATTTATCCTGTGAACATCTCCCCTCAGATGGAAGTTTTTCAGGCATTTCTCCTCAAATATGTTTTTGTGATGGCAATCCACACTGTATGAATCTCAATTCAATTGCACACCATGGGATCATGCTGGATGAATAATATCAGGATTCCAGAGAGCAGTAAGGGAAAAACATTTATCCCCAGCAGACCAGACTGTTGAGGATTTGATAAACACAACAATGATTCCTTCTCCTCCACAATGACATGCTGACCCTATGGGTATTTTCTCCCATGTCTCTATCTTCACAGATCACTCTCGTTGATAGAACCACAATATACGGGGTGGGAGGGAACATAAATACAGAGCCAGCAGCAGCGGTATCACACTGAAGTTGATCAATAACAGCACAGAGCTTTTGAGGTTTTTGTTTTATTTTGTCCGGGTTTTTTATTTTCATAAAATAAAGTCCCTCTCTGACTGAAGTTGCACAGAAGGCAGGGAAACAGTACCTTTCCTCTCCTGCACAGGTTTATTTCTGGAGTCGGACAGTTTGGGTGACTCCCAGCCAAGAGGTGGCACAGATCTAGTACAAGCATTCCTGTGAGAGTCCTGAGTTGTGCTCTCAGAGAACAAGCACACCTCCGCATTCAGATGTGGACTGTAGTGTGACAGCTTCATCCTCTCTGGGCCACAGCCACAGCACGTGCTAACTCCTACTTGGTGCCATTTGCACACCTTTGCAGGTACTTGCTGCAAAGTCCTGCCCCTCAGTTGGGCTTGCTAGCGAGACTCAGCCCTGTGCTGCATGGCTACACGGCATTCAGCCCCAGAATGAGGGCCCAGAGCAGCAGCAGCCCTGGCACACAGCAGCAGCCACCACCAGTGGCTGACAGCCCGGACTGCATCTGCTCAGTTCATACCGAGGTCCATGTTAGGAAGGCACTGGAGAGAGCAAAGGACTGAAGTGCAAGTATGAAAGTCAGTCTTGGCAACAACTTTCCCAGTGACCCTCTACATTACAGTACCAACTACTTCCATTTCATGTGCAGGCTGATTTATCCAGGACTGGTTAGCTCAGACATAGACAACAGGAGCCCCAACCTTGCCGTGTGCCCTGCCATTCCATACCGCAGTAAAAGATGCGGGTAAGAGACAGGGGCTCAAGAACTACAGTGTAAGATTGCCGGGGCTGTAGATTAGTGTTAATGGAAACAGTCCCGGAACGTGAAATTCACTTTTTAGTGTGATTACACTGGCTTCATTTCACTGAGAACATTGGCATTTAACAAATTCTCTCCCAAATATATTCACCGGATTAGGAAAAGAGCAAATTGTTGTTAATTATGTTCTCCTGAAAATATAATCATCACTCTTAAATTTCTGTATCTTCTGTTTAATCAAAAGTGTACAAACAGCAATAAAACTGTCCTTCTCATTAAACTGCGAAGCCTCTTGTCATTTCAGACCTGCTACCATTTAAGTGTACATTGAAACATTTAACAATATGAAACTGTAACATGAAATAGGGAAAATTAAACTTAATATTTTTATAACTAAAGCAGCAAAAAATAAGCTTACATTGTGCTATGGAAGTGCAGTATGTGTTTTTCTACTTGCATATCACTTGAACTTTCGATGTGCCAGACTATTGATCTCACTAGTTCTGCAGTCTGCCTCTTGCACACAGACACAACACAATACTTGGGAAAGAGATAAAAACCAGCAATCCTTTAACACTTAAATAATTGTTACAGTACAATAAACTGAAAGGAGATCAATTCTTTCTGAACTCTGCAAGATATTAAATTCCCTGCATTTATTTCTCTTCCCAGGTACTAGAGGAACCCAGATTCAGCAATCTCGCAGGAAGAAAGAAACTCACTTTTGAATATTGATTTGCTCAAGATAATAAAGACCAAATACAAACTACCTAAGCTGCAACATGTAGCTTCAGACCTGACCTAACTTTTCTGAAAGTTCACAGGAGTTTTAACTCTAAACAACAATTTGAGGCCCATCATGACTATGTAACATTTAGGAGAACACAGCTGGGCATACAAAACAGAGCTTTAGCTGAAATGAAGAGATGAAAATCAGAAATCAGGGTTCCATTTTCAGACAACAGAATAATAAGAATGTTGGTTGGAAGACATCTAGTCCAATACTCTACGACAATATGCACCATGCCCTTTCCAGGGAGAGGAATGGGGTTGATGAGATCCCCAGGTCCTCCACTTTCATGCCTTTCCAAAAAATAGATATCACACTTGCTCTTTTCAGTCATCAGGAATTTGCCTGCCTCCTTCCCGGTTACCATAATTTGTCATGATATTATGCATCAGCCCCACAATCCCATCAGCGCACTTTTTCAGGCCCCTTGGGCACATCCAGCTTCATGGATTTGAATACATTCACCTTCTGTAAGCAGTCTCTGACTTCTTGCTCCCCTGATGTTGGCTGCAGTTCTCCTTTCCAAGCTGTACTAATAGGCACAGAGGTCTGGGACCAAGCTTTGCTTGTGAAGACTCAAATTTTAAAAAGCATCTATTACTTTTGCCTTTTCCTTTTACTAAAGGACAAACACTTTTGCTGAATTTCCTTCTACTACTAGAGTATTTGCAGACTCCCTTCTTGTTAGCTTTTGTGTTTACTACTCGTTCACCTCCAGATCAACTTCGATATGATTTTGGATTAATTACTTAGGTCAACACTTTCACAGATGCCCACTAACTTGGGTTCATAATTTGACTTCAAGGCAAGAACTGACATAAACTTAGAATATAAATTAACTTGGGGGAATCTATGTAAGGAATCTAAGTCCTCTACACAACCAATGGACAGTGAGATTGGAGCCTGTGGAAGTGGTGTGAATATCCCCAATGCCATTGCTAGCCGGCCAGCCAAAATTCAGGCAGTTCACAGATACAAGGTGTTGTTTACAGCTCCTCATGACCATGATTTATGTGAAACAAAGAAAGTAGCTCCTGAGTAGGGCCTCGTTTCAAAACTAAATGTGAGTGCTCTAACATTTCCAGAAGACATTGCAGCCAAATGTTTACACTTTAGGTGGTCCAACACCACGTATTTTTAACAGGGTGTTAGTTTTCCTCAAGGCTGAGGAAATAAAGGTGAAGAGCCTCTCTCGGGATCATCCAGCAGGTCAACAGCTGAGCTGGATGCAGACCTTTGTTCTCTTCCTAGCTCAATCAATGACACTGGAATGCATTGCTTCTACGCAAACCTGAGAGCACAAGATACTATTACAAAAGGATGAATTACTAAGAAAGTGGAGAAACATTTGCACATTAGGGACCACACTGTAAAGTGAGACCACATATACTGTAGCTTTTCATGGAGATATAGTCAGCCAAAAAAACCCCCAAAATAAAAAGCAGTTGGGTCCCTGGAGTGGCATAAATCTGTGATAAACCACGTGCACATCTAATATTACAAACAATCTCAAGACTAAGGAGTAAGATCCCAGTCAGACAGTAGCTGATAACAAGCATCAAGAGCTACTTGAATTTAATTCAGTGTGCAAATGCATCTCAGGAAGGGTCTAGGAGTCAGACCCCCTTGAAGGGGAATCTCACACAAGAATCTGAAAGTCAGCGGCATCAGAACTGTGACAAAGTTTGTACGGTACAAAGAGGGTAACACATGTATGGAGAGCTCGGACTAATGTCAATCAAGCAGCAACTGGGGAGAGAGGGGGCAGCAGCGCATACAGAAATGCTCTAGTGAGTCATGCTGGGAGAAAGGGAGCAGATTAAGTTGCTAACTCACTTGCACAGACATTTACTCCTCATAAAACCAACACACAGCTATAACAGTTGTCACAATTCAAAGCTTCCTTCCACAGTAATGACTGTTACTCATACTTCCAAACATTACAAGCCAGGAGACAAGTACTGTTAACGAACAAGCTGTCAGTTGTACTACATGGCATTAAAACTACCAGGTCAGAAAAAGACTAGATCTTTGTCATAGCATCTAATGTCAAAATTATTAAAAAGAATTTGTTAAGAAGAGACTGATGGGAATTTTCTGGCTAAAGCCGTTTCAATCTGAAAATGAAAATGTAACAGAAGAAAGTTTTTGACAGAAGTATAATTGAGATTGGTATATTCCTATCTCAAAAAACTTTTTCATTTCATGGTGGAATTTCTGTTATCAGAAAGAGGGATCAATACTCACCTCACCCCAAACACCACTAGAACAGACAAATCCCAGCTATGAGCCAGACAGAACAGTATCTAGTAGTCTAGGCTGTGGGTCTACTGTGTGCACCAGGATATATCCCAGGCTGTTCTGAAGGACAGAAGAGAAGGGCCTGACAAGGGAACACACACCTACCACTCGAAAAGGTGTTGGCTTTGTTACAACATAGAACAATTACATGTAAAAAATGAATAAATGACAAAGATAAACTTTCCTAAGATGTTCTTTTACTAACCAAATTCTTTCAAAGACTAAAGCAGTTTCTAGCTATAGAATATAGTGGGGTAAAAAAAATAGGATAAAATCTAAGATGTAGAAAAGCAGATAATCCAGCATCAATTTAATGCAAAGTTTTTTGAAAAGCCTGTTCCACTCCTGGAAACACAATATTAGACTGAGAAAGATCTGATCTGGCCTGTGTTCCCAATAACTCTCAAAGCCAAATCTCAGCTTTCACAAATCACATTTGGGCCAATTCCCATGTCTGGCCAACTCTCCAAGTCCACATGGGAAAACAGGGCAAGCCATATTGCACATCAACACAATCCTACCACCTGTGTGCTTGGATCTGTCACAAGAAATTGGCAGCCTGCATAATATGATGCAGAAGGCTAAATGCCCTCCAAAATTGCTGTATGCATTTCTGATTGAATGCCATGTACACTATACACTAGCAACAAGAAAGGAAATGGTAGGAAGGAAAGATACCTAATTTAGCAGATTACAAGTGGACTCATCTCCACTGATGCAGTCAGGAGCAATGAATGAATGAATTTCCAATGACCAGTTGAGATTTGAAGAAACTGTATGTAACTTTAAGACATGAAAGTTTTCAACACCAGCACTCTGCGCTGTGAAGATTCAACTTACGCTTAAGTATCATGCTGAAATAGAAAGCTGATAATGGTGAGTGAAAAAAAAGCTAAAGAATAAAAAGGTTGCTCAGCAGACTTCAAAATTTCATTCTTTACAACTGTACCTCTGCACCACTGGTATTGCCTGTCTTTCCAGAACAGGGCTTTCCTGCCACTTGTCCTACTCAAGGAAACCCGGACTGATCTGGCACTTCTACCAACAACTTCTGAGAAATGAGTGTCAATAGCTGTTATAACGAGTAGAGATTTGGGTTAATCTTACAGTCTTTACAGCAGCAGAGACTACGCACAGAATATTTAGGATTGGTCTCAATTTTAATTACTGAGTTTTATTTGCTATTCTGACAGGGAAAAAAAAAAAGATTCCCTATGCTAGGAGAAAGGGTACAAAAGGGAACAACAGGAACACAGGTCTAGCCAGCGGTCCCAAGTCTGACCTAACCCTCCCTATGCTGTAAAACTATCAGGTGCTTACATCTGAAGACTACCATCTTTTCAAGCAAGGCAACAGCAAAGGTTATGAGCAATGCTAGGAAAAGCACATCTCAGCAGGTCAAGGGAACATTTTCAACTAACAGGAAAATATTCCATCCATGTCACCATACTGCTAGTGCTGGCAACCTGTATTCAGACTTGTTAAGAGTCCACCACCACCACTGATAGTTTGTTGAAGGGATTACACTCACCATAGGAAGATAGATGGACAATAATAATGAAACATGAAATTGTCACAGGTGTGTCTTCCAGCCTCTTCTAGTCTGTCTGAAGGCACAAAACACCTCCAACCTCAGTGGTGGTGGTGATGCAGAATACTACACTGTCTCTCTACGAATCAAACATTTCAGAATCTCTATAAATGTCATGCCTTCCCCAATATCCAGAATTAGGGCAGGTTTCACTTCATGCAGACAAATGCCTCTCTTCCTGTTTCCCAATGAGCTCTGGAAGATATTTTAAGATATCATACCTGCTTTGGGCAACAGTTTATCCTGAACAATGAAGTGATTCCTTCTGTTGCTCTGTTTCATCAGACTAAGGCCATAAAAACTCTCCTTAACAAATTTGCTTTTAGCACATGGAGAGCTAAGGTTGGGATGCCGATTATGGCTGTGTGATGAAGAAACAGCACTCAAACAGAGCAAAAAAAGAAAAAAAAAAGAGAAGTTTAAACAATGTGACAACAAAAATTCATCAAGAGCAAGTGTTCAGCAGGACAATGGCTCAAATAGAAAGAGGTCTAACACTGCACATAACTATGCCACAGGACTGCTGGACTCTGAATACAGAGTTGTGAACAGTCTCTTAACATCACTGGTCTTCTAATTGTCTATCTAACCAGCAGGAAAAATGTCACAAAGAACCTTTTTATTTGATAAAGTCCTGCAGATTTTTACCTGAAAGGTGTTGCTGAAGTGCAGAGCATTAAATTATATATGGCTATATATGACATGTGTCATATATTAACATAACTTCTTTGTTCCTCTAGCAATTTGTCTTTTTGCCTTAGTGAACTTCCCACACTATCTCTCCCCACCTCCATGATAAAGTCTGCTAGCAGCCAGCATTTGGAGTACCTAAAATCAACATCTGTATCCACAATTTACTTGTCTGACTGTTGCTGTTTGAAACTGATGTATTGAAATTTACTTTCTGAAATTTCACTTGGAAGATAAAAATTGCAAGGGCGATCTGGGCACAATTTCCCATTTTGCTTTAAAAAGAAAAAAAAAGAAAGAGAGCAAAGGAAAGGGGATGAAATTTAGGTAGGTGAGATACTTCCACATATTTCTTTCACCAAACGCGTCTGCCACATGTTGCATATGTTAAAGCAGAAAGATGTAAAAATACTCCACAGAAGCAGCCACCAACTCTATGTATTTCAAAACATACTAGGAAAGCAAAATATGTTTAAATGCATAGCTACACTTGTGGCTGATGATTTAAGACTTGGCTGAAAGGCTACTAAACTCTATGGGCAGATTCATAATCGAGGGCTTGAAACAGGCACTGAAAAGACCTGATGCTACCTTGTTGAAGATATATGCCACAAGATACCCATTTTTCTAAACATTAAAAACCTCATGCTCCACTTAACTGATGTTATGCACACCTGATGACACTCTTCCAGTTGCCAGCCTCTATGTGTTTTACTCACATCGCTGATTTCAGCCTTATGGTACCCATACTTGACAGGTTTTCATCTACAGAAGAAGGCAACAAGTGCGTTTTCAGCAGTCATTTAATCTTTTAATGTCAGTTTGTTTTGATTCAGTTTGTACCTGCTCCATATGTGTTTCCTGCAAATATCACTATAAACATGTTTAGTACTACAAATGGTCATGGAAGAGCAATTTTAAAAGAAGCAGCAGAGTATTCATAACAAGCCTACTTAAATCCCTCTGTTTTTTGGATATGATGAACACCACAGGAAAAACCTAATTTCGAAATATTAAATATATTGAAGGAAATAAAGGGGGAAATAGAAAATAATCTAAGAAAGGTTTTTGTAAGTCAAGCTGCTTTATTTCTAGTCAGATGGACACTGATAAGCACCTGTGTAATATGCTGTACTTACATCATAGATTAGGCAGTCATGTTTCCTCCACAAAATTAAATTACATAGTTTTGTCGCAGTGTGTCTTCAGTGCATTGCTAATTAAGATGTCCGCGTTGATACCTGAGCTCCAGGATTAACCTACCTTGGATGGGCAACCTTATGGCAAATCAAAACTTGAGTTACTCATTCTGCAATAGTCCTTCACACGCCCTCATTTCTCCAGAACTTTGGGACTTATATCTCAGCAGCATGTGGAACTGCAAGTAAACTGAGTGGCTCAGATCCTCTGCCAGGCATTTGTGAAGAGGTAAAAAATTCACTGTCATTTTGAGGAGAGAGGCAGGACATTTGGGGGTGCCACTGGGGCTTGCAATCTCAATGGAAGATAAAGGAAAATTAACTACTTCCATTTAATTAGAGAGTGTTTCACTAGTTTACTAAAACCCTTTCTGGCTAGCAATAAAGTACTTTGCAAATCTCTTTCAAGAAGAAGCCTTTTGAGAATACACTGATAAGGCTACTCTATAATACCATTTGGATGCCATTAAGATGTTAATGATACGGTTAACATAAATTTAATGCAAATATAAATGAAGGAATGGTGTTGCTGATATGGATCAGACATCCTACTGTCTTGATGCATCATCATTTAGGCACAAAAGCGAGCAGTGCCTAAGACAGAAAAAGCAAGCTTTACGCAATGCCTCTCTGGAGCTTTCTCCAAGGCAGCTGTGTTCAGCGTCCCATTCTGCCAGGCCTCAGCAATGGTGAACACAGTAGGACACAGAAGCGTTGCCAGAAAGCAGCAGTTATAACAGTAGAACAAAACCAATGTTAACTGTTTATCTTGATTTCTGCTAACTTCAGCCTAGGTCTTCTGTAAGTTCAGAGGGATTTTTCTGTCAAAGTGCTAAGAGATGTTACTTTCACCCCATCTAATCTCAGGCCAGCCTGACAGTCTGTCAAACTGAAGAACCTTAAGATAAAACACCATTTCTTCCTCCTGCCTTTCATATAAGCAAATGCAGGAATTGGACCCAGTTCCCCATAGACTCAGTTTTCTGCATCTTAGTGGTGCAAAGAAAGAACTAGGAACTTTGGTGGTATATCACTTTTGGAACAACTGTTGTCTCTTAAGACTTTTCAGTTTATACACCTAGAAACTAACACACTACGAAAACCATTTGTCTCTCACTTTCACACGTATTTGAAGCCAAATTTCAAAGTGCAAGTACATATCAGTAAAGTCACTCAGAAAACAGGAAGTGAGGTACGCACTTAGAGCCAACTAAACATGGACAGAGAGAAGAGCTAGAGGCTGTTTCTTGGGAGCACAAAGGGAGCCAACTGGTGGACTGCTTGGCTCCCCAGTCAAGGGATGACAGTAGATGAAGACAAAGAAGGAACACTTCCTCCTCTAGGAAAGAGGATTGATGAGGAAGGAGAAAATCAGCATTCTAAGAACACAAAAATAGCTTTTGGCTATCATCGTGTTAATACAAGAACTCTCAAAGATATTTTCAACTTTCTTCCAAATTGTTGTGAAGACAACTGTGACCTCCTGTGCATGGTCATAAAATTAATTACACTGTAAGGAGGTAATGAAAATAACTAGCTTTCCACACACACACCCCTCCTGGGTGGAGAGAGAGGAGTGAACGAAACAAAGCATTTAATTCATTCAAAATTTTTAGGCATGGTGGGAAAATGCAATTTGCACTCAGAGCACAAATACTGTTATTTGGTAACACCTAACTTCTACATGAGGTCTGTAAAACCAACGTGGGAGACCACTTCCTACTAGATATATCTAACATGTCTCATTTTCACACTGGAATACCTTCTTCCATTTAAGCACAATGAAAGTGAAGAGATTCAGATATTCAGCTACTATTACTGTAAGACGAACTACATGTGTAAGTCCATCAGGTATCCTAGGGACAACCAACTCCTCATTCTGCGAGAGTATTAAATTTATAGGGTAGAACTGATACAGCCAGATGCATAAAATCTTAATTATGCTTACAGAAGAAATACTAACTGTATCTTTCTTCTCTCACCCTGTAATATACACAATTCTCATTTGAAACAAGAGCTGAATATGCAATAATAATTTGTAATGTGAAATACTCTTAATGCGTTTCCTCTGAGTGTTCCTTTTCCAGAACACAGCAGAAACTACTTTTATTGCTCAAGTTTTCATTACAGAAATGCCACAGTACATATATCTTTGGTCTCCATGTACCTTGCTACAGAGCATGACAAGCTAATGACAAGGCTTTTTTCCTGCCTCCCTCTACCTCCCTTTTTTCACTATCATCAGTGCACTAATATTTAGATAGATTTACTTTGGAGCAAATAGTAAATGACTAGAAAGCTGTTTCCATTTCTCACTCTTATTCTGGTTAATGAGCTGAAGGAACACTCCCTCCCTTCCTTCTCCTTCTGTGGTTGAAAACATACTAAGCTTATGCCTCTTCTGTACCATTAAAAAATAATTTTAGAATTGCACTCCCTAGCAGATGGATAGGACTGCATAACACTGATGGCTTTTCCAAAAGGGAATAAGGATCACCAAAGCCACCTTTCAGCAGTCATCTCAGGATGAAAGATGTAAGAAGATATAGTACCAGACTGCTGAAACAGTCAGAAAGTAAAAGGCATGTGTGCATGCATGTATGCGTGCATCTCTCTCACACGCGTAAACTATGTGTGCAAGCACAGACCAGCCCCTAAACAAAAAAATCCCTTACTCCATATAAAGTCAAGCAAAAAGAGACAGAGAGAAAACTAACTTTTTAGGGAGTTCCTGTATCTAGTATAATGCACACGTGAGGATGTGAGGAAGAAAACCAGGAATATCATATACAGAAAAGACCAAACATCAAACATAACTCAGTAAGTACTGAAAGTAGCCCAGAAACAAGACTAGAGACTCTTCTGGCCCACACAAGCTGTCAACAACAAAAATTCTTCTTGTGTTTGATGTCTCCAGTTTTGAGGAACAGAAGGCTTTCAAATCAACAGGATGACCAAAACCACTGGTCTCACTACCAACTTTTCTTCCTTGCAAAGACAACCTGTGGATCTTCAATTCTAAATAACTGTTCTGGTCAAAAATGGTAACTGTATAAAGCTAGACTATGTCTTAGCATCCTGAACTTTCCAAAAGGATGCTTAAAATACCTCTGAGGTAAAAAGGCATAAAAATCCATTTTACACCTAAACACTGAAAAAACTCACAAACCCAAACCACTCTTGCTAGGGTTGTCGCAGACAAGAACAGAAAACAAGATACTTTCTGATGGATAATTGAGCAACAGTTGAGTAAAGAATAACATTAACCTGCAGAAGTTATTACCACAGCTTGCTGTGCCAGTACCGAACAGTTACATTACAACAAATGTTGTTTGTAAAACAAACTCTGTTGTCAGTCAGTAGATAATAATTGAATGTGATCATAGCATAAATTATTACAGAACACTACAAGCAGAAGTCATTAAGAAAAAGTCAATACTGGGAAAAAGCAGTCATACCAGTCCTAGAAACAAAACACGTCAATAAAAGGCAACAAATTTCAGATTTGAAATCTAGTAATTTCACAGACCACTTCTTTTTCACTCAATAATTAATAAACTTATCCTACACTGGGGTGACTTTTCTTCACAAGGTAACTTGACTCTTCAGCCTCAGAAAACATGGGACACTTTGGCTTTTCTATTACACTTCATTAAGTTCAAAACACCCAAACAATTTCTAAAGTAGCATCACAGTTGCCTTTTTAAAGCATAATATGGTTATTGATTTACCAGCATGTTTTACCTTGCTATATATAGCTGACCTGCAATATTTCTCTCAGAGTCAGTTCATCACTCAATTGCGCTCCCTTATGATGCCATACTGCTGCATGGCACAGTCATACACAGACGTTTAGTGTCGTTATTTCTTGTATAAAGAGTTTTCTCATCAGCACTGATGATGATGCTCCTCCAGTCACACAACTTCCATGGCATGCCACATCATGGCTGGACAGACTGGATCAATGGGCCAAGGCCAACTGTATGAGTATCAACGAGGCCAAAAATCCGGGTCCTGCACTTCGGTCACAACAACCCCATGCAACGCTAGAGGCTTGGGGAGGAGCGGCTGGAAAGCTGCCTGGCGCAAGAGGACCTTGGGGTGCTGGTCGACAGCCGGCTGAACATGAGCCAGCAGTGTGCCCAGGTGGCCAAGAAGGCCAGCAGCATCCTGGCTTGTATCAGGAATAGTGGGGCCAGCAGGCGTAGGGAGGTGATTGTGCCCCTGTGCTTGGCACTGGTGAGGCCGCACCTCGAGTACTGTGTTCAGTTTTGGGCCCCTCACTACAAGAAGGACATTGAGGTGCTGGAGCGTGTCCAGAGATGGGCAACGAGGCTGGTGAAGGGTCTGGAGAACAAGTCTTATGAGGAGCGGCTGAGGGAGCTAGGGCTGTTTAGTCTGGAGAAGAGGAGGTTGAGAAGGGACCTTCTTGCTCTCCACAACTACCTGAAAGGAGGTTGTAGTGAGGCAGGTGTTGGTCTCTTCTCCCAGGTAACTAGCAATAGGACAAGAAGCAATGGCCTCAAATTGCATCAGGGGAGGTTTAGATTGGATATTAGGAAAAATTTCTTTACTGAAATAGTTGTAAAGCATTGGAACAGGCTGCCCAGGGCGGTGGTTGAGTCACCGTCCCTGGAGGTGTTCAAAAAAAGTGTAGATGTGGCACGTCGGGATATGGTTTAGTAGGCATGGTGGTGATGAGTTGACCGTTGGACTTCATGATCTTAGAGGTCTTTTCCCATCTATGATTCTGTGGAGGAGACATGCTGTCTCATCAGAGGGATAAAGAACATTCCTGTGAAAAAGGGTATACAAATTTTGTTGCACGTGAACCAAGGCAGATAAATGACATCTGCTGTAACGCTAAACAGATAGCCAAGAAAGTATTTGGTGTCAGTTCAAGAAACCGGTATTTCATCTAGCTTGCCCTAAGGGAAAACACTTCATCAAAATTGAACTTTTCCCATGAAAAGATCTGATTTCATGGAAGATACAATTTCTGGATAAAAGAAATTGTGTGATTCTTCTAAATTACTTCTGGCATTTCAGTTGGATACAATGTGCTTTTGCCCCTTCCATGATATCCCTGAGACTCCTTTATATATTAGGGGTTTCAGTCTTTCCAAATGGCAGTTTCCTTCCTAAGTAGGACCCAGCTTCAAAAGAAAGAGAGAGCTCATTTCACTGACTTGCAACATCTCTCCCAGAATGTAGGCAATGAAGAATACATTCCATGTTCTGGAGCTAAAATGTAGCCTATGCACTGCAGTTAAGCCTGCGAATCTGTCAGAAATGGAAAACTAATAAGACATTGACTCGCTTAAAATAAAATAAAATAAACCAACCAAAAAAACCATACTACTCAAGTTGACTGTGGAAGCAAATAACTAAAAAAAGCCATCAGGATTTTTCAGTTTTAATTTCTCTGCTCATTGAAGCTTTCTACTTTAAGGCAATTAAAACCAGGCATCAAAGGCACATGAAATTGAGATTGGATAGTGATTAATTTGAGAAAGAAATGTTCACAATTCAGTCAGAAAAAGATATCCATGTCTTAGGACTAGCGAGAATTAATGCAGTAAGGAGAGCTGGGAGGGGCATGGGGAAGAGAACATGGAAAGAGTATGTGCAATGCCTGTCCCCTGTGGGTGTAAATCTACCTACCATGAGGTGCTCATGATGAAGCAAGGAACCCAGGAGCAGATGCAGAGTTAGAATTTTCCTAGCCTATGAAAAATTTGTATTTCTTTTTCTCTTTACTTTGCCCCTGTATGCGTTTCTACATCGCAGCAAATGCAGAATCTAGATTTTATGCATGTGCTGAAATTCAGCCAATTAATTCCTGCCTCCCCAAACAGTGCCAGGCCACTCACCTGAGGTGAAGGAGATACACACTAACATCTCTGCTGGAATCAATTCCTTTGACTCTGAAAACCCAGACATCCACATTATTTCTCCCCATTAAAACCTGCACTCTTCTAGTACGAATAATGCTGTAAATGCAGTGGCACTCAGCCACACTTCTGTTGAATACCAACCTCACTAATGATCTGCTAGAATATCTCTTCAATGCTTGATTGTGTCCATCTGTATCGCACCACCTACTTCAGTGGGGTCTTATTGATTTTAAGAGTCCTTCAGACCACTTGATGAAACCACTGCTGGAGACCTACAGCATCACTTGCTTAATCTGAGTGGCCCTTTCTGTGAAAAGTCACCTCAGTGAGGCCAGTTTGCAAGCCTCTAACAGGCTGATGTTTGTGTCCTCTTGGCAGAGATTTTCCTCCAGAAGTGGCAGCTGAATTGCACAAGGGCAGGTGTCCAGCGCTCATCCCGGGCTGCAGCCTGCAGTACCAGACCTGGGCACACAAAATAAGCTGCTCTGTGTCTCCCCCAGCCTTTGGACCCAGAATATGCGAAGAAGAAAAATATCTGAGGCAAGGGCAAGCAGGACAGGCGCAAGAGACAGGGGTTGAAGATGAAAAGGGAGAGAGAATGAGACCTGTCGAAGACCTGGAAAGCCTGTTTAGAAGAAATGCCTGGAAGACAAAAATAGAAGGGAAGAGTATGTTGAAATAGAGGGAGCAGCGAACACGCAAGCCCTGGTAATAAGTGAGAAGAGATAAAAGAGTTGATGAGAAGACAGGAATTCTGTTGTCCAAGACAACACCACTCTCCCTGTTTTCAAATTATTAAGGAAAGAAATCAGTAAAATTACATAGGATTTTTTTTCCTTTTTGTAATGGAATACTGGCGGCAAGCAATAAGTGAAAAGAAAGCAAGATGTTCTTGAAAAAAATATTTAAAAATCGATAGTGGTCTGATTGTTGATAAACATTGAAGTTGATGGTATCTCTCATTGTTTGAGAGGGGTTGTTTTACTAGGCACTGTCAACTGCAACTGCCTTGATACTGGCAATCAAAATCCCCTATCTAAAACAGAAATAGTAAGAGTAGAGTCAATTCCCTTTCAAACAGCCCAGATATGCGCCCTAGCCTTGACCTGGAGAAATTGCCTAAAGGAATGAAAAGAGCCCAAGTTCCTAGACAACTGGCTTTGAAAAAAAAAAAAAAGGAAATCAACTTGTGTCAGATGTTATCTAGGGACCTCTAAGAAATGAGCCTCTGAATAGCTCATCTGGCATGAAATAATAACAAATTGCAATCATCATGGCTTTGATACGGATCTGAACTGTCAAAAGCACTAGTCCACACTTCCCACACCACGACCTCCAGAAAGTCAAGCATTTGGAAAGGAAAAGAGCAGAGATGCAAAAACCAGTTGCTAGATTTGAGAACACTGTCTCCATTCAAACTAAGACAATATCCAGACGGATCACCTCATGTTTTTTATTTTCTGGTGTTGTAGTACATCTACTTAGAGACTCTTAGAATGTTTAACATCCTAAAAATAATCAGGTCATCCATTGCACTTGATGTACTGATAGCAATCTTCTGACGTTATCTTAACGTCTCTGAGCAAGCACACTGCACAGGGGAAGTTTTTCTACACTTCGTATTTTTGTTCTGCTGAAGAAAATCAGATTATTTGGCTTCTTTATTAAAAAGTATTTCAATGTCAATATTTTGATAAAATCTTCCCCTCAGTGTAATTTTATTCTATTATAAAGGCATCATAATTACTGGCCACCAATCTGAATATGAGAGACAGCTGAGTTTGTCTCACTCTACTGCTTGTATTCCTAACTAGATGAAGCAGACTCATAAAAACTTCATTGCCTAGTGAAAGATTTAGACTTGCACTGAACTTCTGCAGTCTTATCCTCATGTGAAGCTCATCAAGGATGGCAGATGGTGCTGCTAGTTCAAGTCCCAGATTAGAATAGCTTTGTCTTTTCAAAAGCAACTTCATTATTGTGTCTTTGTGGCCTCAGTCCATCAGCATGAATGGCACGCCAAGCCAGGGGTGATCAGGAAAAGCTCCAATTACAGTCAGTAAACAAACTTCACCGCTGCTGTTTCCAACAGAAAATCATATTTTGTCAGCCTGATACAGGAGGCAACAAATATCATAAGGTTACTGACTGACGTTTATAAAGAGTTGGAAACTGAACTCGGTGACTCAGAGAACTCAATGTCCATAAACAAAAACAGATTAACGTAACCCTTGCAAAAAAGGTAGGGAAAAGGCAAGTACTTCCAAATGCAATGGGGACGACTCTTCATTTCTGTATACAAGATACCAAAACGCTACGGTGCGAGCTACAGAAGTTCATTGCCTCGCTCTGTTGATTCATTTTAAGAACATGCATTATCCAGCACAGTCTATGGAAAAGCCTTCTGCCACAGCGTACAAGTCAAGAAACAAGCTGTATAAAGCAGTATACAAAGCAGATCTGACAACCCTGTCTGAAACCTGGGCCTTTGGTGTTGATGTCAACCCAAAAGGTTTTTGCCAGACTAGCTGCTGACATTCATGGTTTGCCACTGCCAGTACAAAACAGCCCTTGAGACAGTATTTTGTTACAGGAATATAATTTCTACTGTACCAGACGTGTGCCACAGAAAACAAAAGTAGCTATTTGATAGAAAAAAGACAGAAAAAATGCTTTCAGGTATTAGCAATACTAGTTAACAAATAGAGTACACAAGTTTCAAATAAGCTCTGCAAAGTGCTTCACACTGGTGTCAAACACCACAGTCCTCATTGCATTCCTGCACAAAGGCAGCCTGCTCAGTACTTTCCTTGATCACTGAAAAGAATCCCAGGCCTCCTCCTCTGCCACCACAGAAAGCATCAGAATCTGAGTAGTTTCTCAGCCTTCATTTCCTTCAATTTTCCAGTTGGGAATTTATTCAGAATTAACTTGCAAATTCCTGTTTAATAAATCTTTGATTTCTTTCTAATATGCAGAAGTAAACTGTAAGTTAGTGGTCAAGTTTATCATAGTCCTCTTTCTTGAGTGGAAAACACCTGATTCACCAGCACTCGAGAATAACGGGCACCATTTTTGGTGAGGCACAGTACAGACAGTGTTCTTTAAAGTGAGGGTGAAAAGCTGCTCTTCTGGACTTGAATGAATGCTGTGGTGCAAGTTATGAAACAGAACTGAGCTAATTTAAGAGCAATACCCAAGAACCTGGCTTAGAATGAAGAATTAACTGCATTAGCACTATACTAACACTCTTAGCAGCTGGACAGGTCAAGGACACAATTTCTAAGGCTTGCAAGGTTATCAGCACCTAGTCAGTAATTTCTTTCTGAATTTGAAGCGAGGAGGACTACTTTGTAAATCTTCTATAGCACTTAGTAGAGCAGGGTAGATTTGCCTTGGATAAGAAGGAGATTCTTGAGAGCTACCAAGGAAAGCCCCAAGGAAATTGCGCACAATGACAAAACCACACTCCAAGGGGGGACAGCCGCAGAGGAGGTTCCACTGAACTCAGGAGGGTTTTTAAGGTCAAAAATACGTAGGAGACACAGAAAGCAATTATACCATAGGCTAATTACAAAACTTTGCCAACAGCAGAATGACAGGAAGCTTAACTTGAGGGGAGTGGAAAAATAACTAGAAACAAGGCTGGCGATATTAATGAGGCGTGTTGCCTAGTCTCTGGGAACAAATGCTGGAAGTATTTTGGCTGTGGAAAAGCATACTTGGGCACTACATAAAAAAAATCCTAAAGAGACTGCTTGCAATTCTGTATAGCAGAAGGGACACCTAAACAAAGAATAGAAAAGATGACAAAATTAGGAGCGTGAGCATGCTCGGGAAGAGGAGGCTGGGTGCTGAGTGTAGGTGTGGCAGGTTGTTTGCTTGTTTAGGGTTTAGGAAACTGAAATTCATCCTGGCATGTCTACACTGATAGAAAGTGCAACTTGTGCTAGTGCTAGTGTCAGCATAAGGCTGTAAAGATTAGTTTGGGATGACTTTTAAAAATTGAAGTAGAAGCCTCAGGTAGAGAGGAAAACAAGAGCTCTGGAAAACAAGGGAAACAAGTTAAAGGAATGGGAGAAGGGGGAAAAAAAAAAAATCCATCTCAGACTTTGGAAGGTGAGAATAGCATAACAACCAGAAAAGAGGAGCCTACAAATAATTCTGAAGGACACCACGTATAAAAGTTTAAGGTGACAGATTTTTTTGCCCAGGCTTTGGACAGTACAAAAGTTGGATTAGGTTGCTCAGAGTGGTCTGAAGAAATTGTTTCAGCCATGTAAGAAATAATTTATATTAAGGAATTTTTGGTTTCAAAAAAAACAAATACCCAAACCAGCCACTTTTAATGGTGTCCCAACTCTGTTACCAAGGTCAGTTTGGCATCAATTCTACAGGGTCAGATGCGTCAGCCTCCAGGGTTTCACGCACAGAATCAGTTCCCAGAGCCCAAGGAGGTCACCAACAGGTGCTGTGATTATTTGGGAAGCCACAAGGATCCTGTGCCAATGCACACCAGGCATCCAACTCACCACCTCAGCCCTTCTCCGCTACAGTGAGCACTATGTTAAAAGCACCAGAAAAAAAATACTCCACTAGGTATCTGTAAAACTGAACTCTTACCCTGTTCCCATTCTCTACACGTTAAGTAATTTGCTTCTCTAGTAAGCCAAATTTTGATATGTTTGACAAAAAATTTCCTCATTTGCTACTTTTATTTCAACTTTAAAATGGCTTTTTTTCCCCTGTCCTTTTTTGTAATTGTAATTGGAAGTAGACTACATAACTTTGGCCTTCCTGTTTGCATTTGAATCTGGCAAACATCAGTAAAAAGCAGCACAGCCACTTAAGTGTCTGAAAACATGTATTAGAAAAAACAGCACTTTTCCTTCCCCTGCTGCATCAAACTGATTTGGATTGTAATCAACTGCTAAAAAAGTCATTGAAATTACTCATTACTGAACTTACTTTGGTTGGCTCTGGTTGGTTCAAGAGGTCATATAATATTGTTGCTTCACAATATGATATATCACAGTAGTGAATAGCACTCAAAATTCAGTTGCTGGTAATATTAATATATCATTCATTGTAATAAATAGTTCGCTACCATATACATGTCTGTAAGAGGAAACAAACTGCTACAGTCCAATCTCAATTGACAATACAGTAAATCCTTCTGGAGCTGTTTGAAGTTACTGCTTTGCTGTACTTGAGGTTACGTGTAAAAAAAAAGGCACGCACTAAAGCAAACCAATGCTGCATAAAATCTGCAAAAAGGGTCTAAGTTTATCTCAAGAAATTATACAGCACTTCAGCAGCAAAACCACTAGGAAGTTTAAAGCAGAAGTGTACATACACGTGACTACCTCTAGTGCTAAACTGACAGCTTAATCTACGTAATCCAGTGCTCAAGTGGAATGAGAAAACAATCTTTCCACATCTGCATACATCTGCGTATCAGGTTCATACTGTTTCATAAAGCGTTGAAGGGCTCCATTTCACCTTACACATTCTGAAGGGTTTTGATTTAAATATGCTGCCTCATCTGCTGAAAAACTAACAATGAACCCCTTAAGGTGCCACAACCAACAGAGTTAAAGCTTTCTTCAGACCTAGACTTGCGATACTGTATGAACCAAGGTTTTGTTAGCTGGACATCACAGAATCACAGAATGTTAGGGGTTGGAAGGGACCTCTGGGGAGCACCTAGTCCAACCCTCCTGCCGAAGCAGGGTCACCTACAGCAGGCTGCACAGGATCTTGTCCAGGCGGGTCTTGAATATCTCCAGAGAAGGA
>Ga0065711_1033202_pt1 | contig 25929 bp, 17 predicted proteins | sample Hoacrofraction12_FD_59098 | JGI IMG/M metagenome (GOLD analysis project Ga0065711, IMG submission 59098) | Hoatzin crop microbial communities from Cojedes, Venezuela - Epithelial fraction 12 v2 (version 2) | ecosystem: Host-associated > Birds > Digestive system > Esophagus > Crop | place... | reverse complement strand
CTGGACAAGGTCCTGTGCAGCCTGCTGTAGGTGACCCTGCTTCGGCAGGAGGGTTGGACTAGATGACCCACAGAGGTCCCTTCCAACCCCTACTATTCTGTGATTCTGTGATTCTGTAATTCTGTGAATTGTTCCCATTAAATTAAGCTTAAACAATTTTTGAATTTGAGTATCTGTGCAACCGGCTACAAAGGGGATTGGAGGAGGTCAGGGTTTCACAGCAGCTGTATTGTCCAGAGATTTATTTAGGTTGGAGACAACTGGCCAGTTTTAGCAGTAGAGGACATGAACTGTGGGCAGTGGGCACTGGAAGGGCTGGTTCGGGGCTGAAAGGCACTGACTCACACCACTTCTGCCTACCGAGCAGCTCTGAAACAGCAGATGTGCTGGAACAAGTGTAGGAAGGAAAGCGTGCTGGCAGCCTGGGTATATATTGGACTAGGGAAGGAAACCGGGTAATGAAAGAAGAAAAATTACATGAGGGAAGGGAGCAGTGGAAGTAAACAATAATAAAAAGTCAAAAGAAATAAATCTTGGCTTTCTCACAGAGCCACGAGAAAGAGCAGCAGTACAGTAATTTCACAAAACCCTTCGTTCGCCAAACATGTTACTTTCTTTTCTCCTCCCCTTTCTCTATTTAGAGTGATAGCCTTATTCAAACTAGCAAATTTGGATGAAAATTATAATTTATGAATCTTTGGCTTACCTATTAATTTTCCTGTAATGGAAAACAAACAGACAAACTTACAGATTCCTGCTGCTGCAGGTCTTTTAAGCTCTCTGCAGCTACAGAAAATGGTAGACTGTTTTCTTGTCTAAATCATTTATAAGGGGGTGGCCGTTAGCCAAGGAGTCGGTGAGCAAAGCAGTGAATCACGAAGAGTTGTTTTCACTAGTAATCCTTTTATCAATACAATTTTGACAGTGGTCTGATTGAACAGAAATACATAGTTGCATCAAGAGCATTTCAGATGCAGACTTCTTGATCTGGGGAGGGGTTGGTGTTCAGGAAGAATCTAGTAGCGTACCTTCTCCTGTTTTTTGTTTTGTGTTTTTGTTTGTTTGGTTTTTTATTTTTGAGTTGTGACCTGTAACGCTGGCACCTTACAAGGGCAGAAGAGATGCTGCCTTCGGTGTTTAGCAGAGGTCTTAAGTTGTCGGAAAAGTGTCTTGTAGCAAGACATTAGCACCTATTTGATTAAAATATAATTCACAGCTGACTAAAGCATTTCAACCAGATCTATCTCAGATTAGAAGATGCAAAGAAATGAAAATCCAATTTTTCTCACCAGTTTGTGATAGCAATTAGTCAAACTTGCTGTTAATTAACACAGTTGAAACTAGCTTTATTGATACTGTTTCCTCTACCCACTTCCTCCATAAGCTTGCTTAAGTAGTCCTTTGGAGAAGGAATTTTAGAAGTAGGAAGATCCCCTTTAAAACAATGCCACAGCTGAGCTGAAGATGATTTCCATGATTATTCTCTCTCCTAATTCATTTTTCTTTTGTTATAAGGTCTTTTGCAGTGTGTATGAAATCCTTTTGTTGAGAACAATTCACTTTTTGCTTTAGAGGAGTGACAAGATTTAATCTCTAATTCCATTGAGGGGAGAAGTTGTTAACAGAAATTTTACTGAAAACACAGCTCAACTAAAAGTAATGGCAGTTTTAGGCAAGCACAAAACTAAACAAAGCCCATTCTGTAGTTCCATGTAAAGAAATCCTGTGGGGAGAGAAAATGAACATTAAAATTTACTACTTATTTTGAAGACATGTTTACATACAGGTAATATAGATACAAGTTGCTTGTATGTGAGAAATTAATGATAGAAATCTTCTAGATATGGCTTTAGTTTTGTTTCTTTTTCTTCAGAAAAAATATTGACAGATAATTTTGGGATAATACATAATTTATTGCTACAGAAAATTCAGTTTTATTTTTGAACCAGAGAAGGAATAAAGCATTTTTAATTTAGACAAAATACACTTTTTTTGTTTTTAACAATAGTCTTATCCATCACCTTTACCACAGTATTGTACTTTTTCAGTTTACATGCACTATATATATACATTTATCTATATTTGTGTTAAGTGGACTAATTGGTAGTCTGTTGAGTTACAAAGATGGATCTTTCATAGTGGATTCTAAAGTTCAGGAAACAGCCAGCACTTGCATCATTGTTGGATGCTTTACTGAGGCTTGTAGCAGGTGGTGGTTAGCTCTTTGGAAATGTGTTGTTCCTCTTCAGGTGGCTTACTTCAGAGTTCATAGATTTTAGGTTTTTTTGATGTTGTGATACAGGATCCCTTACCGTCCTATTTTTGCATGTTTAATTTTTGCCTCTTTCCTCCAAGTAAACTCCGTTCTTTGTGACACCTGACTATTTATTATAGTCTCTATGCTGAGTGTGTTACTGTCTGCTGTACACCTTAGTCACTGTGTTTAAATACAACTTTTAGGAAAGGTCAAATGAAGATACTAGAGATCAGAAGATGTAAACATTGTTCTGATCTTTGCTCTACTGCCTGGTTCAGTCACTTAGCATGACTATAATTGTCCCCAGGCCTGGGGTACCGATACCTCACTTCTGTATTAAAATGCTGCTTATTCACCTTGTTGTAGTGGGTGCCTGGACAGAAAGGTCTGACCTTCTCAGCTGTGCAACCTTACTCTTTAATGGGGAACATTAACAGGAGTGTGAAGTTCTGGGCCCTTCACTACAAGAAGGACATTGAGTTGCCGTAGCGTGTCCAGAGCAGGGCAGTGAGGCTGGTGAAGGGTCTAGAGAACAAGTCTTACGAGGAACAGCTGAGAGAACTGGGATTGTTTAGTCTGGACAAGAGGAGGCTGAGAGGGGACCTTATTGCTCTCTACAGCTACCTGAAAGGAGGTTGCAGTGAGGCAGGTGTTGGTCTCTTCCCCCCAAGTAACTAGCTGTAGGATGAGAGGCAATGGCCTTAAGTTGCATCAGGGGAGGTTTAGATCGGATATTAGGAAGAATTTCTTTACTGAAAGAGTGGTCGGGCATTGGAACAGGCTGCCCAGGGAAGTGGTGGAGTCCCCATCCCTGGAGGCATTCAAAAAATGTGTAGATGTGGCACTTGGGGATATGGTTTAGTAGGCACAGTGGTGATGGGTTGACGGTTGGACCTGATGGTCTTAGAGGTCTTTTCCCACCTTAATGATTCTAGGATTCTATGAATAGTCACACTGTTTGACTTAATTGTTTTTATTCTTACATTGGGAGTATGAGTACACAGTAAATGGAGAATACTGCCTGGGAGTACTCGGAGTCACCTCTTCCCAAGGTTCATCTGACAGCAGAGGGAGCCTTGGCTCAGACACCTGAATTAAATGCATACATTTCAATTATGCGGATAGCAATTACCAGTGAATTTTTCCCTGGCACAGGTGTATTGTGACTGTTACAAACTTGTGGCTGCCAATACTTGGTGTCGACCACCAAACATTGAGCCTGCTAGCTTGTGGACTTAATTCCAAATCCATGGTTTACTTTTGCAATCTGTTGTGCTCAGCAGTGCTGGGACTGGTGATAAGTCTGTCAGTTTTTACTTGGTCACTAACACAGTACCAGCATTAAATTCTAAATGGCAGCCTCTGTGTTCGGTGTCTGTGCTATCTCTGATAAAACATTAATCATTTCAAGGTTCCATTCAAACCCATTGATAGAAATTGTGAAATGTAATTTAGCTTTGAGAATAGAATTAATGTTTTCTAATAGCTCTAAGCTATTCTGTGATTTATTGGTTCCACTGCTTGAAGGTTTTTATAATCTAAATTGGTGATTACAGATGATACACAACATTGTGTATCATAAATAGGAATTATGTGTCTGGTGAAAATGATAATGGGTTTTTGTACCTTGTATGTATATTAGTACATTCAGTAGTATATTAAAGCCTACTTTAGAATTGGAAGATGGTTTTGCCCGCATATAGGTCTTCCCAGCTCATTCAGTCAGTGAATCTGCTGCTATTCACTGGTTTTCCTCTAATTTGATAAATATGTATTGCATCAGAACAGTGTAAAATTAAATGTACGCCTGTGGATTCTCATTATCTGTGATATGGTCTCCTGTACAGCATGCTTCTTATTTTTTGCTTGTTTTTGAGGAGGCGATTAAGACTATAGTGCTGTTTATGATTTCTGAGGGAATTTTAGTCCAGTGATTTGTTGGTGATGAGTGTGTCCAGTGGCTGGTTTGCAGTGGATTATTTTTGCACAGCCAAGTCCACCATTGAAGACACCTTCATAAACATGGAGAAGATGAAGTGAACATCTTTGTGGACAACAGAAGTTTTGTATACCTTTAAGTTTTAGCATGTGCTGCTATTTTTCTTTCCTAACCCATATTTCCCAAACTTCTGTCCTGGTGTGTAGTTGGACAGTATTGTGCTGCTCTTCCTGTCATCACTGGATTGGAAGGCTTCTATAATCATTCTCAATAACGAGTTGTTTTGAAAGGTTCTTGCTCTTGTAGAAATTTAATATCTGTTGTGATAAAGCAAAATCACAGTATCATAGAGTGTTTTGGGTTGGAAAAAACCTTCAAAGATCATCTAATCCAGCCTCCCTGCCGTGGGCAGGGATAGCTTTGTCTAGATCATGTTGAACCTGACGTCAGTGACGAGGCATCCACAACTTCTCTGTTGCCCCAAAGATGAAGTGTCCGTGACTTCTCTGAAAGGAAGTGTGACTGCTGTGGGGAACGGTTGTCTGGAACAAGTGGCTTGCAATAGTGATTGTAAATTCTTCCTCTAAACCTTCATTGATTTATTTACATTTAAATCATAGGAAGAACAGATGTTAAAATACCCCAAATACTGCTTGTTTTTCCTTTTGTTCTTCATAATGTGAAGATATAAAAGTAATTGTCAAATTTAAGTAGAAATAATAATATAGTGATTTTTGATAGAAAGTAATTATACTGTGAAACAAAGTGTTTCTTGTCAAACAGTGCAAACCAGTGTGTATTTCTTATTTATAGTGTATACATCTAATTATAAAGAAATTCACTTTAGACAAGGCTTTCAATGAAAAAAGGAAGTCATTTATTACATTTCTCTTAGAATTTGTAAGGCACTCAGCTTTCATGGTGATGACCGTTTATTGTTATTTTTATTATAGAAATACTTAGATAAAGAGAAATGGGTGCCAGCAGTGAATTGAATAAAAATCCCAATTGATCAGTAACTCAATTTAGTTAGAATTTCTTTAGAAAATATAGCGGTATTAATCAGGAGAGAATGCTTCAAGTATAAAATTTGATTTTCTTAGTGGAAAATCAGTTTGCTTCATCAAAATCTTAAAGTCTCTTTCCCCCTTTCTCTCCCCATCATACAATTCTTCTTTTGCAGTAAGGCTAAATCAGATTTGTCTGAAGCAATAATTGGTGATTATCTCCTAACTGCAAGATATAGTTGAGCCTCTTTGGTTAATCCTATCTCGCTTGCCATCTACAGTGAGTCAGAGCAAGGCAGGGAAGAGAGGACTTGAAATGTGATTTCTAAGATCATTTTTCCTAGGAGGTGCAATCATGTCCAAGAGCTCTGCAAATGGTGGAGAGAATGGCAATCGGACCTTGGCAAAGAGAGCGAAGCAATTGAGGCGGAGAACGCCTTCCTGCCTCGGCGCAAATCCAGTAAATGCGCCTTTCCGTGGCATGGCGGGAGGGATCCCAGGTTCTCTTCTTTTAGTGGGGAAAAGTTTTTATTGTGATGTAAGCTTTCTTGTGTGCTCTTGCATAATGTGTTCGTTATTTGGACTGATGAAGTGTTACAGGCTGAAATTTACCTAATAGAAAAAATCCCTACTTCATTCTGTATTGAAATGTAAAATGAGAAGTGAGGATTATTTATGCTTAAACAACGTTCTACATTCTATTAAAAGCCTGGGTTTTGCTTCACACTTGGGGAAGGGTTTATATATGCCAAAAACTTTCATTACTTTTTTATTACTGTTGTTATAATATTGTTGTTTTACTGGGTAGCCTAATAAGTTACCTGTCTCTCACTTCGAATCCTGACTTGCTTTATTCATGCTGCTTAGCATCACTTTGTCAAAGATGACACAGTTTCTATAGAAGTAAGGCTCTTCTGAGAGGTGCTGAGAACCTTTCAAGTGACCTCTGTTGGAGCCAAGAGGATGATTTATAATATTATTAGCAAAGTCTTCTCCTAGAGACAGCTTCATTGGATGTTTTATGGGAAAAGAAAGGTTTTAGAAGTTGAGCCACTAGTTTGTTCTTTCTGTCTTCTATACCTGGAAACCTCACTGCACCCTTCGTGCCAGGTTCTTGCCTTCTTGGGTAGAGTCCCCGTTACTGTCAGAGCAATCCTATGGCGCGTGGGCAGAGAATGAGGTGGTAGTTTCACAGGTTATGAATTCATTAAGGATCTGCTATCTAGTCTGTATTGCTTTCAGTTTTGGGGAGGAGATCGATATGATAACTTAGATATCAATCTCTAGATAATGTTGCATAAAACTAACAACTGTAAAGGAACTTTTTCATAAATTACTGATATGTATGCCTTGTGTTCTTATTAAGTACTTTGTACAGTATTTTGATTTACTTTTTAGTCATACTGTGGTGGAAGGAAGACTTTTTTGTTTATGTGAAGAAGTCTTTCATATATAATTTTGTTAGTGAAAGTATATATGTAAGCTTCTTCCAGAGTTTTCCTGTTTTCAGTTTGCCATACATTTGAAATGACGTTTTCATATTCTTACATCAGCAGAACGCTTTGTCATCCTACATATTTCTGTAGAAAACATGCTGAAAATCTCTGCTGCCTGATAAAAATTTATTAGCTCTTCCAAAAAAGTAGCTTGACAGTATTCTGTTTGTATGATACAGTAGAATGAATTTTCAGCCGACTGGCAAATCTTGTGTGTGCAAAATCAATTTTTAGCTACTTTGCAGCTGTCCTTAAATCCTTTCTCTTAAGCTGTCAGGTGGGCAAAAGTAAAGCCTCTAAAAAAGCTGTAGCACGACATCTGTGATTTCAGAAACCCTTGTGCTTCCTATGTTTGATGTGTTGCCTAAGAGTGTCTGGGGTGCAGCGAGACTCAAAGACTTTAGGTCTGCAAGGTTAGCATAGAAACGTTCACATCATCAGCGTTATATTAAACAGAAAACACTTAAGGGACTTTGTGGAAAAAAATGTATTTTTGGCTTGGAAAAATGACAGAGACTATTGTTATAGTGTTAAAATCACAATTTAATTTGTTAATAGACGTTTTTAACATTTTAAAACTGAACATCTTTATATTATTTTTTTTCCCCCTCTTCTTGAGATCAGCCAGTACACAATTAAATATATGATATAGTGAAGATCCTTACAACTCTAAGAACTTAAGCAATTTTTGCACATACAGTTGTGGTCAGTACTTATACTACTAAGTTCACGTTAGCAATCACTGAAGTCATGATACAGTAACATTGAATTACGGTCAAAACGTCACAAGTGAACACACCAATGCAAAATCATTTTTAATGTGGATTTGCTGCTGGGTTTTTTTGGCGAAGGGCGGGTTATGCTAACAGTTGCAAGAGGATTCCTTAACCTCCGTTGTCCATTCCTAAAATATGAAAAGCGTAACTTAACAAAGGATACAGGAACAGTGCATGCAAGGTGGGTGCTTGCTGTATTAGCAGGTACTTCAGTTTCATAGTTTTCTGAATGGTATTTGGGAACAAAGGTGGTTAAAGCTAAGTCCATAGAGGTTAACATCTCAATCTATTCACACCTTCATGGTGAAGATCTTGCTTTTAGCCATGTGCGTGGTGGTGGCAAGCACCTGTCAGCCCATGGCGTGGGATGGGACAGCCCTGACCTGCCCTGATGCCGCAGAGTCGCTGGTTCCTGCCTGCACCCCTTCGGCTTGGGGCAGCGCTCTGTGCACCGTGCTGTGCTGGCGCAGGAATGGCAAATGAGTCTGCCTGGCCTAATTTTCATATTCTTGTCTTACACTTCTTGCTTTCTGTACTTGGCAGTAAGATTTCAGAGTCCTGTTTGGAAAGTGCTTTAACTACTGATGGTTTGCAATTTGTTTTCATGTTGTCTTAGACAAATTGCAGTAGTAGAGAGGAGGCTGTAACTTAGGTACAGTTAAACACAGAGATTTTGTCCTTAAAAGACAAAATATTAATATTTGATACGTCTTGTTGAGGCCAGGAGGCTATGACAGTAGTCACAATTTTTTAATAATTTCTAGTAAGCAGGAAACTGTCAAAGCTTCCTTTATTTTCTGGAAAAATATTCTCGTTCTCAAGAAACATTTTTAGTGCCTGAGCAATACAATTTATACTCTTCTAAAGAATGAGGTTTTGGTTTCTTGAATTGCTAAATGAGTAGTGGTACTGAGAATTGGTATATGTAATCCCCACCCCCCCAACCACACAACATATGATTGTTTACAGACACATGGCTTGCTTTTTTTTTTCCTTGCATGTTTCTGATGTATCAGACAGAATTCGCAGTGGATGAACAAGGAATAGTAGGCAAATTTCTGACCTGATGCTGCACCTTGTAGTTCTTGCAACTCTGTCAGAATGAAATTTCTGACAATCAGTAACTGTTATATAACTTCAAGCTAATTTGGGGGGCAAAATAGCAGTATGCTGCTTTCAGCAGTTCCATTTGCAATACTATAGTGTATTGATGTGATGCATCCGGCTGGTGAGGTCAAAGCATCTAATTTTCTGCTGATGTCTGTTGTGGGTTGGCTATTCAGAAGTGCTAACAGGATTAAAGTAAGTTCTCTGGTCAAGAAATGTTGCCATCTCTAGCTGAGTCCTTGCAGATTTTGGGAGTGGGTGTGTTCATGGATATTTCGTGCTGCAGAAGAGATGCATATAAAAAAATAATTACTTGATTTGGAATTTTGAAATCTGTGTTCTTATTTCTTACATAGTTACTGAAGATACACTTAAATTTAATTGTCTGAATTTTCAGTTTAATGTAATACATGTTTAAGTATGCTTGTAAATGTGGTTTCTTTACGTTTCACTCAGATATCAATGATGAGATGTCTTTTTTTTTCGTTAGTCATTAGTATTCACAGCTCTATCAGACTGCAGCTCAAACTCTTCACTTGTTTTTGTCACAGACGATGATGGAGCAAGGTTGCTTGGAAACACTTAGCCACACTCGCAATGGGAGTTATCAATCTGTTCTGTGTATTCACCTGCACATGCAGGGGAGAAAATTGAGTTTCTCTACTGATTATGTTAATTCTTTGCAAGTTTGTTTTAGCAGTAGTATGCTTAAACATACATAAACATGCATTTTCTTTCATTAGATATAGTGAGAAAATGTAGAGTAAAATATTGATGCTTTTTAAAACAGTGATTTAAAGTACAAGAGGTTGATTTGCTTCATGCTTTCTAAAAAGAAAGTTTTACTATTATTGGCTGAGTTAATCAAGGAATTGTCTTTTATGGACAAGTTGCATAAATTGGAGATTATGTCATGATACATTTAAAACATTTTTTTATTAGTTCCTAGCGTTAGTGTTCACTTCAAGAAAATACGCCTGTCTGACTACCAACAGCAATTATATTTTTCCCTAATCTAGTGAAATTCTTTATCTTTTTAAGACTGGCCTAAAAATAAATGAAGTCACTCCAGTCGTACAATTTCTGATCTTTTAAACTAGGAGTGACTTGGCCTATTTTTAGGCCAGCTGTAATGGTACACTAATGTGCTGGAAAAGATAAATGTAGCTTTTTATCACTGTAACTTCTAAGCACTCCAATTATTACACTTATTAAGTATGCTGGAAATGCATATATTTCCTCCTGTAACTCTGAAGTAGACTGTAGTATCTTTTCAAGAGACTTAAATATTTGATATCACCGAGGTCCTACCTCTCTTTAACACACAAGCTGTGGTAGGGTGGGTCATTGATGTGTGACCCTGCTTGATCTTCCTTACTTTGTGCTGAACCCATCCTCTGACATCCCGAAGAGCAGGAAATCAGGTTAAAAGTAAAATCTGCACAACAAAGTGCTTTCGTAAAGCTCCAAGATGCTTACGGCTAGTTTATAAAATAAAACAATAGAAAATAATTCCTGTAATTATAGCAGTGTCAGTCTAGTAACAGACCAATAAAATGGCAAGTGTGAATAAGCAGGAAGTAATTTAATCCTCACTTTAGTTTTCACTATGATTATAATAAAAATCAGAATCAAGTAAAGTAATTTATTAAAGCATATTACATGTTGCTAATGAGTGAATTATTCTGGTGCCTGTAGACATAGATATTTTTACACTGTATCCTTGTCTGAATTTGCATGCTTAAAGTAATTGAATCTGGATTTTCACGTAAAAGATAGATATTGTGAGAAAAACCAGAACAAAACAATCCCCGAAACACCACAGTAACTTAATACGGAATACATCCTTTGGCATTGTTACTGGAAAATGTTTGGCAAAGCTTCTTTATTTATTATGGACATAACATAGAACTGACGAGGAAGTGGTGTCTCTAGTGCTTGAACTGTACGATGCCACCGTTGTCTCCTGTAGCTTCTCTTTAGATTAGGTGTGGGTCACAAGAAGAAAGGAAGATACTGCAACTGCGGTCTTTGTCTTTTTGCATTTCCGTTTTTTTCCCTGCGTTGTATTATCCCAATTCCTTTTATATTTTTGTGTTGAACACTGCTTCACATTGTGAAACCAGGTTTGTTAGATTCTTTGTAGTTTGGCTATACATTGATTTCCTGGTCTATGTGTTGGTTTCCTTTCCCTTCTCTTGCCACCATCTGGTCGTCGCTGCAGCAGGTGGCCGTGTTTTTTGAGCACAGCTCTGGACCGGGCATGCTTACTCTTCACAGCCCTCTTCATGGCCAAAATATGCCAACATTTGTATTCTGCAGATATCTGGGCAATTTTCAGTCCTTTCATTTCTTATTAGGAAATAATGTTTAGAAAATATATGCTTACAATGCTACAAAGTCAAAACACTATCAACTCAGTCAAGTAGCTTGGAAATGGTAAGGAGCCAACGCTTTCCTGAAAGAAACAGCATGGCGAGGAGGTTGCAGGAGGACGAGAAGGGTGATGCGCTCCTGTGAGAACAGATGAGCCTATCGAAGTGGCAAACCAAAATGTGCATTTTTAGTTACACCCTTCTGGTGAAATGAAGGTATTTGTAGCAGGCAAGGGGTATATGCTTGGTCAGTAAAACCAGCTCATCTGTTGAGTTGTAACTCACTTGCCTGCAGTCGTCTAATTGTGCCCATAGCTGATGTGCTCCTTTCTGTGGCTGGTGAGAAATGTTCAAGGGGAAATGTGACGGTTCTTTTCTCACTCTTTAGTTTTGGAAATATGCAAATTATCTGTGTGCTTAGCAGCAAATGCTCCTTTTCAAGAGAGTATTAGTTAGTTCCTTATCAGTTCTGCTGACTACTTGCTACTTGCTGGGCTGCTTTGGATTCATAGATGCGAAGTTTTTCAGAGTTTGTAGTACTTTGATCCTCCCAGAGTAGAAGGGCAATTGCCTATTAGAAAAGAAATAAGAATTAAAAATAATAGTAATTAATTCTTAATAGTATTCCTTAATATCGGGTATTTGTTCCAAATTAAAATGGAGCTAAATTGCAAATTACTAGCACTCTCTGCAGAAAGGAGACCTTAATTGAGCTCTTTGTTAAAAGGAGGCGTATTTTATAGCTGTTAAGTATCTTGAGATAAATTCCTATGTCTTTCAGTAGAGAACTGTTTTAGGTTATACAGATTGTGTATGAAAACAATCCAGGATTAAAATCATCCATGTCACGAACTGCTAATAAAAATTCATTTGAAAGTTGTGTTCTGAATAAAATCCCAGCAGAAAATACAAAACCTCCTACATGTGTTAATAAGAGGAATTCTCAAGGGAGAGTCTGTGCGTCACGTAAGGCACAGACATGGGGAAGCAGAACCAAAAATATTCTCAAGAGTAAAACCAAGAGGGAAGCAAGCTGACAACTCTCTCATTTCTTCTGAGTTTGTCTGTCTCCATTTCTTTCTCCTGGTTCTGAGAGGAGTCCCACCATTTCCCCACAGTGAGAGCAACAGCATTTTGTAAGAGCTGTGTGGTGCCCACACCTCTGCCCACTACCTTCATACAATCATAGAATGGTTTGGGTTGGAAGGGACCCTATAGATCATCTAGTTCCAGCCCCCCTGCCATGGGAGGGACCCCTTCCACTAGACCACTCTGCTCAAAGCCCCGTCCAACCTGACCTTGAACACTGCCAGGGAGGGGGCAGCCACAGCTTCTCTGGGCAGCCTGTGCCAGTGCCTCGCCACCCTCAGAGTAAAGAATTTCTTTCTTATATCTAATCTAAATATACCCTCTTTTAGTTTAAAGCCATCACCCCTTGTCCCATCGCTCCATGCCCTTGTAAAAAGTCGCTCTCCAGCTTTCTTGTAGGCCCCTTCTGGTACTGAAAGGCTGTTCTAAGGTCTCTCTGGAGCCTTCTCTTCTCCAGGCAGAGCAGCCCCAACTCTCTCAGCCTTTCCTCACAGGAGAGGTGCTCCAGCCTTGGATCATTGCTGTGGCCTCCTCTGGACCTGCTGCAACAGATCCATGTCTTTCCTGTGCTGAGGGCTCCAGAGCTGGACGCAGTACCAGTACCTTCAGGCTGCGATGCAGAGCATGTCTTTCTGCAGTGTTTGCCATGAGCTGTTGGCATCATTTAGATTGCCATGAGCCTTTGGTATCATTTAGAGCATTTGACACTGGATCATGAGGTCCGATATTGCAGGTTGATTGTTTGGATGTAGGGGAGGGATGGGGTTGACCTGCTGTATTGGTGACAATGGAGTCAACTGTTGCAGATTACTGGCTCTTCTTGTTTGTTTGTGAGCTAAGATGCAAGTAAAGCTGTGGAAGGAAGGGAATTGTTAGAGTCACGATTTTTGTGAGTTCCTCTGGAAGGCGGGTGGTAGGTGGGGGAGAGTTCTGTGTCAGTGTTTTAGGAACGAGGAGAAGGGTCTGTTAATGGGAGCTCAAGAAACACTTTGCTGTAGGAAATTTGTGTATAGCGACTATGTTTCTCTTTCTTGCTGAAGAGTAGAAATCAAAGGAATCAGTATTTAAGGTGGAAAGATTTTAAGGTCTTAAAAAAATTTTGGAAATGTTTAACAGATATTAATGAATGTTTACGGTACAGAGATTTTAAAACTAGAAGGCAACATTAGCATGGTTAAGTCTAGGGAGCTTTATATTGTTAGGCAGAGATATTCACTGCCTTGAGCCCCCAAAACTTGTATTTATGGTAGAGAACCTCCCATTATCATGTGCACAGTAATACCATCTTTTTCTCTAATACATGTGTTAGTTCCCAAATGGAGCTTGTTTTAAATACGCTAATTTGGTGTCATTATTAGTCAGTATACCAGTCTGAAGTAGCTTGCATATAGGTGACATTTAGGAGCTTTTGCTCTAATGAAGGTAGTGGTCTATGCCTCTGTGTAAAACACGTACATCTTTTATTGCCAAAGAGATGGCAATTTATGTATGTAATGCACTTTGTGTTTTGTGACACTTTTAGACATTGTTTTTGAGAAAACCCAATCTTTGTTTCTAAAACAATAGATGTTGCTTTTTTTTTTTGCAATGTTATAGTGAATTTTTTTTTTCTTATCTTGCTTGTCTAAGAGAGTGGTAAACCTATGAAGTTTGCTGAAAAATTCCTTATGACATGGAAAAAGGAACAGTAATTTGTACATTTTTCTCTTGTATACATTTTTCATTATAAGGACGACTGATGATTGGTAATATGACCCTGTGAGTTGAGCCACTTGCTGCAGAGCATGATTTCAGCACCTAAAGCAGTGGGAATGATTGGAATGCATGTCTTACATTTTGATTTCCATCCTATATTGGTGGCCTTTAGTTTCTTTTCATTTTTGTCATGTTTGCCTTTCTTTGTGCTTAATGGGTATCAGTGTTGCTTTTTCTTCATGTTGATAATGGTGTTCAGTAACTTCTTCGTTCACTGGAGAGTTAAATGGTTTAAACCTCGATTAAATGCCATATTAGATGTTGAATTATTATTAATAAACCCACTTAAATCTCAGTGTATTCTTTAAGTTCCTCTGGTACCATAGACTGTATTTGGTATGCATTTCTGGTGCTGTTCAGACTGCTTTGATTGTACAGAGTAAAATGGAAAACATTGTGCAAAGAGGGAATATTGATTTTTCTTCTGCTTAAACAGTGGTTTTTCAAGTGACAGAGCTCAATTATATTATACTGGTTATAGGACTATTTAACATATGCCTTTTTAGGGAAGTGATTCTGGCCAGTTATGTCCTGTATCTTAATTAAACCGACACTGTGAGGGCAGTTGGATAGAGCATATGTTTGAAAATGTAAATGTCAAGTGTATTGTGCCAAGGCTTATCTGTTAAATACTGCGAGGTTACAGCCCGGATGAGGCTGCCGGGACTAATAACAATTGTTCAGCCTTTTCTTTTTCTTCTGTTGCTGTGTAATTAGATCATGACGTTGCCCATTTGCTAACTACTGGAAAGTGCGAATTAGCACAAGTTGGAAGTGAGTGTATGAACATGGTATTTAACTTTTTAATTACTGAGTTGGAGTAGGTCCTCTGCATGAGGTCAGCCTGCAGGCCTCGTGCAGAAGCGTTGTCAGAAAATGCCATTTCATGTTACGAAAAATGCTGAGAGAGAAGTGTCTTTTGAATGGCAAAGACAGCTCAGTCACTTAAAGGAATTAAAAGCACTTTCAAAAATGGTCGAGAAGCTGGCGGTGTGTAATACAGGCATAACTTGCATGTATGTAGACTTTATGCTCCGTGTGTATTCCCTTCATGTTTTGAAGTATCCTGATCTTGTGCTGAGTGTGGAGGGAGTCACAGGTTCACCCCAGCAGTAAGGAAGGATATGTTCGTGGCCTGTGTGGGCAGCACTGCGTAGATTGAGTTAGGTGGGTTGCAGTTTCCATATTGGTCTAAAACCTTTGCAAATGGAAATAAAATTAAAATGAATGCTAATAAGACCTCATTAACCTTGTGTTTCTGAATTGATTTATACATGTTACAAGCTCTAACGTGCAGTTTGCATCCTTTGCTTTCAGCTCTTTCTTTCCCTTCCCTTATCCCCAAGTAGCCATCAGTGTATAGTACCCGTGCCAGGTACTGTAAAGCAAGTGTATGTGAAGAGAAGAGTCATTACTATCAACTATCTATGCAATGCAGACATGCTTCTCTATAGCAGGAGGTATTTTAAGAGTTTAGGAAGAATCTTCTTATTCAGTTTGCGTGTTTCTGCTTCCATTAAATAATGAGGATGGTTCTGAGTGTTAAAAACTGATTAGGACAGTGCTTCATGCTAAAGGTACTGTAGAGCTGGTTTACAACTTCTTTCAAAAATATTTTCAGATTAGATAAGAATATACTGGTGTGGGGTGCTGTACCACTACAGTGTAACAGTGTGGTACACAATAGCACAATTTTGTATCCTACTTGTTTTTTCCTACCTTAGACTATTTTGAACAATACCTAAATGTAGAATATGAAAAATTTAAATCTCTTTGAAGTTAGCAGAGGAAAGCAACTTCTCTGTAGTTGAGAAATCAAGATAAAAATATGGCGTGTTTTGTTTGAGGGATAAGTAAGTGGCTGTCCTCTTATCTCAGGGCTTCTGCGTTGTTTTGCAGGATGTGACCTTTCTGTTCTGCGAGCACATGATGAGGATATCTGTAGCTGTGATTCTTTCTTAAAATAATGCATAGAGACTAGGGAGAAGAACAAAAACCAAAGGCTTCACCTTGTACAGTTTGATGGTATTTAGCTTCACGATAGCAATGCTTGATTGATAGCATACGTGTGTATGCCATGGCTGCCACAGGCTGACGCGTTTCTCTTCCGGCGGCTGCGCAGATTTGACGCAGTTTGGACTTGTAAGGTTTTTGTTCCCCTGAACTGGTGAAAACTGTCAGCTGGGGGAAGCTTGCTGAGTGGTCAGGAGGTCTGAGAGTAAACCTTCTGTTTTGGAAAACGGTTTAAAAAACAAGCAAAAGCCACCAGACCTTACTCCATGAAGTTATCTGAGACCTTTCAAGAAGTTCTGTTCTATTCTATGTGAAAACAAAATAGTGTTTCCAGGTAGGTTAAAAAGAGGAACCAGCAGGACTGTCCTACCTCAGAAAGATTAATTAAGGCCTTGGAATTTTTGAACTCTTTGTGATCGTTCTGGAGTTCCTTTTTTTTTTTTTATTTTTTGACTGAAGGGTCTTAAAAATAAAGGCAAAAGTCATGTAGTTCCCCATGATTATTGCTGTTTTATAATCAATCTTCTAAGAAAATGCATCTAAATTTTTGCCCCTTGCTTTAACCTAGGATATGAAAATATGTCCTGTCTTAAAAATGATTAAGATGTATTACAATTATTTTTCTCTTACTTGATAAATGTAATGGAATGTCTTATAAACGCATACAGTTCCAATATTCACAAAAAAGAGAAGATATAAATCAATTAAACTTACAACCAAGAATGCCATCGATAGTGACATTGTAAGAGCATATCCTTCCCATACAGCTCTGTTGGGACACTGTGGATGGAATAGGGTTGCTTGTGCTCTAACAACTTTGTGCTTTGTAGTCTGCTGTCTTCCAGTTAACAGAACATCCCCTCCTAAGCAAGATTCCCACTGATGTCTGGCTACTCCACATGCACTTGGCACTGAAGATGCAGTTCTGTGGAGGGAATATTTCTACACAGACATGTTATGTGAAAGGCATGTACGAAAAGTAACCTTTCAGTTTGTGGGCTGACATGGTGCTGTCCCTATCATGCACAGGCCCCAGCTCTGTTGAGCTTTTTGCATGTCAGGAGCTACCTATGCTAGATGTCCTGTTGAACTTGGGTGAATTTTCTACACACAGAGTATTCTATATGCCTACATGCACTGAAATTTTTTGCTTACTTTCTTGTGCGAGTCATACTTGGTATGGCCGAGTCTTCTTCTCAAGAGAGAGTCATTTGCAGATTGAACTGGACATTGGGTTCTGATAAGCTAGTATTCCCACCAGAACTGTAATCTGCAAGACATCTTCTGTAGCTGGATACCCATGGCAGCAGCGGTGGTCTTTGTTATCTAGAAGCTCCTTTAACACTTACACCTTGGTCAGTGATGACAAGAAATATTGTTACCACACTACTTTGTTAATTTTTTCCGACAGAAATTTTCCGTTTCGTTGTAGTTGCCAATCTCTGTTAGACCCTTGTTGCCCATGTCGCAACAAGTTAATGTCATGAGGAGTGCAGCAGTCATCATCTCTGGGGGAGAAGCGTGGTGCGGGGCCCGGAAGGTTATGGGGAGCAAGGCAAGGGCAGGGTGGGAAGGGTGTGGGTCCATACGTGTCGCTGTCGGTGTGGGAGGGGAGAGGTTTTGGGCTGCATGTGGAGAGCTGGAATGAGTCGGGAGAAACAGCCGAGAGAGTTGCTTGATATATTTTTCTTGTATGTATTTCTTCTCATCTGCAATTTTTGTTTCTACTGAACATTACTGAGGATACTGGACTTGTATTTCTGAAAATATTACAATGTTTGTTGGGCCCTTAAATTAACGTAGTTTACTTTTAGTCTTAACATTAATGAAATTTTTTCTCTAGAGAGATTTTGGTTAGTGAAAGTGAAGAACTAGCAAAGCTGAAACTCCCATCTCTGTTGATATATGGGGATTAACGTCCTGTCTGGGAAATTATAAAACCATAATCTATTGTGAAGAGCTTGAGGGACATGATTTAGATTTAGCTGTTCAAGAAAATTCAGACTTAAGGTGGAAACAGTGTTCAGCCCTACTGTGTTCTGTACAGAGGGTGGCAGTTAAAAGTAAAACATTGGTCTCAGTCCATGAGCTGTTGGGCAGTATACCCTGGTGTTGGCATTTGCTCCTATTTATAAATATTCTTGTCTTGGCTGGATGCGGGATTTAACCGGGAGATGTTTGGTCATTGTTTAGTTGGCACTCAGGTGTGGAAACCAGCCAGTTTGAGAGAACTGGAAATGTGCCAAGCCTGATGGTGTGGCCTGTTTCAGCTGCCATTCACTGGTGATCCGCTGAAAAATTATGTAGAGAGTGCTTCCAAATCAGTGTATGGTATTTGGGAGATGCCAGTGCTTGGGAAACTTGTACCCTTGCTTTTTGTCTGGTTTTCATTTTGTAGTTACGTGACTGCATATTACTATAAATAATATTTTTTGTTTTTCAGGCAGAGTGCTGAAATTTGGGATAATGATGTCCCACAGTCAGTCTTCATCTCTGTGGTACTGTTCATGTTCAGACAAAAGCGTGACTTACCCGAGTCTTATTTCTCTGTTTCATGAAACCCAGGCGATGCCTTGTAACCCACAAAACCACCAAGCTGAATCAATGTGTTTGCAATGCATTGTTCAGGCTCACGGACCGCGAGTGACCTGGGAGCGTGACGTGTACAAACGGGTGCTGTGCTGCTGCCTCTTCCTTATCTGTAACGCGCATTAACTGTATTTTACGTACAAAACCAGCTTTGCATACGTAAGGCCAACAGAACAGTTGATTTCTGAAAAACAGCTTGACTGTTACTGGTACTTGCTGATTTTGACCTAGGAAATCTTGTCCAGGCCCAAATCAGAGTTTCTTTAGGCTTGTTCGTGCCTGTGACATCGTTGATGCAGATGGTGGGTGTCACCATAAAGCCAAGTATGACACAGCCTCTTGCGGAGAATTGGTTTTGCACGGCTAATTATAACGTTTCAAGTAAAAAAAAAAAAATTGTGTACTCTTTTTTAAAGTTTCACATCTGTTGAATTTCGTTTTATACGCATATCAGCCCTGAGAGGAAATACTTTCTTAAACTATATTAATGCAACTTCTGAAAAAGCCTTTTTATTTTTTGTTTCCCCTGTTCATATGATGTTTATATGGTGGTGATGATGTCAGGCACTTTTTCACCTATTTACAAACTTCTGCTGGATGTGAACTCTGAAGAACTGTTTTTGGAGACACGCTGTGCTTTCTTCTGGTTAATATGACCTAAGAAACTTCATTTTTTTTTCCTCACAAATCCTGAAAGGTTCTGCAAGCATGACAAGCAACTTGAAGACTGAAATGTTTGCACAGGATAAGAAATGTGGGGACCAAATTTCTGACATGCTTGGGGTGGTGGTATTGGAGTTTGTTTTTCAAATTGTGGCTTTAGGAATGTGAAAGGTGATGTCCCTGCTGAATAAAATGTAGGACTGGAACTGAAGAATCCAGGCTTCTCTGCTGACTTTTGCAGATTGCCGGAGTCACTTGTGTGGGCTTTCAGTTTTAACAGCCTGTTACAGGCACTGTCTTCCATCATGAAACCTTGGGTTGCCTTGGAATGCTAAATAATGCAGTTTGGACATTTGTGTGGAGATGCAAACATACTGTCAAATAATTTTTATATTAAAGCTTATCTGTCCGAGAGAGTGGGTAGATGGAAGAGATACCTCAGTGGCTTTTTAGTCTTTGCCTGGCTCTCTGTCAGTAGCAGTTCACATCTGTGCCCGTGAGTACGGGGGTGACGTTACAGAGCTATGCTAGTGTGACAGCAGTTAGAATTACTGGGGATTAGAAATTACTGTATTGGAGATATCTTCATTTGTAAGTTGAGTTGCAATGGGTTCTGCCAGGATTTGCCATGTTTTGTTATTCACTGAAAATCAGTAGAAGACTAGGTAAACGGTTGTTAAAAAAAAAAAGGTGGTAATGCAAACGCAAATACCGAGTTGCAGGGCATTTCTATACATTTTTTCTTGGTTGTTTTAGAACGTTTTTCCACTTTCCTTGGTTTGCAGAGTCCTTTGGAGTGCCCTAGTGAAAATGCAGACCTCTTGGCAGGGAATTTATGAATGTTAACACTGCCTGATTTTCATGGTTCCTTTTTGTGGGCATGTTAGGAGTGGTTCACAGACCAGGGCTAGAGGGGAAAGCCCATTGATTTAGGCAGTTTTTCTCAAGTACTTCAGTGTTTCTGTAGTTTCGCTGAAGCCAAAAATGTCTGAAATTTTGCTGTGGAGAGAACGGGGTGTGTTGAAAGAGAAAATAGGGTGCTATCTTACTATGTTGTTGTGAGATGATCAGCATACACATGTATGTCAAGTCCGAGGATTTTAAGAAGTGTTTGATCATTATAGCATTGAAAAGGTCATAACATGGTAGTGTGCAAACATATAGCAAATCATGTGCTCATGCCAAAATGTATTGCTGCAGATTTCCAAGTACTAGATTTATTACTAGAGAAGGTGGACTTACAGTGAACTCTGAAAGATGCCTTACGGGAGGAATCCAAATACTTGAGAACTTTCAGAAACACAGGAGGAAGCTTAGTCTTCTGCCACACGCACAAAGTTCAAAGTCCTGTGCTCGAAGATGTTATATTCTTTTAACTGTTTTATTTTCTGCATTATTGACAGAAAGCATAGACTAGAATTTATTGATGGAAAATTTAGAAAATTCTTTTGTAAATTCATTGTAGCATTTTTCATGACTGTGCCAGTGTTGAATTTTTGACTAACAAAAAGTAAATCTGGCATTAGGGTTGAGTATACCTAGTGAAATGTTGGAAGTATGTAATCCAAGTCCTATTTTCTCCCTTTTGGCATCATAAAATAAAAAATTATCATGCATGATTTACATAAAAGTCATACCAGAAAAGGCTTTTTATTTGAATTTTTGTTCCAGGAAAATGATCAGGGTCCAATAAGTAGCCAATAGGGAGAATTGTAATGGAGGACTGAGTAAAGGCATCACATTTAATTCTTTGTATGTAGGATATACTAAACTATTTCTTTCTTGAATACCCCTGAAGTTGATGTTTACCAACCTTCACCAGCTAGCAGACAAAAGCTCTGAGCGGTTAACAGGCTGTGGATCACGTCGTGCTTGGCTCTCCTTGTTGGCTTCAGTTTTAACTTCTTAACCTATTACTCTAAAGATCTTTTGAAGGTCTCTTAAACAGTACATTGCTACAAGCTGTATCTTGGGAAGCGTACTGTGAATTACATGTTGTCATCTTGCATAGTTTGTGGATAATTACATGCTACTTTCCTACAGATGTGGAAGTTTTCTGGATGCTTTCCATCTCCCTTGCACCCTATGGTATATTTGTTGTTTAGCAATTGTGGATTTCAGCCTTTGTTTTACAGTGCTTGGCATGTTTTTTTATTCTTTGTAGAGAAACCAAAGAACCATCAGTTTAATAAAAACGTTTTCAATAATTATACACACTAATGCACTTCCTTTTATTGTGGTATTAATGATACATAACCCCTGTGGAATTTGTCAGTCCCAGTCAACCAGAAAGATAAACAGAGGAGCTGTGATTTTTAGCAGAACCTTTTGAAATATGAGCAAACTGAAAAATGACTGTTATTACAAATCAGGCTTCTCTGCAGAATTGGTATAAAACCCTACTTAAATCTAATATAAAATCACATTGTGGATCATATGTGAACATTTCTAAGTGGTATCCCCATCTGTTGTGTTTTTCTGCTAGCGACATTTACTTCAGAAGTGCTTTTTTGTTGTTCATGTGTGCACTTTTAGTTTCAGTAAGTGAACAAGGTCAAATTATATTGCTGTGCTGGGAGTCATTTTTTTAATTGTTTATCTGCGTTTTTTGATGGATGAGTAAGTAACTCGATTAAAGTATAGAATAACAGCTGAAAGTAAGGAACACAGTTCTTCTGTTAGGTGCCATAGGAAGCACATCCTTCTTGTAAAAGGCACCTGCTAGATATGTTGAGAGACTGCAATTGTTCATTTGTTGAGCCGTTTTCTTTCACAGCTGTGCTGTGTTGGTGCCATAGAATGAGCAGCAATCCTGTACTTCTCCCTCTTATACTAAAGTGAATACAACATGGACCTGTTTGGTGTGGGGTTTTCATTGCTGTGTTATTCCTTTTAGGTCTTGGCCCATGAGAAGCAGTTGGGCATTAACCAGGCCATGGTACATACCAAGACTGTTGGCTTCTGCCAAGGATTTGGACATTTTAAATCTTGCTTTAGAATTGGCGTAGTTATATGTTTTCCATAAATGTAGAGCAGCACACTTGCAGACTTGAGAGCAGAGCCTGTTGTGGGGGTGACCGAAGCCATTGCTTGTGTAAGGCCACCAGACGTTACTGACTTCTGGAGGTCACGCTTGATTTGCATCAGTGCTGGAAGGTGTCTGGACCATTCACCGCCCCCATCATGATGTGTTGAAGCCACCTGCCCACCTATCACAATCTGTCCCTGCTATTAGGTGGTGGATTGAAGGACAACTAGGCTTCTCCAACTTGCCTCTTCCCGTTGTACCGTGCAGCACAGGGGCTTGTCTGTGGTCCTGACAGATTTGTGCATGTGCAGCCAGTTTGCTGTTACAGATGTGGTCGCTGTAGGAACCCAAGATGAGGGAGCACTGGGTAGTATAGCAGTTGCAAGAGACATCGTAGTTGCTTAGTTGAGAAGGGTGAAAGGAATAGATACTCCCTGTGCTAATGCATCAGTTCCAAAGGTCTAATTTTAATGCAGCTTATTAAAAATAAAATATAGATTTGTTAGTGGAAAAATAAAATACGCGTTTATGTTAGTGGAAGACTGATGAGAGAAGGGATGATGTGTCCAGAAGCCTGTCTTTTCTCAGAATGTTTGAATTGGCCTATTAAGTATTTTACCTGTCTCGATAAACCTTGTGTCTTTAAATTTACCCGAATTAAATACTCTCACACTAGAGTGTCTTTTCCTGGTTTCTTTGGTTTGTCAGGAAGCATTTGTATCAACTCTTCTGTTTCTCAGTGCAAAATCGATTTACTTTTAGAGGAAATCGGCTGGGCCAGAGGTAAGCAAGTGGGAGAAAAGTTTAATTTGGTGAGCTTTGATGAATATTGTATTGCTGTTTATGGCCTCAAGCAAACATCATTCAACTTAATAAGTCTCACTGAAGTGTATCAAGTGGGATGTGGTTTGGTTTCCTGTTTTGTTCTTTTGGAGACACACAAGAGTTCAATGTGTCAAATTACATCTAAATTTAGAGCAATGCTCCTTGAATAAAAAGTATTATTTTCCTTTGGACTTTCAAACATTTCGTGGCTGTCTTGCATTTGTCCACTTTTCTTTTGCATTTGTATAATACGCTGCTTTCACCCTGGATTGCTTGGCAGTTTTCTATTATTAAATCACAGCACTGAGATGAAAAATCTATTCTTTAACTGAAAGATACTTCTATCTGTGATCCTTGTTTTATATTTTAATGCAGCCCAGAGATTAAGATGAAAGAATAGTTGCTTTTTACCGTATCAAAAAAGACCTAATAATACCAGAGTTGGTGATGGGTGGTGGCGTTAGTAATTGGCAAATAACATTTCAGCAGATACAGCGGTATCTGTGCATTGTGAAATGAAACACTTTCATTTTAACAGAATGGCTGGATACGTTATTTCCAGGGAGAGGGTGCAATAAGTGGGGGGGGGGAAGGGGAGGGAAGGTGTATTAGTAACATATGAAAAGTCGTAATTCATAGAAACATTACGATCTTTTATTGTGTATCATGATAAATAAATCAGATTTCTGTTTCCAGGCTTTTTATTCTGGCCATTTTGTCCTGTGCTTATCTGGAAATGGAAATCCTTCACCTAGGAAGGAGGGATACATGCAGAAGGATTATGCGACTACTCTGCATCAGTAGGATTTCCATTTGGCTTGCTTGCAGTGGAATACTGAGAGATTTCCAATATTTTTCTTCAAGTTCCTGGCTGTTTATTTGTGATAAGACAGTTTTGCTTGTTTTTTTGCGGATCTGCAAAAGACAGTTTGACTAGCTAGAGGAAGTATGCCTAGAAAAATTAGGGGATTTGATAAAGTTCTATGTTTTTTAGATAATCTTGCACTTTTAAAAGGCAAAAATTTATCTGAGGGGAAAAAAAAGGAATGAATTAAAATTCCCAATTCAGTGGAAGATGGTGAAACAACAGGAGAAAACCTGTGTTCTTTGCTGTTAGCTGAAAGTTGATTGTCTTTAGCCAAAGTAGATCGGTTTTCCATTTATACAGAAACATAGAATAGCTGAATTTATTTTGAAATTTCCTCTTAAAAATATGTGCAGGGGACTTCGCTACACATATAGGTATTCCTGGTTACTTCTTCTAAACATATTTGTTCTGGAATAGGATGGCTGCTTAGATTCTTGTTAACTTCATCTGTGAAGTTGAAACAGTAAAATAAAACCAAAAGCAAATGATTGTTCTAGAAGAAGTCTATCACACAAAGAGCTATTCAGAAACTCCTGTTGAGCTTGAAGTGGGCTCCTGTGTCAAATCTGAGCAATAAAAAGCTTGACTACAGATGAAGGTTCATCAGTTTTCTCCGAGTAAATGAAGATGTTTGTATGTTTTATTACTTTAGGATTGAAATATCAAATTGTTCTGTTGGGGAGGGGGCCAGAAATTACATGCTCAAAATGGAGAGATTCTAGGATATTAAATACACAGTGGGTTTGTTTTCAGGATTTTTTTTTTGCTCATCTCAACAACTGTTTTCTACAAATTGAGCAGCCTTTGTTGTAAATTATAACCACCTTTTAATTTTTTTATTTTGCCCTGCTCTATCCCCTCTCTCTCAGTAATACAGAAACAAACTCACATACTGGTTTATGCATGGGATGGCAACTATTTTAACTTTTGCCATAAGCATCTATTCCACAAGTATTTCTTCCATGTCACAGAAACCTAAAACCAATCAGAATGGATGTTCTTGCTTTGGCTGTCACTCCTGCCCGGTGTCACGGCTTCTACTGGCATTGACAAAATCTGCAGCAGGAGAAGTGTTGCTGCTCGTAGGGTTGGAAAGCAGCGGATTGCAGGGACTGAGACCACTCAGGTCTCAACAAGGAGGAAAAATACCAAGAAAGTGGTGGGGGTTGGTGCTCGTTCACCATACCTGGAAGATGAGTAGTGACAAGTGGAGTATTGAAACCCTTGAAGTTCACTGGCTGCCACATCCATGTCTCTTGTGCTGGTACGGAGGCAGAGGAAAGACAATACAAGGTTTTTTTCCAGGCTGGCACCTTAATGGCTAGGGAGTGATTTGGAGGAATTGCAGGGCAGAAGTAGATTATCGTTCAGATGTCACCCTCGTGTTTCTCCACCTTGTGTTGAAAATCTTACCCTGTAGATGTAGGAAAATTATTCATATTTGTTTGCTGCATGCCTTTCAGTGGGCTGGTTGTTTTTATGGAGACTACTCTACACTGCCAGCAGAGCTAACAGGATTATTTTGCTACTGAACCTTCATTTTTTTAAGAATTCAAGGGTCCTTTTCAATTCAAGTTTTCAAAACTGCTTAATATGTAGAGTTTCATAGTTTAGTTTTACATCTGTTTAACGCTCTGCACAAGTTCGGTTTTTCCTGAAAGGGTGTAAGTACAGTGTTTAGTGCTCTGGCTGAAGACACTTGTCACCATCTGTAGTTTTTTAAGGAAAACCTTCCTTAGCATTTCAGAAAGGAAGGAGTATGCAAGAGGCATGTTACTTATGAAAACCAAGCTTGAGAGCAGCCCTGTGGAGAAGGACTTGGGGGTACTGGTGGATGAGAAGCTCAACATGAGCCGGCAATGTGCGCTTGCAGCCCAGAAAGCCAACTGTACCCTGGGCTGCATCAAGAGAAGCGTGGCCAGCTGGGCGAGGGAGGTGATTCTGCCCCTTTACTCTGCTTTCGTGAGACCCCACCTGGAGTCCTGCATCCAGCTCTGGAGCCCCCAGCATAAGAAGGACATGGATGTGTTGGAGCGGGTCCAGAGGAGGGCCACAAAGATGATCAGAGGGCTGGAGTACCTCTCCTATGAGGACAGGCTAAGAGAGTTGGGGCTGTTCAGCCTGGAGAAGAGAAGGCTCTGG
>Ga0065711_1006652_pt1 | contig 25929 bp, 24 predicted proteins | sample Hoacrofraction12_FD_59098 | JGI IMG/M metagenome (GOLD analysis project Ga0065711, IMG submission 59098) | Hoatzin crop microbial communities from Cojedes, Venezuela - Epithelial fraction 12 v2 (version 2) | ecosystem: Host-associated > Birds > Digestive system > Esophagus > Crop | place... | reverse complement strand
CGATTAAATGTCACGATGTCACAGCCTTCGCCTTCAAACCAGCCTGTCCCCTTCTCTGACTCCTCCAGCCAGGGGCTCACCCACCACTTTCCTCCTCCCCATCCGACCGTCTGTCGGTAACAGATGCATTCTTCAGATTTTCTGCCTGTCACTGGCACGTCACGGTCCCAGCATCCTTGCTGGAGCCAGTGAGATCACGTATCTGGATCGAGATAACTGCGTGACAGTACGCAGAGCTGAAACAAACCTGCCTTCAGGGAGAAGCTGAGATGTCAGACTTTCTCCTGACTTGCTCTCCATCTCCCTCTGATCTTCTGAGACACACCAGAAGGTTGTCTTTTTATAATGTTTTCTAAAAATGGATTTTTTTAAAGTATTTTTCAATTTTGCTCTTTGAAAAAGATTCCTGAGACTGGAAGGAAATTCTGCTTAAGAACAGAATTTTCTGAATTCCATAGGATCCAAGCAGGCAGTCGCCGAGAAGACAACTTCTCAGCACTGTCCCAGGGAAGGACGAAAGATGAGCAAGTGAGTGTTTGGCAGGGTGCCTACCCTCCTCTGGGCTATTCTGACACGTTCTTGCCCTCAGGACCTATTCCAACTCTCAGATTTCAGTGTTTGCAGTGCCAGTGGCATGAGGGTAAGCTGGATAAGGAGAAAGGCTCCTGTCTTTCCCAAGAGGACTTCGGGACGAGGTCAGGAGAGACTGTGTCAAAGGCAGCCCAGAGCCCGGCTGGCAGACCAAGGTCTGTTTGTCTAGCAGTGTTTTGTTACCAGAGCGAAGCAAACTCCCCGAGCCTCAGAGCAGCAGTCCCAGGGACTCCATGGCTCCCCAGGTCCTGAGGCACCATCCCCTTACGAACGTGCCCATCGTTCCAAGGGCAGAGTACTTCACTGTTTAAATACAGCCAACAAACTCGCTCAGTCATCCCCAAGGAGAGAAGTCTCCTCTGTTCATTATTACAGAAGAAAGGAACTTTGCAGTGAAGTGAGGATTTTTATAATTTTTTCTTTTTTTTAAAAAAATGCTTCTCCCATAGCCTTACAAAACCTTAAGGCTCCTTCACAGCAACCCTCATGACCCACGGCCCAGCCTATTAGTGGGGTGACTAGCTCGACCTCCTGTGAGAACAGAACGGAAAACGAGCCTTGGGGAACGGCATTTCTCACCTGGACAATTTCTCCATTGGAAGCAATTAAATCCGTGGGGATGGAGACTCTGAAGAAGCGTCCCACCACAGCAGAGCTGTCCGGTATGCCCACCACAGCCGGCACAGTCTCCCGGAGGTCCGAGAGCACGGAGTGCATGGAGGCCTCCAGCTGGTTTTCCCAGTCCCGAACCACTTCTGCCGGCTCGCTGGGCCAGTGGCAGCGAGCGGAGGCTGCCAGCAGCAGCACGGGGAGCCAAGTCCTCCCCAGGAAAGGGGGCTGCAGTAGGCATCCAACAGTCATTCTTCCCGGCGGCCTCGGGGACGGTGCTCCAGCCGGAAAGGGGACCACAGGCACCTGCAGGCACGGCAGGGTGGGCAGGGATCCGCCAAGTCCTTCACAGCAGCCTCATCCTAGGAATCCGGGGAACCTGGTGCAACAAAGGAAACCCAATCAGCACGTTAATTACCACATCCAAGCCAGCTAGCTAGCACACACAGACCTCCTTGCAATGGACAGAGGGCTACCTGCCACGCGACCCTCTTCATTTGAGTTTTCCGATTTAACTGCAAGAGTTACCACCGCCATTAAATAGAGCAAGAGCTTCTCAGCTCCTTTTCAGGTGTACAGCATCTCTAGAGAAGCAAGATCCTCCTGCTTTTCCATGCACACAACCCTGTTTGTGCTGGTCTGGAGCCACAGCATCATCAGATAGCCACAGGGATAGGGACAGCACCTGGGCAGGTACCGCCGAAGCCGAGAGAGCACGGCAGGAATAGCTGACCTTCCCAGGCAGGCTGGGCCATCAGTGGTTTCAAACGCCGGTTACCCGACACGAAGACGCCAGGAAACCTCTGGTACTCCAAAGCTGCCATCTCGACAGCTGGATCCACAACAGATGCTTCTGCTCCTCTGACCCACATGCCTGGCTATCAAGCCAGGTCTCCGCTCAGTTCCAGCTTTTGGTATTAGTGTGTTTAGACTCGGCTTGGGACCCAGCAACACACGCCCCAGAGTCAGAGCGGAGCAAGCTATGCACACACTGCTACCCCCTACCCAGCTCCCTGCTGCTCACACAGCTCGCCCTTCCCCACACTCTGCCAAGAAACATCTCCAGCTCTCCCTCGCTTTGCTGTTTTCTTCTTTCACTTGCTTCCTCCTCGTCCCCACCCGCTCTCCGGTCCCCTGGATCACAGCTCGCCTGTTTCTCCTCTGTTCCTTTAGCGCATCAGCTCCTTCGCTTCCCCAGCTGCTTCTCCCTCCGGACTGCGTCCAGCCGCAGCACGCAGAGTCACGGATCTGTACACCCCACCACGTTCCTCTTCACAGCCTGTTTGCAGGGGAGCCAGTGGGCTCGTGGCAGAGCACAGAGCTGCGTGAGGCCCTGGGGGAAGCCGCACTGCCCACTCCAGCGTCTCCACTGGCAGTAGCACAGCCCTCTAATCTGCGGCAACGAGCGGGGCCGTGGGTTACGCAGGACTGGAGGACAGACGGACAGACACACAGACCAGCCGGGTGTTGCTCAGCCCTGGGAGCACACGGGACTGGGTTCCTCAGGCCACGCATTCTCACTTCTTGAACCAACTCCTTTTATCCAGGCTGAGAGAGAAATGGCTCCAAATTCCCACAGCAAACGCAGCCCAGCTGCTAACCACTGTCTCCCAGTCCTCTGAGCACGGCTCCGATCTGTTTTAGCCCAATCCAGCTGCACTGTGTGATGCACATCGGGCTGTCCCAAGAGACCCTGGAGCCGGACCGGGTGGGAAGGGAAGTCCCACTGCGTCTTACCCTTGCAGAGGTCCCGGGGCAGCACAACAGCAGGACCAGCCGTCCTGCTGTGCCACGGCCAGAAAAGCGCCTGCTGCCCACCGTGGGCTTGCAGAAGCAGGCGGAGGGTCTGTCCACGCAGGCAGCCAAGCCCAAGGTCACCACAGTGGGCTCCAGCATGACAGGAGAGATAAGATTTGGCTGCTCACCCCAAAATCTGCACTCTAAAGAAGCCAAGAGGCAGCGTGCAAGGACCAGAACACTCTCACTCCTTGATGGGCTTTTCACCATAAATCATTCACGCAGAGGGGCTGACACCATCCCAAGGTAACAGGCACAGTGAGCACAGTCGCAGCTAGCGAAGAGGGCTGCGGGTAGCAGAAATTATGAGCTGAATGCAATAACCTCTGGCTACAGCATCCACGAGGCAGATATAAGATCTGACTGCTGTCAGTCTCAGAAATCCCATCTCAAGTGAAAGGCAAAAGAGATGGCAGGGGCAGAATAACATCGCTGGAAACCACCAGAGAGAGGGAGGATGGTTGGTGAGAGACGCCAGCGCCAGAAGAAAGCCCACTCCTCCGCTGCTCTCGTCCTTCCGACCGCCTGAACCGACTGGGACAGGAATACAAAAGGCGAAACAATGGGGAAGCCAAGGCCAGGCTCTTCCCGAAAGCAAGTGAGCACGTGATGGTCTTCACTCGGAGTGTGGTGCCCGAGCTGCTTCTCCAGAGGTTATCATCGTGAAGGATGAAGTGGCTGGGCGGGTAAGGACAAGTCACACTTCCTACCGGGCACATCTCTCCTACCAGCTCCCTGCACAGTCAGAGGAGAATCCGACACACGCTAATTGATTTTGGATGAACCTAGAGTCACCTCAGCAAGTAGATGACTACCACAGCAGATGTCTGGTGGAGAACATCCAACAGGCTGCACAAATGAGCTACAGAGATGGAGCAGACATCTGCAAGAGGTCCTGGGGAGACCACCGATCATCACAGCAGGAAACTGGGGCACTCTCCTCCCTGCGGTGCCTTAAAAAAGGCAGAAAGAAGAAGCACCTTCACCCTCCGTGGAGCCTGGGCTATGGACACTGCAGTGATGACGCCTTGTCCGTGAGCGACTTCTCCTGCAGCTCATTGGCAAGCCCTTCAGCACGAGGGACAAGAACGCAACTCACAGCAAGTATGGGCAGGATCAGCGCCTTGCTGGGGGAGGAACACGGCGGCAGCACTCGCAGGCCCTGGCTGCTGCGGGGCTGAGATGCTGTCGGCACGAAACGCGGCTGCCTCGCACCGCCGCGCTGAGCCTCCACACCTGAGCAGGGGAGAAACGCCGCAGCCAGCCAGCCGGACAGACACCCAGCACACCACCGCCCGGGGCTGCAGGGACGCCCGCAGAGGTTCGGCAGCACGTCCTCAGGCCAGCCCCTGCCCCGTCACGGCTGCAGTGGAGCTGGTGCAGGAGCACGGTGCAGCCCCGTGCTGCTTGGGCAACGACGTGACCTGGCCTGGGGCACTTTTGTTGGATGGAGAGGAGCATTTGGGCAGAAAGGAGCTGGTTCTTGATATCTGTGGCGAGCAGGAGAGGAAGATGAAGTCATCACCCATTTCAGAAACAATTATCGGAGCAGGCAACAAACACTGCCCGTCTGATACGTGCCCCTCAGCCACGCCACACAAGCGCCGGCTGCAAAGACCTCGCATGACACTTGCAGGTCACACAAATTCAGAAATGCATTTGAGAGGAACTACAGAAGAACAGTCTCTGCATATGGAAGCTGAGCACACAGGAGGTACAGGAGGAATTCAGTAGCTGATAACAAAAGAAAAAAAAATGGAAGAGCTGAGAACAAACTTGCACCATCAAAAAAAAAAAAGTCTCTTAACACTGCTCCACCTCGCCAAACAATCGACAGAAGCTGAAGCGGTGCCAGCCTCTCCCACTGTGTGCTAAGGAGGGAAGGCAGGGTGGCACACCTCTGCAGACAGCTGGAACCAGGCATTGCCTCGCAGTGCTGAGGTCCACATGGACAATCGCTTCCAGGCAGCAGGCTTTCTGTGGTCAGAGGTCCTCTGCCTGAACGCCGGTAGCCCTGCTCAGCAGGCCCACCAGCACCGCAGGTGTTGATGCAGCTGCAGAACAGAACGAACGTTACCTGCAGCGAGGCTGGAACAAGCACTGGGGGCCTGCACGGTGTCTCTGCCAAGTTCAAAAGCCCAAACCATTTCGCGTGGTACTACCAGGAGCAAAACACAGACTGACTTGTTTGAAACATCATCCCAGTAGCACACGGCAAGTCCGTGCTCAGATCATTGACCACAATCAGCGAGCGGCACAGACCCGGAGCTCTCCGGGAAGAAAAATCTCAGCACTTCACACAAGCTCAAAACAGGGCCAAAACCCAAACGCAGGTGGCATTCTGCAGCAGCCGTCTGCTGATCGCTGGGAAGCACCAGGCCGCAGGGCCAACTGACTTAGACAGACCTTTCAAGTTATGAGGGAAGGCTAGACCACCCCAGCTTCTCTGCGTGGCACAGTGCTCCTTTTTCCAGCAGGATCTGTACTGCCCAGTTCTGCAGAACAAACACAAAGGTTCCGGTTAGTCCTGAATTTCAGGATGTTCCGTTCTGTCTGATCTTCTGACAGAACTGATTTTCTCTTTATCCTCCTGCTTCTGAGAGAGCTCTTTTGGTCTCAACTTTGAGCCTCCAGAGTGCTGGATGAAACATCAAAGTCAGTCTCAACATCTGCTCCAGTCCTAGCACTCGGTGCACGTGCCAGCGTTGATGCCTGATCTCCAGTGCCAAACCCCATCTCAGAGACACGGAACTGGGCCTGCTTGATGAAGTCACGATGATATGATGCTGCACTTGATATGATGCTGACTTGTCAAGACAGTGCTGGAGCTTGCTCCTCCTCCATGCAGCTCCAAGGCCCACTGACATGTTGAGGACGTGCTCTACCTTCATTATTGAGGAATGCAGAACACTCCAGACAAAAGATGGGAGGAAGGACTGAAAGGCAGGACTGAGAGCAGGACAAAGTAGCTGCTCCCAGGCACGGATCTTCCCAGGGACCTTTCCTTCGGCCCACCGCAGCACCAGAAGCGTGGAGCCAGGGGACGAGTCCCGGCAGCAGGAGCGTGGCTGCCCTAGAAATCCCTCTTCCTCTGTGGCCAACTACACCACCACTTCAGTGAGAACCAGCAAAAGTGAAGTCTCTGTCCAGCTGCACCTAATCCAATTGCTCAAGCACACAATCACATCCCTGGGCCACGGTAATTAATCACTGCCAGCATATTAATGCCACTGAGCCTAGCACGCAGCAAGCTCAGGTAACTGCTGTGCAATTCACTACTCCAGATACGAAGGTATTTAGGAGTTCGGAGGAATCCCACTTACCTGCTTGCTTATTTAACAATATCCTCATTAAAGGAAGCATTAAACAAGTGGCCTTTCTCTAAGGAAGCAAACTCAAGACTCGGCTAACGAGGGCCAGCGCAACTTTCCAGAACAGCACTGTTGTCTCTGCAAAGATCTCTCGTGCGTGTCTCCACAGGAGGATCTCTGGGCAAGTCCCGTCAGCTACCACGCGTCTGCGTGTCAAGGCAGCAAGCGGGAGGAATGATGAAACCCCGCGTCGCCGGCCAGGCACACAAAGATGGCACTCTGCCGCAGACGCTCCCCGCTCCAAAACACGACAGCAGGCACCGACGGCGCGGTCCCGGCGCTCTGTGCCCGTCTGCACTGCACTAAAGGAGTCTGGGGAGGGGGGCAGGAGGGAGAAACGGCTCGGAGGCAGGCAGAGCAGCCCATTACCCAGTTCATGAACTAACAGGCACAGTCTCCTCAAGACTAAGAGCACGCCAGTCTGCACACTTGACACGTTATATGCACAAAGATCACTCTGGAGCGTGAAATTTAGAAAACAGTAAGAGTTTCCGCACTTGCCCAGCTCCGCACGTACCCTGAAACAACCGCAGCAGCCCCTCCAACAGCCTACGTTATAGGCTACGGGAAGGTGCTGCAAATGGCTCTGGGGGTTATTCCTAACCCCAAGGGCTTCAGCTGTGTACGTTTGCAGCAGATGACCCAGCCTCCAGACGCTGCTGTGCCCGGGACGAGTTACAGAAAGGGATGTACAGGAGGCAACTGCCCAGAGATGTACTCGTCGCTCACAGGCACGCTGCTGCTGCGAGGGAACAGGCAAGGGCAGGGAGGACGATTCACCTCCAGCCGCAGCTCCCCGCTCAGCTGTGCTCAGAGCAATGGCACCCTGTCCTGCACGGCTACCCAGGCTTCTGCGGGGCTGGTGGCTTCACAGCCAGGCTGGATGGCTCTCTACAAGACAAGGTCGCGCACAAGTTTTTGGCTTAACGCTGCAGTCACAGCTGCCTGCCTATAGCAGGGCGTACACCAAAACCAAAACAGCAGGCAACTCGGCACCAGAGATCGGACTGCAAGAGAAAGCCGCCTCAGCGGAGAGCCCCAGATCAGCGCTCCCAAAGCCCCGGGAGCCCCTTCCACCCTCTGCCCCCCGCAGCCAGCTGACCAGCCTGCCATCAGCAGCTGCTCTCCCCGGCCCAGGGGCTGCAAACCAAGCTGTACTTGGTTCTTTGCCCTAAAACTGCATTTCAACAGGCCTTTCTGCAGCTACGCCCGCGCTGTATTGTCAACAAGTTCGACGCCCAGCAACACAGACACATAGCTCAAAGGGCATACGCACAGAAAAGGTGCTTTTTTGAGTTTCACCCCTCCTTGTACTTCTGCATTGCTCGTCTCCGCGCATCTGGTGTCAGCAACAGGAAACCCTGACACTGAAAAACAGTCCAGGGCAAAAGCAAAACCAACCAAACCACCCCAAAACAGCAGTGCTAAAAATGTGTGTCGGGCAGGGAAGCCAGCAGCACCCCCTTGCTGATGGGGAACTCAGCTGTGAGCTGTCACTGGCTTGAGGCTTCAGGTCACCTACGCCGCAAGCGGCTTCGTGAAGCTTGTACGGGAAGCGGTCACAGCAATTGACACCTCACAGCGGTTTTTATTCTGCCTGAGTAAGCACCAAGATATTTAACTTTCCTGTAGCTTAGTGGTAGATAGTAGCAGGCTTCCTCTTCCTTTCGTTTGCAAACTACAATTTTGTGCCACCAAGGAGGGATGAAGCCCTCCGACAGCCCCCTAATCTGCATCTCACATCTCCCCCTGGCCAACAAAACCTGCGTGGGGTTCTCCCCTAGCCCAGGCCCAGAGGCACCGACTGACACCCCCGTTCTGACAGACAGACAGACAGACAGCAGAGCGCTGAGCGAGTGGCCGGGGAAAGCTGGACCACCCCAGGCACCGCACAGGTTCTGCGTTCATTAGCATGTGTGATCTCCGGCACTGCCTCCAGAAGCTGGGCCACTACGCTGCCCTTCCCAGCTGGGGACTCTGCTCCCGGGAAGACTTCTTACCCTGGAAGAGGCAAGCACCGAGGATACGCTCCCAGCAGCCCTCCCTCCAGCCAGAGCTGCGGAGCGGAGGGAGCCGCCGCTGCAGCCCCCCAGGACCCCCGGCCAGGGGCACTCCGGCAGAGGAGCGTGCAAGGGGCACCGAGAGCAGCGGCGGAAGCACAAAGGGCACCAGAGCCCTTCCGCCAGCTGGACACGGAGCACGTTTTTCTTTCCCTGCAGAGAACATCTCCCCTGCGAGATGCGGCGACAAGGCTCCTTCTGGAGACAAGCACCTTCCCCAGCCTCGGGAGACCCGAGGGGATGAGCATGGCACCCACCCGTGCCTCTCGGCTACGCTCTCGCACGCTGACCTGACACGTTTGCTGAAGACCACCGGGATGTCCCCCGGCTCGTCCGTCCTGCTCGCGTGGCCCCGTGCAGCCCGTGCGTGCTGCTCGTCCCGTGCCCGAGCCGTGCCTCGAGCGGCCGCTGCGCCTGGCCCCCGGCAGTGACCGGCAGCCGCAGGTCGGGGCTGGGCGAGACTTCTGACTCTGTGATGAAAGTTTCAGCAACCACAATCAATCCCTTCCTCCCACTTTGTTATTCCCAGACAGCCAACTCAGATACTATCTTCAAGTGCCTTCAGTTGAAAGGCAACTCAGATATTATCTTCCCAAGTATTCAGAAGGCCTCAGAGATCATTATTTCCCTGTAATTACAAACATCGCAGCCAGGTCGAACTGCCATTTTCCTGGCTGCTGGCAGCACACAGGTGAATTAGGACACAAACATCCACCAGGTAGTAGGGGGACTCCACATAACCACTGAGTGCATCTTCACTAGTGCCACTCCACATGCTGAACACTGCTTGCACCATCGCTGCGAGCGAGCCCCATCTCGAGGGCGGGCTGGCAGACAAGGAGGGACCAAAGGTACCGAACTGATCCTCCCTGGAAGCAGCTGGGGGAGAGCAAAGTGAGATGCAGCGGGGCACGAGGTGCCGGGGAACAATGGCCCGCTCTCTCCCCACTAAAAGGACCTGAAGCCAAACTAACCTGAACCAGGCTCAAACCTAACCAAAACGTCCCCCAGGACCCAACCAGGTTGTGAACACAAATGTTAAAACTTCGTCAGGGTTAAAAGCAAAGGGTGGGGTGGGACAATTTTACGGAAGGCAGAGTTACCAGGGCAGCGCTTCTGGCTCAGGCAGCACTTTGTGACAGAGAGCAGGATCCCGGGACAGCACGCAGGGCCGCGATGACTCACATTCCTCCCCAGGCATCTTCTCCCGGCTGTCATTGGAAAGGGCACACAGGCTAAATATACAGCTGTAGCAGGGCAGAGCAAGGGCCCGTCTGCCGAAGGGTACGCGGCGGAACCTGGCTTTGGCTTCCCTTGGGTTTCCAGTACGTAGCCAGCCAGAGCGAGCCCCTCAAAACTCTACTTGTGACTCCTGGTTTTGTCCGGAAACAGAGCAAGAGAGTGTAAACATCCTCATATTTAATTCTATGATTAAGGGAATGTAAGATAAAGCTAGTACTAAAATCCACAGGAAATTAAACTAGAAAAGGTTAACACAAAAAAACAACCCACCAACCAACAAAACAAGATGGGGCTAAGAGCTCCTTCCACACAGATGCATATTTTGCAGACAAACACGACAGGCATGTATACATCTACATGCATATGAATCCTTGGTCACTCTCCAAGATTCAGCAAAAGCCAGAACTCAAGGCATGAAGATAAAATAGGTATTTTTGACTCTAGATTTCTCTTCTGTCAAGAAAGCTTCATATCTTGCTGAATTTGCTTGAAGCTAATTCCAAAGTGAAGGCAGTGGCGTTACAGGAAAGCATTTTCGCAGCAGCCATCCTGCGGGAGAGCCCGGGACAGAGGAACGCAGGCTGGCAGCAGCGCTGGGGCAGGCAGCAGAGAGACAGCTGACGGATGAGACCAAAGCACCACTCACACATCAGAACATTCTTAATTCGGAGCACAAAAGAGTTATCTCGCCGGTTAGCGTATGTGAGGCAGCAGACCAGATATGAGGGGCACTAATTGCCAGAAACATTGGAAGCAGAAGATTTAGGAATTGAGAGAAATTCCCTGGCCCTCCACAGGTTCACCATGCCATAACAGCTTGTGTTCACTGAAGTCTGATTCTAGACTCTCTAGGAATGATTTACATGGGGGTCCAAGTCATTTACATGTGGATTTGCAGGAATAAAGATGAGTTTTATATCGTTTTAAAACTAACGTGGAGTTCTGTACCAAAATACAAGTCCTCAAGTATACTAAGATCAGCCTAGACTGCCTCTGCTTTCCCCAAGTACACCAAGAGCCTGGACTGCGTTCTTAGCCATCCCTGCCTGCGAAAGGCACAAATGATGATTTCTAAAAAAGCTAAACAGGCTTTGTCTAACAACAACCAAGGTATCCAGAGGACCTCTCAGCAGCTCCAGCCAGAAAGCACAGCTGAGGCACCCGAAGACACGACAGGAAAGCACACGAAACCAAGAAGCAAGATACAAGCCGTCACTTTTTAAACGTGAGGACTAGGAGGCATCAGAACCTGATCTTGTATTCCTCAGCCGTCACGTCATTCCCCAGCCAGCGCCGAAGGACATGTGCAAGAGCAGCCGGCATGACAGCCACCACTGTGTGTCCTGTCCCCTGGTATCACTCAGCACCCACCAGCTGTTTCAAGTCTAATTCACACCAGCTAACGACCTTTGGCAGAAGTCACCAGGCTGGAAAGCAGGTTTCTATTGAAGGTGCTGCTCCAGAAACGGTTTTAAACCAAGGCACCATCACCAACAGGGCTGCAAAAGTCTTTCCTCTACCCCGTGCTTCAGCGAGGTAAAAATCACCCAAAGCCTCCAGCAGCACCTGAAATCTCAGCTGAGGCTTGGAAAAATACTCCCTGCCTAAGCTGCCCTGCTGCACTATGCAGGAGATGTTCTCTTCAGATCTAGTCATGAGCACTGAAACCAATGAGGTGAAAAAGATTTGCATCTCTTACTTGATTTCTTAATTGAATTAAAGGCTGAACAAAACCCCTTACGAGGCTTCAAAGAATCCACACGGAAGAGAAACGACAAATATCCTAATCGCAGAGGAAGCTTCCACTGGAAGTTTTGTCTGAACTACTAAAGAGTCCACACAAAACGAGAAAGACCTCGAGGGATGAACTCCCAGGTCCAGCCAGGCGGGAAATCTCCCTGAAGCTTCTGCCACAGCTTGGCTTTCGGAGCACGTCACACCTCGCACGAGTCACACAGAGGGGAGGTGAGCTTTGGTGCATCCTTTTAGCCAAAACTCTCCCACCCACCTTGCTGCCTATTTTTTTTTTCTTAAATAAAAAAAAAAAGGTATAAAGCTCTTCATCAAATTACCAAGCGGAAGCTATCAGGGGGTGAAGGACAGACTGGTGGGCAGGGCAGTCCTGCAAATCCCCTTCTCGGGAAACCTGATCATACTTCCAAATCCTGTGCTGAAGGAAACCCTCCTGGAGCCCCAGCTCTGGTGGCACACCTGAGCCTGGCCAGAGGGCTTGCGGCAGGACCCTCACCCACGCTTTGGCCATGCAATGGCAGAGCAGACTACTTTTTTGCATCACCAGAACAGCCCTGTGCACCAAGAACGGCATTCAGGCTTCCCTAGGACACGCCAGCACCGCAGCCACCAGGCAAGCATTGGCTTTGCTAACGGTACCGACGCAGGCAGCGAAGCGCTGGAGCACCCGAGAGCGGGCAGCTTGGGCAGGTGTTCCTCCAGTGCGAGGAACAAACAGCCCGAGGGCTGCAGGAGCCAAATCCAAATGTGAAAAAAAAGAAAATCTTGATGAGGTTTCACATTCAAGAGTCATCTCAAAATGCTGTTTGGCTGGACGGCTTTATGGAGAGGCAGCCACATTCCAAGGGTTTATAATCACCTTCTGGGTATTCCACAAAATTCCTCAGATAATGAAATATTTCAAGAGGGTCCTTGAAAGTGTTTAAGCACCATAACTTCTTATAAGGCTGATGTGACAGCACCAGGGCTTTGGCACTAAGTGCAGGATTGGAAGGCAAGGCTTACCATCTCTTACCATCTCTGCCCTACCTGCCAGGCTTAAGATCTGCCGCTGCTGCCACAGGGAAATAAAGCACAAACAGCTGCCATTAAGCAGACACATGAAACAAGGCAAGCAACACCAACAAAAGCCATTTTCAGCACTTCAGTTACGTATGCAGCATGTTTTATATTCTTTGTGGCAGCGTAACTAAGGACAGGCACAGTCTGTTTAGAAACATCCCACTGTTCCATCAGCTTTACCACCCCACCCTACAACTGCAAGCCAAGGTATTAAGATTCAACTTTATGGAGTTGCTCAGCCCTGATTTATTACTCAGCTAGCAAGATGGCCACAGCTCTTCATTTAAATATATTTACCACCCAGTGATTTACGCAGAGCAGCCAGGGCATCAACCATGGACCTGCAACTTTCAATGTTTCTCATGAACACTATTCTAAATGCTTCTTGGCAGAATGTCATATAAGTGTTCCAGCTTTAACCAACAAGCATAACATGCGAAAGCTGCAAAACGAAGCAGCATTGCTCCTGTGCCACAGAGGCAGAGAAAGCTTCTGGAGGAGGAATTCACTCCCTGAAGATCAGCAGATTCCAGCTGGGAAGCACATTCCCTTCAACCCGCAAAAATTCAGGAGTCACAAAAACCCATCAAAACTGACAACCTCTTCCTGCAGGTGCACGTTTTTATAGGTGCCTCTCCTCTTTAGCTAGAGAACAGGGAGCTGGAGTGCTTCAGTGAAACTGTCCGCTCTTCACAACCACCTCTGGCCGAGCTGGCCAGCCTTTCTTTCACACAGTAAGTCCAAAAGCAACAGATCACCGAAGGCACAAGCTTACAGAAGGACAGTGCGTGGCTTCACAGGTCCATCTGCTTCCCAGCCGCCCTGGTGCAGGAAGACTGATTTAAATGAAAAAGCAAGGATGAGTGTCTTAAAAGACAAGACACAAACAGAGCCTGCATCGCATTCCTGCAGCATTAATTGCACTGCTTTAGCTTTCAGCTAAATTATCTTGTTTACCTGCACCACATAATTAAAAAATAACCCTCATCTGGTTTTGACCATGGCCTTCATGGCTTCAGCCGGGAGTGGGGAAGGCTGGAGCTGCTCATCAGAGCTCTATCAACACAGAGATAGCTCCAGCTTTTCTCCCCACCCTGCTCTGGTATTGAGAAATCAAGAGACAACTCCAAATTCTTTCAATGTGAGACTGTTCAGGCCGCTTCACTCAGGACCTGGCCAAAAAGGGATTACCATTAGAGAAACAACCCTGACCCGCACAAAGCCAGCACGATCAACCCAACACACCGCAGGGTGCCATGCCCCCCTCTGCAAGCAGAGTTTCAGGGGTGGCTCCAAGCAGCCTCCCTGCAGCAACTCCAACACAAGCACATCCTGCCATTGCCAGGACCCAAATTCTACAAACAACAAAGTCCAAGGGACTGCGAAAAATTGCTTGCCAGAAAGCATGGTTTTAAATCCATTTCAACACGTTTCAGCCCAAATTAAATGAAAGTCTTCATCTGGCAGCAAAGACACTTCACACGAGTTTCTGCAGACTCCTGGCTTTTCCTGCCGGCAGGGAGAGCCCAGTGGATAACTGAAAAAACAGGATTAAATTGACCTGCTCAGCCACCAGACACGTTATTTAAAACGAGGACCTGGGTAAAGGCAGAGGACGTGCAGGAAAAAGGGGAGGCAGAGACACAGCAAGGCCAAGAGAAGGAAAACAGATGTTTTTCTTCCAGAAGCGGCCACGGAGCCCGCATAGCGTAACACATTTGAAACAGTTAACTAGCCAGCACTGCATCTGGCATCAGTCCTCAAAAAATCGTCCCAAGGTTTTCTCACAGCAGAAAAATCCAGTAATTTCTCCCTTCCTCGCAGGAAATCTATCTTGTACAGGTCAGAGAGGTTGGAAACAAGACCTCCATGTTTTTGAGGGAAAACGCCCCCAGGTTACACTGTATTTTGAATAGCGTGAGCGCAGGCTGCACCCCCCTACTCTGACTTGCCATTGCAGTTTTGACACGGAAGACGGGACACTGCAGCCCGCCTTCCCAGCGCGCTGGCACTGTGTCCCACCACCTCCTCGGTGATGGTCCGTGTGGCTGCAAAGGGACAGCAGCATGGACCAAGAGATGCACAAGGACATGGAAGATGGCAACAGCTGTGCCCTCCTCCTGACTCAAATGTGCAGATTAAAACACGAATTTAAGCTGTAAAGAGAAAAAAGTGGGGTAAGAAGGTGGGACAGACTCCGTACCAACTGCTTTCCCAGTGCAAAGTAACACAGCAAAGCATGTGATGACTACCTACTCCCTCTGCAAGAATCCCAGGAATGGGGGCAAAGTCACCACAGCTCCAGTGTATGCCCCAGGAAAACAGTCAGATGCCATTCTAAGGCAACAAGGAAAACTAAACCAGCACTCAGCTGGGTTGTGTACCAGTTCAAGTCTCTCGAAGCCAAGCATCACCTCGTCTCGCTCACCACGTGTGCTTTGGGCACCCAAAAAACCACACTCTGCCTCACGCCTGCATTTCTGTGCCAAGTCAGGTGTACTAAGACTTTGTAACCCCTTGCTACAGCAGTGCCTCTATGCCCACACTTCAACTACTTCGAGCTCTCCTCCCACAGAGCTGTCTTCTCTGTCTTCAGGCACCCAGAACCGAGCAGCGCCCAGCCCTAAGCACAGTTTGTGCTGACCCTGCCAGAGAAACAAGGACAACCCCACTTCGCAGCCCAACCACCACAGCCCTCAGTGTTCCCGAGAGCACATAACAGCAGATGAGTACACGTGTCCTTAATCACTCCCAGCCTTTTCTTCTGAATGCACCCCCCTAAACCATTCTTGCTTTGATTTCTGCTCAGCGCTCACCTGATCTTTATTACTAACACGATGCCCAAATCCCAGTAATTAGTCTAAGAGGGCATCCCATCCCTAGCACCCACTGGACTCTCCTCACTGCTCACACAGCCACACTCCTACAGCTGTTCTCACAGCCCGGTAAACCTGAAACACTTCCCAGGAAAACCTGATGGCTGACTGCTATCAAATGGCACAGGAGAAGATAAAACAGTTCAGCGAGAGCGTAAGGGCTGTATGGAGAGAGACGCCGAAGCGCCACGGGAGAAACGCCTTCGCTGCATCGCGCTGCGGCGGACGTGGGGAAACAAACTGCTTCTCAGCAGGGCCCATTCCGCCTCCAGAGCGGGAGAGCAGCTCCCAGCCCCAGGCGGCAAGCGCAGCAATCAGGCACCCAACTACGTGCACCAAAGCTTTGCTTTGCTTATGTTACTTTACTTCAGTGGTTACATAGGATTTCCTTGGCTTACCGTCATCAAAAGACAGTAGGTTCACGGACAACCTGTACAGTCCCAGCTGAGAGCCAGCTCGTCCCGCAGGACCTGTCTGCGGGTTGTGGCACATCTGGAGGATGCTGAACGGTCCACGTGCAGGCGTGTGACAAGTCATTCAGCAAAACCACTTACAAAGCCTGGGCACAACCACTGTTCCCTCACCTGGAGGGGCTAGGCTCAACGTTTAAAAATAAAGCAAGCAGTGACACTGCAGCCAGGGTTAATCTCCAGCTCCACAACAGCCCACCTCAGAAGAGCAACTCTGGATTGGTGGTTGAGCCTCTTCCGGGCTTAATAACGGGTTGTAGAGGAAAAATGTGGTTTTAGCAACTCTGTCCATCCCTTATTAAAGCAGAGAAGCTATGCCAAAAATAACCTGGCTTTCTAGTTACAGTCACCAAGCACTCACTCAGCAGGTCTCTGATCAGGGACCACAACACTCTGCCCGCACCACAGCATCCCCACCATCACCGACCGTGACCTGGACAGGAGGGAATGCCCTCCCCAACAGCACCAAGGCGTCTCCCATAGAGCAGTTCGCAGTTTTTCGAACAGCAGAGAGCCAGCCTCCCCCAAGGAAGCGTTCTCTTCCAGCTCAGACAAGGTCCCTGCCGCAGCGTTGCTGCATCCTCAGCCTTTCTGCTGGAGAGGCTGGGCTCCTCAGGCAGCTCTGTACCTGGCACTCCCCAGAGCCATGCACGACAACAGCTACAACAGCTGGTCAGCAGCTGTAGCGAGCAGCACACTAGAATGATCAAGAATGATGCAGTTCTGGGACGTCTCAAATATAATCATAAGTTCCGTGTCGTCCTCCCGAGGTCTACACTACCCTATTGCGGCAAAGTCCAGAGCAAACAAAAGCAGGTTACAGACCTGAGGCACCTTCCACAAAAAGCAGGGAAAAAAGCCTTGGAAGGGAAGAGCGGTGCCTCCCACGGACTGCCTCTCATTTATTCCTCAAGACTTTGTGCCAGCCGGGAACTTTGCTGACTGCTGCAGGCTGAGCCGAACCCCCGTCTCCCAACGGCGTATGATGCTGCGCTAGGTAACACAGACAAGACCTAAAACTTCAAGGTTGCAAAATAATGAGTTCAAAAAGACAGAATACCTGAGAATCACGGTTGTCCACGAGCTGGTCACAGCAAGCCCCACAAATCACTCCTCCACCCCTCCTCCAGCTGTTGGCTCTCCCTCCCTTGGAGCCTTGGGGATGCCAACAAGCCCAGCAGCACCCCCCCCCCATCCCCGCAGGGCTTCACCGCTGGCCCTGGATCTCTGAAGGCCTGATGGGGAGCCTTTCAGATGCCCATAAGCTGATAAGATAGAGAAGATAGGAGGGGGGTTTGCTGGGAGAGGAGATGGCACATCCTTGCTGCCAACCTTCCAGCCATTGTGCCAGACCAAGCACCTCTCAAGGCAAGCGCCTGGATTCTGTTTGGTTGTTTAAATACTGACAACTTAAAGCCTTTTTTTTTGTTTGTTTTTTAATCCTTTAACTCTTGGAAATGGCTGAACTGCTTTTGCTGAAAACCTGGAACAAAGCCTGAGGCAGAGCCACAGCATGGGAAATTCCAGTGCGAGCAATTGCGGGAGCGAAAAGGCAGCTCCCCCCCGGCAGCCGGTCCCTGCAGCAAGCAGTGTCACCCCTGTCACCCATTGCTCATGTCACCTGTGTCACCCACCACTCGCTGCTCCTCCATGCAGCAAAAAACCGCCACAGCAGCCAAGGCCTGGAGGTTTACAATGAATCCACCCCAAACGGGAATTAAAAAGTGGTGCTGTCTGAGCGGGGTTTGAAAATTCACATCGCGCTGCTGCAGAAAGTGATGTTCCAGGGGCCTTCATCCTGTGCTGTAGTGCTGCCTGCTCCCTTCTCCTCCTTGGGAAAGCTGCCTCTGTCTTCCACTGCTCTTTCACAAACCCAAGAAACAGTCTGACGACAAACTGATCAGAGGACTCAGGGCAGATGTGCCTTCATTTTTTTCAAAGGTATCAACTCTCCACATCAGCAGCGTCCCTACGAAGGCAACTCACCGCCACTGGAGGTGGGTGCCCTGAAGCACTGCGAACAGCAGCGTTATCCAGAGCGGCTGAAGGAGCCTAGCAAAACACCTGGCTAGTCACTGCAGGAGGGTTCTAATCACATCCCCTACCAGCCTATGGCTTATTCTGGGTTTTGCAAGGACCAGAGCACAGAACCGGAGTGGATCCAAAGCGCTGGGATAACACGTACTCTGGCACAAGCACATCAGCTGGAATGAAAGCTTGCAGGCTGGGAAAAACATCCATCATGTCATTTGTGACAGCAGGTTTGCTCTGCTTGTAACACACGCTGCCAACGCACCCAGGAAAGCTGCTTAGAGATCAACAGATAAGGGCTTTTCACCATGCAGCCTGTTATTTCATGTAAATCAGGTTGTCCTGCCACCAAAGACGTCCCCATATGAAGTGCAAGATGCTCAGAAAAATCAGGAGCAGCAGCAAAAATCAAGCACTTGCGCCGTGACTGAATCCCTTCAAACCCCCCCATGACCAGAAGGTCCAGCTCCCCTTTCTACCGCTGCAGCTCTGCAATCCAGAGAGGGTCTTCTCATTTGTCACCACAGGTGACCTCCTCCCAGTGTCACCACCTTAGAACAGGCTTTTGTCCACAGAAATAATTCGAGACTCCTTCGAGATACGAAGTCATGTTTTGAAAAGCAACAGAGCAGCAAATTCAATTAACGAATCGAGTCTGCCTTCAACTTGGGCAACGGGGAAGCGCGATTTCCCAAAGCCCATCCCCAAGATGGAGCATGTTGTTGAGCAGGTACGCTGCTGCGACCCTTCCAGCGTGATCTGCAGGGTCTGCCTCCACCACCCGCTTCTGCTGCCCTCCTGGGGCAGGGAGTCCTGCACGGAGCGTGCCATGCCCCAGAAAAAAAAATGGGAAAACGACCCTGCTTTGCTCCTCAACCCCGACAAAGGCTGTAAGGGCTTGGAGAGGACATGCACAAACCGGGCTGGAGGCAAACAGTAGCTCTTTAGAGGAATCAACCACTCCGTCAGGCTGCCGTGATTGATAAGTACATCTGCCAGTCCCCACCTGCTGTTCACATTCCTGGCATTTCTTTCCGCAGCATTTTCTCCCTGAGAAGGAGACCAGCTGCTTATCAACTGCTGCAGAGGAGACTGAAAGGCAGGGAAACAGGCCCCAGCTTAAACAAAACAAAGAGATTTCAGGCCCGGATCGAGCAACCTGCTGAAGGGCTTTATTCCCGGAGCCCTCACAGGTTCAGAAACTCATAATGGGTGTTCAGCGCTCCCCTTCGCTCATCTCTGCTACCATACCTCTATTAAATTCCCAGCAGATAAAGCAGGTGGCTCCAGAAAAGTCTCCCTACACTCCAGGTGCTCACGCCAAAGTCATGGTCTGCACCGCTCAGCCACCCTCTAGAATAAAGGGGAGATAAGGGTGAAAACACGCCAGCCTCTGGGAAAGGGCGAAGGCTTCGCTGCCTTCCCGCGGCGGAGGGCTGATGAGCACGGACAGCCGGGAGACCGGGCAGCACAGCTGTTCGGAGCAGCGACAAATATTTCTGGGAGCGGAGGAGCAGGAGTTCAGTTCTGGTTTTCAGACCTGGACACGGGGTGGAAGTTCCTCCTTCACATTAGTTTTAGCACAGCAAGAAGGTGAAGGAAAATAAACCCATACACCTATAGCAGAGGGATGGAACGCGAGCCTGCTTCTTGCCTGAAAAGGAAAAAGCAGTTCCAAGGAGCTCTCTTCAGAGCTCAGTGTCTTTAAGGTCCCGACCTCTCTGTCAAACCAGATCAAAATTAGCTACTAGCATCGAATTTATTAGAGCGCACACCCATGCTGAAATCCTATTGGCCTGGTTGCCGCAGGGAGCAGAGGCAAAGGGGGTTTCTGGAGTTTGGGTGCCCCAGCACCCGTCTAAAAGTCATTTTCTTTCACTGCAAGACGGACACACGCAACTGCAAACAAGTCTATGAGTTTTTGCTTATTTGCAGTCTTTTGGGAAGGAGGGAGAAGGCAGCAGGAAATCAATGCAGCTTTCCCCATGCCTGGAAGAGGAGCAAAACGCGAACCAGCTTTTTATTTCAGACCAGGGTGGTTATTTCCACCGACAGGCCATACCACTCCTTACAGCAGACAGCGTAAAGGTGCATTTATAAACCAGGGTGAAGGCAAGACGAGATCTGACCGCTCCTGGCCGCTCTGGGGGAAGAGCCCAGCCCCGAGAGCCGGCTCGGCAAGCAGGACACCCCCAAAGACCGTCAGCACCGGCCAGTCCTCCCCTTTGAAGAGCAGCTTCCCCGCCAGTTTTTGAGGGTATTCCCAAAGCTGCCACGCTCGCTCTTGGAAGGAGCCAAAAGTTCGCAGCGGCGAGGGGCAGGGGAGGGCGAGCCAGGTGTGAGCAGCATTTGATTAGCTGGCCAACGGGTGCAGCTGTCCGCCGGTTTTACGGCTCTTGGAGGAAATTTAAACAGGAACTTTCTATAAATTAACTGCCCATAAAATGAGCATGTTTTCTCAGCACACCAGAGGGTCAGGAGAGGTCTGCTCAGCCCTCCGTTCCCAGGACATGGCAAATGGCCTCCGCAGTTGCAGTTTCTCCTTCCGAAGCAGGAGAACGTGGATTTAGCCTGATTTTAGCACGCTCGCGAAGCAATCGGTGTCATTCTCCATTCACACAGCAAACTAATAATTTCTGTTTCCCCTCAAATCCCCAGTGCAATCCAGATGTCTAAGTAGCCTTTGTCCCAGAAAACAAACTATACAACGGCCTCGGAAAGAAAGCCACGGCTCCGCTTGCCCAAGTCCTCAGCAGGCTGTTTACTCTGCGGGAGCGACAAACACACCGATTTCAACTCCTTCCAGGTCTGGGAAGCTCTAAGCGATAAGGCGGTTGTAGACACTGTCCCCAAGCCTCCCGGCTTCCACATCCTCGAGAGGATTATTTCAGAGGTAGGAGCTGCCTGCTAGGGATCATCTGTTGGCAAAAATGCACCTGACAGGTCCCCCAGTTTTGAAGGAACCAGGAGGATGGGAAAAGCCAAGGTGAAACTGCTGTAGCAAACATAGGAAATACAAGAAATAAAACAAATTGCTTAGGATGCATTAGGAGGAGCCATGTGTGTCGCGGGGTGTCACCCCGAGCCGCGGGAGGAGAGCCCTGGCAGCGAGGACCCTGGGAAAGGCCGTTTCACCAGGGGACGGGCTGGCTCGTCCCAGGAACGGAGCAGCGAGTCGCTTGGCCGAAGGGCTGAACTGCGCCAGCAGCGCGAGGAGGGCAAGTCTGCCGCTGCGGGTGTCCCGAGGCGAGGGACCCACGCAGCCGGGGAAGGGGCTCGCCGCGCCGGTGGTCCCCCAAAAGCTCAGGCGTCCCGCGCGGGGGGCTCAGCGCAGAGCTGTCCCAGCACGCCAGGGAAAAGCTCTCCGAGACCTACAGAAATGTTTGGAAGAGTCAAAAACAGAGTCTGGGAAACACACACTGCCCAGCCGTACAGCTCTTCCAGGGATATTTTAAGCATTACTACAGTTGCATTCCAGTCCCTGAGTCTATTTTCTATAAATATTTTCAGTCATTTTGCTTCAAAACTTATTGTATGTCTAGCACAGCGCAATGCTTCAAATTTTAGACCAGCAGGCTGCCAACCAGATTTGCTGCCAACTTTTTTAAACTGTGCCCTGTTACCTAGGTTATAGCATAGGATCACCTTTGGGGTTTTTTCAGGTGTTTTCTACAAACACGTTTATTCTGTGTTACAACATTAGGTCTCTACTAATACATCAAGCCCGAGTTCTGTGGATTAACAACAGAAATCAACAACTCTGGTTTTATTTTCAAATCTAGTTTTTTTTTCCTTTTTTACAGGCCAACAATCAAAAGAAAATAGCCCAGTAATTCTGCATGCAAAGTAACTCTTTAGAACAAGGTATTTTTTGTCATTGGCAAAGCCACAGCACGTACAACTGGCAGCAACTTCTGGGAGCTCCGCTGGAGCAGTGCGCGAGGCTGCCAGGACACGAGTGCTGCACGTAACAAGCCAACTACACCGCCGCGCCAGAGCTCCCCAAAGGCCTTCTCCTCTCGAGACAGGGCAAAGCGGCGGGCAGAGGGAAAGCGGATCATCCTGCGCCCTAGCCCGGGCACCCTGCCTGCAAATAGGTCGAGACCCATGCACTTCTTCAACCCAACCACGTCATGTTCACAGTGGTAGCTAACTTGACTGGCAAAAAGGGGAAACGCAGGCACGGCAGTCGTGGTTTCGGAGGGTCCAAAGCGCTGGCAAACAGCAGGGTACGGCGTAAAGGGCAGATCCAGCTCTGCTGGTCGCTCTGCCCCTCCAAGCCCCCATCCCATCTGGAATACAGGTACTTGTGCACCAGAGATACTGACAAAACGCAGCTTAACCTTCAGACCACAGATTTCCACCAGCGCTTAACAGCACACAAATATTAATATTCGCAAATAAATCCAGGCCTGCTTAATCCAAAAAACACACAGCTATGGCCCAGCATGTGTTTTCTTTGGAGAACATACCAGACACTCCAAAAGCCTGGTTGCCTTACCTATTTTTGAAAGCCACTTTTAAGTCAACTGAACAGATATCAACCAAGCTGAAACACCAACCCCCACCACAAAACCTCGTGCTCTCCAAGCTCTTGGTTGCTGTTGAAAGGGGGAGAACACCCCCAAGGTACTGCAGTCACCTCTGCCGGGGAGATGGGGAGAAGCCACACCTGCTGGGTCAGGTAGCTGCCTGTCAGCGCTCTTCACCAGTTATCAGCTAAATCGGGTTAGAAGAGCTCTGTGACCGTTCAGCAGGGAGGGGGCTTGATGACCCCTCCATCTGCCCTCCCACCCTTACAGCTCAGGCTGTAAATTCTTCAAGGGCAGGCGCGTGTAGGAGGTCCTGGGGCAACACTGCTGGCCATGGCTCGCTGGGACCTCCGCAGGGAGCCACAGCTGCAGTTCAAACCGCTCCAGGGGAGGGATGCTGGGTAAACCTAAAAACTGTGAAAAATGTTAATGCGGTGGACTGGTATGCAGACTGCACCTAGGAAACTGCTTAAGTGGACACAGGTAGAGGAATCGACGCTAAAGTGGAGTGATTTGTCTTAGGGACATTCATCTTGGGCGTAGAGTACCCCACGTGCCACTGGCATGAGCCACATAATTGTAGGGGAGCTTCGGGGTGTGGGGACTCGCAAGGCCACCTGCACCGAGATGACCAGAGCAGTGACACAGTCGTGTGAGGTTGAGACTGCCCAAGTAACAACAGAAACGCCAGACCTGGGAATGGATGTAGCAGAGTTGAAACCAATGAGAAAAAAGTCATTAACGGGCTGTTCTCTGGGAGTCTGGGCAAAGAGAGGGAGGGACTAGGGCAATGAAGAGGTGGGTCCAGAAATGGAGAGAAAAATTGAGAATAAGGTGTAATATAAAGAGCAAAGGAGGGTCAGTGTTCCTGTGGTAGGAGCAGGGGCACCTGGGGACAGCCATGACCCCAACGCACACACCGAACCCTCTGGGATGTCAGGGAACCTGCTGGACCCTCCTCCCAGTCTGTGTCCAAGAGACTTGCCGTGGGAGGGCAAAGCGGGACGGACTCACGCCCCAGCATGAAACGGTGTGGGAGGGAAGGGTGACCGATCTGCAATTCAGCAGCAGTGCAGTTTGCTAGATTTAGCAGTAGTAATTACTAGCTTTAAAGTTGTAAGTGTGTAAAATGCTCTGACTGCAAATTACTATCAGCGGTGTTTATTAGTGAATCAATTAAATAGTCAATAACTTGCCCGGTTTCTTGGTAGAGTATTGCTTCCTAATCAACATCGCGGTCTCTCGGATCAGCCGCGTCTCCAGGCTGCATGCCAAAGGGGCTGGATCAGACCAGGGCTCAGCCGGGACCCCCAGCCCGGCGGTCTGGGCTAGCTGCTGTCTAGGTACCTAGCAAAGGAGCTTGGTTAAGCCTGCATGGGCAGATGCAATCTCGGTTACATGTTTGTACAGTGCCCGACACGAAGGGGCTGTGACCCACCAGGGAAAACCGTGCACGCCACCACCACGGTGCGAACACACCGCTGACCACACTTTTAATAGTTCCCAATAATAAACTTGGATAAAGAGCTGAAAAGTTTGAATTGCCCATGTAAAGCACACCTGTAATTAAGGAGACACTCCTCAACCACACCACGTCAGCGAGACCAGAGGGCCGGCCACGTGGGGCTGGGGACAGGACCCACCTCGGGTCCTCCCACTCTTCGAGCTGGGCTGACCTAAATCCTCCTTCTTTCAGACTCCAGTGGCAGCAGGAAAATGAGCCGGTCTCATTAATTTCACCTCCTGCTGCCTGGTGAACTTCTCCGCAGCAAAAAAAAATAAAAAAAAAAAAAGATTCAAAGCTATGCTGGTGACCTGGCAACTCGAACCTTCCCTGGAGCAGGAGGCAGCAAACGACCTGCTGCGGCATCGCTCACCTTACAGCCAAGCTCTGCTCTTGCTCCCCAGAGCTCCCCACATTATTCAGCTGGGGACTTTTTAAAAACCCAGCTAGGACACCCAGCAAGGCAGCCGTTTCTCTGCAGGGCGGTTCATGCAGCAGAAAGGCACGCAGTCCACCATTAGCAAAGCCTCCCCTGACGTGCAGGAGACCCTGGGACCAGCACACCGCATGACACCGCCGCCGCCGCCAACTCCTCCCTGCAGCCTCTTCACCAAGGCTCGGAGCCCCACCGGAGCCGAGTACACCGGGGCACCTTGTTTTCCTGTGATTTACAGAGTTCAAGCTTATATTTTCATCTGATAGTATCAGTAGACTATTAAAAAACCCTACACTGGCCTGAGCGGCTCCAGAGTCTAAAATAAACATGCCAAGCCCTGTTTGTGACGGAGTAAAAATAGCTTGTTTCTCATCCCTTCCCAGGACCTCTGCTTCGTACACAAAAGCTTCACAGGTTAACTATAAAAATACCAGACGTGCAAGGAATGTCTTGAACGGAGCCTTGCACCGTTTGGAGGAGTTCAGAAACCCACCTTGGCCCCCGCAGCGAGGGGACGCAGCCTCCAAGCTCATCTCCCGCCTAGGGCTAAAGGCCAGGCCCTGCCAATTCCCTTTAACAGAAACTGCTGTCCTCCTGGAGAAAAAAAAACCACAAAACTACCAGACCTTCACTGGAATTACATCTCGTGCTCTTTCTTGGCTGGATACTTTTTAAATGACACTTCTTCCAAAGAGCATTAACTGTAAAGTCCAACGCGAAGCTGTGCTGCAGCCGGGACGGGCTCCCCGGGAAGCAGAGCGAGCACAATCAGTGTCTGCGTCAAAAGGAGAAGAGAGACTGTCTGGCTCACCATATGAAACATCACTTCGTAGCAAGTTCTGCTAAATTAACTTTTTTTCCAGGGCCTGAGTATATCTCACCTGGCACCTGCAATGCTCAGGCCTGAAGAGAAGAGAAAAACAAGACCTAGGAGAGCAGCACTGCAGGAAAGCCATCACGACACGGAGTTTAATCATCACATCATTTCTAAGGACAGGTCGGCCAGACCCCAGCACCAACCTATTTATGACTCTGGCTTAAAAAAGGACCGGAGGAGAATCTGCAATACATCTGAAACCTGCTGGTATTTATACACACACTAAAACGTGCCCCAGGCGTCCCCAGTGCCGCGGGCAAAGCTCACAGGAGCCTTCCCAGAAATGGCCGGCAGCCGGTCCAGGAGGGACGGGAAGGTCCCGGGCTGCCGGCACATCTCCCTACAAGGCAGTGCTGGCAGCAGCACATGCAGCCGTCCATCTGCTGCCGCGCTCTCCCACCTCGCCGCAGCCCGGGAGCACGCACCCAGCTCTCACCGGGCTTCAACCCGCCCCAGACAACACGTGGCAGGCCCCGGTTTCGCGGCACCCCCAGAGACCACCTTCACCGGCAAACCCACCCACAAACACCGCACTCTGGCTCCGCTTCTGCCATTAAAATCCATCTCCAGAAACCTGGGCTCAAACTGAAGCAGCAAGGGGCAATGGGTACAAACTGAGGCACAGGAAGTTCCGTCTGAACATGAGGAAGAACTTCTTCCCTCTGAGGGTGACAGAGCACTGGAACAGGCTGCCCAGGGAGGTTGTGGAGTCTCCTTCT